>Ga0207428_10000095_pt1 | contig 123199 bp, 125 predicted proteins | sample RhiMethybrSRZTD1_FD_187600 | JGI IMG/M metagenome (GOLD analysis project Ga0207428, IMG submission 187600) | Populus rhizosphere microbial communities from Tennessee, USA - Rhizosphere MetaG P. TD hybrid SRZTD1 (SPAdes) (version 3) | ecosystem: Host-associated > Plants > Roots > Rhizosphere >... | reverse complement strand
GCGCAGCGTCGGGCTTGGCTGCCCCGGTGGCTGCACGGCTACAACTTCCACCGACCGCATACTAGTCTCGGCGGCGTGCCCCCCATCGCTCGCATCGCGTGGGGCCATAACCTCGTGCGAGTACACATCTAGCGGGTGGCTCTCGCTGGGTGGCGGGCCGACGCGGGTAGGTGGTGCCGCCGGGGTCGTTCGACCACGCGGCACGCGACCACATGACCCGCGGCGGCTGGGCTCCATCGCGGCTCGCGACGTCCGATATTGCTTGGAGGGAACGGGTCTCATCGACCCCGACGGCACCACCTACCCGCATCGGCCCGACATCCGGTGTGAGACACCGACTAGGGGTGAACGGGTGCGCGGCTTAGAACTTTCGGGGCTTAGAACCCTTGCGTGACGGGGAGGGTTAGTGTAAGTAGGGGCAATTCTCTTACCGGACATTACGGTGCCCGTGGCAGAGGCATTGGTCTAGCGCGGGGCCGCAAGGAGGACTCTCCGATGGCTGAACGCTGGCACGACGAACCCTGGGCGAAGCACATGTGGTGGAGCGGCAAGACGACGCGCCGCAAGTTTCTGGCGCTGACGTCGACCGCGGCCGGTGCGCTGGGCGCGACCATGCTCGTCCCGGCGCCCTGGCGGGATGCGTTCGGCCAGGCGAAGCCGTACAAGGTCGGCGTGCTCCAGCCGCTCTCCGGCACGGGCGCCGCCGGCGGCAAGACCGCGCTAGTCGGTACGCAGATGGCGGTCGATCGCATCAACCATTCGGGCGGCGTGAACGGGCGGCCGATCGAGCTGGTGATCGCCGACTACGAGTCCAAGCCCGACGTCGGCCGCCGCAAGGCCGAGAAGCTCGTGCTCGAGGACAAGGTGGACGTCGCCGAGGGCGGCTACCTCTCGAACGTCTGCCTGGCCTGCATGCCGGTCTTCGAAGAAGCCAAGACAGTGTGGATGATCGGGGTCTGCCTGGACACGACCATCACCACCAGCAAGTGCAGCCGCTACGTCTTCCGTCCGTTCGACTACGCGCCGGCCCAGGCCGTCGGCTTCTCGCCGTATCTCGTCTCGAAGCTCGGCAAGAAGTGGCACATCGCGTACCTCGACTACGCATGGGGGCAGTCGACCCGTGACGCCTTCATCGAGCAGATCAAGAAGAATGGTGGCGACGTCGTCGGCACGACCGGCGTGCCGCTCGGCACCGCCGACATGGCGCCGTTCGCCTCGAAGATCACCGGCAACTTCGACGGGCTCTTCGGCATCTTCTTCGGCGCCAACGCCGTCACCTTCACCGCCGCGATCTCGGACCTCGGCCTCACCAAGAAGTACAAGTACGCGGGCGACGGGGCGATCGCCGAGTCGACCCACCTGACCGCGCTCGGCCAGAAGATCGAGGGCTTCGTCGGCATCAACCGGTACATCCCGGTGATGGACCCGCCGCTGAACACGCCCTACCACAAGAAGTTCTTCGACCAGGCCGTCGTCGAGCTCAAGAAGATCGATCCCTCCGGCCCGCTGCCGGACCGGTACGTGCAATCGAACTTCGAGGCGATGAACTTCCTGAAGCTCGGCATGCAGAAGTCGCGCTTCCGCGGCCGTGAGGACACCAACAACCTGATCGAGGCCCTGGAAGGCATGGAAGTGAAGGAAAGCGACGATTTCCCTCAGGGCGACAAGTCGATCCGGAAGGAAGACCACCAGGCCTTCATCCGCGAGTTCATCTTCACGATCCAGAACAACAAGCACAAGCTGCTCGAGACCATCCCGAAGGAGAAGACGCTCGTTCCGCCGGCCTGCAAGTTCGCGTAGAGACATCGGAGCTCGGAGCGTCCCGCGATGACCGGGACGCTCCGGGTCATGCTCTAGAGCGTGTCCGCGCTGACCGAATCCGCTCCGCTGCTCAAGACGGAAGGCCTGACCGTGCGGTTCGGCGGTCTGGCCGCCGTCAACAACGTGAGCATTGCTGTGCCTCGCGGCGAGATCCGTGGGATCATCGGCCCGAACGGCGCGGGCAAGTCGACGTTCTTCAACTCGCTGACCGGGGTGATTCGTCCCACCAGCGGGCGGATCGTGTTCGACGGCGAGGACATCGCGGGCCTGCCGCCTCACGTGATCTCGCGCAAGGCGATCGCCCGCTCGTACCAGATCACCAACATCCTGCCGGGCGCCACCGTCCTCGAGAACGTCCGGATCGCGAGCCAGTCGCGCCGCCACAACTGGAGCATGCTGCGCCACCATCGCTCGTACGGGGACGTGATCGCCCGCGCGCGGGCGGTGCTCGCCGACGTGGGGCTCGGCGACAAGGAAGACGAGCTCGCGTCGAATCTCTCGCACGGTGAGCAGCGCAACCTCGAGATCGGCATCGCGCTCGCGACGGAGCCGAAGCTCCTGTGCCTGGACGAGCCGACCGCCGGCATGAGCGTGAGCGAGACGCACGCGACGGTCGATCTGATCCGGCGCATCGCGCGCGACCTGACGATCGTGATCGTCGAGCACGACATGGAAGTCGTGATGGGCCTTGCCCACACGATCACGGTGCTGAACTACGGCGAGGTGCTGGCCGAGGGCCGTCCAGCCGACATCCAGGCCAATCCGCGAGTGCAAGAGGTCTATCTGAAGACCTGATGCTGGTCCTCGAGAACGTCGACGCCCATTACGGCAAATCCCACGTGCTGCACGGCGTGTCGATCGAGGTGCGCGCCGGCGAGGTCGTCGGCCTGCTCGGGCGCAACGGCGTCGGCAAGACGACGACGCTCAAGGCCATCATGGGCATGGCGCGGCGCACCGGCGGCCGCATCACGTTCGAGGGACGCGATCTGCAGGGCGTTCCGCCGCACGGCCTGGCAGGCCTCGGGATCGCCTGGGTGCCCGAGGAGCGGCGGATCTTCCGGCTGCTCACGGTGCTCGAGAATCTCAGAACCGGGCTCGATCGTCCGGGCGTGACGCCGGCGCGCCGGGAGGCGCTGCTCGAGAAGGTCTACGCCTACTTCCCCATCCTGAAAGAGCGGCGCAGTCAGGCCGGCGGCACCCTCTCGGGCGGCGAGCAGCAGATGCTCGCGATCGCCCGCGCGATGGTGCTCGAGCCGAAGATCATCCTGCTCGACGAGCCGACCGAGGGGCTGATGCCGCGCATGGTCGCGCAGATCCAGGAGATCGTCCACGCGCTCCATCGCGACGGCGTGACGATCTTGCTAGTCGAGCAGAACGTCCCGCTCACACTCGACGCCGCCGGGCGCGTCTACATCATGGAGAAGGGCACCGTGCGCCACCACGCCTCCGCCGCCGAGCTGCGGGCCGATCAACGCGTCATTCACGAGTACCTAGGGATCTGAGATGGACCAGATCATCATTCAAACGCTCCACGGCCTCGTGAACGGCATGGTCCTGGCGATGGTGGCCTCGGGGCTCACCTTGATCTTCGGCATCATGGACATCGTCAACTTCGCCCACGGCGATCTCTTGATGCTCGGCGCGTTCACCGGCGCCACCGTGCTGGGCATGACCGGCAGTTACTGGCTGGCGCTGATCGTCGCCGCGATCGTGATCGGGATTCTCGGAGCGCTGCTCCAAGTCACGACGTTGCGGCCGCTGATCGGGCGCGACCCGCTGACGACGATCCTGGCGACGTTCGGCGTCTCGCTGGTCGTCCAGAAATACGCGCTCTGGCAGTGGGGTCCGTCGGTGCGCCAGATCAGCGTGCCGGTGGGCGGGGACTTCAACCTGTTCTATCTCCAGTATCCCTGGTACCGGATCGTGACGGCGTTGCTGGCCGGCTTGATCATCGCCGCGCTGTGGCTCTTCCTGAAGTACGGCAAGTACGGCATCTGGATCCGCGCGACGACCCAGGACCGGGTGATGGCTCAAGCGATGGGTATTCCGGTGCCGCTGGTCTATACCGCCGTGTTCGCGATCGGCTCGGGGATGGCGGCGGCCAGCGGGGTCCTCTTCGGGCCGTTCGCCGGCGTGACGCAGACGATGGGGTTCGACTTCACCTTGCGCGCGTTCATCGTGGTGGTCGTCGGCGGCATGGGCAATCTCGGCGGCTCGATCCTCGCCTCGATCTTCGTCAGCCTGCTCGAGAGCTACGCGGCGATCGTGGTGAGCCCCGCCCAGGCGGTGATCGTGTCGTTCGTGGTGCTGGTGCTGACGATGCTCTTCCGTCCGACCGGCCTGTTCGTGCCGACGCCCAAATGAGCACGGCCGCCATGTCCGCCGTACGGCCGGGAACGCGTGCCGCGGGCTACTGGACCGCGTTCGCCATTGTCGTGGCCGTCCTCCTGGTGGCGCCGCTCGTCCTGCCACCGTTCTGGCAGCGCTTCGTCACCGAGATCCTGATCTGGGGACTCCTGGCGATGTCGTCGGACATCCTCATCGGCTACACCGGCATGGTCTCGTTCGGGCACTCGGCGTTCTTCGGCCTCGGGATGTACGGCGCGGCCGCCGCGCTCCTCACGGTGAAACCACCGAGCCTGTGGCTCGCGCTGGTGTACGGCCTGGTCGCCGCCGGCGCGGTGTCCGTCTTCGTGGCGTTCTTCGCCACGCGCCTGCGCGACATCTATTTCGCGATCTCCACGCTCGTGTTCTCGCAGATCTTCTACGTGATCATCTTCACCTGGACCGAGGTCACCGGCGGCGAGAACGGTCTGACGTTCCGGCAGCCGCGCCTGTCGATCCCGGGACTGTGGAGCGATGCTTTCACGCCGACCACCTTTCACTGGTTCGTGCTGGTCGTCGTCGTGCTGTCCTACCTGCTGGTCCGGCGGATCACGCAGTCGCCGTTCGGCATGGTATTGCAGTCGATCCGCGAGAACGAGCCGCGCACGCGCGCGATCGGCTATCACGTCGAGCGCTACAAGATCGTGGCGGTGATGCTCTCGGGGCTCTTCGCCGGGCTTTCCGGGGTGCTCTACGCCATGCAGAACAAGTTCGCCGCGCCGGACTTCGTCTTCTTCGTCGTCTCGGGCGAGGTGGTCATCTTCAACGTGATGGGCGGGATGGGCACCCTGGTGGGACCGTTCGCCGGAGCCGCCTTCTTCCTGTTGCTCCGCGAGGGCCTCTCACGCTTCATGCCCGAGTACTTCCTGATTCCCGTCGGGATCATCTTCATCATCATGATCATCTTCTTGCCGCAAGGACTTCTGGGGTTCCTGCGTCGCCGCCTCAACACGTAGCCGGCTGCTGAAAGCCGCAGCTTTGCGAACAGCTGGGCGATGCAACGGACAGCGGGTTACGGACGAGCGACGGAGACGCGGGTGCGGGCTTCGCGGCAGGCGTTGACGGCGGCCGCGTAGCCCTTCAGCAGAGGATGCGGGCGCCCGGGTGTGGAGCCGGCCTGCGGTAAGAACAGCGTGGCGATGAAGAACGGGTGCTCTGGCAGCTCGACGATCCTGATCTCGCCCTCGTCGCCGACGCCGCTCACGCGCAGACCGCAGGCTTCGAACTGCAGGCGGTACTCCGGGTTCACCCCGTAGTTGCAGTAGTACGCTTCGGTCGCCTCGGCCACGCCGTAGAGCCGCGCGGCGCGGGTGCGGGGCACCAGCACCACGCGCTGCTGCTGGCCGACCAGCGAGCAGGCGAGCGCGGTGATGACGAGCCGCGAGGCGCCGGGGCTCGTTTCAGCGTGGTCGGCGTCTCGGTACCCGAGGACGTTGCGCGCGAACTCGACGATCGCGTGCTGGCAGCCGCCTCACGTGCCGACCAGCGGAACGCCGCGCTCGCGCGCGTAGCGAACCGCCGCGAGAGCGCCGTCCATGCTGCGGTAGGGGCTTGCCGGCGCGATGAAAACCCCGTCGTACGCAGGCAACCGCTCTTCCCATTCTCCGGGTGAGTCCGTCGCCAGCCAGGTGACGCCGAGGTCGACGTGCTCGAGCGCTGTGTTCGTGAGCTGGTGGGTCGGGTTCGCGGCGTTGAAATCGCCGACGATCGCGATACGCGCCCGGCCAGCCATCACTTCCGCCTCATCCCGGGCGAGAGGGTATCACACGGTACGATGTGACGAGAGGGTCGAACGATGGTTCGCGGCTCTGCCAGGATCGTGCGGCGTGCGCTCCACTGGCTCACGGCTCGGGAGGCCGCCGTGCTCCTAGCCGCGCTTGGGATCGTGGTGTCGCTCACGGTCTTCTCGAAGACGGCCGGCGAGATGTCAGAGGGCGATCTCCGCGAGTGGGACGAGAGCGTGCTCCGCCTGATGCGGTCGGAGAAGGATCCAGCCGTCCCGGTCGGCCCGACGTGGCTGGTCCAGGCCGCGGTCGACGTGACCGCGCTGGGTGGGACGACCGTCCCGGCGCTTTTTCTCGTGATCGCCGTCGGCTACTTGGTCCTCGAACACCGCTACGACGCCATCGTGCTCGTCGTGGTCGCCGCCGTGGGGGCCGGTCTCCTCGGCGAAGGTCTCAAGTGGTGGTTCGCGCGGGCGCGGCCGGCGATCGTCCCACATCTGGTCCACGTCGGCAGCGCCAGCTTTCCTAGCGGCCACTCGATGCTCGCGGTCGTGGTTTATCTCACGCTGGGCGCGCTGCTGGCGCGCTTCATCCCGCGCCGGCGGAGCCGGACCTATTGCGTGGTCGTGTCGCTCGTGCTGGCTCTGCTCGTCGGGCTGAGCCGCGTCTACCTCGGCGTCCACTATCCGAGCGACGTGCTGGCGGGCTGGTCGGTGGGCCTGGCGTGGGCTCTCCTGTGCTGGCTGGTCGCGCGCTATCTACAGTATCGAGGACGGGTGCAGCCGCCCGCCTAGAGATCAGCGGTTTGCCGGACGACCGGCGCGAAGCGCTCCATCCGCTCGAGGCTCTCCGCAAGATTCTCGCTGCGGAAGTCGAAGATGATCTCGCTCACGCCCAGACGCGCGAACGCGCCGATGTCGTCGGCGATCTGCGCCTCGCCGCCTGAAAACGGCCGTCGCTCGCCGCCGGGCCCGATCAGCTTCTGGCCGACGTCGTACACGGGCGCCTTGTAGGAGATGGTGAGCGCCTTGGGATCGCGGCCTTCGGCCTCGGTGAGGCGATACAGCTCGTCGAGCAGAGCTCGCAGCTCGGACGGCGGCAGCGGGACCGCGGCGTTGGCGCCGACCGGATGCCAGCCGTCGCCGAGGCGCGCCGCCCGCCGCAGCGCCGCCTTGCTATGGCCGCCGACCCAGATCGGCGGATGCGGCTTCTGCACGGGATGCGGCCGGCTATGCAAGGCATCGAAGCGGTAGAAGCGCCCGGCGAACGAGGCCGGACTCTTGGTCCACAACGTCTTGAAGATCTGGATGTACTCGTCGGTCACCGCGCCGCGGCGATCGAAATCGGGCGCGCCGAGTGCCTCGAACTCCTCGCGCATCCAGCCGACCCCGACCCCGAGCGTGACCCGTCCTTTCGAGAGCACGTCGATGGTCGCCAGCGCCTTGGCCGTCAGCACCGGATTGCGATACGGCACGATCATCACGCTGGTAACCAGGCGCAGCCGCGTGGTCTTGGCGGCGACGAAGGCCATCAGCGAGAGCTGATCGAGCACGTCGCCCTGCCCCGGGAAGTCGCCGGAGACCGTGTACGGATACCGCGACTTGATCGTGACCGGAAAGACCAGGTGGTCCGCGATCATCACCGAGGCGAAGCCCAGGCGCTCGCCGCGCTGGACGAGAGTCTCGAGCGCCTCTGGAGTCGCGGTTTGACCGCGGGTTGGAAGATAGAACCCGTATCGCATGGCCCACACCATACAGCATTTCCATAGGCGCGCCTCAGCCGGCGGGGCCCCAGCCCCGCGACGGGCGGTCGCTGGTGGTCGCTCGTCGGACGCGTTATCCTGACCGGCGCATTCGATGAACTTCGATTTCACCGAGGCCGAGCGCGCGTTCGCCGAAGAGGTTCGCGGATTCCTGCGCGCGAACCCGCCCGAGGCCTTCGCGATCGACGGCATGGACGCGGGCTACGGCTCGGGCGCCAACTCGCGCGCGTTCATGAAGGCGCTCGCGGCGCAGGGCTGGATCAGCATGTGCTGGCCCAAGGCGTTCGGGGGCCGCGAGCAGCCGATGTTCATGAAGCTCGTCCTCATGGAAGAGCTGGCGCTCGCCGGGGCGCCGTTCGGTCCGCTCGCGGGCGTGTGGCAGACGGCCGACGCGATCATCGAGTTCGGCACCGAGCGGCTGCGCCGCGAGATCTTGCCAGCGGTCGCCCGCGGCGAGGCGGCGTTCTGGCAGGGCTACAGCGAGCCCGACGCCGGCTCCGATCTGCTCGCGCTCAAGACCGAGGCGCGGCGTGACGGCGATCACTACGTCATCCGCGGCCACAAGATCTGGTCCAGTCACGCCGGGATCGCCACGCACGGCCTGGTGTTCACGCGCACCAGCCGCGAGGCGCGTCGCAGCCGCGGCTTCAGCATGTTCGTGGTCGCGAATGGGACGCCGGGGATGGACATCCGGCCGATCCGAAGCATGACTGGCGAGGTCTACCATCACGAGGTGTTCCTGGACGAGGTGCGCGTGCCGGCCGATCTCATGCTGGGCGCACCCGGTGAAGGCTTCCAGGCGCTCCTGAACGGGCTCGACGCCGACCGGTTCTGGGGCCGCTACTACAAGGCGCCGGCGCTCGCCCGCGTGCTCAGCCAGCTCGTCGAGTACGCGAATACGACGACGGTGCGAGGCGCGCCGCTCTCGCGCGATCCGTCGGTCCGGCGACGGCTCGCCGCGATGGCGTCGGAGATCGCGGCGCTGCGGCTCCTGTTCTACCGCGCCGGCTGCCTCATCCGCGACGGCGCGCCGCTCAGCTACGAGACCGCGATGGCCAAGGTGTACGCCGACGAGACCGGTCAGAAGCTGGCGCGGCTCGGCATGGATCTGCTCGGCGTCTGGGGACCGCTGCGCGAAGGCTCGCGGTGGGCGAAGCTCGGTGGACACATCTCGCACCTCTACCAGACGACCCTCGGCCACACGATCGCGGGCGGCACCGCGGAAGTTCTGCGCACCACGGTGGCCGTGCGCGGCCTCGGCCTCGCCGCGGAGCCCAGAGCCGGCGCTGAGGCGAAGGCCCGCTGAGATGGATTTCCGGCCCTCGACTGCGCAGCAGATCCTCACCACGACCGCGCGCGCGTTTCTCCGCCAGCACTGTCCGCCCGAGCTGGTCCAGAGTCTGGCGCTCGACGAGCGCGGCTTCGACGAACCGCTCTGGCGCCGCATGGCCGAGCTCGGGTGGCCCGGGCTCCTGATTCCGTCCGACCTCGGCGGCAGCGACGGCTCGTTGCTCGACGTGATTCTGCTCGTGGAGGAGATGGGGCGCGTCGGCCTGCCGGGCCCGTTCGTGGCCAGCGCGGTGGTGGCGACCTCGCTGGTGCTGGCCGCGGGGAGCCCGGCGCAGAAAAAGCGCTTGCTCCCGGAGCTGGCCGCGGGCACGCGCGTCGCCAGCCTCGCGCTGGTCGAAGAGACCGGCTCCTTCGATCCCGAGGCCGTGGCGCTCGAATGCGCGATGCCCGGGCGGCTCAGCGGCCGCAAGCTCTTCGTCAAGGACGCGCACGTTGCCGACGACCTGATGGTGGCCGTGCGCATCGGCGGCGCCCTGAGCCTGCTCGCAATTCCAGCCGATCGGCCGGGCATCGCGCGGCTCCCACTCGATCCGATCAGCGGCGAGAAGCTCTTCGAAGTGACGTTCGATCGCGTCGAGCTCCGCCCGGACGACGTGCTCGGCGCGGTCGGCGACGGCTCGGCGCTCCTCACCTCAGCGCTGCTCGCCGGATCGCTCGCCCGCACGGCCGAGATGGTGGGCGGAGCACAGCGCGTGCTCGAGCTGGCGGTCGAGCACGCCAAGACGCGAGTCCAGGGCGGGCGCCCGATCGGCGGATACCAGGCAATCCAGCACGCGTGCGCCGATCTCGTGCGCGACGTCGACGCGGCGCGAGGGCTTCTCTACGCGGCGGCGTGGAAGGCGGCCGAGGGCCGGCCGGCCGACGCCGACGCGGCGCTGGCGAAAGCGTACGCGGGCGAGGCATGCCTGGCCGTGGCACGGCGCGGCCATCAGATCTTCGGGGCGATCAGCTACTGCGAGGAGCACCCGCTCCACCTCCTGCACAAGCGCATTCAGGCGGCGAGCGTCGACTTCGGCGACGCGCCGCTTCACCTGGAGACCGTGGCGCGCGCGATCGGCCTGGCATGAACATTCTGCTGCTCTCGATGCCGGACTCGTTCGAGCACATGCCGTCGGTGGCCATCCGCATGCCGAACGGAGCCTTGGCGTCACTGGCCGGCAACGTCGATCCGCATCATCGGGTCGCGATCGCCGACCTGATCCTGGCCCAGCAAAGCGTGCGCGAGACGGTCGAGCGCCTCGTGCGCGAGATCGAGCCCGACGTGATCGGGCTATCGGTCATGACGTTCCAGCGGCACACCGCACTCAGGATCGTCGAGCTCGTTCGGCGTCTCCGGCCGGCTGCGCGCATCGTCGTGGGCGGCTACGACGCGAGCCTGGCCCCGGAGGCCTACATGGCTCCCGACGCGGGCGTGGACTTCATCGTGCGCGGCGAAGGCGAGCTGACGTTCCGCGAGCTGACCCGGGCGCTCGAGCGCGGCGCGGATCTGGCCGGCGTGGCCGGCCTGTCGTTCAAGGACGGCGACGGATTCACCCACAATCTCGATCGCTCCGTCAGCTCGCTCGACGGCGGCGACGTGCGCCTGCCGAACCGGAGCGCGCGCGTCCTCCACGGCTACACCATGGTCGGCCGTCAGGTCGACGTCGTGGAGACCTCGCGCGGGTGCACGTTCGACTGCAGCTTCTGCTCGATCATCGAGATGCGCGGTCGCAACTTCCACACGTACGACTTCGGCCGCGTCCTCGACGACATCCGCGACGCCCGCGCGCACGGCGCCCGGGCGATCTTCCTGGTCGACGACAACATCACGCTCAACGTGCGGCGGTTCGAAGGGCTCTGCCGCGCCATCATCGAAGCCGGGCTCAACGACCTCGACTACACGGTGCAGGCGATGACGTCGGCCATCGCCAATCACGGTAAGACCCTGGCGCCGCTCATGCGCCGAGCGGGATTCCGCTACGTGTTCCTCGGCATCGAGAACATCCTCGAGGAGGATCTCGAATTCCTCCGGGCCGAGGCGAAGAACCGGCAGCGCGGGGACGGCGCCCGCGGCGGCAACGCCGCGGTGACCGCGATCGAGTACCTGCACGCCAACAAGATGTACGTGGTCGGCGGCCTGATCGTGGGCAACCCTCAAGACACGCGCGCCTCGATCGAGGCGAACCTGGCGTTCGCGCGCCGCTACGTCGACGTGCCGTACATCCAGCACCCCACTCCCTATCCGCGCACGCCGATGACGAAGACGTTCAGAGAGCAGGGGCTCATCATCAACGAGCGGCTCGAGGACTACGACGGCACCACCGCCGTGGTGAGAACGGCGCACCTCGAATCGGACGAGATCGAGTTCCTGCGGTGGCGCGCCGACCGATGGATCAAGCTCAAGCACCTGCCGGTGGCGCTGCTTCACACGCCCCTGTTCGCCCTGCGCAACGGACTCAAGATGCTGCGGTACACCTTCAGGGGCACCACTATTCGATCCGTTCTGGGCCTCGAGGACGAGCGGAAGTCGTTCGAGCGTTATCGCGCGCTGCGCCGGGCTGAGCGCGTGTACTTGTAAAGACCAATTAAGGTAAAACCCGAGCGTCATCGCGGGGATACCCCGAAGACGACTGTTGACACACCGTGGGCTAGCCCGCTAGACTTCCGACTCGTGGAAAAGCCTACGAGGATTCCACCGGCGTTTCGGCTGCTCGGTCGCGGCGTATTCTGACCGACCGCACAACTCCCCCCTGGCTCATTCGGTAGTCGCCCCGTACCACGCGGGACCCATCGGGACCTCGCGCAATCATCGAGTAGGCGCCGCGCAGCCGTCGGTCGCATGAAACGGCCACGGTCACCCGGCGCCCGGGGAGAGAACGCATGCGGCTGGCGTCCAAAATCTTTCTGACCTCGGCCATCGTGATCGTCGTACTCGCCGGCGTTGCGGGCCTCAGTCTTCGAGCGATCGATCGTCTGGCTTCGGCCAACCGCGAGATCGTGACGCGTACGGTCCCGGCGCTCCGCCTCACAGCAGCCGCTCGTGAGGCGATCGAGCCGCTCATGCGCCTGGAAGCGCGCGCGGTCATCTTCGGCGATCCGCATTACACGACCGCCTGGACGGAGCGGGCCGCGCAGGTCGCCGAAGATCTCGAGCGCCTCGCCGGGTTCGCGCAGAGCACGTGGGAGAAGCTCTACCTGCGTGAAGCGAGCGCGGCCTTCGACGCGTACCGCCGCGTCGTCGCCCGGGAGCGCGCCCTCATGCAGATGGGCGATCAGCGCGGCGCCGCCAATCTGACCGATGGTGAATCGCGGACCTTGGCCGAGCGGGTCGAGGAACGACTCGGAGCCCTGATGTCGGCGACCCACACGCGTGTGCTCTCGGTCGAAGCCGAGACCGCCCGCGTCGAGGGACGGATGTGGACCTCGGTATTGGTCGCGCTGGGCGCCGCTGTCGGGCTGGCGCTCCTGGGGGCGGCCGTGCTCTCGCACCGCATGACGCGCTCACTCGCCGAGCTGTCCTCCGCGGCCGCAGCGGTCGCGGCCGGCCGGTTCCGCGAGCCGCTCGTGGTCAAGAGCCGCGACGAGATCGGCTCGCTCGCCCGCTCGTTCAATTCGATGGTCCGCCAGCTGCGCCAGGTGGAGGAATCTCGCCGCGAGTTCTTCGCGACGGTCTCGCATGAGCTGCGGTCGCCCCTCACCTCGATCCGCGGCGCCGCCGAGCTGTTGCGCGAGGGTATCCCCGGCCCGCTCACCGAGAAGCAGAAGCGCCTCACCGACATCGTGTCGGGCAGCTCCGGCCGGCTCCTGCGTCTGGTGAATCAGATTCTCGAGATGTCGCGTCTGCAGGCCGGGCTCGTGGAGCTCGAGCGGAGCCCGCTCGATCTGGCCGACCTGGTCGATCGCGCTGCCGAGGAGCTCCACCCGCTCGCGTCGGACGCGGGCGTGACGTTGGAGTGCGAGCGCATCGGCACGAGCTTTACGTACTACGGAGACGTCGAGCGTCTGCATCAGGTTGTCGTGAACCTGGGCGCGAACGCGATTCGGTTCACCCAGGCGGGCGGCCGTGTCGTCACGCGCGTGATCGACGCAGGTCCTGAGTTCGAGGTGCAGGTCGAAGACACCGGCGTCGGGATCCCCGCGGATGCCCTGCCCCACATCTTCGACGCGTACCGCCAGGCTCATCGAGAGCGCGGCGGGACGGGGCTCGGGCTCGCCATCGTGCGCGGGATCTCGGAAGCGCACGGAGGCCGCGTCACCGTCGAGTCTCGAGAGGGGAAAGGCAGCCGCTTCACGGTCCTGCTGCCGCGCTCCTAGCGCACCTTCGGGGAGCGCGTCGTCGAGTCTTCACCCCTTCGTGGCGGGTCTGTCACCCGCCGTCTGTAAGCTCAGCGGTAAGGATCGAGCCAGTTGATCAATCAATTTCTTACCAGTGGCAGGAAATGGCCTCCCCACACACGCCTTAAGTAGCTGATTTTTCGTTGCCTTACCCTAGCACCTTCTTTGCATACAGATTGGGTCGCTGAAACCCCATCCGGGAGGACACAGTGCAAACTGAGCGAGTCGAGTCTGTGGCGGCGGCACCCGAACCTCCTCTCTTCGACGGCCATCCCCGGATGCGGGAGATCCGCTCGATGATTGAGAGCATCGCGGACACGGATACGACCGTCCTGATCCGCGGCGAGAGCGGTGTCGGCAAGGACCTGATCGCGCGCGCGGTGCACGCGGCCTCCTCGCGCCGGCAGGGGCCGTTCGTCAAGGTCAACTGCGCTGCGATTCCGCAAGAGCTGCTCGAGTCAGAGCTCTTCGGTCATGAGCGAGGCGCGTTCACCGGCGCCCACCGCCGCAAGCCAGGCCAGTTCGAATTCGCCAACACCGGGACGATCTATCTGGACGAGATCGGCGAGCTGCCGCTCTCGCTCCAGGCCAAGCTCCTGCACGTGCTCCAAGATTTCCGGTTCTCGCGGGTCGGCGGGCACATGCCGATCGACGTCGACGCGCGGGTGATCGCCGCCACCAACCGCCAGCTCGAAGACGCCATGGCGCAGGGCGAGTTCCGCGAGGATCTCTACTATCGCCTCAACGTCGTCGAGATCCACGTGCCGCCGCTGCGGGAACGCCGCGAGGAGATCCCGGGGCTGGTGTCGTGGTTCCTGACGAAGTTCAACGCGCAGTACGGCCGCAAGAAGAGCTTGTCGCCCGCCACCATGAACCGCCTCATGGAGTACCCGTGGGGGGGCAACGTCCGCGAGCTCGAGAACGCCATCCGGCGCATGGTCGTGTTGGCCGACGGCGAGCAGGCCTTCGAAGCCCAGTTCGCGCGCGCGCGCGGTATGAAAACCGTCAGCGCCGCGCCCGCAGCGTCGCCCGCCCCGTCGGTGACCGAGAGCCTGCGCGAGATCGCGCGCCGCGGCGCCCGCGAGGCCGAGCGGCACGCCCTGGCCGAAGTGCTCGAGCGCGTGCGCTGGAACCGCGCCGAGGCCTCGCGGATCCTCAAGGTCAGCTACAAGACCCTGCTCACCAAGATCACCGAGTGCGAGCTGGCGGCGCCTGCGCGCCGCCTTTCCTGAGACGGCCCGATCCGGCCGCCCCGCCCGCGACTTGACAAGCCGCGGGCGGGCCCCTAAGGTCGCAGCGCCATGAACGAGCTCGACGCGCTCGCCCGATCGCTCGCGACCATCCTGAAAGAACGCAAAGAAACGATCGCGGTCGCCGAATCGTCCGCCGGCGGCTTGATCTCTGCCGCGCTGCTCTCCGTCCCCGGCGCCTCCTCCTACTTCCTCGGCGGCGGCGTGATCTACACGCAGGCGGCGCGGCGGGGCCTGCTACATGTGCCCGATGAGGCCGTGAAGGGCATCCGGTCGAGCAGCGAGCCGTACGCGTTGCTCAAGGCGCGAACGATCCGCGGGCTCCTCGGGGCCACCTGGGGTCTCGCCGAGACAGGCGCGACCGGCCCAACCGGTAACCGGTACGGCGACGCCGCGGGGCACGCCTGCATCGCGGTGGCAGGGCCCGTCGAGCGGGCGATCACGCTCGAGACCGGCCACGGTGATCGCGAGAAGAACATGTGGGCCTTCGCGAAGCGAGCGCTCGAGCTCCTGGAGACGTCGCTGGGCAAGCGGTAGGGCCTTCGCGCGATGCGGGTCGTCTTCTGGAACATCCGCGCCGGCGGCGGTGTGCGGGTCGGCCGGATCGCCGCGCAGCTCGAACGCTGGACCCCGGACGCGGTCGCCCTCTGCGAGTTCCGGGCGACGCCGCCGAGCCTCGAGCTGGCCGGCTCGCTGGCTGCGCTTGGACTCCGGTACCAATGCACGACCGCCGAGCCGGCTCGGCCGAGCGCCAACCGACTGTTGATCGCGACCCGGTTCCCGATGCGCCGGCTGCGGCTTCGACTCGGGCCTGGCGACCCTGGACGGCTCTTGCTGCTTGCCTCGCTCGAGACTCCCGAGCCCCTCACCCTGGGCGCGATGCACGTCCCGAATCGGGTGACCGGACGGAAGGACCTGTTCTACGCGGCGGTCCTCGGCCTTCTCAGCCGCTGGCGTCGGGGCCCCACGATGGTGCTCGGCGACACCAACTCGGGCCGGCCGGGCATCGATGAAGAAACCTCGGTGTTCGGGCCGCGAGAGGACGCCTGGCTCTCAGGGCTCGAGCGGTGTGGGTGGCTCGACGCGTTTCGCCTCCTTCGAGGGACGTCGCGCGCCTACACCTGGTATTCACCCAACGGCGGCAATGGGTTTCGGCTCGACCAGGCCTTCGTGAACGATCAGCTCAGGCCGCGCCTGAGGGACGTCCGCTACGACTGGGGCCGGCGCGTCGGGAGCCCAGGCCGCCGGATCAGCGACCACGCTGCGCTCCTGGTCGACCTTCATAGCTAGATCGATCTTCACGGTCAGATGAGGTAGAGTCGGAATCCCCATGCGCTTCGGAACCTACTACTTCCTGCAGGCGCCGCCCGCGATCGCCCACCCGGACGTGATTCGCAACGAGATCGAGCAGATGGCGTGGACCGAAGAGCTCGGCTTCGACAGCGTCTGGCTGACCGAGCACCACTTCATCGACTACGGCCTTTCGGTCTCTCCGGCGGTGCTGGCGGCGGCCGCCGCCATGCGGACACGGCGGGTTCGAATCGGTCTGGCCGCCGCGATCCTTCCGTTCCACGATCCGGTCCGGCTCGCCGAGGAGCTGGCGATGGTCGACATCCTCAGCGAGGGCCGGCTCGACGTCGGGGTCGGCCGGGGCAATCGGCCGGTGGAGTTCGAGGGCTATCGCGTGCCCCAGATCGAGAACCGCGAGCGCTTCGAGGAGTGTCTGGCGATCATGCTCAAGGCGTGGACCCTGGACCGCTTCGCGTTCGAGGGCCGGCACTTCACCATCCCCGAGGTCCGCGTGATCCCCAAGCCGCTCCAGCGGCCTCACCCACCGCTGTACGTGGTGTGCACCAGCCCGGACACGATCGAGGCCACCGCGCTCCGCGGCGCCCCGATGCTGAACTCGCTGCTGCGCGGCGGCGTCGAGCAGCTCGCCAAGAGTCGCGATACGTACGTGAAGGCGTGTGAGAAGGCCGGCCGCAGCGCCGCAGAGACCGCGAGCCTCCTCGGCCGGTGGGGCGTATCGCGGCACGTGTACGTGGCGCCGACCGACGCGCAGGCGCTGGCCGAGGCCAAGGACGCCGAGATGTGGTACCAGGAATCGCTGCGGCGCTTTCTCATCCCGGAGCGGATCGATCGCGTGCATCCGCTGCTGCAGCCGGGATTCCGCGCGCTCGAGGAGCGATTCGCCCGCGTCTCGTGGGACGAGCTGGTCGCGGAGAGCGTGGCGTTCGGCTCACCGGAGACGGTCGCCGGGCGGATCGAGGAGTTCCAGCGCCTCGGCGTCGGCGAGATGCTTTGCTGGATGAACTTCGGCGGTCTGCCTCAGGACAAGGTGCGTCGCTCGATGGAGCTCTTCGCCCGCGAGGTCATGCCGCGGTTCCGCTGAGCCGCGTCACTTCGTTCGGCTCAGCACCAATCCGATCGCCTTCGTGAAGGACCCGACCGTGAACGGCTTCTGCAGCAGCGGACCGAGCTTGGGCGCGTCGACCGACGCGCTGTCGCTGAGGTAGCCCGAGACGTAGAGCACCTTGATCTCCGGCCGCGAGGCCCGGACCGTGGTCACCCACTCGTCAGCGAAGGACGGCGGGATCCCCACATCCACCACCATCAGGTCGATCGGGCCGGGGTGCTGCTGGCTCAGTGCCAGCGCCTCGTCGCGGTTGCCGGCCTCGAGGACCACATGGTTCTGGAGCTGGAGAATCTCCCGGATCAGATCGCGCACCTCTCGCTCGTTCTCGATCACCAGCACGGTCTTACCGTCGCTCGGCGCCGCAGCGGACATGGGTGTGAGCGGCGGCGCCGAAGGCTCGGTGGCCCGCGGCAAATAGATCTTGAAGGTCGAGCCGGCGCCGCTGCCGCTGGTCACGCTGATCTGGCCGCCGCACTGGGTGACGACGTCGTAGACGGTCGCGAGACCGAGCCCGCTCCCGCGGCCCGGCTCCTTCGTCGTGAAGTACGGCTCGAACAGGCGGGCGCGCGTCTCGTCGTCCATGCCGCAGCCGGTATCGCCGACCGCCAGCATCACCGTCTGACCGACGTTCCCGGTCTCGATCGTGAGGCGCCCGCCGCTCGGCATCGCGTCACGCGCGTTCACGACCAAGTTCATGATCACCTGGCCGATCTGATGCGGGTTGGCGCTGACCCTCGCGAGGCTCGGGCTGAGCCGCGTCACGAGCTCGATGGCGTCGCCGAGCAGCGGCTGCAGGACGCGCGTCACGTTGCCCACGATCTGGTTCAGATCGACGGGCACCGACGGTGAGCTCGGCCGCCGGTTGCCCGAGAGCACCTGCTGCGCGAGCGCGGCGCCCCACTCGGTCGCCCGCTTGATGGCCTCGGCATTGCGGCGCAGCGGATCATCGGCGCGCAGCCGCTTGAGCATCATCTCCGTGTAGCCGGTGATGACCGCGAGCAGGTTGTTGAAGTCGTGGGCCACGCTGCTCGCGTGGCGTCGCAGGCTCGCGTTGTCGGCGAGGGCCTGCTCGAGCCGCGCGGTTTGCTCGCGGGGCGCCGCGCCGCCCTCCGTCATCGCGCCGCCTCGTCGGTGGGCAGGCTCGGCACGTCGGGGATCAGCGAGAGGACGATCGTGAAGGTCGTGCCGTGGCCACGCAGGCTCTGGAAGCTGATCGCGCCGCCGTGGTCCTGAACGATCTTGTGCGCGAGAGCCAGCCCGAGCCCCGTGCCGCTGTCCCGGGTCGTATAGAACGGGTTGAAGATCTGGTCGGTGTCGGCGGGCTCGATGCCGACGCCGGTGTCCTCGACCTCGACCTTGACCCGGTTCACGTGCCGCCAGTGCGCCGCCGGCATCGGGTCGCGGGTTCCGGCCCACCCGGCGCGTACCGTGAGCCGGCCGCCCTGCGGCATCGCGTCGAGCGCGTTGGCGATCAGGTTGACGAACACGCGGTAGAGCGCGTCCTTGTCCGCCTGGACCGATGGGACATCCCGCGCGTACTCGCGCACGACCTCCACGCGCCGTTCGTCGAGCTGCACGACGTAGAGCTCGAGCGCGCGATCGATGAGCTCGGGCAGCCGGACGTGGGTGAACTGGAGCCGCGGGGGGCGGGCCAGCTCGAGCAGGTTCTCGACGATGACATTGATCCGTTCGAGCTCGCGCGGCACGACGCTCCGGAAGCGCTCGCGGAAGTTCGGATCGTCGAACCGCCGGTCGAGGTGCCGGCTGAAGGTGAGCAGCGACGTCAATGGATTTTTGATCTCATGGGCGAAGCCCGCCGCGAGCGTGCCGAGGGCCGCCAGCTGATCGGATCGCCGCAGGTCGCTTTCGAGGCGGCGCACGAGCGTGACGTCGCGGATCACGCCAATGACGCCGAGATCCTTGCCCTCGCCTCCCTTGAGGGGTGCGGTGCTGAACTCGATCGGCAAGGTCGTCCCGTTACGTCGCCGGAGCTTGAGCGGCACGCTCGCGATCGGCGCGCGGGTGGCGAGAGTCTCCGTCAAGAGATCGCTGACCTCGGACGTGTGCGCGAAGAGCTCGGTGCAGTAGCGGCCGACGGCCTCGCCGCGAAAGAATCCGGTCAGGAGCTCGGCGGCCGGGTTGAGCGTCACGAGGCGACCGTCGAGGTCGATCGTCACGATGCCGTTCGTCAGCGACCCGAGGATGTTGTCGGTATAGCTCTTGAGATCGGCGAGCTCCTCGAACTGCCGGCGCAGTCCGGCGTGCGCCTCCTCGAGCGCCGTCCGCTGCTGCAGGAGCTCGGCGGCCATGTGGTTGAACGCCGCGGCGAGCCGGCCGATCTCGTCCTCGGTCGACGGCTCGATCCGCTGTTTCAGCTCGCCGCGCGAGATGGCCGCGGCCCCTTCGGCGAGCTGCTGGACCGGCCGCCCGATGCGCCGGGCGAGCAGCGCCGCCGCGGCGCTGCCGATGAGGAGCGCGACCAGGGTCAGCGCGCCGAGCTCGAGCCGCGTGCGCTGCAGCTCGGCCTCCATCCGCTGCTTGGACAGGCCGAGGCGTACGGTGCCCCACTTGCGCCCGTCGACGAGAACCGGCACGGCGAAGTCGTAGACGGCCTCGCCGGCATTGGTGACGGTCTCCTGCGTCAGCGGCTCCAGGGTGTCGGCCGCCCGCTCGGCCGCCGCGCCGTGCAGCAGGAGCCCGACGCGCTCGGGATAGCGGCTGTGCGCCGCCACCTTGCCGTCGGCGTCGAGCACGACCGCGTACACGACGTCGTGCTCGGCGGCCATGCGCACGACGTTCTGCTCGAGCGCCGTGAAATGGTAGAGCAGGAGCGGACCGGCCGAGATGGCCGCCAGGCTCCGGGCCAGTGCCTCGCCGCGTCGCTCCATCTCGGAGATGATCCCGGCGCGCTCGTGATGATCGACCACGACCATGACGGCGGTCATGACGAGCACGATCACGAGGATCGTGCCGATCAGGAGCTTCGATCGCAGCGATCTGGGTCTCATCGCGGGCGGTCCAGCCAGATCTTGCGGAACGGGATGTACGGATCGCCCAGCCCGTTGACCTCGACGCTCTTGACGTACGGCTGGAACAGCCGCTCGTAGGTGTGGTGGAACACGGGGACGATCGGCGCGTCGTCGAGAATCAGTTGCTCGGCCTTCCGATACCGTTCCACCCGATGCGAGAGGTCGATGGCCGCACGCGCGCTGGCGAGCACGTCGTCGACGACCGGATTGGCGTACCCGAACATGTTGCGCGTCGCGCCCGAGTGGAAGAGCTTGGCCAGGAAGTTGTCCGGGTCCGGAACGTCGGCATACCACGCGTAGAGGAAGACCGGCGCCTTCCCGTCGTCGACCATCTTGGAGAAGGCGGGCCAGTTCGTCTGGTACTGGAACTCTGCCGCGATGCCCACCGCTGCCAGGCTCTTCTTGATCTGGTCGTGCTCGCGCAGGATGTCGTCGCGCTTCGTCCCCGACCAGATCGTGATCGGAGGCAGGCCGCGGCCGCCGGGATATCCGGCCTCGGCGAGCAGGTCGCGCGCCTTCTGCCGGTCGACCGCGTAGCCCGCCAGGTTGGGATTGAAGCCGAGCATCCCGGGCGGCAGGATCCCGCGGGCGAAGGTGTACTGACCGAAGAACACGTTCTGGATGATCGACTCTCGATCGATCGCATAGACGATGGCCTGTCGTACGCGGCGGTCGTCGAGCGGCTTCACGCGTGTGTTGAATCCGTAGAAGCGGAGGCTGATCATCGGCCGCTTCACGTAGATGTGGCTTCCGCCGCTCGCCAGGGCTCGCCGGTCCGCGCGCGGCGGTACCGGCGCGTCCTCGAGGTGTCCCTTCAAGAACTCGTCGTACATCGCGTCGCGCTGATCCCCGGGGAAAACGCGATAGACGAGGCGCGAGATCTTGGGCGGGCCGTCGAAGTGATCCGGGTTGGCGCCGAGGACGATCTCTTTGCCGCGCTCCCAGCGCACGAATCTGAACGGTCCCGTACCGACCGGCTGGGCACCGAACGACGGCCCCTGCGCCTCGACCAGGTCACGCGGCACGATCTTCGCCTGTCCCACCGGGATGACGGCCACGAACGGCACGACGGCTGCGTTCAAGGTCACCTGCACGGTGTGTTTGTCCAGCGCGACGAGACCCGCGACCGTCCGGGCTCGGCCCTGAGCGTAGTCGCGGGCGCCCTTGATGCTCATGAAGTACTCGGCGACGCCTGAGTTCGTCTTCGGGTCGAGCAGCCTCGAGAACGAATAGACGACGTCCTCGGCGACGACCTCGCGCCCGTGATGGAACTTCACGCCCTTGCGCAGCTCGAACGTCCACGTCAGTCCATCCCGTGAGGCTCGCCAGAATTCGGCGAGCGCCGGCTTGATCGCCAGGGTCTGATCGAACTGGACGAGCCCGTCGAAGATCTGCTGAGAGACGCTGCGCCCATAGGTGTCGGCGATCCGCGCCGGGTCGAGCGTCTCCGGGTCTTGCCCCAGGGGCCGCCGATAGACGGCGCCGCCGCTATCACGATCCGGAGCAGAGCTCGGCGTGGCCGAGCCGACGCTGATCGGGCGGTTGAGGATGAGAGGCGCGAGCGCCAGGGCGCAGAGGACCGTACCAAGGCCGAGGACCAGCATGAAGGGGGGCATGAAGCCCCCCTTCATACCCAAGAGCTTCCTAGTCCGACCCGCCGTCCGCAGTGCCGACCGCCTGGAAGAGCTGCGTGGAGCTGGACGTCGCCGACTCGATCACCGGCGCCACCAGCAGGAACGACGCGACGATTGCTGCCACGACAACGATGCCGGCCCATGCCTTCGCCATTGCTTTCCTCCTGAGCGTTGAGGAGCCCTCCCCATGAGGGATCCGTGAATGCAACCGCGAGGAGGCTAAGCAATTCGACGACCATCTTGCACAGAGATTGTGGACGGGGGGAAAGCGCGCGTTTCGCAATGGAGAAGCCGTCGGGTCGTGGAGGTCACCGCGTCGTTGTCGCACAGTGACTGTGCGCGCCGCCCATACGCTGAGCGCCCAGTAGCTGGGCGCTCAGCGCTCCCCGCCCGGCCCGCGCACGCCCCAGCGCGCGAGCTTCACGCGAAGAGAGTTGCGATGCACTTCGAGGATACGGCCGGCCTCGGTGAGATTCCAGCCGACGCGCTCGAGAACCCGCAGCACGATCTGCCGCTCGAACTGGTCGGTGGCCTCGTTGAGCGGCAGCGCCTCCGCCGCCCGAACCTTCGTCGCCTGCTGAGGCAGGGACACGTCCAGCGGCAGGTCGTTGAGCTGAATGACCGGGCCTTCGGCCAGGACGACGCACCGCTCGATCACGTTCTCGAGCTCGCGGACGTTGCCCGGCCACCAATAGGCCTTCAGCGCGGCGAGCGCCTCCGGCGACAGGCCTTCGACCCGCTTGTGAAATCTCCGGTTGTCCCGGCGGATGAAGTGGTCGACCAGAAGCGGCACGTCCTGGATGCGCTCCCGCAAGGGCGGCACCACGACCTGGACGACGTTGAGCCGATAGTAGAGATCGTCCCGGAAGGCGCCGCGTCCGATCGCCTCCTTGAGATTGGTGTTGGTTGCGGCGATGAAGCGTACGTCGATCTTGACCGGCCGCGCGCCGCCGACCCGCTCGATCTCGCGCTCCTGGATCACGCGCAAGAGCTTGGCCTGCAGGTCGGCCCGCAAGGTGCCGATCTCGTCGAGAAAGAGCGTGCCGCCCTGGGCGAGCTCGAACTTGCCGAGCTTGCGCTGGTGGGCGCCGGTGAACGCGCCTCGCTCGTGGCCGAAGAGCTCCGATTCGATCAGGGTCTCGGCGATCGCCGCCGGGTTGACGGCGACGAACGGCCCGTCGCGGCGCGGCCCCTGATGGTGAACGGCCCTGGCCACCAGCTCCTTGCCGGTGCCGCTCTCGCCGGTAATGAGCACGGTGGTGGACGTGCGGGCGACCTGGACGATCAAGCCGTGCAGCTTCTCGATCGAGGGATCGCGGCCGACGATCTCGTCGAGATCGTGCGCGCGGGCGAGCTCGGAGCGTAAGAACGCGACCTCGCGCTCGAGGGCACGCCGCTCGAGGGCGCGGCGCGACAACGACAGGAGCTCGTCCTCCTCGAAGGGCTTGGTCAGGTAGTCGAAGGCGCCGAGCTTCATGGCGGCCACGGCGGTACGCACGGTCTTCACCGCCGTGACGAGGATGACCTCGATGCCTTCGTCGATCGCCTTGATGCGCTCGAGCACCTCGATCCCGTCCATCCCGGGCAGCCGGATGTCGAGCAGGACCAGATCGATCGCGGAGGCGCGAACCACGTCGAGCGCGGCGGGGCCGTCGGGGACGTCCATGACGTCGTAGTGGTCTTCGAGAATCAGCCGGAACGACTCCCGGACGCCGGGATCGTCGTCGACCACGAGGACCACGGGGCGCGCCATGCCGGGACTCTAGCATCAATCGCCAGGCGCTCGCCCGGCGCCCCGCGCAGGGGTCCGGGGGCCGTATCGAACGCGTGACATTGACGGGATCCCCTGTGGATCGAAGAATCACCTGGTGCTCGCGAAAGTCCTGTCCGCCGCGCTCGTGGGCGTCGAGGCCGCGCTCGTGCGGGTCGAGGTCGACGTCGCCGACGGATTGCCGGCATTCAACACGGTCGGCCTTCCCGATTCGGCCGTTCGCGAAAGTCGCGAGCGCGTGCGCACCGCGATCAAGAACGCCGGCTTCAAATTTCCCGGCGACCGGATCACGGTGAACCTCGCCCCCGCCGACCTGCGCAAAGAAGGCACTTCGTTCGACCTGCCGATCGCGCTCGGCATTCTCGCCGCCACCGGCGTGATCAAGCGCGACGACATCGGTCGCCTGGCGGTCGTGGGCGAGCTCGCGCTCGATGGCCAAATCCAGGCGGTCCGCGGCGTGCTCGCGGTCGGGCTCACGTGCCGGCGGCAGAAGATCGAGACGCTCCTGGTCCCTGTCGCCAATCGCCTCGAGGCGCGCGCGGTCGACGGCGTGCGCGTGCTCGCCGCGCCCACCTTGCGCGACGCCGTCGGGCTGCTCAACGGCGAGACCGAGGCTACGCCGCAGGGGGAGGCGACGCCGATCTCGGCGAGCTCGGGCGACGAGCTCGACTTCGCCGACGTCCGCGGGCAGGCTCACGCCAAGCGCGCACTCGAGATCGCCGCGGCGGGCGCGCACAACGTCTTGCTCGTCGGCCCGCCGGGCGGTGGCAAGACGATGCTGGCGCGGCGGCTCGCCGCGATCCTGCCGCCGCTGTCGCGGGACGAGGTGATCGAGTCGTCGACCATCTGGTCGGTCGCCGGCCTGCTGCCCCGACACGGCGAGCTCATGAGCCAGCGTCCATTCCGGGCGCCGCATCATACGATCTCGGTGTCCGGGCTGATCGGCGGCGGTAGCCCGCCGCATCCGGGCGAGGTCACGCTCGCCCACCTCGGCGTGCTCTTCCTGGACGAGCTACCCGAGTTTCAGAAGCATGTGCTCGAGTCGCTGCGCCAGCCGATCGAGGACGGTCGGGTCACGATCGCGCGCGCCAGCGGCGTCAACGACTTCCCCGCCCGGTTCCAGCTGATCGCCGCCGCCAATCCCTGCCGCCGCGGGTGCCGTTCGCTCGACGCCTGCGTGTGTACGCCGGCCGAGCGGGCGCGCTATCTTGGTCGCCTCTCGCGCCCGCTCCTCGACCGCATCGACTTGCACGTCGAGCTCCCCGCGCTGTCGCCCGAGCAGATCCAGAGCTTGGCCTCGGGCGACGCGAGCGAGACGATCCGCGGACGCGTGGCGGTCGCACGCCAGCGGCAGCGCGAGCGCTTCCGCTCCGGCGCGATCCGTGTGAATGCCGCGATGAACCCGCGCCAGGTGCGACGGTTCTGTCGCATCTCGACCGACGCCGAGCGCTTGCTCGCCGCGGCGGTGACGCAGCTCGGGCTCTCGGCCCGCGGCCACGACCGCGTGCTCAAGGTCGCGCGCTCGATCGCCGACCTGGCGGGTTCCGATGCGCTGACCGCCGAGCACTGCGCGGAGGCCATCCAGTATCGCGGGCTCGACCCTCAGTGGCGGGCGTGAGGCTAGCGGCTCACTGCTTCTGCACGACGACGCGGCCGTCCGGGTTCACGAAGACCCGATAGCGGCTTCCGTCCGAGCACGCGACTGCGTAGTCGTTCTCGCCCTGCTTCGTCGCGGTGACGACCTGGCCGCAGGACTGGCCCTGAAGCGCGATGACCGCGGTCAAATCCTTCAGCACCGCTGCGTCATCGGCGGCCAGCGCGGGCCCGGCCATCACAACGACCGACGGCACGATCCAGGCGCGGACCTTGGTTCGCCAGCTCATGATCCCTCCTTTCAATTGAATCAGAGATTCTTGAATTTGTCCGGATCCACCAGAATGCTCCAGAGCGCCTCGCGCGAGGACGAGACGTCGCGGGCGAGCCCCGGATCGCCATCCTGAAGCAGAGACAATACCTTCATGAGCAGCAGATCATAGGCCTGCCGCAGCTTGGTCAGTCTCGAGCCGTCATGCGACTCGTGAAAGTCGCGGAATTCGTCCAGCAAGTCGTCGACCTGGTTCTTGAGCGAGAGCTTGGTGAAGACACCGATTGCCTTGGTATCGCGTAGGCGCTGCTCCAAAGAGCCGAGATCCAAGGTCGGCGCTTTCGCCGGCGCCGCAGGTGCGGCGGCGGGCGTCCGGTCGGCTGGTGTTGGTGCAGAGGGCTTCGGAGGCGCTTGTGTCGCCGGAGGTCGCGGAGGCGGCGTCGCCGGCGCCGTCGGCGTCTGCGCTTGGGGCGTTCGAGCCGGCGGTGTCTGAGTCGGCGGTGCCTGCGGCTCCTTGGTGGACGGCTTGGGCGCCGGTGCGACTTCTGGGGCGGGGGCAGCCGTCTTCGGAGACTCGGGACGCGCCGGTGACGGCGCTTCGGCGGCAGGGGGAGTCTCTGGCTTGCGCCCCGGAGTCGGCGCGGCGGGCGTCGCCTCTCGGCTCCCGGTGCTCTCCGCTGGGCGCGAGCTCTGGGAAGCACCGGCGCACGCCTGGCACAGCAGGGCCAGGATGCCGACAGCCACAACTTTCGCGTGATTGCCTGGTGTCACCTGCTCTCGCTTGCACGCTGCGGTACTGTGCTGCTCTCACTCAGCATGCCTGACATTCATGCGGATGCGAGCCGTGCCCCATAATGGGCGCGATGTCCGCGTTCTCGACCCGCAGTCTTCTCTTATCGGACGCAGAGCGGCCGCTGCTGATTCTCGTGCACGGGGCTGCGAACTCGGCGCGCGTGTGGACCTTCTGGCAAGACGAGCTCGCCCGGCGCGGATGGTCGTCTCATGCGATCGACCTTCGCGGCCACGGCGCCAGCGGAGCCGCCGACCTCGGCGCGACGCGAATGGCCGACTACGCCGCCGACGTGGTCTCGCTCGCGCGCACACTGCGCCGAGCTCCGGTCCTCGTGGGGTGGAGCATGGGCGGGCTCGTCGCGATGATGGCGGCCACGGCGTGCGAGGCACCGGCGTGCGTCGGCCTGGCGCCCAGCACGCCGTCGCGGACGCTCGACCCCTCCGTCCCGCTACGCGCCGGCGTCTTCGGACCCGAGGAATACGGCATCGTCGATCGCGATCCCGACCATCAGCCGGCGATGGCGGATCTCGATCGCAGCGAGCGGGTCGTCGCGCTCGACTCGCTCGGGCCCGAATCGCGCCTCGCTCGTGACGAGCGGAAGGCGGGAGTCGTCGTCGACGTTCGATGTCCGCTGCTGATCGTCACCGGGACGAGCGACACGCTGTGGCCTCGCGATCGATACGATGCGCTGCTCTTCGCAGCCGACCACGTCAGTATCGACGGCGCCTCGCACTGGGGATTGGTGCTGAATCGCCGCCTGCTGGCGACGATGGCGTCCGCGGTGACCGACTGGTTGGGAAAGGCGCTCGCGCGCGGGAGCGGCGAGATCCGACCGCGGCGTTAGCGGCGGCCGCGCGGCGGAATGTTCGTGTAGACGATCGAGCCGTCTTCGCCGACGGTGCGATAGACCGGGGTTGGCGGCACGCTGTTGCCGGCGTTCGTCGTGCCGTCGAAGTGGTAGAGCACGCGCGTCACGTAGTCGCGAGTCTCCGGGTACGGCGGGATCCCTCGGTGCGTGACGACCGCCTTCTCGCCCGCATTGTACGCAGCGAGGGCCAGCGGGAGGTCCTGACCGAAGCGGTCGATCAGCCCACGAAGATGGCGAACGCCGCCGTCGATGTTCTGCTGGGGATCGAAGCTATTGCGAACACCGAGCATCGAGGCCGTGTCGGGCATCAGCTGCATGAGCCCCTGAGCGCCCTTCACCGAGACCGCTCGAGGATTGAACGCGGACTCGACTCTGATGACGGCCTGGACGAGCCGCTCTGGGACGCCGTAGCGCTCAGCGGCCTGTTTGATCTCCGCCGCGTATCGCGAGGTGTCGGCGGGCGGCAGCCGCAGAAACCCCGCGGAAGTGCCCGATGAGTAGCCGGCGAGGTTCTTGTAGCGCGGGTCGGTAGGCGCGTTGGTGAAATGGACGGTGCCGTCGCCCTCGGAGAGACGGTAGACCTGTGCGTCGGCCGTCGTCCACGCGAGGAGCACCGTAGATACCACACCCAGGAAACATCCCAGGCGGGACATACGGCTATGTTAGCCGAGCGGCCGGCGCACCATCAAGACAGAAACAGCGTTCCGGAAGCCCTCAAGTGTCCGCAAATCAAGACGTTAATGCCATCCGCTCCACCTCAGGCCAGCTTGGGACGTCCTCCAGCGCGTGCCGGAGGACGTCTCTCGCCGAATCCACGAGATGCACGGTCATCTCGTCGCGAACTTTGGCCGGCACATCTTCCATCAGGTTCTTGGCGTTTCGCGCCGGCATCAGCAGGGTCCGGATCCCGGCCCTGTGCGCCGCCAGCACCTTCTCCTTGATTCCGCCCACCGGCAGGACCCGGCCGGCAAGACTCACCTCGCCGGTCATGGCCAAACCCGGGCGCACCCGCCGTCCCGTCAGCAGGGAGACCAGCGCCGTGGTCATCGTGACGCCGGCCGACGGACCGTCCTTCGGAATGGCGCCGGCCGGCACGTGCACGTGGATGTCCGACGTCTCCCAAAAGTCTGGTGCGATACCGAGCTCATCGGCGTGCGACCGCACCCATGAGAGAGCAGCCTGGACCGACTCCTTCATGACGTCGCCGAGCTGTCCGGTCAAGGTGAGGGTGCGCTTGCCGGGCATGCGCGTCGCCTCGATGACCAGGACGTCGCCGCCCACAGGCGTCCACGCCAGGCCGATCGCAACGCCCGGAACGACCGTGCGCTCCTCGACCTCCTCGAGCTCGAAGCGCGGCACGCCCAGGAACGACGTGACCACGTCAGGCGTGATCCGCGCCGACCCCGTCTGCCCCTCGGCGCGACGCCGCGCCACCTTGCGGCAGACGCTGGCGATCTCGCGCTCGAAGCTCCGCACACCGGCCTCGCGGGTGTAGCCGCGCGCCAGCAGACGGAGCGCCTCGGGCGTGAACTCGATGTCCTTGCCCGGGTCGAGCCCGTGCTCGCGCGCCTCCTTGGGCACGAGGTGCCGCTGGGCGATCGCGATCTTCTCCTCCTCGGTGTAGCCGGCTAGATGGATGATCTCCATCCGGTCGCGCAGCGCGGGAGGCACCGTGTCGATCACGTTTGCCGTCGTGACGAACAGCACGCGCGAGAGATCGAACGCCACGTCGACGTAGTGGTCGCGGAACGAGACGTTCTGCTCCGGGTCGAGCACCTCGAGCAGGGCCGAGGCCGGATCGCCCCGAAAGTCCATCCCGAGCTTGTCGATCTCGTCCAGCATGAACACCGGATTCTTCGTCCCGGCGCGCCGGAGCCCCTGGATGATCTGGCCCGGCAAGGCGCCGATGTACGTCCGCCGATGGCCGCGGATCTCCGCCTCGTCGCGCATGCCGCCGAGCGAGATGCGATGGAACTTGCGGCCGAGCGCGCGGGCGATCGACCGCCCGAGCGAGGTCTTTCCCACGCCCGGAGGACCGACGAAGCACAGGATCGGATCCTTGCCCGACGGGCGGATCTTCTTGACCGCGAGGTACTCGAGGATCCGCTCCTTGATCTTCTCCAGCCCCTCGTGATCCTCGTCGAGGATCGTCCGGGCGGCGGCGATGTCGACGTTGTCGGCCGTCTCCTGCTGCCACGGCATCGACACGAGCCAGTCGATGTACGTGCGCGCGACGGTGTACTCCGCCGCCGCCGGCGGCATCTTCGCCAGGCGGTCGAGCTCCCGGAGCGCCTCTTTCTTGGCCTCCTCGGTCATGCCGGCCGCCTCGATCTTCTCGCGGAGCGCGTCGATCTCCTGGGTCCGGTCGTCGGCGTCGCCCAGCTCCTTTTGAATCGCCTTCATCTGCTCGCGCAGGTAGTACTCGCGCTGGGTCTTCGACATCTCCGACTGGGCCTCGGACTGGATCTTCGAGCCCAGCTCGAGGACCTCGACCTCTTTCGTCAGGGCCGCAACGAGCTTTTGCAGGCGCTCGGCGACGCTGATCGTCTCCAGGAGCTCCTGACGCAAGGTCGTCGACAGCGTCGGCAGCGAGCCGGCGATGAGATCCGCGAGCGCGCTCGGACCTTCCGCAGCGCCGACGACGTTCACGAGCTCGTCGGGCAAGGTCGGGGACAGCGCGACCACCTTCTGGAAGAGCCCGGACGCCGTGCGCGCCAGCGCTTCGACCTCGAGCGCGGCGGCCGCCGGCGTCTCGTCGGTGAGACGCTGGATCCGCGCGCGGAGGAACGGCGCCTCCTGCACGACGTCGCTGATACGGAACCGCGAGATGCCCTGTACCACCAGCCGCAACGTACCGTCGGGCTGCTTGAGCGCCTTGTGGATCAGGATCACGGTCCCGATCGTATGAAGCTCGTGGGCACGCGGATCTTCTGCGCCTGGATCACGCTGCATCACGGCGCCCAGGATCCGACTGCCCTGGAGCGCGTCCTGGATCAGGCGCACTGATCCCGGGCGGCCGACCGCTAGAGGGGTCACCGCATGCGGCAGGATCACCGTGCCGCGCAAAGGCAGAATCCCGAGGACGTCGGGAATGCTCAGCTCGTTCTCGTCACGCTCAGCCATGGTTCTCCTTTCGACCTAGAACAGATCGACGGGCTTGAGCTGGCCAGATGCCGCGCGAACGAGGGCCTCGCGCGGCTCTTGCGGCCGACTCTGCGTCGTCGTCTCGCCGCCCTCCTCGCGGAGGTACGTGACCAGATCTTCGATCTGCTTCTGCATCTCGATCATCCGTCGCCTCATCTTTAGGATGACCTCGATGCCGGCGAGATTCACACCGAGGTCGCGCGTCAACCTCAAGAGCCGGGACAGCTCGTCGACGTCCTCGGTGGAGTACATGCGCGTTCGCCCGACGGTCCGGCTCGGGCGCACCAGCCCCTTCTTCTCGTAGAAGCGCAAGGTCTGCGGGTGGACGTTCAGCATGTCGGCGACCACCCCGATCATGTAGAGCGGCTTGCCGCGATCGGTCACTCGGCCCCTCCCCGATAACGCTCCAGCGCCGTCCGCGTCTCGACCGGCATCAGGCGCGCGAGCTCACGCACCAGCTCGTGCGTCCGCGCGTCGAGACCCGTCGGCACCTCGAGCCGGGCGGTCACGTACAGATCGCCCGGCGATTCGCCGGTCAGCCTCGGCAGCCCTTGGCCGCGCAAACGAAACACCTGACCGCCGGTCGTTCCGGGCGGCACCACCAGCACGGCCTCGCCCGAGGGCGTCGGCACCCGGATGCGGGCGCCCAGCAAGGCTTCCCACACGCTGATCGGGACATCGCAGTGCACGTTGTCGCCCTTGCGTCGGAAGAACGGGTGCTCTCCGACCCGCGTGCTGACGATCAGATCCCCGCGCGGCCCGCCGAACGGGCCGGCGTTGCCTTCCTCGGGAACGCGAATCTGCGCCCCGGAGTCGACTCCGGCGGGCACGACCACGCCGACCGCTTCGACGACGCGCCGCACGCCACGTCCCACGCATACGCCGCATCGCCCGTTCTTCGTGGTCCCGCTCGCGCCGCACTGCGCGCACGGCGAGAACCGCTGGACGTCCAGTCGCGTTCTGGTACCCCGAACCACTTCCGCGAACGACAGGTCGACCACGGCGTGGACGTCGTCACCGCGGCGCCCCTCCGGCAGCGCTTCCTCGACGGCGCCCGCATGCCCGAAGCGGTCGTACATCTGGCGCGCGGTCGGATCAGCGAGGACTCGGAACGCCTCCGCGATCTCCTCGAACAGCTCACGGGCGCGCTCGTCCCAGAAATTGACATCGGGCGAGTACTGCCGCGCGAGGCGCTGATATGCTCGGCGCACCTCGCGCGGCGGAGCCGTCGCCGCGATACCCAGAACCGCGTAGTAGTCGCGACGCATGAGCGGTTACTTCTTCTTGTCGCCCAGATCCTCGAAGTCGGCGTCCACGACCTCGCCTTCCTTCGGACCCGACGGGCCCTGGGTCGGCCCACTCTGCGCGCCGCCGCCGGGCTGGCCCTGCGACTGAGCCTCGCGGTACATGATCTCCGCGAGCTTGTGCGCGGCGCGGCTCAGACCTTCCTGGGCGCGCTTCATCCGCTCGATGTCCTCACCCTTGAGCGCTTCACGCGCCTCGGCGAGCGCTTCATCGATCGCCTTGCGGTCGTCCTCGGCCAGCTTGGACCCGTGCTCGCCCAGCGTGCGCTCCGTGGAGTACACCAGCGAGTCGGTCTGGTTGCGGACCTCGATCTCCTGCTTGCGCTTGGCGTCCTCGGCGGAGTTCGCCTCGGCCTCCTTCATCATCCGGTCGATCTCTTCCTTCGTAAGACCCGACGACGCGGTGATCGTGATGTTCTGCTGCTTGCCGGTCGCCTTGTCCTGAGCCGCGACGTTCAGAATGCCGTTCGCGTCGATGTCGAACGTCACCTCGATCTGCGGGATTTGGCGCGGCGCCGGCGGAATCCCGACCAGGTGGAACTTGCCGAGGGTCCGGTTGTCGCGGGCCATCGGCCGCTCGCCCTGGAGCACGTGGACTTCGACCGAGGTCTGGTTGTCCGCCGCGGTCGTGAACACCTCGCTCTTCTTCGTCGGGATCGTCGTGTTGCGCGTGATCAACGGCGTCATCACACCGCCGAGCGTCTCGATGCCGAGCGAGAGCGGAGTGACGTCGAGGAGCAACAGATCCTTGACCTCACCGGTCAGCACTGCGCCCTGAACGGCCGCGCCGACCGCGACCACCTCATCCGGGTTCACGCCCTTGTGCGGCTCGCGGCCGAAGAGCTGCTTCACCGCCTCCTGCACCTTGGGCATCCGCGTCTGACCGCCGACCAGGATCACCTCGTCGATGTCCTTGGGGCTCACGCCCGCGTCCTGCATCGCCTGACGGCACGGACCGAGCGTGCGCTCCACCAGATCGGCCACGAGCGCCTCGAGCTTGGCGCGCGTCAGCGTGAGCACCAGGTGCTTGGGCCCGCTTGCATCGGCCGTGATGAACGGCAGGTTGATCTCGGTCTGCAAGGTGGTAGAGAGCTCGCACTTCGCCTTCTCGGCGGCTTCTTTCAGCCGCTGCAGGGCCATGCGATCCTTGAGCAGATCGATGCCGTGCTCCTTCTTGAACTCGCCGGAGATCCAATCCATCACCCGCTGGTCGAAGTCGTCACCGCCCAGGTGGGTGTCGCCGTTGGTCGCCTTGACCTCGAAGACCCCCTCGGCGATCTCGAGGATCGAGATGTCGAAGGTTCCGCCGCCGAGGTCGTAGACGGCGATGGTCTCGTCCTTCTCCTTCTTCTTGTCCAGGCCGTAGGCCAGCGCCGCGGCGGTGGGCTCGTTGATGATGCGCAGCACTTCGAGACCGGCTACCCGGCCGGCGTCCTTGGTCGCCTGCCGCTGGCTGTCGTTGAAGTAGGCGGGCACGGTGATGACGGCTTGGGTGACCTTCTCACCCAGGTACGCCTCGGCGGCCTCCTTCAGCTTGCGCAGGATCATGGCGGAGATCTCGGGCGGGGAATACTGCTTGCCCCTCACCTCGATCCGGACGTCGCCGTTGGCGGCCTTGACCACTTTGTACGGGACGAGCTTGATCTCCTGGAGCACCTCGTCGTAGCGGCGTCCCATGAACCGCTTGATCGAGAACACCGTATTCTCGGGATTCGTGATCGCCTGTCGCTTGGCGACCTGTCCGACGAGAATCTCGCCTTCCTTCGTGAATCCCGCGACAGAGGGGGTCAGTCGGCTGCCCTCCTGGTTCGCGATCACGGTGGGATTGCCGCCCTCGACGACCGCCACGACCGAGTTGGTCGTCCCGAGGTCAATGCCGATCAGCTTCGCCATGTGAATTCCCCCTTCTCCTTGGTCTCAATGGCGACGGAGCGGGCCGCCCCGCTCCGTCGCGTCAACTCCGCTACGACTCGATCGCGATCACGCGACCTCGATCTTGATCTCCTTGGGCTTGACCTCTTCCACCTTCGGAAGCTTCACTTCGAGCACTCCGTCGCGGTACGTCGCCTTGACCTTCTCGGCCTGTACCGGCATCGGCAGCTGCACGCTGCGCTCGAACTTCCCGTAGACGCGCTCCACGTGATGGACGCCCTCGTCCTTGGAGTCACGGTTGAATGTGCGTTCGCCCCTCACGGTCAAGAGGTCCCCGGTGATCGACAGCGACACGTCCTTCTCGCTGACGCCCGGGAGCTCGAAGGTCAGGACCACATCATCTTTGGTCTCTCGCATGTCGAGGACCGGCGCCCAGCTCCGCACCGCCGGGCCGTTTGCCGACGTGGTCGGCCTACCCAGGAAGCTGTCGAACAGGCGGTTCACCTCTCCCTGAATGTCGTTCATGTTGCGAAACGGATCCCATCGCTCCATCGATACGAACGGACGCCAACGCTCAATCGCCATCTCGGCTTCCTCCTTGCTCCGGCCGGCTCCTTTGTCTCCCCGGATCCGGTTTGAGTACGTAAGTTATATATCAGCTGAGTATTGGACTGTCAAGTTAGGCCCAGTATGGTCGGACGGATATCGGAAAGGCCCTTTGGCGTCAGGGTGATAGGGTGGGCCGATGCGGTGGGGTTGCATCGCCATCTGGGCCGTTCTGGTTGGGCTCCTGGGCATGGTCGGAACGTTCCTCTGGGTCAGTTCCCGACTCCTGCAGGAGCCTGACGTGCCCGCCGCCATGGGCTCGCCGGATGACGGCGTGCGCGGCCAGCAGAAGATATTCGAGATCCTGCGCGCTGAGCCGGCCCGGCGTGGGGGCCGAGCTCACCAGGTCGTGATGACCGAAGCCGAGCTGAATCAGTTCCTGTCCAAGCACCTCGTCGAGGCTGCGCGGATGCCTGTGACCGTCGGGGCGCTGCGCCTGCGCGAAAACGGCATCGTCGAGCTCAAGGCGCTGCTCTCGGTCCGCGACCTCGTGTCGGCGTCGTGGTTCATGCCTGCCGCCACACTCGCTCCGTCCGGCTGGCTGGAGCGGCGGGTGTGGCTGCACCTGGAGGCCAAGACGAGTCTCGAAGTGGGGACGAGCAGGAGCCTGCGACGCCACCTTCGCTTCGACGTGCAGCGCTTCGCGATCGGCCGCCAACCACTGCCGGGAGGCTTTTTGCGGCTGTTACCGAGCCCGGGGCTTCAGGGCCTCTTCCGCTGGCGGCTGCCCGACTCGATCGAAGGAATCACCGTCGAGCCCGGTGCTGTAGCCGTCAGGGTCGCTTCGTAGCCCGCACGTAGCGGATCTGGAGGTCGTACAGTACCTCCTCGAGGATCCGGTGCTCCTCGGCCGACCGATTCCCCTCGGTCTTCTCGCGAAGCAAGATCAGCAGATCGATCGCGTCGGCAGCCTGGGCGAGGTCGATCTGGCGCTGACCCGTCAGGGGATCCGGCGCGTCTCCCAGTGCGACCACGGCCGAGCTCGCCAGCATCATGAAGAGCCCGGCCAGGCTTCGCTCGCCAACCGCCGGATCGAGCGGCGACCCGCGCGGCGGCTCGGGCGGCGCTGGCGTGGGATCGGGGGCGGGCTGGCGGGCCGGCTCGTCGTCGTCGACGCGCCGGCGCCGGTCCGTCACCTTGAAGACGTCCTCGGGCTCACCCTGGGCCATCGGGGTGAGCCTAGCACACGCGAAAACCCTTGCTGTATAATCGGTTAGCCTCAGGAACGGAAATGACCGACTCCCCCGGTGTCCTCTTTCAACGGCTCCTCGACATCATGAAGCGACTGCGCGAACCCGGCGGCTGTCCGTGGGATCGCGAGCAAACGCGCACCTCGCTGAAGCCGTTCCTGATCGAAGAAGCGTACGAAGTGCTCGAAGCGATCGAGTCCGGCCGCAGCGCACCGCTGCGCGAGGAGCTCGGCGATCTTCTCTTCCAGGTGGTCTTCCACGCGCGTCTCGCCGAGGAGCAGGGCGAGTTCGCGATGGCCGATCTGCTCGCGCAGCTGATCGACAAGATGGTGCGGCGGCATCCACACGTCTTCGCCGACGCGTCGGCCGGCACGCCGAGCGAAGCGCTCGCGCAGTGGGAGGCGATCAAGCAGCGTGAAGCGCAGGAGCGCGGCGAGCCACGCTCGTTGCTCGACGGCGTTCCGCGCGCGCTGCCGTCGCTGCTGCGCGCCCAGCGTGTCCAGAGCAAGGCGGCTCGCGTGAACTTCGACTGGCCGGACGCGCGCGCGGCGTGGCTCAAGGTGGAGGAGGAGATCCGCGAGGCTGCCGATGCGCTCGCCTCCGGCGATGCCGAGCGCGTCCGCGAGGAGCTGGGCGACGTGTTGTTTTCTCTCGTCAATGTGGCACGGTTGTCTTCGCTCGACGCCGACGACGCGCTGCATGGCGCGATCGAGAAGTTTCGGCGGCGCTTCACGGACATGGAAGCGGAGCTGGCCGCGCGCGGCACGTCGGTCGGCGCCGTCGCACCCGACGAGCTCGAGCGGTCGTGGGCGGCAGCGAAAGCAGCAGAACGCAGCGAGAAACGGGCATGAGGCTCAAGATCGGCCAATCGACGATCTCGATCGAGCGCGGCGACATCACCGACTGGGAAGTCGACGCGATCATCAACGCGGCGAACTCGACGCTCGCCATGGGCACCGGCGTCGCCAGCACCATCAAGCGCAAAGGCGGCGTCATCATCGAGGAAGAAGCGATGCGTCAGGGGCCGGTCGAGATCGGCGAAGCCGTGCTGACCACCGGCGGCAACCTGGCCGCGACGCACGTCATCCACGCCGCGGTCATGGGCCCCGACTTCAAGACCGACGGCGAGCAGATCAAGGCGACGACGCGCGCGGTGCTGGCGCTGGCCGCCAAGCATCGCATCACCTCGCTGGCTCTGCCGGCGCTCGGGACCGGCGTCGGCCACGTCCCGCCCGCGGTGTGCGCGAGCGTGATGTTGGACGCCGTGGTGTCTCATTTGAAGGGCGGTCCATCCGGCCTGAAGCGAGTCGTTTTCGTTCTTTATCAGGACGATGCGTACAAGGCATTTACCGATACGTTGAAAAGACTCGGTGGCGTACAGTAGAAAGTTACAATGGCCCAGCAGCAGGTGAAGCTCGGGCAGCCTGTCAATCGACGCCTCGGGGACCTCCTCGTTGCCGATGGACTCCTCTCCGCCGATCAGCTCAAGAAGGCGCTCGCGGAGCAGAAGGGCTCGCCCGAGAAGCTCGGCTCGATTCTCGTCCGCCTGAATTTCGTCAACGAAGATCAGCTCATCGGGTTCCTGTCGCGGCAGTACGGCGTGCCCTCCATCACGCTCGCCCAGCTCGATATCGATCCGGACGTGCTCAAGCTCGTGCCGTCGCCGATCGCGCGCAAGTACGAAGTGATCCCGGTTCGCAAGATGGGCAACTCGCTCGCGCTCGCGATGGCGGATCCGACGAACGTGTTCGCGCTCGACGACATCTCGTTCATGACGAATCTTCAGGTGCTGCCGCTGGTCGCGTCGCAGACCGCCATCAAGAAGGCGATCGACCGGAACTACGAGTCGAAAACCGAAGCGATCTCCACCGTGCTCTCGGATATGCAAACCGATCTCGCCAACGTCGAAGTGGTCGAGGAAGGCGAGGAAGGCGCCAAGGTCGACGTCTTCGAGCTGAAGGAGTCGGCCGACGAAGCGCCGGTCGTCAAGCTCGTCAACATGGTGCTGGTCGACGCGATCCAGAAGGGCGCGTCCGACATCCACTTCGAGTCGTACGAGAAGATTTTCCGCATCCGCTTCCGGATGGACGGCGTCCTGCACGAGATGCTGGCGCCACCGAAGCGGCTCGAGTCGGCCATCCTCTCGCGCTTGAAGATCATGTCGAACCTCGACATTGCCGAGCGCCGGCTGCCGCAGGACGGCCGCATCAAGCTCCGCTACAACAACCGCGAGATCGACTTCCGCGTCTCGACGCTACCGACGATCTTCGGCGAAAAGGCCGTTCTCCGAATCCTCGACAAGGAAGCGTTGAAGCTCGACCTGACGCAGCTCGGCTTCGACGAGTGGAGCCTGGACAAGTTCAACGCGGCGATCCATCAGCCGTACGGCATGGTGCTCATCACCGGGCCGACCGGATCCGGCAAGACGACCACGCTCTATTCGGGAATCCATACGATCAACTCGCCGGACGTGAACATCATGACCGCCGAGGATCCGGTCGAGTACAACCTGAAGGGCGTCAATCAGGTGCAGATCAACGAGGGCGTCGGCCGAACGTTCGCCGCCGCGCTCCGCTCCTTCCTGCGTCAGGACCCGGACGTGATCCTGGTCGGTGAGACGCGCGACCTCGAGACGGCGCAGATCAGCATCCGCGCCGCGCTCACCGGCCACCTGGTCTTCTCCACCCTGCACACCAACGATTGCCCCTCGACGATCGCGCGGCTCCTCGACATGGGGATCCCGCCCTTCCTGGTGGCGTCGTCCCTGCTCCTCGTCCTGGCGCAGCGGCTCGGTCGGAAGGTGTGTAAGGCCTGCCGGGAGCCGTATGACGCCGACGAGGAAAGCCTCGTCCAATATGGCCACGTCCCGACCGGGAAGGGGAAGATGCAGTTCTACAAGGGCAAGGGCTGCGCGACGTGTAACTTCACGGGAATGAAGGGCCGCGTCGCCATCTACGAGGTCATGCCCGTCGGCGAGGAGCTCCGTGACGCTATCCTCAAGAACCAGGGGACCGCCGAGTTGCGGACGATCGCGCAGTCGGCAGGTATGAGGTCTTTGCGGCAAGCCGGACTTATGAAGGTCATTGAAGGAACTACGACGGTCGAGGAAGTCCTCAGAGTTACCCTGTCTTAAACAGGGCTTTTTTCCTCGGGAGGCACGATGGCCGCCAACATGGCCGATCTTCTGCAGCTTATGGTGGACCGTGGCGCGTCGGACTTGCACATCACCAGCGGGACCTACCCGCAGATCCGCGTCAGCGGCCGCCTCACTCAGCTCAACCAGTTCGAGGTCCTCGCGCCGCAGGACACGCAGCGGCTCGCCTATAGCGTCCTGAACGAAGGTCAGAAGCAGAAGTTCGAGGAAGAGAACGAGCTCGACCTCTCCTTCGGCATCCAGGGCCTGGCGCGGTTCCGCTGCAACGTCTATCGGCAGCGCGGTGCGGTCGGGTGCGCGATCCGCGTGATTCCATACAAGATCCGCTCGTTCGACGAGCTCGCTCTGCCGCAGATCGTCCAGCAGCTCGCCGACCGGCCCAAGGGCTTGATCCTCGTGACGGGCCCCACCGGATCCGGCAAGTCGACAACCCTCGCCGCGATGATCGACAAGATCAACAGCGAGCGGCACGACCACATCATGACGATCGAAGATCCGATCGAGTTCGTCCACCCGCACAAGCAGTGCCTGGTCAACCAGCGCGAGGTGTTCGCGGACACGCAGTCGTTCACCAAGGCGCTCAAGTCGATCCTCCGCCAGGACCCGGACGTCGTGCTGGTCGGTGAAATGCGCGACCTCGAGACGATCGCGGCGGCGCTGACGATCGCGGAGACCGGCCACCTGACGTTCGGCACCCTGCACACGAACTCGTGCGCCCAGACCATGAACCGAATCATCGACGTCTTTCCGACGGCCCAGCAGGCGCAGGTGCGGGCTCAGCTCGCGCTGGTGCTGGAGGGGGTGCTGTCGCAGACGCTCATCCCGAAGGTCGGCGGCGGGCGCGTGATGGCGCTCGAGATCATGGTCGCCACGCCGGCCATTCGTAACCTCATCCGCGAAGAGAAGATCCACCAGGTGTACTCGGCGATCGCGACCGGGCAGAAGTTCGGGATGCAGACGATGAATCAGTCCCTGGCCGATCTGACGAAGCGCCACCTGATCACGAAGGAGGACGCGCTCAACAGATCGACGCTGGTCGAGGAGCTCCTGCAGCTCCTCGCGCACGATGGTCCGGCGGCCACCGCCAGTGCGGGCGCCGGCGCTTCACCGTTCGCTAAACGGTAGGAGGAACGTAGACCATGGCCACGTACGCGTTTCGCGGGCGATCCGGCGGAGCCGTCGTCTCCGGCGAGATCGAAGCGAACGATCGGCCCACCGCCGTCACCGCCCTTCGGGCGAGGGGCGTCGTCGCCACCTCGGTGCAGGAGCGGACGGCCAAGCCTGTCGGCATCAAGAAGATCGGCGGCAAGGTCAAGGACAAGGACCTCGCGATCTACACGCGCCAGTTCTCGACGATGGTCGACGCCGGTCTTCCGATCGCGCAGTGCCTCGCGATCCTCTCGGAACAGAGCGACTCCAAGAATCTGCGGGACGTCACCGGCAAGATCGCTCGCGAGGTCGAGGGCGGCGCGACCTTGGCCGAGTCGTTCCGGAAGTATCCGAAGGTCTTCAACGACCTGTTCACGAACATGCTGCAGGTCGGTGAGTCGGGCGGTGTGCTCGACGTCGTCTTGCAGCGGCTGTCGGGGTACATCGAGAAGGCGGCCAAGCTCAAGAGCAAGGTGAAGGGTGCCATGGTGTACCCCGTCACCATCATCGGCGTCGCGGTCCTGGTCATCGTGTTCATGATGATCTTCGTCATCCCGACGTTCGCGAAGATGTTCCAGGGCCTCGGGGCCGACCTGCCGCTCCCCACGAAGATCGTCATGTTCCTGTCGGAGTTCACGCAGAAGTACATCCTCATCATGATCGGCGTGGGCGCCGGCATCATCTACGCGATCAAGCGCTACTACAACACCGACCAGGGCAGCACCGTGATCGACACCTTCTTGTTGAAAGTGCCGGTCGTCGGCATGCTCATCCGCAAGGTCGCCGTCGCGCGGTTCACCCGGACGCTCGGCACGCTCATCTCCTCCGGCGTGCCCATCCTGGAGGGCCTCCTCATCACCGCGCGCTCGGCCGGCAATCGAGTCGTCGAGCGGACGGTCATGTCGGCGCGGACCGCGGTGACCTCCGGCCGGACGCTCTCGGAGCCGCTCAAGGGCAGCACCGTTTTCCCCCCGATGGTCGTGCACATGATCAGCGTCGGCGAGAACACGGGCGCGCTCGACCAGATGCTGTCGAAGATCGCCGACTTCTACGACGACGAAGTCGACACCGCGGTCAGCGCGCTCACCTCCTTGCTCGAGCCGATCATGATCGTCTTCCTGGGCGTGGTGGTCGGCGGCCTGGTGGTGGCCATGTACCTGCCGATCTTCCGCCTGGTCACCTTGATGAAGTAGTGAACGCGCTCACCGTCGCCGGGCCGCTCCGAGGCTTCGCCTGGGCGCGGCTCGGCGTCTCGATCGTCCTGCTCGCGATCGCGCCGCTCGTCACGCCCGGCAGCGTCATGCCCGGCGAGAATCAGATCCTCGCCCTCACGCTCATCATCGCGCTCGCCTCCTCGAGCGCGATGCTCCTGCTCGGTCCGCCGGCCCAGCCGCGCCGGCTGGCGTGGTTCATCTGCCTCCTCGACACGGCGCTCATCACCGCGGTCGTGGCGGCCACCGGCGGCGCCCGGTCGATCTTCGCGTTCCTCTACGTGCTGTCGGTGACCGCGGCGTGTGTGATGCTGTCGCGCACGCGCGGGCTCGCGATCGCGGCGATCTCGAGCGTGCTCTACACCGGCATCGTCATGGCTCGGACGGTACTCCCGCTCTCGGTGTTCTTCGACACGCCCCAAGAGACGACCGCGCTCGAGCTCGTCACGATGTTCCTCAACGCCGCCACGCTGCTCGTCGTCGCGATCGTCGCCGGCGGTCTGGGCGAGCGCTATCGCGCAACGAGCCAGGAGCTCGAGACACGGCAGCGAGACCTGCGAGACCTCCAGGCGTTCAAGGACCTCATCTTCCAGTCGGTCGGTACCGGCCTCATCGCGCTGGACCGCGCGCATCGCATCACGGCGCTCAACCGCGCCGCCGAGGAGATCACCGGGGTCACGGCGGTGCAGGCGATCGGCCGCGAGTGGCCGGCCCTGATCGGCGCCGCCGTCCCGCTCGACTCCATCGAGGCTGCGATCGACGGCAACCCGCGCGTCTCGCTGCGCCATGAGACCACGCTGCGCCGGCCGGACAGCTCGTCGGTGCCGGTGCGGATGACGTTCTCGGCGCTGCGGTCCGGCGAGGGCGAGCGGCTCGGCCTGATCAGCGCGTGCGAGGACCTTTCGGCGATCCGCGAGATGGAGTCGCGCATGCGGCAAGCCGATCGGCTCGCCACGCTCGGCCGGATGGCGGCCAACATCGCGCACGAGATCCGAAACCCGCTCGCCTCGCTCACCGGCGCCATCGAGGTCCTCACGAGCCCGCTCACCGCTGACGACGCCCGCGAGCGTCTGTCCCAGATCGTGGCCACCGAGTCCGAGCGCCTGAACCACATCATCAAGAACTTCCTCGAGTACGCGCGCCCGGCGCCCCTCTCCATCACGGCCTTCGACGTGGCGGCGGCCGCCGAGGAGGTCTTGTTGCTCCTGGAGCACCGCGCCGGCCCGGGCAGCCTGAAGGTCGTTCGCGCGTTCCCACCGTCGGTGGTGTGGCCGGTGGATGCGCAACAGTTCCGGCAGGTGCTCTGGAATCTCTGCCTGAACGCGGTCGAGGCGATGCCCGAGGGCGGCGAGCTACGCGTCAGCGCCGACGTTCGGGGTAACCGGCTCGAGGTCTCCGTCAGCGACAACGGCGAGGGCATCGCTGCGACCGATCTCTCGCACGTCTTCGAGCCGTTCTTTTCCACGAAGTCCGAGGGCACCGGACTCGGGCTCGCGCTCGTCCATCGCGTCGTCCAGGAGCATGGCGGCGAGGTCGACGTCCAGAGCACACCGGGCCTCGGCACGACGTTCACCCTCACCTTGCCTTCACGCCATGCCTGATACCCGAGTTCTGGTCGTCGACGACGAGCGCAGCATGCGCGAACTGCTCGCGATCATGCTCAAGCAAGCCGGCCACGACGTCACGGTCGTCGAAGGCGGCGAGCAAGCCATCGAGGCGGTCAAGAGCGAGGCCTTCGACCTCGTCATCACCGACCTCCGCATGCGCAAGGTCGACGGCATCGCGGTCTTGCGCGCCACGAAGGAGCACTCGCCCAGCACCGTGGTTCTCGTGGTGACGGCGTTCGCCTCGACCGAAACCGCGGTCGAGGCCATGAAGCTCGGGGCCTACGACTACGTCACCAAGCCGTTCAAGCTCGACGAGATCAAGCTCACCATCGCCAACGCCCTCGAGCGCAAGCGCCTGCAGGACGAGAACCGCGAGCTGCGGACCCAGCTTCGCCGGGAGCGCGGCTTCGAGAGCTTCGTCGGCAAGAGCCGGCAGATGGTCGAGCTCCTCGAGGTCATTCGCAAGACGGCCGACGGCCTGTCGACGGTGATGGTCACCGGCGAGAGCGGCACCGGCAAGGAGCTGGTCGCGCAGGCGATCCATCAGGAAAGCCCGCGCCGCGCCGGGCCCTTCGTGTCCGTCAACTGCGGCGCCATCCCCGAGACGCTGATGGAATCGGAGCTCTTCGGACACGTGAAAGGCGCGTTCACCGGCGCCGTCGCGAACACGGTGGGGTTGTTCTCGGCGGCCAACGGCGGCAGCCTCTTCCTCGACGAGGTGACCGAGGTGCCGCAGTCCGTGCAGGTCAAGCTCCTGCGCGCGATCCAGGAGCGCGAGATCCGCCGCGTCGGCGATACGCGCGACGTCAAAGTGGACGTGCGGCTGATCGCCGCGTCCAACCGCGACGTCGCCAAGGCCGTGGCCGACGGGATCCTGCGCGAGGACCTCTTCTATCGGCTCAATGTCATCCCGATCAATCTGCCGCCGCTGCGCGAGCGCCGGGAGGACATCTCCCTGCTGGCGGCGCACTTCGTCCGAAAAATCTCGCATGAGCTCGGAAAATCCGTGAAAGGTGTGAGCCCCGAGGCGCTCGCGATTCTGGAAGCGTACCGGTGGCCCGGAAACATCCGCGAGCTCGAGAACGTGATCGAGCGCGCGCTCGTGCTGGGCAGTGGCGACATGCTCGAGGCGGACGCCCTGCCCCCCGACCTCCAGCAGCCCCGAACGCACCAGGACGTGACGGTGGAAATTCCGGCGGACGGCCTCGACCTCGAGGCCACGCTGGAGCAGATCGAGCACCGCTATCTCCAGATGGCTCTGGCTCGAACCGGCGGGGTGCAGACGCGCGCCGCTGAGCTGCTGCGCGTCAGCTTCCGGCAATTCCGGTACAAGCTGCAGAAGCACAGTCAGCGAACTCCCGCCCAAGGTTGACCTCGAGCGCTTGACGCTTTTCGTCAGTGCGGTTGCCTGAGCCCGTCATCGATGGCGGGCGGTATCCGGAAACGCGCCCAATATCTTATTGAATATAAATACCGATCCGGCCAGATCTAGCGTGGCATCGGCCCTGCAATAAAGCCCTACCGAGAAGCGATAACGGTTCGAGTAACGGAACAAAAGACCACAAGGAGGATTCACCATGATGCGGTTCTGGAACAAAAAGTTGGGGCAGCGAGGCTTCACGCTGATCGAGCTGATGATCGTCGTCGCGATCATCGGCATCCTGGCGGCCATCGCCATCCCGCTCTACGCCAACGTGCAGGCGCGCGCGCGGATCGCCAAGGCCCAGGCCGACGCCCGTTCGCTGGCCTCGGCCATCTCGATCTACAGCGCTCACATGGGTAACGTCGCCCTCAACCTCACCGACCTCACGGTGGTGGCGACGAACGGTCTGAACCAGACGGCCGGTCCTTTCATGGCGACGATCCCGACTCCGCCCACGGGCTGGACCACGCCGTACGCGTACTCGGGCAACCTGACGGGCGGTACCTTTAACATCTCCGCGTCGGGCGACGGCAGCACCGTCAGCCTGCCGTAACGCAACTCGACGCTTCACCGCGCGCGGGGAGGGCAACGCCTCCCCGCGCGCTCGTTTGTACCGGATACGTCGGATACCTAGTTAGGCGATCTACCAGCTAAGCTGTCCACGGTCGAAGAGGAAACCATGCCCGGGATCGAAGGCATCGAGGTCGCGGCAGGCGCGCCGGCGCGACCGGTCACACGCACGCTCGGCGTGCTTCCACGCCCGCTTACGGTGCGCCTGCTGGCGCTCTGGCTCATCCCGCTGGCGCTCGCAGTCATCACGTTCCTGGTCTTCATACCGGCCTTGTGGAACGGGTTCGTCGCATGGGACGACCAGGTCAATCTTTACGACAACCCGGCGTATCGGGGTCTTACCTGGCCGCAGATCCGATGGATGTTCAGCAACGTCACGATGGGCCACTGGATCCCGCTCACGTGGCTCACGTTCGGACTCGATTTCGTCCTGTGGGGGATGAACCCCTTCGGCTATCACCTCACGAGCCTGGTGGTGTTCGCCGCCAACGCCCCGGCCATGTATTTCGTCGCGCGCCGACTGCTCCGAAGCGCGACCAGCTTCGACGAAGCTACCCTCACGGTCTCGGCCGTGGCCGCGACGTTGTTTTTCGCGCTACATCCGCTGCGCGCCGAATCGGTCGCGTGGGCCACCGAGCGCCGCGACGTGCTGTCGGGACTCTTCTTCTTGCTGACGGTCCTGCTGTATCTCAAAGCTCACGACGACGTCGGCGCGCGACGCCGCTGGCTCCTGGCGGGCTCAGTCGGTCTGTACGTCCTCGCGCTGGTCTCGAAGGCCAGCGTCATGGTGCTGCCGGCGGTGCTGGTCGTCCTCGACGTGTATCCGCTCCGTCGACTCGGCGGCCGCTGGCGGGATTGGGTGGGCCCCGCAGCGCGGCTCGTCTGGCTGGAGAAGGTGCCGTTCGCGGTTCTCGGCGTCGCCGGCGCGGCGGTCACATATTACGCGCAGCACGCGAACTCGTTCATCACGCCGCTCGAGCGCTATCCATTGACCGCTCGTCCCGCGATGGTGTTCTTCAGCCTCTGGTTCTATCTGGAGAAGACGCTCATGCCGTGGGGGCTCTCGCCTCTCTACGAGCTTCCGGCGAAAGTGAGTCTTCTCGACCGGCAATTCCTGATCCCCGCGCTCGCCGTGACCGCTCTCACGACGACGCTTGTCGTGCTCCGACGGCGCTGGCCGGCCGGACTCGCGGTCTGGATCTACTACGCGATCGCGCTCGGCCCGGTGATCGGTATCGTGCACTCCGGGCATCAGCTGACCAACGACCGGTACAGCTACCTCCCCGGAATCGGTCTCGCGGTGCTGCTGGGCGGCGCCGTCGGCGCGGTCGTCCACGCGGGGGCCGCCGGCGTGCTGCGGCCTTTGCTCGCGAAAGCCGTGCTTGGCCTCGGCGTGATCTGGCTGGGCGGCTTGGCTTATCTGAGCACTCAGCAAGCCCAGGTCTGGCGTGATACCGAAAACCTGTGGCGGTACGCAATCGAGGTGGATCCCGACTGCGCGATCTGCCACGGGAACCTCGGTGTGTATTTCGCGCAGCAGAACCTATATCAGCTCGCGAAAGCGGAATTCGACCGCGTGCTGGTCCTGCGGCCCGACGGCAAGAAGGTGCACCTGCAGCTCGGATATCTCTATGCCACGCGAGGCGATTTCCCGCGAGCAGTCGATCATTTTGAGCAGTACGTGGCGAAATACCCGAACGACGTCGAGGGGCTCAACAATCTGGGCGTGGCGCTCGTCAATGCCAAACGCACGCAAGAAGCGCTCGGGCACTTGCACCGCGGGCTGCGTATCCAGCCGAGTCACGCGCAGCTTCACGTCAGCCTCGCGTACGCCTACCGGGACCTCGGGGACCTCCCGCGCGCGATGAGCCTCTACCGTGACGCAGTGAAGCTCAAGTACGACATGCCACAGGCATGGTTCGGTATCGCCCGGGTCAATCTCGAGTCTGGCAACCGAGACGCGGCGCACAAGGCGTGGGGCCTTCTCGGACAGCTCGAGCCCGGCCTGGCGGGTCAGATCGGGCCCCTCTTCCTCGAAACCTGGTAATCGTGGCGCCGTTCGAAGCCCTCGCCGAGGTCTGCCCAGCCGGAGTGCTGGTGGTGGTCGGTCTGTTCGGGCTTGCGATCGGGAGCTTCCTGAACGTGGTGATCGCGCGCGTCCCTGCCGGACGGAGCCTCGCGTTTCCCGGCTCGGCCTGCCCAGGCTGCAGTGCACCACTGATGTGGTACGACAACATCCCGGTGCTGTCGTACCTGATGCTGCGCGGTCGCTGCCGCAGCTGCGGTATGCGGATCTCGCCGCGCTATCCGATCGTCGAATCCGTCACGGCGATCTTGCTGGTGCTGGCCTACGGTGCGTTCGGTCCGTCCGCGGATTTCCTCGTCGCGCTCGTCCTCTTGCCCGCGCTCGTCGCGATGACCGCGATCGACCTCGAGCATCAGATGATTCCCGACGCGATCACCCTGCCGGGGATCCCGGTCGGCTTCCTGATGAACGTCGCCGCCGGACGCATTTCGTGGCTCGAGGCCCTCATCGGGATCGGGATCGGTGGCGGTCTGTTCCTCGTGATCATTCTCCTGAGCCGAGGCGGCATGGGTGGCGGCGACCTGAAGCTCGGCGCGATGCTCGGCGCGTTCCTCGGCTGGAGGGCGCTGCTGTTCGCGCTATTCGTCGCGATCGTGCTCGGCGGTGTCATCGGCGCCGTGCTGCTGGCGACCGGGGCTCGAGACCGGAAGGATCCCATTCCGTTTGGCCCGTTCCTTGCCGCGGGTGGGGCGATGGCTCTTTACTGCGGTGAGCGCGCGTTCGGCTGGTGGATGGCCGGCTTCGGACTATGACGACTCGCGGTTTCGCGCTGGCGGAGCTCCTGATGGTGCTGGCCATCGGCGGCACGCTCGCCGCGCTCATAGCGCCGACGTTGTTCGGCTATGCGAAGACCGCCGCCCTTCAGGCGGCGGCGCGTGAGCTGGCCACCTCGATGAATCTCGGCCGTCACATCGCGATCTCACGAAACACCGCCGTCTGTGTGGAGGTCGCGTCGGCGACGTCGATCCGGCTGCGTACCGGCGGATGCAGCGGGGCGGTGTGGACCGGTCCCGGTACCGACGCGTCAGGCGCGATCGCGATCTCGAGCGCCGGCGTGACCCGCGTGAGCACGACGGCGAACGTGGTCTTCACGAGCCTGGGCGCCGCGAGTCCTGGGGGCACCTACATGCTGACGGGCCCGTCGGGAGCAGGAGCGCGCAGCGTGGTCGTCGCCGCGACCGGCCGCGTCAGCGTCCGATGAGCCTCTCGATGCGCGACCAACGCGGCTTCAGCCTCGGCGAGGTCCTGGTCGCCGTGCTCGTGCTCGCGATCGGCCTATTGGGGGTCACGACCGGGTTCCAGTACGCGACTAGTGGCGTCGAGCACGGCAAAGGCGAGACGACGGCGGTCTTTCTCGCCGAGCAGCAGCTCGAATGGCTCAAAGCGCTCTCGCTCGCGAACTGGGCCAGCGCCGGCCTGAAGGCCGGGACGACGACGGAGGGATACGGCTCCATCGCCGACGCTTCGCTCTATCGACGCGTGACCACCATCACCGACAGTCCCGGCGGTCCCTGCACGGCGAACTGCAAGCTCGTGCAGGTCACCGTCTTCTACCGGCCGGTCACCGGACGCGGCCAGGTCGATCAGGAACGCCGGATCGACGTCATCACCATGCTCGTGGCCCGGAGCTGACGGGCTCGAATCGTCGGAGCGAAAGACGGTCGCCATGCGGAGAATCACCCGGCTCGTCGACAACGAACAGGGTGTCGCGGTGGTCCTGGCGCTCATGATTCTCATGACGCTCACCGGACTCGTTCTCGCGTTCCTGTCGGCGAGCGCGTTCGAGCCCCAGATCTCCAGAAACCACAGCGAGACGGTTCGCGCCCGGTACGTGGCTGAAGCCGGCGTCGAGTACGCATACGACACGCTGGCCACGAACATCGGCGCCTGGAACGACTACCTCGCCCAGGCGACGTGCGCCCAGGGTGCAGCGCTAGGCGCGCCCGATTCGCCCATGCCGGGGCTCGGCGCCGCGTACGGCACGTTCACGGTGAGGATTCGCAACGATTGCAAGCCGGGCGACGGCCAGCTGACCGGCGTCGCTCTGGATACGACGACCGGGAGCTGTGATCCAGCGGCGCCCGGCGCGGCCACGCGCGACGGCAATTGCAAGGTCATCGTCGCCTCCACGGCCACGGTCGGAACGACCACGCGGACCATCACCGTCGTCATCGCGAAGACCGCTGCCCTTCCGATCAACGGCGCCCTGGTCTTCCCTGGCGCGCAGGCCGACATGAACCTCGGCGTTTCCGGCTTCGTGATCGACGGACGTGACACCAAGCTCGACGATCGGCCGAGCGCGCCCACGGGCTCGGCGCCCGCCGTCTTCGGCATCGCCGTCAATCCCGGCGTTCCGGCGCTCACGGGCCGGCTCGAGACCGCGCTGGCCGCCGGAACCCGCCACGACGTGCGTGGAAAGGATAGGACCAACGCGAGCGCGACGACGCGCGGCGCCAATACGATCGGCGGCGACGGCGCGCTGACCGCGCAGGCCGTGAGCGATTTCGTCGACACCGCAAAATTGACCGCCGACGTGACGATCAACGCCGCGACCGGGAGTCCGACGTCGCTCGCCAACCTCGGGACCACGTGCGGAACCGACGTGGAGAGCTCCACCTGCTGGGGTACGGCGTCACGTCCGAAGCTCGTCCACGTCCGAGCCGCGGCGTCGGATGGCGGCGGCATGCGTCAGACCGTGCTCAGCCTCACCGGAAGCAACGTGGGCACCGGGATTCTCATCATCGAGAACGGCGTCGTGGAGATCTCCGGAAGCTTCCGCTGGAACGGGCCGATCATCGTCACGGGGAAAAACGTCGGCATCCGCTTCCGCGGGGACGGCAATCAGGTCGTGTACGGCGCCACGATCGTCAACGAGCTGAACCCCGCGGCCACGACGAGCGTCGAGGGCGACGCCGGGGGCAAACCGCACATTCTATTCAGCACTGAGGCCATCGACCTCGTACAGAACGCGCTCAAGCGCCGTCTCGTGACGGTGCAGAACTGGACCGAGCAATAGGCGCCATGGCCTCGCTGCCTCCTCGATCCGGAGACCGTCTGCTCGGGTGCACGAAATGCCGCCGGATGGGCTCGGGCTCCCTAATTTCCGGCGGGACGCCCCTCGAAGCGGCCCCTGAGGGGAGGTTGGGGGCCGGCAACCCTGGTTCCCGAGGTTCCAGCGTCTGGGGGAGGGTGGTCCCTACCCCCTGAATGTAGTAGATGGGAAATTATTGGCCCCCCCCGAGGGGCACCGCCCTATACTACATAGCCAATAGGGAGAAAGGCTTTTAATATGGCGTTCTTCCGCAAGTCTCCGGAAATCTTTGGCCTCGATATCGGGTCGAGCGGTGTGAAAGCCGTCCATGTCAGGGAGTCGGGCGGGACCCACACCCTGACCTCTCTGGGGGTAGCACCCCTCCCCCCGGACGCCATCACCGACGGCACGATCAAGGATCCCGGAACGGTCGTGGAGGCCATCAAGAGCGCCGTATCCCGGGCCGGGCTCAAGGGCTCGAGCTGTGCCATCGCGGTCTGCGGCCGCGAGCTGATCATCAAGAAAGTGCAGATTCCGGAAGTGCCGGCGAAGGAAGTCGGCGATGTCGTCCAGCTCGAGGCCGAGCACCACGTGCCCTTCGCGATCGACGAAGTCTTCCTCGACTACCAGAGCATCGGTCAGCACAACGGCGTCCTGGATCTGATCCTGGTCGCGGTGAAGAAATCGAAAGTGCTGGAGTACGCGGCCGTCGTCGAGGAAGCCGGCCTGTCGCCGACCATCGTCGACGTGGACAGCTTCGCGCTCGGCAATCAGTTCGAGCTCAACTATCCGAACGACCGCGGCGAGACGGTGGCGCTCATCGACATCGGCGCCTCGATCATGAAGACCAACGTCGTCCGCGCCGGCTCGACAATCTTTGCCCGCGACATTCCCTTCGGCGGTAACAACTACACGCAGGCGATCGCCCAGCAGCTCAAGATTCCGTTCGAGCAGGCGGAGGCGGCCAAGCTCGGCCGCGACGTCGGCGTCCGCTGGGAAACCGTCGTGCCCGCCCTCGAAGCCGTGTCGCGCGAGCTGTCGCTCGAGGTTCAGCGCACGTTCGACTATTTCGCGTCGACCGCGGAATCCGAGCGGATCGGAAAGATCGTTCTGGCCGGCGGGTGCGCCCAGCTACCAGGACTCAGCGACTACCTGTCGTCGAACTGGGGCATCCCGGTCGAGCTGACCAAGCCGTTTCAGCGCATCCAGATCGACTCGTCGTACTCGGACGAAGTCCAGGCCGCCGGGCCCTCGCTGGCGGTGGCCGTCGGTCTCGCGCTGCGACGTCCGGGGGACAAATCGAAATGATCAGGATCAACCTCGCGCCTGAGCGGGGCCGGCGGCGCGTCGCCGGGTTCAAGGGAATCAAGTTTGGCTTGCCGGCCTTCAACCTGGGCTGGGCCTTCGGCGTCGTGTATCTCGCGCTGCTGCTGGGGATCGGCGTCTACTGGTGGATCCTGAACACCACGCAGGCGAACCTCACCGCCGACATCGATCGCGCGCAGAAGGACCTGACCTTGCTCAAGCAGCAGATCGGCCAGGAGAGCAAGGTCCGCGATCTGGCCAACGAGCTCCGCAAGCGCGTGGAGGTCATCGAGGCGATCACCAAGGCGCCGGGGCAGAAGATCCAGCTCGTCGACGCCTTCGCCAGCGTGATCCCGAACGATCTCTGGGTCACCGGATTCGAGGAACGAAGCGGCCAGATCAAGATCATCGGCTCGGCGTTCTCTCCCACGGCGATCGCGGACTTCATGTCGAACCTGCGCGCCTCCGGGAAGTTCAAGGACGTCGATCTCGTCGTGACACGCCGGGATCTCGGCCGGCCGTCGCCGCTGGTGACCTTCGAAGTCACCTGCCGGTACGAGAGCTGACATGGCACTGCCGCCGTTCTTCGACCCGATCGTCAACGCCCCTCGGTCGCAGAAGCTCGTCGTCGGCATCATGGGCGCGATCGTGATCGCCGCCGCCGGGTATTTCCTCCTGCTGGCGCCGGCCGAGGCACAGGTCACGCAGCTGCGCGCGCAGCTGAGCTCGCTGCAGAGCGAGATCGCGCGGAGCAAAGCCATCGTCGCCGATCTGCTGAAGTACCGCCGCGAGGTCGCCGAGCTCGAGGCGCGGCTCAACGCGCTCAAGGACAAGCTCCCCGGAGAGAAGGAGATCCCGACGCTGTATCGCTCGCTCTCCGACGCCGCGACCGCGTCGGGGCTGGCCGTCTCGCTCTTCCAGCCGCGGCCGCCGGCGGTGCGCGACTACTACAGCGAGATTCCGATCGCGGTGAACGCCGAGGCGAGCTATCACCAGCTCGGCGAATTCTTCGAGCGGGTCGCCAAGCTCGCGCGCGTCGTGAACGTCACCGAGATCAAGCTGAGCGGCCTCAACCGGCCGCGCAACCCGATCCGCGCCGAGCTGGTCCTGGCAACGTACATGTACCGTCCCGTCGGCTCGGCACCGGCGCCGAAGCCAAGGTGAGGACCAGAAACATGCGCGTATACCGCGGAGTGCTCACGTCGGTCGGCTTGGCCGTCATGCTGGGCTCGTGCGGGAGCACGCCTCCGTCCGCGCCGCCCAAGCCGCCCGTCGCCGCGCAGCCCGCGGCCGCCGCCGAGGCCCCTCCGGCCGAAGTCGTCATTCCGGTTCCGAAGTACGAGCCGAAGGGACGGCGCGATCCGTTCGAGACCCTCGAGGTGCGCGAGGGCTCTGGAGGACTCACGGTCGCGGCGACGCGCCTGACCGGCATCGTTCGCAGCAATCGCGTCGCGCTCGCGCTGGTCGAAGCGCCCGATGGCATCGGGTACATCCTCAAACCCGGCGACACGCTCGGGGATGGCCGCCTGCTGGAGATCGGCTCCGACAGTGTGGTGTTCGTGGTGTCACCGAAAACCGGTGCGCCGTCAAACCGCGTGGTTCTCAGACTGGCGACAAACTAAATGAACGCTGAAAGACGGATCCCCATCGTGCTGGTCATGGTGAGCCTCGCGCTCGCGCTGCTGCTCCCGACGAGTTCGTGGGCTCAGGCCGAGCCGGCGCGGCTCAGCGATGTGACGGTGACGCCGCATCCGGACTCCGTCACCGTGTTCGTCAAGACGTCGCGCGAGCCCCAGTACAAGGCCGACCTGGTGGATTCGCCCAGCCGGCTCGTCATCGATCTCGAGAACACGGTCTACGCGTGGCGCAAGACGCCGCTCAGCGTCGGGAAAGACCCCGTCAAGCAGGTGCGCGGCGGCCAGTACCGGCAGGGCGTCGCGCGTCTGGTGCTGGACCTGAGCCGAAGCGTCGGCTATGCGATCCGCGAGGAGTCCGACGGTCTGGCGATCGTGATTCCCACGGCGGCGGCGCCCGCCGCTGCCGCGCCCGCCGCGGCGGCTGCCCCGAGCGGCCCCGCGACCGCGGTCGCACCCGCGCCGGACGCTGCGCCGGCGACGGCTCCACGACCGGTGCAGATCGCCCAGGCCACGCCGCCCGCTGCGCCGGCGGCGCCGACCAACGGCCAGCGACTCATCTCATTCGACTTCAAGGACGCGGACGTCGTGAACCTGCTCCGCATCCTGGCCGCCGAGAGCAACAAGAACGTGGTCATCGGCGACGACGTCAAGGGCAAGATGTCGATCACGCTGAAGAACGTGCCCTGGGATCTGGCGCTCGACACGATCCTCGAGACCCGCGGGCTCCGCAAGATCGAGAAGGACGGCGTGCTCCGCATCGTCTCCAACGAGCAGCTGATCAAGGAGCGTGAGGCCGCCGCACGGGTCGAAGAGGCGCGGATGAAGGCCGAGAGCGACGTCCGCGCGAAGATCGCCGAGGCGCAGCTCAAGGAGCAGGAGGCGATCGACAAGAAGCGCCTGGCCGATCAGGCCGTCGCCGAACTCCGCGCTCGCGGGCCACTGCGCGAGGAGACGATCCGCCTCTCATACGCCGATCCCGAGGAGGTCGCCAGGACCCTGCAGGGCATCCTCGGAATTCCGCCGGGCGGCATCCAGGCTCAGGTCGCTCCCGTGGCCGAGGGTATGCCCCCGATCGCAGCGCCTCCCTTCTCCGCGCTCTACGGCACCGCGCCGCAGATCCCGCAGGCGCCGCCGCCCTCGCCGACCGCCGAGGTCCTGGCGAAGGGCATCACGATCCGGCCCTACAAGCCGACGAACTCGATCTTCATCCGCCACTACGAGGCGGACCTCGAGCGCATCAAGACGCTGATCCGCGAGAAGCTCGACGTGCCGCTGCCGCAGGTGAAGATCGAGGCGCGCATGGAGATCCTCGATCGCGACGATCTCTTCGCCATCGGCGTGCAGTGGGGCGGCGGCGGCGCCCTCCAGGCTAACCAGAATTCGATCCTCGTGGGTCGCGGATTCACGAGCGACACCGGCAACAACCTCGGCGTGCAGGGCGGCGTCCCGATGTCTGGCGTGTTCGGTCCGCCGAATGCGGCCGCCGGCTTCCCCAACACGCTTCCGGTCAGCGGCACCACCGGCCTTCCGCTCGGCGGCAATCTCGTCAACCTGCCGATCGCCGCCGTGCTCGGCGGTGGCACGGTGCCCGCGGGCGCCGGCGGTATCGCATTCGGGTTCACGAGCAGCCGGTACAACATCAACCTCGCGCTCGAGGCCCTGCGACTGCTCAGCAAGACGCGGACGCTCGCGCGTCCCGAAGTCGTGACCGTGGAAAACGGCACCGCCTCGATCTCGCTCGGTGAAGAGATTCCCTACGCGACGGTCAGCTCGGCCGGTACGCAGATCCAGTTCAAGGAAGCCGTGCTCCGGCTCGACGTCGTCCCGACCGTCATTCGCGAAGGTGACATCACCAAGATCAAGATGAAGGTCACGATCGAGAACAACTCCCGCAGCAATACCACCGTGAACCTCGGCACGACCGCCGGCGCGCCGCCCGTCATCAACAAGCGGCGGGCGCAGACCGAAGTGCTGATCAAGGAAGGTGAACGGCTGGTCATCGGCGGCGTGACGACGAACCTCGACCAGGACGAGACGCGGAAGATCCCGCTCTTCGGCGACATCCCGGTCATCGGCTGGCTGTTCAAGCAGACCGCTTCGCAGACCACCGGCCGCGAGCTGGTCGTGTTCATCACGCCATCGGTCCTGAGGGTCGAAACGGCGCAGGCGACGCCGACGAGGTAAGGCCCGGCGGGGTCCGAGCAACGCACTCGGACCCCGCCGGCCACGCAGCCGCTTGGTAGGGTGGTCAGATCCGCAGCGACAACGACACCTATCTCGTAGGCCTGAAAACCTGATAGCCTGAGTAGGCTGGCGGCTCGTCCCAGCGGGGCGAATCGCCGGGAAAATCCCGATGATCGTCGACGTCAATCTCGGCAGTCGCTCGTATCGGATCGTCGTCGCGTCCGGCGCGCTTCAGTCCGTCGGAGAGCGCCTGCGCGAGCTGCGCCTTGGCAGTCGCGCCGCGCTGGTCAGCGACGCGGCGATCATGCGCCTGTACGGCAAGACCGTGGTCGCGAGTCTCGAGTCGGCCGGCTTCACCGTCACCACGATCGACGTCCCGGAGGGCGAGCCCGCGAAGACCCTGGCGGTGGCGGAACACTGCTGGGACCAGCTCTTGAGGGCCGGCCTCGACCGGACCTCGACGATCCTGGCACTGGGCGGCGGAGCGGTCGGCGACGTGGCCGGCTTCGTTGCCGCGACCTACATGCGCGGGATCAATTTCGTGCAGCTGCCGACGACGGTGCTGGCCCAGGTCGACGCTTCTGTCGGAGGCAAGACGGCCATCGACCATCCGCTCGGCAAGAACATGATCGGCGCCTTCCATCAGCCGCGTCTCGTGATCGTCGACCCGACCGTGGCGCGCACCCTGCCTGAGCGCGAGTTCCGCGCCGGCCTCGCGGAGATCGTCAAGCATGGGATCGTGCTGGACGCCGACTACTTCGCCCAGCTCGAGCGCGACCTGGCCCCGCTCGCCGCCCGCGACCTCGACGTGCTCGAGCGCATCATCGGCGGCTCGTGCCGGCTCAAGGCCTCGGTCGTCGAGCGCGACGAGCGCGAGGCCGAGCTTCGCCACGTGCTGAACTACGGCCACACGATCGGCCATGCGCTCGAAGCCGCAACCGGCTACGGGCGCTACGTCCACGGCGAGGCGGTCTCGCTCGGGATCGTCGCCGAAGCGCGTCTCGCGCGGCGGCTCGGCATCGCCGACGACGAGACGACGGCGCGGCAGGAGCGGATGCTCGCGGCGCTCGGGCTGCCGGTCCGGGCGCCGGCCCTCGAGGTCGAGCCGATCGTGTCGGCGATGGCGCGCGACAAGAAAGCCAAGGACGGCCGCGTCCCGTTCGTGCTCGCGCCGCGCATCGGCGCATTTCGCATCGTCTACGACGTTCCCGCGACCGAAATCCGGGCCGCGATCGCCTCGCTCGCGTCGTGAAGCCCGAGGCAGGGTTGACAACGGAAACTTGTGGTCCGTATAACTCGCTTGGGATGCCTGGGGAAGATCAGGCGATCGTCGGCGCCATCCGGCGACAGGAAGAGCGACTCGCCCGGGATCCCGCTTCACTCGCCTTCGCTCAGCTGGCCGACCTGTACCGCAAGGCCGGGCGCACGCGCGATGCCGTCGCGCTGTGTCGGAACGGGCTCACGCGCTACCCCCACTACACGACAGCGCGCCTCATCCTGGCCAAGGCGCTGGTGGCCGACGGGCAGCTGGCCCCGGCCCAGGCCGAGCTCGAGGCCATCCTCGAGGTCAGCCCGAAGGACGTTCAGAGCCATCGGCTGGTCGCGGAAGTCCAGCGGCGGCTGGGCCACATCGATGAGGCCGTGAGGCACCTGGAGGCCGCGATCGCTCTCGATCCGTCCGACCGCGAATCGCAGGGACTGCTCGCGCTCCTGCGAGGCTCCGAGCCCGCCGCCGGCGGGGCGACCGGACTGGCGCGGGTGCTGAGCGACGACACGTTCGCGACGGTCACCTTCGGCGCGCTCTGCCTCGAGCAAGGCTGCGTCGAGGAAGCCGCGCAGATATTCACGCGGATTCTGCGCAAGAATCCGGATCATCGAGAGGCGCGCGAGAAGCTCGAGGGTGCGCTGCGCGCGCGTCAGCGACGGAAAGGCTAGAGTCGATGCAAGTCTCAACCGCAGAGTTCAAGAAGGGGCTGCGGATCGTCTACGACGGCAACCCCTACACCATCGTCGATTTTCAGCACGTCAAGCCCGGCAAGGGCGGCGCGTTCGTCCGCACGAAGCTCAAGCACATGAAGCTCGGGAAGGTCATCGACAACACGTTCCGGTCGGGCGAGAAGGTCGAGCTGGTCGACTTCGAAGAGAAGCACATGCAGTTCCTCTATCGAGACGACCGCTACAACTTCATGGACACCGAGACCTACGAGCAGGTCTCGTTGTCGGCCGACGAGGTCGGTGACGCGCGCGAGTATCTGAAGGAGAACATCGAAGTGGACGTGCTCTACATCGCCGGCTCGCCGACGGCGGTAGAGCTCCCGAATTTCGTCGAGATCGCGATCGCCCGCACCGACCCGGGCGTCCGCGGCGACACGGCGCAAGGCGGCACGAAGCCCGCGACGCTCGAGACCGGCGCCGTCGTGCAGGTCCCGCTCTTCCTGAGCGAAGGCGATGTGGTCAAGGTGGACACTCGCACGGGCGAATATCTCGGGCGCGTCGCGACGGCGAGCTCGTGATGGCGAGGCGGCGCCGGCAATCGAGCTCGGGCACGGGCGACGGCGCAACGGTCGAGCTGGCCCGGCGTCTCGGCACCCTGCTGACCGAGCTCGGGCTCTCCGAGATCGACGTCACGGTCGGCGAGGTTCGCGTTCGATTGCAGCGCGGCGGCGTGGCCCAGGCAACGCCTGTCGCCGTCCCAGTCGCAGCGGCGCACCCGGTGGCGACGGTGGAGCGGCCGGCAGCGCCCGAGATCGAGGCGGGGTCCGGTGTCACGATCGAGGCGCCGATGGTCGGGACCTTCTATCGGGCGTCGTCTCCGACGGCCGACCCGTACGTCAGCGAAGGCGACGTCGTGAAGGAAGGCCAGATCCTCTGCATCATCGAAGCGATGAAGCTCATGAACGAGATCGAGTCAAAAGTGGCCGGTCGCGTCGTCAAGGTCTTCGTCGAGAACGCGCATCCCGTCGAGTTCGGCCAACCTCTGTTCCTCATCGACCCCGCCCGCTGAGCACGGGCGTGCCGCCCTTTCGTAACATCCGCCTGCTGGCCCTCGCCGCGCTCGTGCTCGGCGGCGCGGCGCTGATTCTCGGCTGGCGCGAAGGACGGCGCTACGAGCGGGGCTCGGCGGACCGGGCCGTCGTGTTCGCATCGCTCGGCGCCCAGAACGCCCGCGCGCAGACCGAGGAAGCCATTCGTCTCTACGCCGCGGGCCAGTTTCCGCGGGCGTGCGAGAAGTTCGGCCTCGCCGCGGCGGACGACCCGGCCAGCGCCGCGCGGCGTCAGGACGTGATCCGCTGCTTCGAGGGCTGGGGCTGGCACGCGCTACGCGAGGGCCGTCCGGACGAGGCCGCGCTGCTGTTCAAGCACGGGTTGATCGAGACCCCAGACGATCCCGCGCTGCTCAAGGGCCTCGGCGTCTCGGCGGTCCACGCCGGCCGGCCGGACGACGCCTTCGCGCCGCTTGAGCGGGCCGCGCGCGCCGAATACGATCCGGAGGTCAGGCTGCTGCTCGCCCATCTTCACGACCGCCGTGACAACCCGGCGCAGGCCGTCGTGAATCTGAGAGCCGTGCTGGAGCGCGAGCCGAGCAACGAGCCGGCGCGCCGCCTGCTCGAGAAGGTCGAGCGCGAGTGGCGCGCCGAGGCCGGCTTCCGGCGCGAGGTCACGCCGCGCTTCGTGATCAAGTATCGCGACACGCTCGACGCCGACGCCCGGCGCGAGATCGTGGCGCAGCTCGAAGCGGCGGCCGCGCGCGTAGGTCGGACGCTCGCCTACACCCCGCAGCAGCGCACGACTGTCGTGCTGTACGACCAGCGCGAGTTCCGCGACGTCACGCGCGTGCACGCGTGGGCGACTGGACTCTTCGACGGCAAGATCCGCATGCCGGTGGGGCGTGTCCGACCTGCCGCGCCCGAGCTCGAGCGACTGGTCGTGCACGAGTACGCCCACGCCGCGATCCACGATCTGGCCCGCGGGCGGGCGCCGCGATGGCTCCACGAGGGGCTCGCGCAGGTTCTCGAGGGCGCGACCGCCGACCCGATCTTGAAGGCGCCCACGGGGCTCTCGCTCGCCGGCGTGGAGGCTCTGGCCGGCGATCAAGACCCGCTGCGCGCGCGCGCCGGCTACGACATCGCGTTGTGGATCGTGGGCGACCTGGTCGACCGGGGCGGCATGGAGAGCCTTTGCGAGCTCCTGACCCGCCTGGGCGCCGGAGAAACGTTGGCCGAGGCGATGCCGCGCGTCTACGGGTTGCGGCTGACGGAGATCGAATCCCAGTGGCGTCGGGTCCTGGGCGGCTGACGCGTGTTCCATAAGGTCCTCATCGCGAACCGGGGCGAGATCGCGCTGCGAATCATCCGCACGTGCCGCGAGCTCGGCATCCGCTCGGTGCTCGCGCATTCGAAGGCCGACGCTCATTCGCTGCCGATGCGGATGGCTGACGAGACGATCTGCGTCGGCCCCGACTCGGCGCGGGAGAGCTATCTCAACATCCCGGCGATCATCTCGGCGGCGGCCGTCACTGACAGCGAGGCGATCCATCCGGGCTATGGCTTCCTCGCCGAGAACCCGGCCTTCGCCGAGGTGTGCCGGGCGTGCTCGATCACGTTCATCGGCCCCTCGCCCGAGGCGATCCGGCTGATGGGCGACAAGGCCCAGGCGCGCCAGATCGCGATGCAGGCCGGCGTCCCCGTCATCCCAGGCAGTGAGGTGGCGCTCAAGGGCTCCGCGGAGGCGCTCGAGGTCGCTGATCGGATCGGCTATCCGATCATGTTCAAGGCCGCCGCCGGCGGCGGCGGCCGGGGGATGCGGATCGTCCGGGAGCGCGGCGGGGTCGTGCAGGCCTTCGACGCGTGTCAGTCCGAGGCCGGCGCCGCCTTCGGCTCGTCGGAGGTCTACTGCGAGAAGTTCGTCCTGAACGCGCGCCACGTCGAGGTGCAGGTGCTGGGCGACCGCAACGGCATCCGGGTCCATCTGGGCGAGCGCGATTGCTCGGTGCAGCGGCGCCACCAGAAGCTTCTGGAGGAGTCGCCGGCGCCACTTCTGGCCGCCAAGACGCGGGATGGGCTCCGGCAGGCGGCGCTCACCGTTGCGGCGGCAGTGAATTATGTGAGCGCGGGGACCGTCGAGTTCTTGGTCGACGAAGACGGCAATTTCTACTTCATCGAGATGAACACGCGCATCCAGGTCGAGCACCCGGTGACCGAGCTCGTCACCGGGATCGACATCGTGCGCGAGCAGATCCGGATCGCCGGCGGCGAGCCGCTCGGCTACCGGCAGGACGCCGTGCGATTCGAGGGACACGCGATGGAATGCCGGATCAACGCTGAGGACCCCGAGACCTTCGCGCCGAGCGCCGGCCGCGTCACCATGTGGGTGCCGCCCGGCGGCTTCAACGTCCGAGTGGACAGCCATCTGATGGCGCCCTACGCGGTCCCGCCGTTCTACGACTCGCTGCTGGCGAAGATCATCGTTCGCGGCGCCAGCCGCGAGGAGGCGATCGACCGGATGCGCCGGGCGCTTCGCGAGACGGTGCTGGAAGGCGTCAAGACCTCCATTCCGTTCCACTTGCGCCTGCTGGACGATCCCGCGTTCCAGGAGGGGCACGTCAGCAAGGTCGAGATGGTCAGACGTCGGGGCTGATGGACCCCTCGCTGTACGTCATCCTCGACCGCTCGGCCTCGCGCGGGCGCGACCTCGAGGAGATCCTTGATGCCACGATCGCCGGCGGCTGCCGCCTGATCCAGCTGCGTGAGAAGGAGTGGCCGTCCGGCCGCCTCCTGCCGCTTGCCGAGCGGCTGCGCGACCGCTGCCGTCGGGCCGGCGTGACGTTCATCGTGAACGACCGAGTCGATCTCGCGCTCGCCGTCGGCGCCGACGGCGTTCACCTCGGCCAGGACGACCTGCCCGTCCGCGCCGCGCGCCCGCTCCTGCGCCTCGGGATGGTCCTGGGGCGCTCCACGCACAGCGTCGCCCAGGCGCGCCAGGCGCAGGCGGACGGCGCCGACTACATCGCCGTCGGCTCGATGTTCCCGACGCAGACCAAGCCCGACTTCGAGCTCGTCGGGCCCGAGCTGGTGCGCGCGGTGCGCCCCGTGACCCGCGCGCCGCTGATCGGGATCGGCGGAATCACCCGTGACAACGTCGCTCAGGTGATCCGGGCGGGCGCCGACGGCGTCGCGGTGATCTCCGCGGTCTGCGGCGCCGGCGATCCCGCCACCGCAACCCGAGAATTCCTGGCGGCGATCAGCGCGGAACGTGACTTGAGACGGCGCGGGCCGCTATAATGACGCCGCCGACCGGCACGCATCGCGTGATCAAACATGACTGAATCGTTCGGGGGTTCGCGCGACGGGTCTCGCGGGGCTGGGGCCTCGACGACCGCGGCGCGCTTCCAATCCTAAGGAGGGCACGATGATCCGTCACAGGGCCTACCTCGTTCTTGCGCTCGTCGCCGTTCTGGCGGTCGCATGGCTCCCGGCGTCGAACATAGAGGCGCAGGGCAAGGGCACCATCAAGATCGCGACGCAGAGTCCTCTCAGCGGCGGTCAGGCGGCGCTCGGCGAGGGCATCAAGCTCGGCGCCCAGCTGGCGGTCGAGAAGTTCAAGGGGGCCCTGGAGAAGCAGGGCTTCAAGGTCGAGCTCGTTCCCTTCGACGACCAGGCCAAGCCCGACGTCGGCGTGGCCAACGCGAAGAACATCATCGCCGACAAGGACATCCTCGCGGTCGTCGGCCACTTGAACTCGGGGGTCGCCATTCCGTCGTCCGAGGTCTACAAGGAAGTCTCGCTGGCGATGATCTCGCCCGCGAACACGAATCCGGTCATCACCGACCGCAACTACGCCAACGTCAACCGCGTCTGCGGGCGTGACGACGTCCAGGGCGTGGTGGGATCCGAGTTCGCCCACGCGACGATGAAGGCGAAGACGGTCTACATCATCCACGACAAGACGCCGTACGGTCAGGGCGTCGCCGAGTTCTTCAAGGCCGACGCCGAGAAGAAGGGCATCAAGGTCCTCGGCTTCGAGGGGACCGAAGAGAAGTCGAACTTCGACCCGATCGTCACGCCGATGAAGGCCAAGAACCCGGACGTGATCTACTTCGGCGGCATCTACGACCAGGCCGCGCCGTTCTTCAAGCAGTCGCGTGAGAAGGGCGTGAAGGGCAAGTTCTTCGGCCCCGACGGGATGGACTCCTCCGACCTGACCAAGATCGCCGGCAAGGCGGTGGTCGGGATGTACTACACCTCGGCGGCCGGCCCGGCCTCCGAGCTGCCGAAGGCGAAGGCGTTCGTCGAGGAGTTCAAGAAGAAGTTCGGTAAGAACCCCGAGCCGTATGCGGCCGAGGCGTATGACGCGGCCACGATCGCGCTCAAGGGCATCGAAGCCGCCGCGAAGGGCGGCAAGGTGCCGAGCCGCGAGGACGTCGCGACCGCCGTGCGCGCCACGAAGCTCCCCAATGGCATCACCGGCGACATCGCGTTCGACGGCAAGGGCGACCGCCAGAAGGCGCTCTATTTCGTCCTGCAGGTCGCCAGCGACGATCCCGGGAAGTGGGGCAACAACAAGATCGTCAAGCAGCTGGCGATCGCCGCTCCCACCTCTAAAAAGTAAAGCGTCGTCCGAGGGGGCAGGGCCACCGGGGAGGGGTCCGGGGCGAGTGGGGTTCTCGAAGCCCCGCGACCCTTCCCCGGTGGCCCTGCCCCCTCGGACTCACGCAGCCTAGGCGCATGGACGTCGACCTTCTGATCGGGATCTTTCCGCAAGTTCTTCTCGATGGCATCATTCTCGGCTTCATGTACGCGCTCATCGCGCTCGGCTACACGATGGTGTACGGCGTGCTCGAGTTCATCAACTTCGCCCACTCCGAGATCTTCATCTTCGGCGCCTTCGTGGGCGTCGAGATCCTCCTGGGCATCAAGAGCGCCGGACTGCTCGACAGCCTTCCGTGGCCGCTCGTGCTGCTCCTGGTCCTGCTGGCCGGCATGGCCGCAAGCGGCCTCCTCGCCGTCACGGTCGAGCGGATCGCCTACCGACCGCTGCGCGGCGCGCCGCGATTGATCCCGCTGATCTCGGCGATCGGCATCTCGTTCTTCCTGCAAGACCTCATCCGCCTCTTCGAGTCGCTGTGGCACAACGCGTTCAATCTGGTCTATCCAACGATGGACGTGCTCAATCACCGCTTCGAGATCACCGAGACCCTCGATGTGTCGGTGAAGTCCCTCGTCGTCATCGGCGGCGCGCTCCTGATGCTGTGGGCCCTGCACCTGATCGTGAACCGCACAAAGGTCGGCACCGCGATCCGCGCCGTGGCCGAGGATCAGGCGGCGGCGAGCCTCATGGGCATCGACGTCAACCGGATCATCTCGCTGACGTTCCTGATCGGCGGCGCGATGGGCGGCGCGGCCGGCGTGCTCTTCGGCGTGCAGTACGGATTGATCAACCCGTACAGCGGGTTCATCCCGGGGCTGAAGGCGTTCACGGCGGCCGTGCTCGGGGGCATCGGCAACATTCCGGGCGCGATGCTCGGCGGCCTCGTGCTCGGGCTGCTCGAGGCGTTCGCGGCGGCCTATCTCTCGCTGCTCACGGGCGGCGCATTCGGCGCCGAGTACAAGGACATCCTCGCCTTCTCGATCCTGATCCTGATCCTGATCTTCAGACCCAAGGGTCTCCTCGGCGAGATCGTGCGGGAGCGAGCGTGATCCAGTCCCTGATGGCCGTAGCGCTGGTGGCGCTGTCGGCGCTCGCCGTCGCCACGTTCCCGCGCTCGGTGCTCGTCTTCCTGCTCTTCCAGGGCTCGCTCCTGTTCGTGTTCAAGGCGCGGATCCCGGAGTGGCTGCGCTGGGCGCTGCTGGCGACCGGACTCCTCGTGCTGATGCCGGTCATCGGCTACTTCAACAGCTACTACCTGGAGGTCGCGACCCAGGTCGGCATCTTCGTCGCGCTGGCCCTCGGGCTCAACATCGTGGTCGGTCTGGCGGGCCTCCTGGATCTCGGCTACGTCGCCTTCTTCGCCGTCGGCGCCTACTCCTGGGCCATCTTCGGCTCGCCGCACGCCAACATCATCTTCGGCGGCGATGGCTTTCCGCTGGCCGGCTGGTGGTTCTACGTCTTCCTCTTCGTGGGTCTCGGCACCGCGGCGCTCACCGGGATCCTGCTCGGTCTGCCGGTGCTGCGGCTGCACGGCGACTATCTGGCCATCGTGACCTTGGGCTTCGGTGAGGTCATTCGCGTCCTCGCCAACAACCTCGACAAGCCCATCAACCTCACCAACGGCCCCAAGGGCATCACGCCGATCTCGCGGCCGCCCACACCGTTCGGGCTTCCGTACGGCGAGTACTTCTATTTCCTGGCCCTCTTGATCGTGGTCGCGGTGATCATCGTCAACCGACGGCTCGAGGATTCCCACATCGGCCGGGCGTGGGAGGCGATCCGAGAGGACGAGCTGGCGGCCAGAGCGATGGGCGTCCCGCTCGTGCGCATGAAGCTGATGGCGTTCGCCTGCGGCGCCTCGTTCGCCGGCGTGATGGGTGTCCTGTTCTCGGCCAAGCAGGTCTTCATCAATCCGGAGTCGTTCACGTTCCTCGAGTCGATCGGCGTCCTGGCGATGGTCATCCTTGGTGGGATGGGCTCGATTCCCGGCGCGATCGTCGGCGCCACGGTCGTGACCGTCCTCAATCTTCAGGTGTTGAAGGGGTTCTCACTCTGGCTCAACGAGCTGAAGAACGCCGGCGTGACTGTCTTCGGCTTCAGCCTCGCCGATCTGCCGACGCAGTTCGAGCCGGCCAAGTACGAGCGCATGGTATTCGGCATCATCCTCGTCCTGATGATGATCTTTCGTCCCCAGGGCATCTTCCCTGCCCGGCGACGCCAGCGCGAGCTGGCGCATTGACGCTCTAGAGCCACCGCTCCGTGCCGTCCCTGTTCGAGTGCCGCGGGGTCACGAAGAGGTTCGGGGGGCTCACGGCGCTGCACGGGGTCGACTTCGCGGTCGAGCGAGGCGTCGCCTCGATCATCGGCCCGAACGGCGCCGGGAAGACGACGCTCTTCAACATCTTCACCGGGCTCTATGCGGCCGACGAGGGGAGCGTGACGTTCCGGGAGCGGCCGATCCTCGGCCTTCGTCCCGATCAGATCACGGCGCTCGGGATCTGCCGCACATTCCAGAACATCAGGCTCTTCGCCAACATGACCGCGATCGAGAACGTGCTGGTCGGCATGAACGCGCGGATCTCGCTGGGTCTCTGGGACGTCCTCTCGCGCAATCCAGGATTCCGTCGGACGGAATCAGAGCTGGCCGCGCGCGCGGTCGGCCTGCTCGACCGTGTCGGCCTTTCGGGCACCGCGAACGTCGTGGCGCGTAACCTGCCGTACGGTGATCGGCGTCGGCTCGAGCTCGCCCGGGCGCTCGCGTCCGAGCCCGCGCTCTTGCTCCTCGACGAGCCGACCGCCGGGATGACGCAGGGTGAGGCGAGCGCCTTGATGCATCTGCTGCGCGGGCTCGTCGCCGACCTCGGGCTCGCGATCATCTTGATCGAGCACAACATGCGCGTGGTCATGGAGGTCTCCGATCGCGTCACCGTGCTGGACCACGGCGAGAAGATCGCGGAGGGTCCTCCACGCGAAGTGCAGAGCAACGCACGCGTGATCGAAGCCTATCTGGGCAAGCGCGGCGCGGGCCCGAGGACCCGCTCGGGTGCTTAAGGTCGAATCGATCGACGTCGCCTACGGCGAGATCCGCGCGCTCAAGGGCGTCGGCCTCGAGGTCGGTCAGGGTGAGATCGTCACGATCCTCGGCAACAACGGCGCCGGCAAGACGACCACGCTCAAGACGATCTCCGGGCTCCTCAAGCCGAGTCGGGGCACGATCACGCTCGAGAACGCCTCGCTCGTCGACGTGCCGCCGCATGCGATCGTCTCGCGCGGCGTCGCCCATGTGCCCGAGGGCCGTCGGATCTTCAATCGCCTGACGGTTCGCGAAAATCTCATGATGGGCGCCTACCTCCGGCGCGATGCCGGCGTCGGCGGCGACCTCGAGCGCGTCTTCGGACTATTCCCGAGGCTGGCCGAGCGATTGACGCAGGTGGCCGGCACGCTCTCGGGCGGCGAGCAGCAGATGCTGGCGATCGGCCGCGCGCTCATGGCCAATCCGCGCCTGCTGTTGCTCGACGAGCCCAGCATGGGCTTGGCCCCCGTCCTCGTCGAGCAGATCTTCGACACGATCACCGACATCAATCGCCAGGGAATGACGATTCTCCTCGTCGAGCAGAACGCCGCGATGGCGCTCTCCATCGCCCACCGAGGGTACGTGCTCGAGACCGGCTCCATCGCGCTGGCAGGGACCGCGGCCGAGCTGTCGGAGAACGCCGATGTCCGGAGAGCGTATCTGGGCGAATAGCGCGGTCGCGGGCCTCACGCTCGTCGCTGCGCTCCTGATCTTTCCGGGCCTCGGTGACCGGTATCTCTGGGACGATGAGGCCGAAACCGCGCTCCTGGCGAAAAACGTGCTGCGATTCGGCGTGCCCGTCGCTTGGGACGGCATCAACCTCGTCTCGCAGGAGTGCGGCGCCGACTACGACGCGAACTACCTCTGGCGACAGACGCCGTGGCTGCCCATCTATCTCACCTCGGGCTCATTCGCGCTCCTCGGCGATTCCACCGTGACCGCCCGGCTCCCATTCGCCCTGCTCGGGCTTCTCTCGGTGCCCTCGATGTATTTTCTCGCGCTTCGGGCGTTCGGCGACCGACTGACCGCGCTGATCGCGGCCGGCTCGCTGATGCTGTCGGTGCCGTTCCTGCTGCACGTTCGCCAGGGCCGGTATTACGCGCTGGCGATCTTCGCCGCGATCTGGGCGTTGTCCTTCTTCTTCATGCTGCCGGCGCGCCGGCGCCTGGCCGCGGCCGGGTTGGCGCTGGCGCTCACCGCGCTGCTCCACACGAGCCACCTGCTCTTCTTCGCGCTGGCGGCCGGGCTCGTGCTCGGCTTCGTCGTGATCGGCTTCGACCGCGCCGTGTTTCCGTGGCTCGGCAGCGCCCTCATCGCGACGGCGGTCGTCGGCCTGCCCTGGGTGATGGGCGCCGATCTCGGTGAGAAGAGCGGCTTCTTGCTCGCGCGGAACTCTCCCGCGGTCTACCTGGGTAACCTGGGCCGGTACGCCGCGCGCATCGAGCTGTACGCGTTCCCGGCGCTGCTCCTGACCGCTTCCCTCGTCGGGACGGCGGCGGCGAGCCGAGCGCGGCTCGATCTGCGCGCTCCCTGGGCGCGCACGTGCCTCTTCTTCCTGGTCGTCGCGATCACTCACATCGCGGTGGTCGCGACCGTTCCCTTCGTCTTCTTCCGGTACTTGATCACCTTGCTTCCGGTCTGGGCGCTCCTGCAGGCGTGCGCCATCCGGTGGCTCGCCGGACGAAGCCGTGCTCTCGCCGTCGCGGTCCTGCTGCTGGTGCTCCTTCCCGACCGAGCCGATCTCGTCCGCGGGCGATTCTCGCTGACCCTCTTGAAGTACGTCGACGAGATCACGCATCACGTTCCCGGACCGATCGAAGCGATCGTGACTCATCTCAAAACTGCGGCGCGGCCCGGAGACCGTGTGTTCATCTCATACGGCGATCTGCCGCTTCGGTTTCACACGAGCCTGGAGGTGCGGGGCGGGCAGGGCTGCCAGAGCCTCGCGGGCTGGCCCGCACCGCGGTGGGTGATCTTCCGCTACTTCTTCAGATTCCGGCCGTCGGCGCTGGGCGCGAGAGAAGACGAGGAGCGCACCTTGCAGTACCTGAAGTCCGAGGTCACCTTGCCTCGGTACAAGACGCTCACCCTGCCGGTGACCGACACGATCTGGGAAAACATTCCCGAGCCCGAACGCCACGTGTTCCGCGCGAGAGCCAACGGCCCGCCGGTCACCGTGTACGAGAAGACCTTGCCGTGAAGCCGCGCGTGTGGGTATGGGCGTCGGTCGCGGCCGTCGTGCTCGTGGCGGCGCTGATCAGGCTGCGGCTTCTCGAGGTTCCCCTCGACCGCGACGAGGGCGAGTACGCGTACTTCGGACAGCTGTTGCTCGCCGGCGTCCCGCCGTACGCCGCCGCGTACAACCTGAAGCTTCCCGGGATCTACGGAGCCTACGCGCTGATCCTCGGCGTGCTCGGCCAGACGACCGCCGCCATCCGCATCGGGCTGATCGTCGTGACCTCGGCGACGACGGTCGGTCTCTACGCGCTGGGCTCGCGGCTCGCCGGCCCCATCGTCGGCGTCCTGGCCGCGGCGCTCTTCGCCGCCGAGTCGCTGAATCCCAAGCTCCTCGGGCTGGCCGCCTATGCCGAGCACTTCGCGCTCCTGCCGGTGGTCGGCGGGGCGCTGATGCTGTTGAAAGCCGCTCGTGATCGCCGACTTGCGCTGCTGTCGGTCGCCGGCCTCCTGTTCGGTCTCGGCCTCCTGGTGCGGCAGAGCGCGATCGTGTTCATCGTGGCCGGCTTCGTCTACCTGCTCACCGCCCAAATGAACAACGCCAGTCGACCTGAACGAGTGCGAGCGGCCCTCGTCTTCCTCGCCGGAGCCGCGGCCCCGCTGGCGCTGACCTGCCTCGCGCTGATGGCGGCCGGGACGTTCCGCGCGTTCTGGTTCTGGACCGTCGAGTACGCGCGCTACTACCAGGCCGATCTCCTCACGGGATGGAGCAATCTGATCAGGACGCTGACCGCCGCCGCGCCCTCCTCGTCGGTCGTCTTGACGCTCGCGCTGATCGGGGTCGGCGCGATTGCGCGCGATCGGCTACGCGAGGAGCGTGTCTTCGTGCTCCTGCTCGCCGCCGCGTCGCTCCTCGGAGCGGCAATGGGTTTTCAGTTCAGGCCGCACTACTTCCTGCTCACGGTGCCGGGCGTCGCGATGCTCGCCGCCGTGGGTCTGGCCGCGCTCGGCGGGCTCGTGTCGCACCAGAGCTCGGCCGTCCTTCGCCGAGGCCTACCGGTCGCCATCGCGTTCGCCGCGATCGCGCAGCCGCTCTATAACTCGCGCGCCATTCTGTTCGAGCTGTCGCCCCTGGAGGTCTCGCGCGCGATCTACGGGCGCAACCCGTTTCCCGAATCGGTAGAGGTCGCGCGGTACATTCGCGAGCACAGCGCGGCCGGCGATCGCGTCGCGGTCGTCGGGTCGGAGCCACAGATCTACTTCTATTCGAGCCGCCGGTCGGCGACCGGCTTCATCTACACGTATCCGCTCATGGAGCTGCAGCCCTACGCGGCGGCGATGCAGCAGCAGATGATCCACGAAATCGAGTCGGCCGACCCACGCTTTCTGGTCTTCGTCTCGGCGACCCGGTCGTGGGTCGTCAGGCCCGACTCGGACAGGACGATCTTCCGCTGGTTCGAGGAATACCAGCGCGGCTTTCGAAGGATCGGCGTCGTGGACATCGTCTCGCAGCAGGAGACGATCTACCGGTGGGCTGACGCGGCGCTTGACTACAAGCCGCGCTCGGACGTGTGGCTGATGGTCTTCGAGCGCGCCGGACCGCGCTGATCGCGCTATCCTTGGGACCCACGAAAGGAATCGTCATGCGAAACGAAGGCCTCACGTTCGAACAGCACGAGATCGGCGCGACCTTCAAGACGCTCAGCCGCACGGTCTCGGAGACCGACATCGTCACGTTCGTCAACCTGTGCGGCTTCATCGAGCCGCTCTTCGTCGACATGGAGTACGTCGCGCGCGAATCGATGTTCAAGCGGCGCGCGGCGCCGGGTGCCCTGACCTTCGCCCTGTCCGAGGGCCTGATCATGCAGACCGGGCTCATCCACGGCACCGGCATGGCCTACCTCGGCGGCGAGCTGCGCCTCACGGCCCCGGTGCTCGAGGGCGACACGCTCACGGTGGAGGTCGAGGTCGCCGACAAGCGGGAGACGAAGAAGACGGACCGCGGCATCGTCACCTACCGCCATCGCGTCCTGAACCAGCGCGGTGAGCAGGTCCTCGAGGCGCAGGTGCAGCGGATGATCCGCCGCGCCTCGCGATAGCCCGACCATCGTGGCTGGCAGGATCGCCCAGGTCAGCGTCTCGCGCGGCGGCGTTCCCAAGATGGCGGTGTCCGCGGCGCGGGTCAAGGTCGACGGCGTGGAGGGTGACGCGCACCGCAATCTCGAGCTGCACGGCGGCCCGGAGCGCGCCGTCTGTCTCTTTGCGATGGAGGCGATCGTTGCCCTTCGGGCCGAGGGCCACGCGATCGCGCCCGGGGCGATCGGCGAGAACGTCACCGTCGAGGGGCTTGACTGGTCCGCCGTGACACCAGGCACTCACCTCCTCGTCGGCCAGACCGTCTTGCTACAAGTGACGCGCTATACGAGCCCGTGCCGCACGATCGGGCCTGTCTTCAGCGACGGGCAATTCATCCGTGTGTCGCAGAAGCATCGCCCCGGCTGGAGCCGCGTCTACGCGCGCGTCCTGGTCGAGGGCGTGATCCGTCCGAACGATCCGGTGCGCCTGGTCGACGAGATCGAGGCGGCCGAGATCAAGGTCACGGCGCTCCCGTGAGACGCCGCGCCGAGGTCGTCATCATCGGGGGCGGCGTCACCGGCGCGTCCATCGCGTTCCATCTGGCCTCCTCGGGGGTCCGCGACGTCCTGGTACTCGAGCGCCGCTCGCTGGCGTCAGGCGGGACCGGCCGTTCGGTCGGAATCGTCCGCCAGCTGTACCCGACCGAGGCGACCAGCCGCATGGTCGTCCGGTCGCTGGCGGTCTTTCAGCGATTCGCGGACGCCGTCGGCGGCGACGCCGGCTACGTCGGGTGCGGCGCGCTGATCGGCGTGTCGGGGTCCATGCGATCCAAGCTCGAGGCGACGGTCACGCGTCAGCGCGCGGTCGGTGTCCGCGCCGAAGTGCTCGATCCTAGAGATCTCACGCGCCTGGAGCCACGCATCGACCCGGCGAGCATCGGCGCTGTCGTGTACGAGCCCGACTCCGGCTACGGCGATCCGACCGCCGTGACCAACGGCTACGCCGACGCCGCGCGCCGGCGCGGTGTCCGCATCGAGCAGGGCGTCGAGGTCGTCGGGATTCGCACGGCGGGCGATCGCGTCGTCGGCGTCGACATCGCGGGCGGCGACGGGATCGACGCTCCTGTCGTCGTCAACGCGGCGGGCCTCTGGTCGCCGCTCGTGGCACGGCTAGCGGGGGTCGAGCTGCCGATCATCATCGGCCGTCATCCCGTTTTCGTCGTCGAGCGCGACGCCGGCTTCGGGCGCCCGCACCTGGTCTATCTCGATCTTGCGGGTGGTAGCTATGCCCGTCCCGAGACGGGCGGTCTCACGCTGACAGGCTCGCTCACGGACGACGAGACGCAGCATCCGATGGAGCCCGAGACGCTCGGCGCGGATGTGACTCTCGCTGAGGCGACCGAGGTGCTGGAGCGCACGGCCCGTGCGATCCCGCGCCTGGCCGACGCCCGCTACCGGCGCGGGTGGGCCGGCGCTTTCGACATCACGCCGGACTGGATGCCGATTCTCGACGAGTCACCCGTGCGCGGCTTCTGGATCGCGGCGGGCATGAGCGGACACGGCTTCAAGCTGTCCCCGGCGGTCGGTGAAATGATGGCGGCGCTGATCACGGGGGCGACGCCGCCGGTCGACGCCACGCCCTTCGCACTGAGCCGCTTCACGGCGACGGCGCCGAGCGGAACGTTCGTCGCGTCCTACCTCGGCTGACGAGCCGGCGTCACGCGCGCGCGACGGGGAGCTCGACGATGAACGTCGTGCCCGCGCCCTCGACGCTCTCGACGCGGATGCGACCGCCGACGGACTCGACGATGGTCCTGGTGATCGCGAGTCCGAGGCCGGTTCCGGCGATCCCGCTCGTCGCCTTGCTCTTGACCCGGTAGAACTTGTCGAACACGTGGGGAAGATCGCGGGCGGGGATGCCGATGCCGGTATCCGTCACGCGGATCGTCACGCTCTCGGCGCCGTCGCCGCCAGCGGAAAACGCCGCCGTGACGGCGACTCGCCCTCCGGTCGGCGTGTACTTGATGCCGTTGTCGATCAGGTTGACGAGCGCCTGACGAACCCGGATCGGGGCGGCCATGACGATGGCGGTCTCGGGCAGGTCGGCCGTCAGCTGGATCGTCTTGCGCTCGGCATTCGGCCTCACGAGCCGCAGCGCTTCGACCGCGACCGGCACCAGATCCATCGGCTCGCGGGCGGCGTCGAGCCCGGCCTCGATCTTGCCGATGTCGAGCAGGTCCGTGACGAGATCCGCCATGTGCTGGGCAGTATCGCGAATGTCGTGGCAGCGCGACTCGAAGTTCGGATCTGCCGGTCCGGACATGCGAACCAGGTCCGCCAGGCCGGCGATGACGGTGATCGGGCTCTTCAGATCGTGCGAGACCGTGTTGACGAAGTCGTTCTTCATCTTCTCGAGATCCTTCAGCAAGGTGATGTCGCGAAGGACCACCGCCAGACCCACGGGCTCGCCGAACGGCGTGACGACCTGCACCAGGCTCGCCTGCGCGATGCGTCCGTCGGGCAGCGGCAGCTCGGAGATGCCGGGCTTGCCGAGCACGAACAGCTCGCGCAGCGGCGCGTAGTCCACGACCTCGAGCAGCGGGCGCCCCTCCATCGCGTCCGGCGTGAGACCGAGCATCGTCCGCACGGCTCCATTTGCCAACAGGACCAGACCGCTCTGATTCATCGTGATCACGGCGTCGGCGGTGCTGCCGAGCACGCCGAGCATCGTCATGCGCTCGTCGGCCAGGCTTTGATACGCCTGCGAGGTCTCGAGCGCGGCCGAGAGCCCGGCCGCCAGCAACGTGGCGACGTGGACGTCGCCTTCGTCGTACGCGAGCGGCGGCCGGGCGGCGAAGAGCAGGGCGCCGAGCACTTCGGGACCGCGACGGATCGGGACCGCCAGGGTCGCCCGAAGACCGGAAGCGATCAGCACACCCTCGAGGTCGGGAACGCCTTCCCGCGCCGTGCCGAGGTCCTCGATGCGGTGCGCCTGACCGGTGGTGATCACCCGGCCCGGCAGACCCTCATAGGGCGAGAACGGGCGGGAGCTGACTGCTTCGGCGTCGAGACCGACGAGCGAGTGCACGAGATAACCGCCCTTCTCGGGATCGACCAGGCACACCGCCAGATAGTCGTGAGGAACCGCGCCGGCCGCGTAGTCCGCAAGCGTCTGGAAGAAGTGCGTCGGGAGCGGCGAGCGGACCAGCTCGACCAGCAGCTCGTTGAGGCGCGCGAGGCGCTCGGCGTGATTCACGCTGAGACCGGCGTCGGCGCACACCGCGCACGAGCAAGCTCGGCCAGGTCAACGCCGTTGGGAACCGGGTCGATCGGACCGACGACCGTGACGTCGCGGATCGTGCCCTGCTTGTCGATGACGAAGATGCCCTGCTCGTGAGCGGTCATCGCGTGATGGTGGAGACGGCGAACGAAGTTTCGGTTCATCACGTCGAAGAAGGCGCCCCGGGTCTGGTTCACGCTGTCGCCGTGCGTGAACGCATGGGCGAAGCTCACGACCGCCGTGCTGGTCGCCTCGAGTACGCCGCGGTCTCCGAGGCCATACACCGCGTAGAGCCGCTTGTCGGGATCGCACACGAACGGAAACGGCAGCGGGTCAGGCCCGAAATATCGCCGAGCACTCTCGAGGAGATTGGGCGCGATCTGGATGATTTCGGTGTCGCTCGCCAGGAGCGCCTCGTAGCCGGTTCGAATGTTGTCCGTATACACGCGGCAGAACGGGCACGTAAACCCGCGCGAGAACCAGACGACAACGTTGCGGCGCTCGCGGTACCCGGCCAGGTCCACCATCGGGCCGCGCACGGAGGGCAATGAGAACAGCGGGGCCGCCGTACCGACGGCCGGACGTCTCGCTGCTGGCGGCACTGATGTTTGGGTCGCCATCTCAGGTCCCTCGTCAGCCCCTCCGTCCCCATCTCCGGCAAGAGCCATACCAAAGATAAGTATCTAATTTTATTCGCTTTTACGGCCTCGACGTCGCCGGGCTGTACAGTTAATTTCCGGCTGGCGTGGCCAGGAGCGAGCCAGCGCCCGCAGAGGCCAATAGTGGGACAGTCCGGCGAGAAGCTGACCAGTCTTGTCAGGCGCCGGCGATTCCGAACATCGGCGCAACACGCGGCGCGGTTGAGTCTCTTGAGTTTCCGGCACCTTCCAAGGCGCATTCGATCTCTCGGAGACGCGCGCGACTCGGCAATCGCTGGCTCATCGCTTGCAGTTTCGTCTCTCGGCAATGAAAGGCATCGCGACTGTCTCGTCTGCTCGCACGACGCTCCCCGCGGCGGCTGAGCGCCGGCGTCGGCGCGTGGGGCCGCCCGAGCTGTCTGTCGTGATGCCCGTCTACAACGAAGGGGCGGTCATCGCCGAGGTCCTCGAAACGTGGCTCGACGAGCTTGCGCGGCTGGGCATCGACTTCGAGCTCCTCGCGTACGACGACGGCTCGCGCGACGACACCGGAAAAATTCTCAGGGGGCTTTCCGAGCATCGACCCGACCTCGTCGCGAGCAGCCAGGCCAATGCCGGCCATGGCCCCACGATCCTGCGGGGCTATCGCGAAGCCCGCGGCGAGTGGGTGTTCCAGGTCGACAGCGACGACGAGATGAGCGCGGAGCACTTCGGCCTGCTGTGGGCGCAGCGAGGCGACTACGACCTGATTCTCGGGCGCCGGCAGCATCGCAACGCTCCGCTGGCTCGCCGGATCATCACCGCCGCGTCGCGGCTCACCGTATGGGCGCTCTTCGGGCGCGCCGTCACCGACGTCAACGCGCCATATCGGCTGATCCGTCGAGCTGCCCTCGTCTCCATCCTCTCGCGGATTCCCGCCGGCGCGTTCGCGCCCAACGTGATCATGTCGGGCCTGGCGTGCCGGGACCGGCTGCGCGTGCGCGAGGTGTGGGTGCCCCATCGCGGCCGGCGCACCGGCACCGTCTCGATCGTCAAGTGGCGGCTGTGGAAGGCCGCGGCGCGCGCCTTCGGACAGACCGTGAGGGTCGCGCTACGCGCGCGGCGCTCGCAATGACTGCGCGGCGCGATCCCGGCCGCGTGCTGATCCTCGGTGCCGGACCGACGGGCCTGGGCGCCGCGTACCGGTTGCAAGAGCTCGGCGTCGACAATTTCCAGATCCTCGAGTCGTCGCCGTCGCCCGGGGGCCTCGCCGCGAGCGTCGTCGACCCCGAGGGATTCACCTGGGATCTCGGCGGCCACGTGCAGTTCAGCCACTACGCGTATTACGACGACGTCCTCGACACGGCGCTCGCGGGCGAATGGCTCTGGCACGACCGCGAGTCGTGGGTGTGGCTGAGGGATCGGTTCGTTCCGTACCCGTTCCAGAACAACATCCACCGCCTCGAGCGCGAAGACATGGAGCACGCGCTGCGTGGACTGGAGCAGGCGGCCGCCCAGCGGCGGTCGAAACCGGCCGCCAACTTCGGCGAGTGGATCCACACGACGTTCGGCGAGGGCATCGCCCAGATGTTCCTCTATCCCTACAACTTCAAGGTGTGGGGTGTGCCGCCCGAGCACATGGGCGTCGGGTGGATGGGCGAGCGCGTGGCGATTCCCGACATCGAGCGGATCAAGAAGAACATCGCCGAGCAGCGCGACGACGTCTCGTGGGGCCCGAACAACCGCTTCCGCTTCCCCAGGCGCGGCGGCACCGGCGCGATCTGGCAGCGGGTCGGCGAGCTCATTCGCCCGACGCATCGACTCTTGGAGCACCGGATGATCCGCATCGATCCCACCGGGCGCACGGTCACGATGGCCAACGGCCGGACGATGCGGTACGACTCGCTCATCACGTCAGTGCCGCTCGACGTGCTGGTCGAGTCCTGCGACGGTCTCAGCGCCCAGACACGTCGCGCCGCGGAGGCACTGGTGCACAGCGCCGTGCACATCGTGGGTGTTGGGCTCCAGGGGCCGCTCCCCGCCGAGCTCACCCGCAAGTGCTGGATGTACTTTCCCGAGGACCACAACCCCTACTACCGGGTCACCGTCTTCTCGAACTATTCCCCCGCGAATGTCCCCGACGGCGAGGGATACTTCTCGCTGATGGCCGAAGTGTGCGAGTCGGAGTTCAGGCCCGTCGATCACACCACCTTGCGCGACTGGACCCTCGCGGCCATGCGAAAGGACGGCTTGATCGGTGATGCCGACGTCGTCAGCTTCTGGCATCGACGGCTCGAGCACGGATATCCAACGCCGTTCCTGGGGCGCGACGAGGTTCTCGACCACCTGATCCCCGCCCTCGCCGAGCACCGCATCTACTCGCGCGGACGATTCGGCGGCTGGAAGTACGAAGTGGCGAACCAGGATCACAGCTTCATGCAAGGCGTGGAGCTCGCCGATCACCTGCTTCGCGGCGAGCCGGAGACGACGTACTTCGATCCGGCGCGCGCCAACTCCGGCGCCTTCCTCACGCATTGAAGACGTCGCCTCAAACGTGGGCCACCGCGGCGGTGGTCGCGCTCGCGCTCGTGATCGCGCTGGCACGCCTGCACACGTACGACGAACCGCTCGAGCGTGACATCACCTCGGCGGCGGTGATCGGCCACGAGCTGCTCGCTGGTCGCTCGCTGTACGCCGACATGTGGGACCACAAACCGCCCGCGATCCACGTGTCCCACGCCGCGGCGATCCTGCTCGTCGGTTATGGCCCCGGCGCCGTCTACCTGCTCAACGTCACCGCAGCGATCATCACGCTTCTCGGTGTCTACGTCGCCGCGTCCGCGGTCGGCGGGATCCCCGCCGGGCTCTGGGGAGCCGTGTTCTGGACGCTGGTTTCCGGGGATCTGTGGCTACAGGCCAATCAGCCCAACGCCGAGGCGTTCATCAACGTCTGCGTCGTCTGGGCGTTCGCCCTTTTCATCCGCGCCGGCGGTCGGCTGGACCTCCGACACGTGCTGACGATCGGCGGGCTCTTCGCCATCGCCTCGCTCTACAAGCCGATCGCGGCGGCGCCTGCAGCCTTCCTCGCTCTCGCGCACATCGCCGTGCCGCCGCCCGGCCGCTCGCGCCGCCGAGCCCTGGCCGACGCGCTCACGATCGGCGGCGTCGGCGCCGGCGCCTGGCTCGCCACGGCCGCGTACTTCGCGGCTCGCGGGCACTTCTTGGACTTCTACCAGGCGGTCTTCGCATACAACCGCTTCTACTCTTCGCGCTACATGCACGACGACTACACGCTGTCGTCGCAGAGCATGAAGGACATCCTGATCAATAGCCTGCTCCCCGACACGTTGTTTCCCAGCGTGGCGGCGGTGGCGGCGCCGCTCGCGGTGTTCACGCTCGCGGGCGCCGTGCGCGGCGCGATTGCCGGTAAGCGACGCCCGTGGCTGTTGTTGCTCGGACTCGTCGTCGGGACTCACCTCGCCGTGGCGCTTCCCGGCCAATGGCGCCCACACTACTACCAGCTCTGGCTCCCTCTGCTCGCGGTCGGCGCGGGCTGGGCAGTGGGCTCTGCTCTCACGACCGGTTCGATTCCGCGGTGGGTCCCGTCCGCCGTCGCGTCGGCCGCGGTCGTCCTGCTCGTGGCTCAGCAGGTGCCGCTGTATCGGATCCCGGCCGAGGCGTGGCCACGCCTCAAGTACGGCGACGATGTGTTCCCACTCGAGCAGCAGCTCGGCCGCGAGCTCCGGGTGTTGCTGGGGCCAGGCGAGACGCTCTACGAATGGGGGGCGGAGCCAGGGCTCTATTTCGAGAGCCGGCACTCGCCGCCGAGCGGGGCGTTCTATGCGTACCCGCTGCTGGAGGGCCCGGTCGCCTTGCAGCTGACAGAGCGCGCCGTGCGCGATCTCGATCGCCATGCGCCGACGATGTTCGTCATCCACAAGCGCTTCTCGTTCGACGGCCGCCTGCGTCACCCCGTCCTGGACTGGGCCCAACCCCGCTACGTGGTGATGGCGGGCGACGGCAACCGCGGGCCCTTCGTGGTGCTAGTCAGAAGGGGCAGCCGCCTGGACGTCACCTCACGATAGCCCAAACGTGACGTTCACGCGTTACGCGACCCCATAGTTAGCGTCAGTCCGGCAACCGCCTCGCCTTCCGAGTCAGATTTGTCAAATCGAGCTCTCCCCGGGCCACGCATGCTCGTGTCTCGGAAGCCGCCGTGGCTGAAACCCCCTTCGATATCAACGTTTTCCAGATCGCTTCGGCTGGCCCTCCGCGTGACGGCTGGCTCGTCGCTTGCAGACCTACGCCGATCTGGTGGAGCCTGCCGACACGCGCACGATGCAGACGCAAGGCTTGAGCCTCGACAACCGCGAGGCCGCCGTCGGCCGAATCACATGGACGTCCACCGACCTCGGAAGAGCACTGGCAGCCGCCGCCCAGCGCCCTCTCGCCGTCGTTCTCGCGCTGCAGCTCGCCCTGTCCGTCGTGCTGGTCGTCCTGATGGCCGTGCGGAGCCCCGGCAACGTCCATCCCGACGAGTTTTCCCATTTCGAGGCCGCCCGCTACTTCCGAAAGCACTGGCTGCCGCCCGCGGTGGCGGAGCCCGGCACCGAGTCCTCGTACAGCGCCTACGGTTTTTCGTACCTGAACGAAGCAGACATCGTCTATTGGGCCTTCGGCAAGGCCGCATTCGTCGGCGAATCCCTGGGAGTGGGAACCGGCCTCGCGATGCGATCGTTCCAGGTCTTGGTCTACGCGGGGCTTGTGGCCTGGGTGATGTTTCGCGCCAGGCGATTCATCCCAGCGCTCGGCTTCCTGCTCCTGACCCCGCAGCTCTGGTATGTCTTCTCGTACATCAACGGCGACGCACTGCCCTTCGCGCTCTTGACGGTCGTGCTGCTCGAGCTCGCGTCGCCCGAGTCCGGCGTGCGCCGCTTCTTGAACGGCGCCCAGGCGAGACCGACGGCGGGAGTTTTCGTCGTGGGCGCGCTGCTCGGCCTCCTGGGGCTCTCCAAGCGGAACTACCTCGTCAGCTTCGTCTTCGTCGGCTGGGCCATCGTGTGGCTCAGGAGCGAAGTCCGAAGCTGGCAGCGGATCGCGCTACTCGCGTCGATCGCGGCCATCGTCGCGCTGCCGTGGCTTGGCTATCACGGCTGGGTGAACGACTGGGAGACCGAGAAGCGCGTAGCCGACTACTCCGAGCTCGTCGCCTCACCGGAGATGAAGCCGTCGGCGCAGGCGAGCGCCAATTCGTTTCCCTATCGAGCCCTGCGGACCAAGGGCGCATCGCTGTGGCACGTCGTCGTGACCCTGCCCTGGGTGGGGTTCTCGTTCCGAAGCTTCTGCGGCCTCTACGGGTGGATGAACGTCGCGGCCGACGGGTGGGTCTATCGCGTGTTCGCGGTCCTCTATGCAATCTTGCTGGCGATCCTCGTGATCCCGACGCTCCGGCGAGGATCGCCCGGCGTTGTCGCGCTACTGGTCGGCGTATTCGTCTGCGCCACGCTCGTCGTCGCGCAATCAGCCTATCGGTCGTGGGTGTACGACTTCCAGGCTCAGGGGCGATACCTCTTTCCCATTCTGCCGATGCTGTTCTTCTACTGGCGACAATGCGAGTCGCCGCGCCTGAGGGTTCCGGCGCTCGCCGTCACGGCGCTGCTGGGCACCCACGGGCTCTTCTCGTTCGCGGTGATCGGCCTCGGCCGCCTTGCCTGAGGATTGGAGCGATGTGGAGATGGTGAACGCCGGACTCTTCGCCTCGATGCTTCGCCCGGTGGCCCGGTCGTGAGCGCACGCGCGTTTCGCGATCTTCGAGAGTTCAAGTCGTGGAACGACGAAATGGTGGAGAAGTACGACGTCGAGCGGTTCCATGACCATCCGAGCCCGCTGATCCGGTTCATCGAGCGCAAGCGCGTCCGGCGCATCCTCGCCCTGCTGGCTACGCGCCCTGGAGAGCGGGTGCTGGAAATCGGCTGTGGCGCTGGAAATATCCTGGTCCAGATACCAGGCGGCCGGCGGTGCGGGATCGACCTCGCCGAGTCGCTACTCGCGAAGGCCGCGCGCCGGCTGGCGAAGCACGGCACGCTTGTGCAGGGAGACGCCGAGCATCTGCCGTTTCGGGATCGCTCCTGGCAGCGCGTCTACTGCTCGGAGGTGCTCGAGCACATCCCGTCGCCGGGACGAGCGCTTGCCGAGATGCGCCGGGTCGTCGCCGACGGCGGCGTCGCGGTCGTGTCGGTGCCGAACGAGCGGTTGATCAACACGCTCAAGGCGATGCTGCGGCGGAGCGGTCTGTATCGCCTGCTGCTCGGTGGGCGCTCGGGCGACTACGAGATGCCCGAGCGTATGGACGACGAGTGGCACCTGCACGTCTTCGATCTCGCCGGGCTGCTGGCGATGATCCCGCGGGGGCTGCGGGTCACGCGCGTCGAGGGTATCCCGTTTCGGTGGCTTCCCCTTCGCTACGTCGTGCGGTGCGAATCCGATGGTCGGGACGATGAACACCGTGCCAGCGGCTGAAGCCATTTCGGCGAGGACCCGCGTTTTCAGCGGGCAAGCGGTACAGCTGCCGCTGGATGTCATCGCGATCGTGGTGCTCTCACTCACGCTCGCGACCGCCAGCTTCTTGATCCAGGGCGACGTCGGCCTGGACCTGGGCGACGAGGGCCAGCTCTGGTATGTGACGACCCGCACGGCGCTCGGTGACGTCCCGCTACGCGACATCCGCAGTTACGACCCCGGCCGCTACTACTGGGGCGCCGCGTGGTTCAAGCTACTCGGTCCGGGGATCATCACCCTCCGCATCGGCATGGCGATCATGCATGCGCTGGGCCTCGTCTTCGGCCTCTTGACGCTCCGTCGTGTCGTCCGAACCTGGTGGCTCCTGACGATCCTCGCGGTACTCCTGCTCGCCTGGATGGTGCCGGTGTTCAAGGCATTCGAGTCGGCGACGGTGCTCGCCCTCGTATGGCTGGCGGTACGCCTGCTCGAAGCGCCGACGCCGGCCCGTCACTTCACGTTGGGGGTCGGTATCGGCCTTGCCGCCTTTGTTCGGCTGGATCACGGTTTGTACGGCGCGACCGCGCTTTGCCTCCTGCTGGTCTTCCAAACGGCGCGTGCTCAGAAGGTGCCACGGCGCGATCTCGGGCTCGCCGCGGCCGGGATGGTCGTCGGCTACGCACCGATGCTCATCCTACTCGTCGCAGTCCCGGGATTCTTCGGAGGCCTCGTCGAGCACCTTGCCTTCCTCATGCGCATCACGTTCTGGAACGGCGTACCCAATCTCGGCAGGCCGGTGCCGTGGCCGTGGCTCGCCGGCGCCGACATGCCGGCCCTCGAGCGCCTGTATGCGGTGTGCGTTGGAGTGCTGTTCATGGCCGTCCCGGCCCTCTATCTGGCCGCAACGGTCAGGGTGCTCTGCTCGCCCTACGAGGACACGCCGGCGCGCCGACTGGTCCTGGCAGCCGGATTCGTCGGCATCATGTACGCACACTACACATTCGCGCGCCCCGACCTCGAGCACCTGGCCCAGAGCATTCACGCGCTCATCATTCTCGGAACGGGCCTGCTGGCGGCCCTCGACCGCCGGCGGCGCATGATCGCGATCGCGCTGGTGCTCCCGCTCGTGCTGGCGACGTCGGCGCTGACGACCGGTGTCAAAAGCCGCGCCTACCGATGGGCCACCGAAACCCAACAGCCCTACGTCCCGACACGACTCGGCGACGATGCCGTCTGGGTGCACCCGGGCGTCGCAGTCTTCCTCGAGACGGTCCGACGAACAGCCGACGAGCTGCTGGCGCCGGGTGAAATGATCCTCGTCGCTCCACACTGGCCGGCCATCTATACGGTGCTCGGCCGTGAGTCACCGGTCTGGGAGACCTACTTCATCTTTCCCGAGCCCGAGGATCGCCAGCGCCGCATGATCGTCGACCTACAACGGCGAAATGTCGCGCTCGTGCTTCTCGGTGATCTTTATCTGGACGGCCGCGAGGATCTGCACTTCAGCAGGACACACCCGCTCGTCTACCGTCACGTGGTCGAGCGCTACGAGAAGGTCTCGGTGCCCGGCCTGCCCGGGTGGGCGCATTTTTTCCGTCGGAAGCCCGGAGCCGCGGCGGCCTCGTGATGGCCCCCATGCCAGCGGCTTCGACCTGCGGGGAGGCGTGATGGCTGCTTACGAAGGCGTCTCCGTCGTACTGCCGGTTCTCAACGAGCACGACAACCTGGAGCCACTTCACGCGCGCCTCACCGAGGTCCTGAAGACCCTCGGCCGCGACTACGAGGTCATCTACGTCGATGACGGCTCTACCGATGGCTCGTGGGGAGTGCTGCAAGCACTCGCCGCGGGAGACTCGAGCGTCCGGCTGGTCCGGCTGCGGAAGAACTTTGGTCAGACGCCGGCCTTGTCGGCAGGCATCGCTCACGCGCGCTTCCCGATCCTGGTCACGCTCGACGCGGATCTGCAGAACGACCCATACGACATCCCACGGCTGCTCGAGGCGCTCGGCGATTCGTACGACGTGGTTTCCGGGTGGCGGCGCCGCCGCAACGATGTCTGGCTCTCGCGGCGCCTGCCCTCGAACGCGGCAAACTTCCTGATCCGTAAGGTCAGCGGCGTGCCGCTCCATGACTTCGGATGCACGCTCAAGGCCTACCGGCGTGAGGTCATCCAGGACGTGAGTCTCTACGGCGACATGCACCGGTTTCTCCCGGTGCTCGCCGCATGGGTCGGCGGCCGCGTCACCGAACTGGAGGTGACCCACCACCCTCGGACTCATGGTGTGTCGAAGTACGGGCTGACGCGGATCTTCAAGGTGCTGATGGATTTGATCTCGCTCAAGTTCATCGGCGACTTCTCGTCACGCCCCAACTACATCTTCGGCGGCTTCGGGCTCCTGAACCTCGTCCTCGGCGCCCTGGCGTTCGCGATCGTCGCGTATCGCGTTCTGATCCTTCGTCACATGGAAGCGACGCCGCTGGTCTTCCTGATGGTGCTGTTCTCGATCACGGGCATTCTCTCGCTGTTCATCGGGTTCCTCGCCGACATCGTCATCCGCGGCTTTTACGACCCCACGCGCAAGCCCACGTACTACGTCCGTGAGTCGGTGGGCCTCGATCAGCCGGACTAGTCGCCGTGTGTGGCATTGTCGGGAACGTCTTCGCGCGCGGCGATCGGGCGCCGGACCGGGCTGTTGTCAAGCGCATGAACGACCGGCTCGCGCACCGCGGCCCTGACGACGAAGGATTCTTTCTCGAAGGCCCGGCCGCGCTGGCGATGCGTCGGCTCAAGATCATCGATCTCGAGACGGGACACCAGCCGATGAGCGGCGAGCAGAACCGGGTCTGGGCCGTCTTCAACGGTGAGATCTACAATTACCGCGAGCTGACGACCGAGCTTGTCGGCCGCGGGCACACGTTCCTGACGCGCTCGGACACTGAAGTGATCGTGCACGGCTACGAAGAGCGCGGGCTTGCCGCGCTCGGCGACCTCGAGGGGATGTTTGCCTTCGCGCTCTGGGACGGCCCGGCGCGCACCCTCGTCCTCGCGCGTGACCGGCTCGGAATCAAGCCGCTCTATTACGCCGTCATGCCCGACCAGATCGTCTTCGCGTCCGAGCTCAGGGCCCTGGTCGAGCACCCGGCGATCGAGCGCACGCTCGACCTCACGGCGCTGTCACGCTACCTCGGCCATGAGTACGTGCCGGCGCCGGCGTCGATTTTGCGCTCCGTCCGCAAGCTGCCCGCCGGCCACTGGCTCACGTACACCGACGGGCGCGTCAAGGTCGAGCCGTACTGGACGGTCTCCGTCCGGCCCGATCACACGATCGGCGCGGACGAAGCTGTCGAGAAGCTTCGCGGGGTGCTCGATCTCGCGGTGCGCCAGCAGTTGATCAGCGACGTGCCGCTTGGCGTGTTTCTGTCCGGTGGGATCGATTCGAGCGCGGTCGCCGCCTTCGCCGCCCGGCACGTCGGCGGCCGGCTCAAAACGTTCTCGATCGGCTTCGAAGATCCGTCCTTCGACGAATCTGTCCACGCCCGCCGTGTGGCTCAGGCGCTCGGCACTGACCATCACGAGGAGATCCTGGACGCCCGTGGAGCACGCGACCTCGTCGAGAGGCTGCCCGATCTCCTCGACGAGCCCCTGGGCGATGCGTCGTTGATCCCGACGTTCTTGCTCTCGCGCTTCACCCGCCGCTCGGTCACCGTCGCCCTCTCGGGCGACGGCGGTGACGAGCTATTCGCGGGCTACCCGACGTACCAGGCTCACCGCCTCGCCGGCCTGATCGAACCGGTCCCGCGCTGGCTCAGGCGGGGGCTCGTGCGGCCGATCGTGGAGCGCCTCCCGGTCTCGCTCAGCAACCTGAGCCTCGACTTCAAGCTCAAGCGGTTCCTGCAGGGCATCGATTACCCGGACGTGGACCGCCACGCCATGTGGCTCGGCTCCTTCACGCCGACCGAGCAACAAGAGCTGTTCACGCCTGGCACGCTCGAGGGCATCGAGTCGCCTCCGTCCTACGCCGCGTTCCACGACATCCTCGCGGCCGCGCCTCCGATGGACGGCCTCGAGCGGATGCTCTATCTCGATCTCAAGGGCTATCTCGGCGAGGGCGTGTTGACCAAGACCGACCGCGCGAGCATGGCCTGTTCCCTTGAGGTCCGCGTGCCGCTCCTCGACCGTCGCGTCGTGGAGCTGGCGGCGCAACTGCCGATGCGGCTCAAGCTCCGCGGCCTCACGACCAAATATGTTCTCAAGCGTGCGCTCGCGGACATTCTCCCCGCACAGACACTGGCACGGCCAAAGAAAGGATTTGGAATTCCGGTCGGCCACTGGCTGCGCGGCGAGCTGCGTCCGTTGCTGCGCGACGTGTGCGGTCCCGACGCGCTCCGCCGCGGCGGCCTCTTTCGTCCGGAGACGGTTGAGCGGCTCATCGTCGAGCACGAGGACGGACGGCGCGACCACAGAAAGAAGCTCTACACGCTGCTGGCCTTCCAGCTCTGGGCCCTGCGCTACCTTCCCGCCTGAGCAACGAGGCTCAGGGCGAGACCGTCAACGTCGTGGCTCCGATGAACGTGAAGGAGCCGCTCGCGGTCTGCTGCCAGACCTGGACCTGAACCGGCCCCGCCGATAGCCCTGGCACGTTGGGCGTGATGGCCGTGGCCTGCGTCGGGTACGGCACCGTCAACGTCGTGCTGCCGCTCAGCGCCGTCGCCCGAGCCTGAGCGATCACCACCCCGTTCCGCACGAAGTTCACCATCGGCAGGCCGAACCCGAGGTTGGCGAAGCCGTTGCCCGTGATCGTGAAGCTGGTCGGCGGACTCGCCAGGCTGATCGCGCTCGGCGTAATGCCGCTCACGCCGGGCACGGGCCGCGTGTCGGTGATCGTGACTGTGGCGGTACCGATCAGCGTGAAGGTGCTGGTCCCGGTCTGCTGCCAAACCTGGGCCTGGACGGAGCCGACCGCCAGCCCGGGCAGGTTCGGCGTGATCGCCGTCGCCTGCGTCGGATACGGCACGGTCAACGTCGTGCTGCCGCTCAATGCCGTCGCGCGCGCCTGAGCGATCACCACCCCGCCCCGCACGAAGTTGATCATCGGCAGACCGAAGCCGAGATTGGCGAAGCCATTGCCGGTGATCGTGAACGTCGCCGGCGGGTCCGCCAGGTCGACCGCGCTCGGCGTGATAGCGGTCACCCCGGGTGCGGGCCGCGTGTCCGTGACCGTGAGGTTGGCACTGCCGAACAGGCTGAAGCTCGGCGTACTGCTCGTCTGCTGCCAGACCTGAGCCTGAACTGAGCCGACCGATAGCCCGGGCAGGTTCGGCGTGATCGCCGTCGCCTGCGTCGGGTACGGCACCGTCATCGTCGTCGCGGTCAGCGCGGTAACGCGCGCCTGAGCGATCAAGGTCCCGCCACGCATGAAGTTGATCATCGGCAGACCGAATCCGAGGTTCGCGCTGGTAACATTGTTGCCCGTGATCGTGAACGTGGCCGGCGGGGCCGCTAGGTCGACCGCGCTCGGCGTGATAGTAATAGCGGTCACCCCGGGTGCGGGCCGCGTGTCCGTGACCGTGAGGTTGGCACTGCCGAACAGGCTGAAGCTCGGCGTGCTGCTCGTCTGCTGCCAGACCTGAGCCTGAACTGAGCCGACCGATAGCCCGGGCAGGTTCGGCGTGATCGCCGTCGCCTGCGTCGGGTACGACACCGTCATCGTCGTCGAGGTCAGCGCGGTGACGCGCGCCTGAGCGATCAAGGTCCCGCCACGCATGAAGTTGATCATCGGCAGACCGAATCCGAGGTTCGCGCTGGTAAAACCGTTGCCCGTGATCGTGAACGTGGCCGGCGGGCTCGCCAGGTCGACCGTACTTGGCGTGATGCCGCCCACGCCGCGCGTATCGTTGACGGTGAGCGTGACGCTACCGATCAAGGTGAACGGCGGGGTGGCGCTCGTCTGCTGCCAGACCTGGGCCTGGATCGAGCCGCCCGCTAGCCCGGGCAGGTTCGGCGTGATCGCCGTCGCCTGCGTCGGGTACGGCACCGTCAACGTCGTGCTGCCGCTGAGCGACGTCGCACGTGCCTGCGCGATCAACACCCCGTTGCGCACGAAATTGACGATCGGCAGACCAAACCCGACGTTGGCGAAGCCGTTGCCGGTGACGGTGAAGCTGGCCGGCGGGTCAACAAGGTCGATCGGGTTCGGCGTGATGCTGCTGACGCCAGGTAGGGGTCGCGTATCCTTGACCGTGAGCGCGGCGCTTCCGATGAAGCTGAACGTCGGCGTGCCACTCGTCTGCTCCCAGACCTGAGCCTGCACCGCGCCGGCCGATAGCCCCGGTATGTTCGGCGTGATCGCCGTGGCCTGCGTAGGGAACGGCACCGTGAGGGTCGTCGCGGTGAGCGCGGTGACGCGCGCCTGAGCGATCAACGTGCCTCCCCGCATGAAATTGATCATCGGGAGACCGAAGACGCCCGCGGTGAAGCCGTTGCCGGTGATCGTGAAGGTCGCCGGCGGACTCGCCAGGTCCACGGTGCTCGGCGTGATCCCACTCACGCCCCGCGTGTCGACCACAGTGAGCGTCGCGCTGCCGAAGAGGCTGAACGTCGGCGTATTGCTCGTCTGCTGCCAGACCTGCGCCTGGATCGAGCCGACCGCCAGACCAGGCATATTCGGGGTGATCGCCGTGGCCTGAGTCGGATACGGCACCGTCAAGGTCGTCGAAGTCAGCGCGGTGGCGCGCGCCTGAGCGATCAACACGCCATTGCGCACGAAGTTGATCATCGGCAGCCCGAACCCGAGGTTGCTGAAGCCGCCTCCGGTGATCGTGAAGGTCGAGGGCGGGATCGCGAGGTCGACGGTGCTCGGCGTGATGCCGCTCACGCCGCGTGAATCGGTGACCGTCAACGTCGCGCTGCCGATCAGGCTGAAGGTCGGTGTGCTGCTGGTCTGCTGCCAGACCTGCGCCTGGATCGAGCCCGCCGCCAAACCCGGCATGTTGGGGGTGATGGCGGTGGCCTGCGTCGGGTATGGCACCGTCAAGCTGGTGCTGCCGTTCAGCGCAGTGGCGCGCGCCTGGGCGAGCAATGTGCCGTTCCGCACGAAGTTGATCATCGGCAGCCCGAACCCGAGGTTGACGTTGGCCAAGCCGTTGCCGGTGATCGTGAACGTGGCCGGCGGGCTCGCGACGTCGATCGGGCTTGGCGTGATCCCACTGATGCCGGCGCCGATACCCGTGACGGCAACCGTGAAGTCGCCGCCGTTGGAGGTGAACGTCACGATGCCGGAAAAGACGCCGGCCACCGTCGGGCGGAATCGCACGACGACGTTCTGGGACCCGTTGGGGCCTTTATTGAAGGTGGCGCCGGAAGCGATGCTGAACGGAAGGTTCGTCGAGGCGGTGCCACTGAGAATGCGGCCTCCGGTGTTCTGCACGACCAGGGTCCGGTCAGCCGAGCTTCCCGCGGAGACGGTGCCGAAATCCAGCGAGCCCGGAGTCACGGACAGAGCCGGCGGATCCTGGGTCTCGCCGAGCAGAACGCTCAGGGCGAGATCGACCTGGATCCTGGGTAGGGTGCTCCCGGTACCGGCGCGCGAATCGGTGATCGGCAGCCCCGTGCCGGTCAACGCTTGAAGGACCTCGTCGACGCTGGCCGTCGGCGCGGCTTGCTTCAGGATCGCCCATGCGCCCGCCACGTGCGGCGCCGCCATCGAAGTCCCGCTCGCCACCGCGAAGTTCTCACCGGGATACGACGAGACGATCTCGTCGCCGGGCGCGAACAGCGACAGAAAGGGCGCGACGTTCGAATAGTCCGCGACGCGGTCGTCCTTGGTCGTGGCGCCGACGCTCACCGCGCTGGACACGCAGGCCGGCGCGCTGATCTGATTCGTCGAGCCATCGTTTCCCGAGGCGACCACCGTCGCGATGCCCGCGGCGCGCAGATTGTCGATGAACGGCTTGTACGGCTCGTCGTCGCACGTCGAGCCGAAGAGCCCGCCGCCGAGGCTCATGTTGACCGCCGCGAAGCTGTGCGTGGTCCGAAGCTCGTAGACGCGCTCGAGAGCCGCCAGGATGTCGGACGTGAACGCGCCAAGACATGGCGGCGCGCCGCCGCAGAGGATGAAGCTGTTGACGCGTGAGAAGACCTGGACTGCCATGATGCTGGCGCCGCGCCCCACGCCCCAGATCGGCAAGTCGAACGGCGTCCCGTCGCCGGCCACGATGCCCGCGACGTGCGTGCCGTGCCAGCATCCCTCGAGCTCCAGTGGACAGTACACGGCAGCCCCCGGACCGGTCTGCTCGTCGGCACCGTTCGGGCACAAGGTCGTGCTCTGTCCGAAGGACGTCGTGGAATAGCACGCCTCTTCGACGACCTTGCCGGCGAGGAACGGATGCGCGGAGTCCACGCCGCTGTCGATCACCGCCACCACTTGGCCAGCGCCGTCGAATCCGGCCGCCCACGCCTGGTCGGCGCCGATGAGCGGCACGCTGTCCCACAGCACCGGCTTATGGATTCGGTCTTCGACCACGCGCTTGACCGGCACGCCCGACGCTTCGAGCTCCTTGAGGGCCGACGGCCCGACGCTGAGCGCGATCAGCGGCGCGGCCGCATATCGCCGCATCAAACGATACCGATGGTTCGCCAATCGGCTCAGGACTCGTGACGCGGTGTCGGTGATCTCCTGTCGAAACGCGGTGCGCGCCTGACTCGCGAGCGCGCTCTCGGCGACGCGCCCGGACGGCAGCGCGAGCTCGACGAGCACACGGACCTCACCCTCGGCAAGTGCGCGGTCGTGCAGGGCGCGCGGCGCCGCACGCGGAGTCTTCTCGCCCTCCGCCGCGGGGGCGTGCGCGGGCAGGATTACGCCGAGCAGCAACAGATTTACGGAAATGAGTGTGCGGAGCCAGGCCGACATGGCCCGTTATAGTGCGCAACAGGCGTGCCATCCGCAACCCCCCCGAAACGAAGGGCTTCGGGGCGCCCGGGGCGTGACGCTTTGGCAGCCCGGTGCCCGACCTCGTCACCGCGCGGGAGTCAGCGGCGTGGCGCGCGCTCGCCGTTGAGCGGCGTGACGCGATCGGCGCGAACACGCACCACGATGTCACGCATGGCCTCCAGGCGCGTCAGTGCGGGCGCGTCGATCTCCAGGGCTAGCATCGGCGCGCTCGCGTACCGGCGCGCGAGGCGCGCGCCGGTACCGGCCAGCCGACGGAGAGCTTCGTCCTGAAGACTGGCGATCGCGGACGGGTCGGACGAGGACACGTGCAGGTCGACGAGAACTCGAACCGGTCCAGCACCGATCGCGGCACGCACGTCGGGATCGACCACGGGCCCGTCGGCACCGCCCGCGGTGCTCCACACGCCGCTGAGCGCGACCAGGACAACAGCGACACCCTGAGCAAACGTCGCGATTAGCAAGCAGCGCTCAAGCGAGTCATACTCCATCTTAGCTCCAACGCGCGCGTGCAGCCTGACCCGACGACCCACCCCTAGGGGGAATCGCCGGGACCGAGCACTCGGATGACTCGATCATGTCCTTCGTCCTGGTGGGTCTCGCCGCCCTCATCTGGCACGACCCGGCGCCGCGGGCGTCCGCCCCTGAATCTTTCGCTTCAAGACATCCTTGAGGCGATGCTCGAACACGGTCGCCGCGGAGTGTCGCGAGATGAAGACATTGCGGATCGTCCGCACGATCCGCACCGGGTACAGCACGTACCCGATGAGGTAGTTCACCAGCATGAAGCCGATGCGGTAGAGCGCGAGCTCCCGCGGCCCCATGACCGGGTTAAAGGTCAAAGGGTTCGTCCGCGTGTAGTCGCTGTTCAGTGAGGTCAGCTGGAAGAAGTAGCTATCGCTGAGCTGGAGCATCCCGGACTCGGTGAGCTCGCGGTAGAGCTCGGAGCCTGGGTACGGCGAGAAGATGTTGATGGTGACCTCGTCCGCGCCGCGGGCGGCCAGCATCAGACCGTAACGGATGGTCTGAAACACGTCTCGTCGGGTCTCGTGCGGAAAGCCGATGATGAGGTTCGTACGCACGGTGATGCCCTGCCGCTTGGCCTCGCGAATCGAGGTGGTGATGCGAGGAAGCTGGATCTTCTTCTTGATCTTCCGGAGCGTGTTCGGTGACCCGCTTTCTGGGGCGTACACGAGGTAGGTACAGCCGGTGCGCTTGAGCAGGCTGAGGGTCTCGTGGTCCAACGCCTCGCTGCGCGTCCCAGACGGCAGCGACCACTTCAGGTCGATGCCCCGAGCTACCAGCTTGTGCGCGAACTCGACCGTCCAGCTCTTCTTCGTGATCGCCGTCAGATCGTAGAGCTGGAGGCTCGTGATGGCGTACCGCGCGCGGTACTCCTCGATCTCGGCGATCACGTCATCGGGGTTACGAAGCCGGTACAGCGTGGTCCACATCTGCGGGCTCGAACAGAAGGTGCACTGGTACGGACAGCCGCGCGACACGAGCAGCGGCATGTCGCGTTCTGAGGTCACGCCGTACGACTTGCCGGCCGCCCAGAACTTTTCGAGATATCCGTCTGGCCAGTCGGGCCAAGGAATCTGGTCGATGTCCCTGATCCGCGACACCTGCTGGTTCGTCCGGCAACGGCCGGCGCGGTCCAGATACGCGACGCCGTTCACGGCGCCAAGATCCCGGCCCTGGCTCACGCACTCCAGCACCTCAGAGAAGACGTGCTCGCCCTCGCCTCTCACGCAGACGTCGAGCGCCGGGCAGTCTTGCAAGCTGTACTCGGGCAGCGCCGTGATGTGCTCACCCCCGGCCACCAGGACTGCCCGTGGGAATTCCTGCCGGACCGCGGTAATCAACTCTCGCTGGACCGGCCACTCGCCCGAGAACATCGCGGAGAAGCCGACGACGTCGACGTCGCGAGGCATGCGTTCCAACACTTGCTCTACGGTCAGTCCTTGACAGATGTAACCGGGATGGTCGGGATGCGACCAGTAGGAGTTGAGCCCTTCTCCGATCGCGTCGACGATTGTCGGAGCAAAACCATGCGCCCGTGCGTACGCGGATACGTACGCAAGGCCAAGGCACGGCGTGGCCTCGTTGTTGACCGAACGAGCGGTGGAGACGATAGGACCACGGACGAGAGCGACGCGCAGCGCTGACACGCGAGGGGCAAGCCGTTCGCTCATCGGCCGGTCGGAAGTGACCGAAGACATCCAAAACAATGACATGCAACTCATGGACCAGACTTCACGCACGGTCCAGGCCACAAAACGTTGAACATCATGGGCTTTTCAGGCGAGCTTCTCGAGCGGACGACACACAATGTCAGCACGGGTGACAACACAGCGACAGAGTTTTCTGCGAAGGGGCCGGGACGCCCCGCACACTCCTCGTTCAACAGCTCGAGCTTCGAGGTACAGCCGAGTTTGACCTGACCGCTCCCGAGTCCGCCCCTATGGCTAGTGCCCGTTCGCCGCATTCACCCTCGGGGTGCCACCTAAAAGGATGTTTGTGAGCCTCGGCGTCGCAGGCTATTTCTGAATGATGGGGTGTGCGCGCCGTGTGGGCGCCTCCGCACCCTCCGAGCTCCTTCCAGGCAGCGGCTCGGCGCTCCCATCCACCAGGACCTGGCTCGGACCGCCACCCATCGAGTGCGATGACCATCGGCACCGTGAAGATCAGCCTGCTCGCGCTCACGCTCGCGCTCTGGATCGCGTCCGCCGCGACCGCGCAGGACCGTAAGGCCGCGGCCGCCGGCGATCCCGACCGGGCACAGGCCGCCTTTCAGGCCGGCCGCTACACCGAGGCGCTCGCCCTGGCGCGGCGCGGGGCCGACGCGGCGCCGACGTCCGCGCGCGCGCTTGCCGTGCGCGCCGGCGTGGCCGAGTTCATGGGCGAATTCGACGAAGCGCGCAGCGCCTACGATCGGGCCTCGGCGCTGGCGCCCGACGACGTGGAGCTGATCCAGCGCACGGCGTCGTTCGCGGTGCGCATGGGCGACTACGACCGGGCGCTCACCCAGCTGGACAGGCTGCTGGCGCTCCAGTCGACGCGCGTGCGCGGGCTGTTCCAGTGGGCGCCGGCTTCCATGCAGCAAGGACTCCTGCGCGATCATCCCGAGCTCGAGCACATCGTGCAGATCAAGCTCGACGTGCTCGTCGAGAAGGGCGATCTCGGGCAAGCGCGGCAGCTCGCCCGCGCCCACGGCATCGTCAAGCTCGGCGAGAACTATTGCGCCGAGGCCCAGGAGAAGTCGCGCGCAGCCGCGCCGCGTGAGGAGATTCTCAAGGCCTATCGCCTGGTCGCGCTCGGCCAGCCGGAAGCCGCCGATTGCATCTCGTGGCTCGGCCACTGGTTGTCGGACGACGGATACGTGCGGCTCGGACGCCTCATGCTCGTCGACAGCGCGCGCGTCTCGTCGTCGGGCGGGAACAAGGAATCGAGCGCCCGTTATCTCCGCGTCCGCCTCGGTGGCAACCGAGAAGTCGGCAAGCGCGCCGAGCAGCTCTTCGTCATCGCGCGGCAGCGCTATCTCCGGGACGGCGACGTCGACAATGCGGCGCGGCTCTTCGACGAGTCGATTCGTCTGGCGCCGACGTTCGCGCGCCCTTACACCTATCGCGCGGCCATTGCCGCGGAGCTCGGCGACCACGAGGCCGGGCTCGCATGGCTCCAGCGCGGGCTGCAGGCCGACCCGGAGTCGTGGAGCGCGCATCGCAACCTCGGCAAGCTCCTGTCGGAGCTCGAGCGCTATCCCGAAGCCGAGATGCAGCTGAGAAAGGCCGTGCAGCTCTTCGGCAACGACGCCGGCGGCCGCCTGGCGCTCGCGCGCGTGCTCTACGCCCAGGCCAAGTACGACGACTTCGCCCGGGAGGCGCGCGCCGCGCTCGCGTCGCTCGCGGCCTCGAAAACGAACGTGCCGGAGGTGCGCGAGTTCCTCACGAAGTTCGAACGCTGGGGTCCGGGCGCGGCGCTGCCGCCGGCTCCCGATCCGCGGGTCACGATCGGGTGGAACAATGACTGACCGGCGCGGCGTGATGCTGCTCGTGATCGGCGCGCTCGCCCTCGTTGCCGCGCGCGGCGAGGCCGAGACGTATCGGTGGGTCGACGAGCAAGGCAACGTGACGTATTCCAATCGCCCGCCGCAACAGCGGGATGTGCAGACGCCGACGCCGGAGCGCGAGCCCGCGCCCGAGGTGAAAGCACCGGCGGTGAGGGCGCCTGAGGTGAAGGCGCCCGAGATCAAGCCGCCCGAGACGAAGGGCGCGGCCGCGAAGGCGCCCGAGCTGCAGCTGCCGACCGACGCGAAGATGACGGCTCCGGCGAATCCCGACGCGAAGCCGGCCGAATCGAGGCCGCGCGACACCAAGCTCTCGGTGCCGCCGACGCCGATTCCCAGGACAGGTCCGACCAAGCTCGACGAGCTTCTCGAGCTCGCCGGCGTCCGCACTCAGCTCGCCGGCATCGTCAGCCGCGTCGCGGCCGACTTGCGGCCGCCGCCGGCGCAAATGAGCGCCGCGGATCGAGCGGCGATCGATCGGGTCCTCGCACAGTCGCTGCGTGACGATGCCGTCTACGCCGCCGTCCGCGAGGCGTTTCGCCCTCAGGTCGACCGGCCGAGCCTGGAGGCCACCGCCGCGTGGCTTCGTACTCCCGTAGCACGCAAGATCGTGGCGCTGGAAACCGCGTCGTCGGAGCCGGAGACCGAGCAGAAAGTGGCCGGGTACGCGGCCACGCTCAAGACGAACCCCGCGCCGTCGCGAAGACTCGAGCTGCTCCAGCGGCTGGACTGGGTCACCGGCGCGAACGAGACCTCGGCCGACCTCGTTGCCGTGATCGCGCGAGGCCTATCGAGCGCCGTGTCGGCGGCCGGCCCGCCGCAGCGCCGACTGCGACCCGGCCAGATCGAAGACCGAGCCGCACAGGTGCGAGCTCGGGCCAACGAATCCCTGCGTGAGGTGCGCGCGATGTCGATGCTCTACACCTATCAGACGCTGCACGATGACGAGCTCGCCGAGTACGTGCGGTTCTCGGGATCCGAAGCCGGACGCTGGTACAACACCGCGATGCGCAAGTCTCTGGTGGCCGCGCTCGGCAAGGCCGTCGAGCAGACCGCGGCCGAGCTGGTCCGAATCGTTCCGCTCGAGCGATGGGCGCGCGCCGCAACGCCGGCGCCGCACGCGGTGAAGTGATGGCCACCGCGTGTCCTCGATGCGGTGCGCCAGCCGTCGAGCGCGACAAGTGCGCGCAGTGCGGCGTTGTCGCCTCCGTCTACGTCGCGGCGCTCGAGAAGATGCGCCGCCCACCGACCCCGCCGCCGACTACCTCCAGCGCACCACGCGCAAGCGCGCCGGCCTCACCGGCAGCACCCGTCCAGCACGCGGAGGCCCCTCAAGCGACGCGACCGGGTCCCGCCGGCTCGTCCGGCACGGCGACAGCCGTGATGGCACCGCCGCCCATGGCGACAGCGCCGGTGTCAGGTGGCTTGCCGCGGCGGTTTAGCTTCCACGGCTCCGGCGGCACGCTCTTCGGCATCTACGTGGTGAACATCCTGCTGACGATCGCGACGTTCGGCCTGTATCGATTCTGGGGGAAGGTCCGCATCCGCCGGTTCATGCTGAGCCAGACCAGCTTCGAGGGCGACCGCTTCGCCTATCACGGCACCGGCAAGGAGCTGCTGCTCGGCTTCGTGAAGGCCATCCTGTTCATCGGTCTGCCGATCACGGCGATGAGCATGCTGGCACGGCTCTCAGGCGACAAGACCATCGCGATCGCGAGCCAGGCGTTCACGTCCTTCCTCGTCTTCACATTCATCCCGATCGCCATGGTCGGCGCCCGGCGCTATCGCATGAGCCGGACCTCGTGGCGGGGCATTCGCTTCTCGTTCCGCGGCAAGGCTTGGGACTTCGTGAGAATCTTCGCGCGGGCCTCGCTCCTGAGCACGTTGACGCTCACCCTCTATTATCCGTTCTTCCAGGCCCGCCAGCAGTCGTTCATGGTTTCGAATTCGTATTTCGGCCGGCGGCCGTTCCGATTCGATGGACAGGGCCGCGACCTGTTCCGACCCTATCTGATCGCGCTGCTGCTGCTCATCCCGACGCTCGGATTCTGCCTGTTCTGGTTCCACGCCAGGAAGGCGCGCTACTTCTGGGAGCACACCTTCTTCGAGACGGCGCGCTTTCGATCGACGATCACCGGCGGCCAGCTGTGCATCCAGACGCTCACGAACTGGGTCCTCCTCATCGTCACGCTCGGGCTGGCATGGCCGTGGGTGCTGGTGCGGCGTGCGCGGTTCGAGTTCGCCTATCTGACCCTCGAAGGCTCGCTCGACCTCGCGGGCATCGTGCAGGAGCCCCAGTTGCCCACGGCCACAGGCGACGCGCTCTCCAGCCTGCTGGGCGCCGACTTCGGATTCGCGTAGCGCCCGGAATGCCCGGCGCCTTCTCGGGCTTCTACCTCGACGGCCGCAGCGCGACGCGCCAGCGGGTCTCGATACGGCTGGCCGCCAGCGGTCTCGAGATCACTCTGGAGGGCCAAACGCGCCTGTGGTGGCCCTTCAGGGAGGTGCGCCAGACCCAGGGCTTCTATGCCGGAGAGCAGATCCGCCTGGAGCGCGGGGCCCCGTTTCCCGAGATGCTCCTGGTAGACGACACCGGCTTCCTCGCGGCCCTGCGCAGGACCGCGCCTGGCTTCGGCCGCCGCTTTCACGATCCCCGGCGGCGGCGAGTGCGCGTGCTGCTCACGGTCGGCGCCGCAGCCGGTGCTCTGGCCATCGGCGCGGTGCTCTACGTCTGGGGCATCCCCGCCGCGGCCGGGTTGCTCGCGACCCGGGTACCGGTGTCGTGGGAGGAGCGGCTCGGCCAGGCGGCCGTGGAGCAGATCACGGCGTCGAAGCGCCGCTGCGTCGATCCGGAGCGAGATCGGGTCATCGCTGAGATCGTCAAGCGGCTGCTCTCACCCCAGCCCACCACGGCGTACACGTTTCGGGTGACCGTCGTCGACGACCCGACCGTGAACGCGTTCGCCGTTCCCGGCGGCCAGATCGTACTGCTCCGCGGTCTCGTCGAGCGGACGCGCTCGTCCGAGGAGCTGGCTGGAGTGCTCGCCCACGAGCTCCAGCACGTGCTCCAGCGCCATTCGACCCGTCTCTTGATGCAGCACGCCTCGACGGGTCTCTTGCTGGTCGCGGTGTCGGGAGATATCACGGGCGCGATGGCCTACGGCATCGAGAGCGCGCGTGTGCTCGGCACGCTGCGATACAGCCGTCATCTCGAGAGCGAGGCGGACGTGGAAGGTCTGCGGATGCTGCTGGCGGCGGAGGTCGATCCCCGGGGCATGATCGCGTTCTTCGAGACGATGCGCGCCGCGGAGCGCGACGCGGCGTTTCGCTACCTGGCTTCTCACCCGCTCGCGGCGGATCGGGTCGAGACGCTCAAGCAGCTCGCGGAGGCCCACAAAAAGGAGTTTCGACCACTCCTGCCGGGCCGGGACTGGACCGACGTCAGGCGGGTCTGTGGAACCTAGGCGTCAGCGCCGCGGGGCGTCGCCGAGCGCGACCACGACGAGCGAGCCGTGGGCGTCGACCGGACGAACACCGCGCCCGTAGCCGGCGACGTGGTCACAGAGCCAACCCACGCACGGCGTCCGAGAGTCGACTTCGCTCTTGATCGCGGCCCACTCGTCGGCCGCGGCGCGGCCGAGCGCCCGGTGGCGCGCGGTGGACTCGATCACGAGGACCAGCCTCGCGCCATCGCCTTCGAGACGCTTGAGGGCCGACCGCGCGGCTTCGACGGAACCCTGAATCAGCGTTTCCGGGTCCTGGGCCGAGCGCGCATCGAATCCGTCGGCGTAACCGAGACCGGTCGAGTAGGCAGCTTCGAGACACGCGGCGCTCGCGAGCGGCTCGGTCGTCGACGCGCCGTAGACCAGCGGCGACGAGAGCACGCTGCACACCGTGCGCATCTTGGGGCCCATCAGGATTCGCCAGGGCTGGAGGAACGAATCCGCGGGCGTGCCAAACCCCGGCTTCACGAATGCGAGGCCGAGGCCGCGGGGATACCGCATCCTGAACGGCCATCCCGACAGGATGAGTCGGGCGGCCCCCTGTCCTGCCTCCGTCAGGTCGCGACCACCCGACGCGGCGACGCCGCTCACGGCGCCTTCCCCGTTCGTGAGACACACGACCAGCGCTCCTGCGGTCACAGCGCCGTTGTGGGTCAGGATCGCCGAGGTCGCGCCCCCGGCTACGCCCACAGGGCCCAGCACGCCCCGGATCAGCGGGACGACGTCCTGGGCCGGTATGCCGGCCGTCACGAGCAGCACGAGGTCGGGTGACGTGCCGTGGAGGCCCGTCCGCGCCATCGCGGTGGCCCGGACGGCCGCCCAGATGGCGTCCTGGTGCGAAGCGAATCCGATCCCGACCTGGAGGGTTTTCGACTCTGTTTCGACAGGGATAGTCGCGTACATGGCTCGGTGCATCTGCAGCAGGGGTGCCAATCCGGAAGGGGCTTGAAGATCAGGGACTTCTTCGAATTCAGGGCGGCGGAAGGTGTCAGTTCGGCAACAGGTGTGCTATTTAGAGCATCCCGTACTCCTTGAGCCGACGGTAGATCGTCCGGCGCGAGATACCCAGGGCGCTGGCCGCCGCCTCCTTGTCGTCCTTGTAGAAGGCCAGGGCGCGCAGGATCAGGTCTTTCTCGACGTCGGCCAGCCTGGGCACCGATCCACCGGCCGGGGCGGCCACGGCGGGCACGGAGGCCGTTCCGAGGACCGGCAGGTCCGTCAGCGTGATCTGCTCGCGGGCGCCCATCGCGAAGGCGCGCTCGACGACGTTCTCGAGCTCGCGCACGTTGCCGGGGAACTCGTAGGCCGTGAGCGCCGCCAGCGCATCCTGTGTGATGCCCTTCACGTCCCGCCTGAATCGCCGGTTGTAGCGGCGCAGGAAATGATTCACGAGCGCCGGAATGTCCTCGCGCCGCGTGCGCAGCGGGGGCAGGCTGACGCGGACCACGTTGAGCCGGTAGTAGAGATCTTGACGAAACCGTCCGTCGGCGATCGAGCGGTCGAGCTCCCGGTTCGTCGCGGCGATCACGCGGACGTCCACCGGGTGCGCCTTCGTCGAGCCGACGGGGCGCACTTGCATTTCCTGGAGAACGCGCAGGAGCTTCACCTGCAGCCCCGGTGAGAGCTCGGCGATCTCGTCCAGGAAGATCGTGCCCTCGTTGGCTCCGCGGAAAAGGCCGAGCGCGTCGGAGACCGCGCCGGAGAAAGCACCCCGCACGTGACCGAAGAACTCGGACTCGAGCAGGTCCTCGGGAATCGCGCTGCAGTTCACCGGAATGAAGGGGCCCTTGGCTCGGCCGGAGAGCCGGTGGATCGCTGCGGCCACCAGCTCCTTACCCGTCCCGCTCTCACCCTCGATGAGCACCGGCGAATCCGTCGTCGCGACCTTGCCGATGATCTCCTTCACGCGCTGCATCGGCGGCGCGTTGCCGACGAGCTCGTTCACCGTGAGCTCTTCGCCCAGGCGCGCGCGGAGCGACTGGACCTCGCCCTTGAGGAACCGCCGCTCCGTCACGCGCGCCATCAGATGGCGCAGCTCGTCGAGGATCAGCGGCTTGGACAGGTAGTCGTACGCGCCTTCCTTGAGGGCTTCGACGGCCGAGGCGATCGTGGGGTAGCCGGTCATCACGATGACCTCGATCGACTCGTCGTGGCGCTTGATCTCGCGCAGCAGGTCGAGGCCGCTCATCTCTGGCATCCGGATGTCGGTGATCGCGGCGTCGTAGAGCTCCGTGCGGATCGCTTCGAGCGCCTCGGTACCGGTGCCCACACAGCCGACGTGGTAGCCCCACTGGGTAAGGGCTTCCTTCAGCAGTTTGAGGATCGAGGGTTCGTCGTCGACGACGAGGATCTTGGCGACTTCCATGTCCTTTACCGACTCTAGCATGGTCAACATGTCAAACTGACAAGCTATATAAAGGTTTCCGGTACTGGGTGGCTTGCGTGGAAGGGGCCGCCATGTTAGCGTAGACGTTGACTTTTTACCGAGGAGACCCACATGGCCAATCCCGCGACCCTCCACCTGACCGAAGAAAATTTCGATGCGGCGATCAGCCGTGAAACCGGAGTCATGCTGGTGGACTTCTGGGCCGAGTGGTGCGGGCCCTGTCGCGCGATCGCGCCCGTTCTCGAAGATCTCGCCAGCGAGTCGGCCGGCAAGGTCACCCTCGCGAAGGTCAACGTCGATGAGAACCCCGGGCTCGCCGCGCGATACGGTATTCGCTCGATCCCGACGATCCTCTTCGTGAAGCAGGGCAAAGTCTCCGATCAGGTGATCGGCGCTGTACCCAAGGCCAAGCTCCAAGCAAAGCTGGACGCTCTCGCCTAACGCGCCCCGGACGGGGTCTGCATCAGTACCGCCGGCCTAGGCATCCCGTCACTTTCCCCGACCCGGGACGAGTTCCGAGCTCTCGCGGCACAGGGCAACCTTGTCCCCGTGTTCGCGGAGCTGCCGGCCGATCTCGACACGCCACTATCCGCCTATCTCCGACTTCGGCCCGGTCCCTACTCGTTTCTCTTGGAGTCGGTCGAGGGCGGCGAGGTGTGGGCGCGCTACTCGTTCCTCGGCACGGATCCGCTGATGGTCCTGACCGCGAAGAACGGTCGGCTCACGCTGAGCCGCAATGGCCGGACAGAGCGCCTGCCCGAAGGCAACCCGCTCGCGGCAGTGCGCGATCTCCTCAAGCAGTTCCAGCCCGTGCCGGTTCCGGGTCTGCCGAGGTTCCAGGGCGGCGCCGTCGGTTTTCTCGCCTACGACATGGTCCATCACATGGAGCGTCTGCCGCGGACCACTCAGGATGATCTGGGGCTGCCCGACGCGGTGTTCCTGTTCACGGATACCTTGCTCGTGTTCGACAACCTGCGCCACCGGCTGCTCGTGATCGCCAACGCGGTGATCGAGCAGCACGACGCAGCGGCGCTCGATCGCGCCTACGACCGCGCCGCCGTCCGGATCGGGATGACGCTCGCCAAGCTTGCGCGTCCAGCCCGCGCGCCTGCGACGCTCGCGTTGCCGAACGTCGCGCCGCTCCTCGCCGAGGGCGAGGCGGGGTTCACGTCGACCATGAACGAGGCCCAGTTCACCGACGCCGTTCACCGGGCCAAGGACTTCATCGCCGCGGGCGATGCCTATCAGATCGTGCTCTCGCGCCGGCTCGACTGCCGCTTCACGGCGGATCCGTTCACCGTCTATCGGGCGCTCCGCACGATCAACCCATCGCCGTACCTGTTCCTGCTGCGGCTCGGGGCGATGTCGATCGTCGGCTCGTCCCCCGAGGTGCTCGTGCGCGTCGAGGGCGATCGGGTCGATCTCAGACCGATCGCCGGAACGCACCCGCGCGGAGTCACCGAGGCCGAGGACCGCGAGATCGAGGAGCGGCTCAAGAACGATCCCAAAGAGCGCGCGGAGCACGTGATGCTCGTCGACCTCGGGCGCAACGACGTGGGGCGGGTCTCGGAGCTGGGCTCGGTCAAGGTCACCGAGTTCATGGAGATCGAGCGGTACTCGCACGTCATGCACCTGGTGAGCCACGTCACGGGCAAGCTCAAGGCGGGCAGCGACGCGCTCGACGTGCTGCAGGCGTCCTTCCCGGCCGGCACGCTCAGCGGAGCCCCGAAGATCCGCGCGATGGAGATCATCGACAAGCTCGAGCCGACGCAGCGCGGGCCGTACGGCGGCGCCGTCGGCTACGTCTCCTACTCGGGCAACCTCGACTCCTGCATCACGATCCGCACGATCGTGTGTCACGGCCGCCGCGCGTCGGTTCAGGTCGGCGCCGGCATCGTCGCGGACTCGGATCCCAAGACGGAGTGGCTCGAGACCTCCTCCAAGGCGCGCGGGATGGTGCTGGCCCTTCGACTCGCGGCGGGCACCGAAGGCCGATGATCCTCGTCATCGACAACTACGATTCGTTCACCTACAACCTCGTGCAGTACCTGGGCGAGCTCGGCGCGACCCTCGAGGTCGTGCGCAACGACGCCCTGACCTGCGACGCGATCGCCGCGCTCGAGCCCGAGCGTGTGGTGATCTCGCCGGGACCCGGCAACCCCGATCAGGCCGGCGTGTCGCTCGACGTCATCCGGCGGCTCGGCCCCACCACGCCGATCCTCGGCGTCTGTCTCGGTCACCAGGCGATCGGCCAGGCGTACGGCGCTACGGTCGCGCGCGCCAAGACGCAGATGCACGGCAAGACGTCGGCGATCCGTCACGACGGCCGCGGCGTCTTCGCCGGGCTCGGCAACCCATTCGTGGCGACCCGCTACCACTCGCTCGCGGTCGTGCGCGAGACGGTGCCCGACGCGCTCGAGGTCACCGCGTGGGCCGAGGACGGCGAGATCATGGGACTTCGCCATCGGCGGGATCCCGTCGAGGGCGTCCAGTTCCATCCGGAGTCGATCCTGACCATCGAGGGAAAACAGCTCCTCAGGAATTTCCTGTCCGGATGAGTGAGCCCGGAGCGACGAGCGAGCGACGCCTGATCGAGATCATCCGGCGGGCGGCCCGTCGGACGCCCTCGGTCCGGGTCGGAATCGGCGACGACTGCGCGGTGCTGGAGCCGACCGCGGGGAGCGTACTGCTGGCGACGACCGATCTGCTGATCGAGGACGTGCACTTTCGCCGGCGCTGGGCGACGCCGAGCGACATCGGGTGGAAGGCGCTCGCGGTGAACGTCTCGGACATCGCCGCCATGGGCGGGCGGCCCCGATGGGGACTGATCGCGCTCGCTTGTCCGGAGGATGTGGCGGTCAATGAGGCCCAGGCGTTCTATGAGGGCGTTCAGGCCCTGGCGACCGAGCACGACGTGGCGATCGTGGGTGGCGATACGGCTTCCTCACCCCGGGGCTGGATCGTCAACGTGACGATGCTCGGCGAGGCCGCGAAAGCCCCAATCCTGAGATCAACCGCGCGGCCTGGGGACACGATCGCCGTCACCGGATCCCTTGGACGCTCGGCCGCCGGCCTGGCGCTCCTGGAGGCCAGAGAGGCGCCGGGGAGCGTTCCCGCGGACGCTCGGGCGGACGTGACTGCGGCCCATTTGCGGCCGCGTCCGCGAGCGCGCGAGGGGCAGTGGCTCGCTGACGCCGGCGGCGTCACCTCGATGATCGATCTCTCGGACGGTCTCGCGACCGACCTCGGCCATCTCTGCGAAGAAAGCGGTGTCGGGGCCCGTGTGGACCTGGGGCGCCTGCCGGTCACCGCCTCGGTGCACGCCGTCGCCCGGGCGCTCGGCCGCGAAGGCCTGGATTGGGCGACCGGCGGCGGCGAGGACTACGAGCTCTTGCTGACGTGCGCGCCCGATGCCTTCGAGCGGCTGGCCGGCGGCCTCGCGGGGGCGACGGGAACAACGCTGGCTGCGATCGGCCAGATGACGCGAGCCGCCGAAGGGATCCACTACCTCGATGCCGGCGGACGCGACGTGTCGGTCCGGCCGGGATTCGAGCATTTCGTGACGGGGCGCGCCCGTGCCTGACGGCACCGGCTGGAAGCTGATTCTGCTGTTCGTGCTGATCGTCTGCTCGGCGATCCTCACGGGAGCCGAGGCCGCGTATTTCTCGCTCGGGCGGGCCAGGCTCCGGCACGTGGCCGCCAAGGACGACGGCGAGGTCGAGGGCGGCGCGCCGAAGGCGCTCATCGAGCGGCCCCACGAGCTCCTGGTCACCTTGCTCGTCGGAATCACCGTGATCAACATCGGGGCCGCCGCGATCGCGACGATGATCGCGGACAGCATCTTCGGGCCGACGATCGGCCTGTTCGTCGAGATCGTCGTGCTGGTCTTCGTTCTGACGACCTTTGGCGAAGTCCTGCCGATGACCCTGGCCGTCACCTACCCGGAGCAGTTCCTCGCGGTCGCGGGACGGCCGGTGGCCTGGCTCGGCGTGATCCTGGCGCCCGCGCGCGCCGTGCTGGCCGGGTTGACCGCGCTCATGGTCAAGCTCCTCAGTCGCGGCCGGACCGAGCAGGGCATGCTGACCGAGGAGGAGCTGCGGACATTGGTCGACGTCGGCGCCAGTGAAGGGGTCGTCGAGCGCGAGGAGCGCGAGATGATCCACAAGGTGTTCGAGCTCGAGGACACGCTGGTCCGGTCGGTGATGGTGCCGCGCACCGACATGGTGTGTCTGGACGTCGAGATGCCGACCGCCGAGATCCTGCCCGCGCTGCGCGAGCACCTGCACTCGCGGGTGCCGGTGTACGAAGGCTCGATCGACGTCATCGTCGGGGTCCTCTACGCCAAGGACCTGCTGAAGTACATGGAGGGCCTGCCGCCCGACTTCGATCTTCGCGCCCATCTTCACCCGCCGTACTTCGTGCCGGAGTCCAAGCGCGCCGACGCGCTGCTTCAGGAATTTCAGGCCAAGCGGCTCCAGATGGCGATCGTGGTGGATGAGTATGGCGGCACCGCGGGGCTCGTGACGCTCGAAGACCTGCTCGAGGAGCTCGTCGGTGAGATCGCCGACGAGTACGACGAGCCCGAGCGGCTGATCCAGCGGGTCGACGCGACGACCTATCGGGTGGCGGGCAAGCTGCCGATCGAGCAGCTCAACGCCGCGACCGGTCTGAAGATCGCGAACGAGGGGTACGATACGGTCGGCGGCTGGGTCCTCGACCTCTTCGGCCGCGTCCCGCGCCGCGCCGAGCGCACCGAGACGGCGGAGCTCCAGCTCACGGTGGAGAAGGTCGAGCGCACACGGATCGTGGAGGTGCTGGTGGCGCTGAAGAAGCCCGCGAAGGAGGCGGCCGCGTGAGCCTGATCTGGCTGGCGGTCCTGTGCCTGATCCTCACGATGTTCTTCTCGGCGGCCGAGATGGCGTTCATCGCGGCCAACCGGCTCCGGCTCCGGCACCTCGCCGAGGAGGGCAACGGCACCGCGCAGAGTTATCTGGAAGCGTTCCGCCAGCCCGAGCGGGTGCTGTCGACGGCCATGATCGGCGTGACGGTCTCGCACATCGTCGCGGCGTCGGCGCTCACGTGGACCTTGCTGCCGGTGCTCGGCGGCATGGCGCCCATCGTCGTGACGATCCTGTTGACTCCGGTGATGCTCGTGGCCGGCGAGATCATCCCGAAGGCGGTCGCGCGGGAATGGGCGACCAGCCTGATCCTGAGACTCTATCGCCCGCTGACGTGGGCGGCCCTCCTGCTCGTGCCGTTCGTGTCGTTCGCGAACGTCGTGGTGGGGGCCATCCTCAGAACATTCGGCGCCCGCCAGGGCGACATGCGCGCCTTCGTCTCGCGCGAGGAGCTCAAGGCGCTGCTGCAGCTCGAGCCCGGTGAAGCGGACGTCACGACGATCGAGGCTCAGCTGATCGACAAGATCTTCGACCTGGGCGACACGACCGTGCGCGAGGTGATGGTGCCGCTGGTCGAAGTCGCGATGCTGCCGGAGTCGGCCTCGGCGCGCGAGGCGGTCGCGTTCATCCTCGACCGCGGATTCTCACGGGTGCCGATCTATCGCCAGCGCGAGACCAACGTGGTGGGCGTCGTCGGCGCGAAGGACATCCTGAGCCGCGGCGCCGCGGTGCGAAGCCTGGACGAGCTCAAGCGCCCGCCCTACTACGTGCCGGAGACCAAGCGTATCGACGACCTGCTCCGCGAGATGCAGCGCAACCGGACGCACATGGCCGTCGTCGTGGACGAGTACGGCGGATCCACCGGTGTCGTGACGCTCGAGGACATCCTCGAGCAGATCGTGGGCGACATCCACGACGAGCACGATCGCGACGCCGCGCCGGCCGAGCGCCTGCCCGACGGCAGCTACCGCGTCGCCGCGCGCGCGAACATCGACGAGCTGAACGAGGCGCTCGACTGGAGTCTCCCCAAGCGTGACTACGAGACCGTCGCGGGGCTGGTGCTCGCAACCCTGCATCGGATCCCGCGTGCCGGCGAGGAATTCCAGATCGCGGGCTACTCCATCACCGTTCTCGAATCGGACGCCCGGCGCGTCGTCTCCGTCAAGATCGTGCCGGTCGCCGGCACCAACATTTCCACCTAGGGAGGATCGGAGCATGGCTGGAAGCATGGTCGAGTTCGCGTCCAACGGCAGCAAGACCGCGGGATACCTGGCGACGCCTGCCGCCGGCAAAGGGCCGGGCGTCCTGGTGCTCCAGGAGTGGTGGGGCCTCGTGGGCCACATCAAGAACGTGTGCGACCGGTTCGCCGCCGAGGGCTTCACGGCGCTGGCTCCGGACATGTACCACGGTAAGACCGCCAGCGAGCCGGACGGAGCGGGCAAGCTCTTCATGGCGCTCAACATCGGCCAGGCCGAGAAAGACCTGCGCGGCGCGGCGACGTACCTCCTGGGTCAGTCGTCGACGAAGAAGCTCGGCGCGGTGGGCTTCTGCATGGGCGGCCAGCTGGCGCTCTACGCCGCCACGCTCAATCCCTCGGTGTCGGCGTGCGTCAACTTCTACGGCATTCACCCGAACGTGAAGCCCGACTACACCAAGCTGTCGGGACCGGTGCTCGGCCTCTTCGCCGAGAAGGACGGGTTCGTGACGCCGCAGGTGGCCAAGGACGTCGACGCAGCCATCAAGAAGGCCGGCAAGCAGTCCGAGTTCAACATCTATCCGGGCGTCGACCACGGGTTCTTCAACGACGACCGGCCTGACGTATACAACAAGGCGGCGGCCTCCGACGCCTGGAGCCGGACGCTCAGGTTCTTCCGCGCCAACGTGAAGTAACCGCCGCCGGGCGACGGCGACGTGGGCCGCCCGGCCCTCGTCGCCTCTCCCACGGCGCGTCTGGTTTCATGGTGCTTTGAGCCGGGGCGGGCGATAAGCTCGTGAAGATGCGTCAGTATCCCCTCGACGTCTTCCTTCCCGCGGCGGGGTTCGGCGAGCGGCTCAGACCGGTCACCAGTCATCTGCCCAAGCCCCTCCTGCCGATCCTCGGCACGCCGATCATCGAGCGGATCCTCGGCAAGCTCACGCGGGTGTGCGCCGGCACGATCGGGATCAACCTGCACTGGAAGGCCGATCTGCTGCGGGCGTGGGCGGCGGCCTCGCCCTGGCGCGAGCGCATCGTGTTCTTTCCCGAGGATCCGATCCTCGGGACGGGCGGCGCGCTCAAGAACGCGGCGTCCTTGCTCGCGCGGCGGTCCTTCATCGTCCACAATTCGGACATCCTGCTCGACATCGATTTCGGGCGGCTCGTCGAGGAGCATCTGTCCTCGGGCAACACGGCGACGCTCGTCTGCCACCGCCTGCCGCACCTGAGCAACGTCGTCATCGACGAGCACGGGCAGGTGCTCGACGTGGAGAACCCCGGCGCGTCGCGCCCCGACCCGACGCACGTCGCCGACAAGGTCGCGTACACCGGCATCGCGGTGTACTCACCGGAGATCCTCCGATTCCTCCCCGACGGCGTCTCTCACGCCACCGTCGCGTGGGTCGCCGCCTCCAAGGCCGGCTTCAAGGTCCGGGCGATGGACTTCACGGGCGCCTACTGGAACGACGTCGGCGATCCCGCCACCTACGCGCGCGGCGTGCTCGATGCGCTGCGCGAGAGCGGTGAGACGGTGTACCTGGGTCCCGGCGCCCGCTGCGGCAAGGTCGAGATCGACGGCTACGTGGTGCTGGAATCCGGCAGTCAGATCCGCGACGGAGCGCGCGTCAGGAATTGCATCCTGATGCCGGGCGCCGACACGTCGGGCGAGCACGAGAACGCGATCGTGGGCCCGGACTACGTAATCTCACTCGCCGAGGCCGACCTGCAGCCGTCGGTGCACGCCGCGGACAAGAAGCGCGTGTCGTTGACCGATCCCCTCTTCGCGCGGCACTTCCGATCGCGTCCGTCCGTCGGGCATCGCGTGGCCGCGCCGCCGAACGCCCCTGTCTGGTCCGACGCGATCCTGATCGGGCTCGGCGGCTCGGACCGCCGCTACTACCGCGTGCGGAACGACAACTGGAGCGCGGTGCTGATGGAGTGCCGCCCGGAGGACCAGGACTTCGAGCGCCACCTCGCCTACACGCGGTTCTTCGCTCGGCACACGGTCCCCGTCCCCGCGCTCCTGACGGAGGACGCCGCCAGCAAACGCGCGCTGTTCGAGGATCTCGGCGACACGTCGCTCTACTCGTACCTGAAGCTTCCGCGCGATCACGAGAGCATCGAGAGCATCTATCGCGACGTGCTCCGAAGCCTGGTGACCTTGCACACGACGGCCACCGCGCACGTCGAGGAGTGCCCGATGCTCCAGGCGCGGATCTTCGACTACGACTACCTCAGGTGGGAGACGACCTACTTCCTCGATCGGTTCGTCAGGGGGCTGCGCACACTCGAGATCGAGAACCGTCCGGCGCTCGACGCCGAGCTTCATCGGCTGGCCCAATCGGTCTTCGACAAGCCGCGGGTCATCATCCACCGCGACTTCCAGTGCCAGAACATCATGGTGCACGCCGGCGGTCCGCGGATCATCGACTATCAGGGCGCCCGGATGGCTCCGCCGGCCTACGACATCGCCTCCGTGCTCTGGGATCCGTACTATCGGCTCGACGACGCGATCCGCGGCCGTCTGCTCGCCTACTACCTGGACGAAATGAGCGGGGCGCAGGTGCCTGCGTTCGACGAGCGGGCCTTCCGGGAGAGCCTGGTGGCGTGCCGGCTCCAGCGTCACATGCAGGCGCTGGGCGCCTATGGATTCCTGTCGGGGAAGGGCAAGACGTACTTCCTCAAGCACGTCCCGGAGGCGCTCCGGCTGCTCAAGGCGGACGTCGCGGAAGTGCCCGGCAGCTACCCGGCGCTCGCGCGGCTGATCGCCGCGCTCTGATCGCGCGGACTTCTCAAGCGGACGCGGTGGCCGCCTTCTCCTTCCGCTTGCGCCGCCCGGTCGCGCCGGCCTCGCCCTTGGGCGCGCGCTCCTTCTTCTCGGCCTTCTTGTCCTTGTCCTTGGGCTCTTCGACGCGATCGACGAGCTCGAGGAACACCATGGGGGCGCCGTCGCCGGGACGGGGGCCGGTCTTGATGATGCGCGTGTAGCCGCCGTTGCGATCGGCGAACCGCGCGGCGATCGTATCGAACAGCCGGCCGACGACTTCGGTATCGGGCACCATCGCCAGGACCTGGCGCCGCGCGTGGAGGTTCTCGCGCTTGGCCAGGGTGATCATGTGCTCGGCGAGCCCGCGCACGGCCCGCGCCTTGGTGTCGGTGGTGGCGATGCGCTCGTGGCGGAATAGCGCCACGAGCAGATTGCGGAACAGCGCCCACCGGTGCTGCGTGAGCCGGCCGAGCTTGTAGCCGGCGTTACGGTGCCTCATCGCGTGACTCCTCTCGCGAGCGTCGTTACCGGACCGTGCCCCGACCGAGCGCGCTCAGGACGTTGGGATCGATACGCATGCCGAGCGACAGGCCGAGCGCGGCGAGGGCCGTCTTGATCTCGTCGATCGACTTCTCGCCGAGATTCTTCACGTGCTCGAGGTCGCCCTCGTTCTTCTGGACGAGGTCGACCACCAGGTTCAGCTCGGCGTTCTTCAGCGCGTTGATCGCGCGGGCCGGTAGCGCCAGCTCCTCGAGCGTCTTGCCAAGGGCGTCGCGCAGGAACGCCTCGCCTTCGGCGCCTTCGATCTCTTCGTCTTCACGCGGCACGCCGGCGGCCAGCGGGCGGAAGTGCTCCTTCAGGTACGTGGAGGCCCGGGTGAGCGCGTCGTCGGGGCTCACCGAGCCGTTCGTCCACACCTCGACCACGAGCTTCTCGTAGTCCGTGATCTTTCCGAGCCGGGACATCTCGACGTTGTAGGACACCCGCGTGATCGGCGAGTAGGCGGCGTCGAGCGCCAGCGCGCCGGCCGGCACAGCGGTCGTGGCCCGGTCGACCGCCTCATAGCCGCGGCCCATGCCCACTCCGAGCTCGATCGAGACGCGCGTGCTCTCCTCGATCGTGAAGAGATGGATCTCCGGATTCACGACCTCGACGTCCGTCTCGGGCACGTCGACGCCCGTCACATCCTTCGGGCCCGTGACGTCGATCTTGAGGATCTTGGCTTCACCCGACGGAACCTGGATGGCCAGCTTCTTCAGATTGAGCAGGACGTCGACAGTGCTCTCCTTGACGCCTGGAATCTTCGTCTCGGCGTTCTTGACCCCGTCGATGCGAACCCACGACACGGCGGCGCCCGGCACGACCGCGAGCAAGGTCCGCCGGAGCGAGTTGCCGACGGTCAGCGCATAGCCCTTCTCGAACGGCTCGGCGACGAGTCGGCCGTACCGGTCGCTCAGGATCTCCCAGTCGACCTTCTTCGGCTTCTGAAATGGAATCCGTGGCATAGCCTTCCTTATTGGGAATCGGACTTGCGCGTCACTTGCTGTAGAGCTCGACGATGAGCTGCTCGGTGACCGGGATCTGGATGTCGTCGCGCAACGGCAGGCTCCTGACGACGCCTTTCTTCTCGTTCGGATCGAGGTCCAGCCATTGGGGCACCTGTCCCCGGCCGGCGTTGACGTTGTCGTCGATGCGCGCCTGCAGCTTCGAAGTCGGGCGCAGCTGGACCGCGTCACCCACCTTCACCAGGAACGACGGCACCGAGACCTTCCGTCCGTTTACCTGGAAATGGCCGTGCGTCACCATCTGGCGACTTTCACGGCGGGAGGCCGCGAAGCCGAGCCGATGCACGACGTTGTCGAGCCTCAACTCGAGCAGCCGCAGGAGATTCTCACCGGTCACACCCTTCTCGGCCTCGGCCCACTGGAAATACTTGCGGAACTGGCTCTCCAGCACGCCGTAGATGCGCTTGGCCTTCTGCTTTTCGCGGAGCTGGATGCCGAAGGCGGTCGGCTTGCCCCGGTTCAGCCCGTGCTGACCCGGCGGATAGTTGCGCCGCTCGATGGCGCACTTGTCGGTGAAGCAGCGCGCCCCCTTCAAGAAGAGCTTCTGGCCTTCGCGGCGGCACAGCCGGCACTTCGCGTCACGATATCGCGCCATGGCCGCCTCCTACACCCGCCGCCGCTTCGGCGGGCGGCACCCGTCGTGCGGAATCGGCGTGACGTCGCGAATCGCGGTGATCTCGAGCCCGGCGGCCTGCAGCGAGCGGATGGCCGCCTCGCGGCCCGCCCCGGGGCCTCGCACGAAGACCTCGACCTGCTTGAGCCCGTACTCCATCGCCTTGCGCGCGGCGAGCTCGGAGGCCGTCTGCGCGGCGAAGGGCGTGCTCTTGCGTGAGCCCTTGAACCCGGCGCTGCCGGCGCTCGACCAGGACACGACGTTGCCCATCCGGTCCGTGAGCGTGACGATCGTGTTGTTGAACGTCGCCTGGATGTGAGCGATGCCGGTGCGGACTTCGCGCCGCTCGCGCCGCTTGGCGCCCTTCTTCCGTGGTGCTGGTTTCGCTTCTTCGGCCATGCCTTACGCTCCCGCCTTCTTCGGCGCCGCTGCCGCCGCCGGTGCCGCGGGCGCCGATGTCGCCGCGGGCTTCTTCTTGACCATCACGCCGCGCTTGGGACCCTTGCGCGTGCGCGCGTTGGTGTGCGTGCGCTGGCCCCGCACCGGCAGGCCGCGACGGTGACGGATCCCGCGATACGCGCCGATATCCATCAGCCGCTTCACGTTCATCGAGATGTCGCGGCGCAGATCGCCTTCGACCTTGAGCTCGCGCTCGATGATCTCGCGGATGCGGTTCACCTCGTCATCGGTCCAGGCCTTCACCCGCTTGCTGGGATCGACGTTGGCCTTGATCAGCACCCGCCGCCCCGTCGACCGCCCGAGACCGTAGATGTACGTGACCGCCACTTCGCCCCGCTTCTCCCGCGGAAGATCCACGCCCGCCACTCTCGCCATGTGCCTTCTCCGTTCCTCGTGAAGGGGGACGAAGCCCCCCTCCGAGCAACTACCCCTGTCGGGCCTTGTGACGCGGGTTCTTGCAGATGATCCGGGTCACGCCCTGACGCTTCACGATCTTGCAATGCTCGCAACGAACCTTGATCGACGGTCTAACCTTCATCGCTCTTCTGTCTCCACGTCTCCGCGAACTCTACTTGAACCTATATGTGATCCGGCCCCGGGTGAGGTCGTACGGCGACAGCTCGACCTTCACGCGATCGCCCGGCAGGATCCGGATGAAGTTCATCCGCATCTTGCCGCTCACGTGCGCCAGCACCTTGTGGCCGTTCTCGAGCTCGACCCGGAACATCGCGTTGGGCAGCGGTTCCACCACCGTTCCCTCGACCTCGATCGCGTCTTCCTTGGTCATCGCCCCCGACTCGCCGGAGCCGGCGGCGCCGACTGACCGGTGAGGCTCGTCAGCACCTCCGGACCGTCGTCCGTCACCGCCACCGTGTGCTCGAAGTGCGCCGCCAGGCTTCCGTCCTGGGTCACCGCCGTCCAGCCGTCCTCGAGGATCCGGACCTCCCAGCTGCCCATCGTGACCATCGGCTCGATGGCGAGGACCATGCCCGGCTTGAGCTGCGGGCCGCGTCCCGGATCGCCGAAGTTGGGGATCTGGGGCTCCTCGTGGAGTGCCCGCCCGATCCCGTGGCCGACGAAGGCGCGCACGACCGCGAACCCGTTCGCCTCGACGTGAGTCTGCACCGCGTGCGACACGTCCGACAGTCGGCGGCCGGGCCGGCACTCCCGGATGCCGAGATCCAGGCTCTCGCGCGTGACGTCCAGGAGCTGCTGGACCCTGGCCGGCACGGTGCCGATCGGCAAGGTGAAGGCGCAGTCGGCGTAGTACCCCTCTACGATGCACCCGAGGTCAAACCCGACGATGTCGCCCTCGCGGATCCTGCGCCGCGCGGACGGAATCCCGTGCACGACCTCCTCGTTGATCGAGATGCAGGCAGTCGCCGGGAATCCGCGATAGCCCTTGAACGCCGGGGCCGCGCCCTCGCGGTGGATGTAGGCCTCGACGTCCTCGTCGACGTCGAGCGTCGACATCCCGGGCTTGACGAAGCCGCGCAACCGCTCCATGACGCCGGCCAGGATATGGCCGGCTCGGCGCATGATCGCGATCTCGCGTGCCGACTTGAGCACGATCATCGCGCTGCCCCGGCGGCCTTGCGGATCGCGTCGCGGATCGTCGCCAGCGGTCCCTCACCGGACACGGTCGCGAGCAGGTTGCGCTGGCGATAGTAGTCGAGCAGCGGCGTCGTCTGCCGGCGATAGACGTCGAGCCGGTTACGCACGGTGGCCTCGCTGTCGTCGTCGCGCTGATATAGCTCGCCGCCGCAGTTATCGCAGACACCCGCTTGTTTGGGCGGGTTCGACGTCAGGTGGTACGAGTGGCCGCACTTGCGGCAGACCCGCCGCCCCGTCAGCCGGCGCAAGAGCTCGGGCTCCGACACGTCGAAGTAGATCACCGCGTCGAGGCTCTGACCGAGGTCCTTCAGGAGCTTCGCGAGCGCCTCCGCCTGGGCGATCGTGCGCGGAAAGCCGTCGAGGATGAAGCTGCCGCCGGCGTCGGACCTCCGGAGCCGCTCGCCCATCATCCGGATGATCACGTCGTCCGGGACGAGCGCGCCCTTGTCCATGTAGCCCTTGGCCTCGCGGCCGAGCGGGCTGCCCGCCGCCACCGCCTCGCGCAGCATGTCCCCGGTCGCCAGGTGCAACGCGCTCCACTCGCGGGCGAGGTCGCGGGCTTGCGTGCCTTTGCCGGCGCCCGGAGGTCCGAGGAACGCGATGCGCACGCTCAGCTTCCGTACCCGCTCGAGCGCGACTTGGACTTCTTCAGGAAGCCCTCGTAGTTCCGCATGAGCAGATGCGATTCCATCTGGCGGACCGTGTCGAGCGCGACACCGACTACGATCAGGAGGCTCGTGCCGCCGAAGTAGAAGGGCACGTTGAACCAGCGGATCAGATAGTCAGGCAGCACCGAGATCAGCGCCAGGAACAAGGCACCTGGCAGCGTGATCCGCGTGAGGGTGCGGTCGATGTACTCCGCCGTCTTCTTGCCCGGACGCACGCCCGGGATGAAACCGCCGTACTTCTTCATGTTGTCGGCGAGATCGATCGGGTTGAACACGATCGCCGTGTAGAAGTAGGCGAAGAAGACGATCAGCGCCATGTACGACAGGGTATAGAAGGCGTGGCCCGGCGACATCGCGTCGGCGATGGCCTGCATCCACGGATGCGGCACGAAGCGCGTCAGGGTCGCCGGGAACAGGATCAGCGACGAGGCGAAGATGACCGGGATGACGCCCGCCGTGTTGATCCTGAGCGGGATGTGCGTCGACTGGCCGCCGTAGACTCGCCGGCCGACAACTCGCTTCGCATACTGGACAGGGATCTTCCGTTGGCCTTCTTGCATCAAGACGACCGCCGCGGTCACCCCGACCATCACCAGCACGATCGCCGCGAACACGATCGGCTTCAGCTCGCCGGTCGAGATCAACGTGTACGAGGCGCTGATGGCCGAGGGCAGGCGCACCACGATGCCGGCGAAGATGATCAGCGAGATCCCGTTGCCGATCCCCTTCTCGGAGATCTGCTCGCCCATCCACATGATCAGCGCGGTTCCGGCGGTCAGGGTAACCATCACCAGGAGCCGGAATCCCCAGCCCGGCACCGGCACGATCGAGAGGCCCGTCGGGCTGCGCATGCTCTCGAGTCCGTAGGCGATACCGAGGGACTGGACGCACGAGAGCACGATCGTGCTGTACCGCGTGTACTGGGTGATCTTCTTGCGACCCGCCTCGCCTTCCTTCGCCAGCCGCTCGAGGGCCGGCACGACGACGGTGAGGAGCTGCAGGATGATCGACGCCGAGATGTACGGCATGATGCCGAGCGCGAAGATCGACAGGCGTCTCAGATTACCGCCCGAGAACAGGTCGACCATGCCGAGCAATGTGCCCTGGACCTGGTCGAAGAACTGCGCGAGCGCGTGGCCGTCGATGCCCGGCGTCGGCACGTGCGCGCCGATGCGGTAGGCGATCAGCAGCACCGCCGTCATGATGACGCGGCGCTTGAGCTCTGGGATCTTGAAGACGTTCTGGAAGCTCTGGAGGCTCTCGATCACGAAGCCGGCACCCGCTCGGGGAGCATCTCGACCCGACCGCCCTTGGCCTCGATCTTCACCCGCGCGGACTCGCTCACGGCGTGCGCGCGCACGGTCAGGGCGTGCGGGACGTCGCCGGTGCCGAGCACCTTCACGCGCCCGCGCCCGCTCAGCTTGATGAGGCCGGCCTTGGCGAGGCCGTCGGGATCGACCACGGCGTTCGCCGTGAACCCACTCAGCGACTCGAGGTTCACGACCGCGTACGAGGTCTTGCCGCCGTACGGCGTGAAGCCGCGCTTGGGCAGCCGCCGGTAGAGCGGCATCTGGCCGCCCTCGAAGCCGCCGGCCTTGCCACCGCCGGAGCGCGCTTTGTGGCCCTTGGCGCCCTTCGTGGCGGTCTTGCCGTGACCCGAGCCCGGACCGCGCCCGATCCGCTTGCGCCGCTTGGTGGCGCCCGGCGCGGGGCGCAGCTCCTCAAGCCTCATGGGTCACGCTCAGCACGTGCGTCACCTTGGCGATCATCCCGCGCACCGTCGGCGAGTCGTCGTGGTGCACCGTGTGGCGAATCCGGCGCAGGCCCAGAGCCTTGACGGTCGCCTCTTGCTTGGGCGACAGCCCGATGATCGATTTGGTCAGGGTGACCTTAAGCTTCTTGTCGGGCACCGGCCATCTCCTCCACCGGAGCAGCAGCGCCATCGCCGCGTCGCCGCGCCGCGTGCAAATCTTGTAGTCGCTTGATCCGTCTGAGCGCGTCGATCGTCGCCTTGAGCACGTTGTGCGGATTGTTGGAGCCGAGCGTCTTCGTGAGGATGTCCTGCACGCCCGCCGCCTCGAGGATGGGCCGCACCGCGCCGCCGGCGATGACGCCCGTCCCCGGCACGGCCGGCTTCAGGAAGACGCGGCCGGCGCCGAAGTGGCCGGTGATCTCGCAGGGGATCGTCGTCTCCTTAAGCGGCACGAAGATCAGGTCCTTCTTGGCGTGCTCGACCGCCTTGCGAATCGCCTCGGGCACCTCGTGCGCCTTGCCGAGGCCAACGCCCACGTGGCCACGCCCGTCACCGACGACGACCAGCGCCGTGAACGAGAACCGCCGCCCACCCTTGACGACCTTGGCGACGCGGTTGATGGAGACGACGCGATCGTTCAGCTCGAGCATGTTCGGATCGATCTTCGCTTCGGCCACTCGGATTCTCCTAAAAGACCAGGCCGCCGGCACGAGCCGCGTCGGCGAGCGCCTTCACTCGTCCGTGGTACATGAACCCGCCGCGATCGAACACCACACGCTCGATCCCCTGCGCCTTCGCCTTGCCCGCCAGGAGCTCGCCGACGAGCTTGGCGGCGGCGACGTTGCCGCCCTGCGGCTGGCGCGCGCGGAACTCCTTGCTCCGGCTGTCGACCGCCAGCAGGGTGCGCCCCGCGTCGTCGTCGATCAGCTGCGCGTAGATGTGGCTCAGGCTGCGGAACACGGCCAGCCGCGGCCGCGCCTGAGAGCCGCGTACGAACCGGCGCAGCCGCCGATGCCGGATGTCTCGCGATGCCCGCCGTTCCTTCGTAATCACTTGGCCCCTGCCCCCGCCTTCTTACCAACCTTGCGGCGGACAACCTCGTCGGAATACCTGATGCCCTTGCCCTTGTACGGATCGGGCTCGCGCAGCGCGCGGAGCTTCGCGGCCGTCTGGCCGAGCAGCGCCTTGTCGGCGCCCTTCAGCGTGATGGCGACCTGCCGCTCGATCTCCGCCGTGATGCCGTCCGGGAGCGGAAAAATCACGGGGTGCGAGTAGCCAAGCGCCAGCGTGATCGCGCGGCCCTGGACCTGCGCGCGGTAGCCGATGCCCACGATGTCGAGCTTGCGCTCGAAGCCGTCCTTCACGCCGGTGACCATGTTGGCGACGAGCGCCCGCGCCAGACCATGCAGCGCGCGGATCTTCCGGTCGTCGCCGCTGCGCGAGATCACGAGCTGATTGCCCTCGAGCTTCGCGCTGAGCCCCGCCGGGACGGGCTGCGCGAGCTTGCCCTTCGGGCCCTCGGCGCGGACGGTGGCGCCGTCGATCTGGACCTTCACTCCCTGCGGGATGCTGACGGGCTTGCGGCCGATCCGTGACATAGGTCCCCTACCACACGTAGGCGAGCACTTCGCCGCCGACCTTCTGTTTGCGCGCGTCACGGCCGGTCACCACGCCCCTTGACGTCGACACCAGCGCCACGCCCATCCCGGCCAGGATGGACGGGATCTTGTCGTGGGTGACGTACACGCGCCGACCGGGGGTCGAGACGCGCACGAGCCCGGAGATCATCTTCTCGTTGCCGACGCCGTACTTGAGATAGACGCGCAGGGTGCCCTGCTTGTCGTCCTCGAGCACGCGAAAGTTCTTGATGAAGCCCTCGTCCTTCAGGATCTCGGCGATCCGCACCTTGAGCTTGGAGGACGGAATGTCGACTTTCTCGTGCTCGGCGCGGCTCGCGTTACGGATGCGCGTCAGGAGATCGGCGATCGGATCGCTTCGCATGGCCTTACCAGCTCGCCTTCACGATGCCCGGGACCTCGCCCTTGAGCGCCAGCTCGCGGAAGCAGAGCCGACACAGCTGGAACTTCCGGAGATAGCCGCGCGGGCGGCCGCACAGCTTGCACCGAGAATAGGCGCGCGTCGAGAATTTCGGTTTGCGCTGCGACTTCATGATGAGCGCGGTCTTGGCCATACGAAGCTACTCCCTGAACGGCATACCCAGGTGCGTGAGGAGCACCTTGGCGTCCTCGTCCGTGCGCGCCGTGGTGACGATGCTGATGTCCATACCGCGGACCTTGTCGATCTTGTCGTAGACGATCTCCGGGAAGATCAGCTGCTCGCGGAGACCGAGCGCGTAGTTGCCGCGCCCGTCGAAGCCCTTCGGCGGCACGCCGCGGAAGTCACGCACGCGCGGCAGCGCGACGTTGATCAAGCGGTCGAGAAACTCGTACATCCGGGCGCCCCGCAGGGTGACCTTGGCGCCGATCGGCACGCCCTCGCGCAGCTTGAAGTTCGCGATCGACTTCTTCGCGCGCGTGACGATCGGGCGCTGTCCTGAGATCAGCTGCAGGTCGGCCGTCGCGAAGTCGAGGATCTTGGCGTTCTCGCGGCCCTCGCCCACGCCCATATTGATGACGACCTTCTCCAGCCGCGGCACCTGGTACGGGTTCGTGAACCCGCGCTCCTTCATGACCGCCTGGACGACCGTCTTGGCGTACATCTCCTTGAGCCGCGGCTTGGTCTGGCCGGTGCCCTTGGGACGGCCCTTGGCGACCGCCGGCCCCGGCGCGGCCTGCGCGCCCTTCCGTGGCTGCTGCTGCGGCTGGCCCTTCTGCTGCGCCGGGCGCGGCGCCGCGGGTGCCTTCGGTTGCTGCGGGGGTGCTGTTTCTTTCGCCATGGTCTCAGCCCTTGTCGATCGATTCGCCGCAGCGCTTGCAGATGCGCAGCTTGCGCCCGTCGGCCAGCAGCTTGATGCCGCTGCGGGACGGCTTGTCGCACCGCGCGCAGACGACCAGCACGTTGGACAGCGCCATCGGGCTCTCGCGCTCGATGATGCCACCCTGTCTGAGCTTCTGCGTCGGCCGCTGATGTTTCTTCATCATGTTGATCTTCTCGACGAGCACCCGCCCGCCGACCGGCAGCACGCGCAGCACTTTGCCGCGCTTGCCGCGCTCACGGCCGGCGATGACCGCAACCGTATCGCCCCGTCGCACGTGCGTCTGTGGCATTCAAATAACCTCGGGCGCGAGCGAGATGATCTTGGTGAACTGGCGCTCGCGCAGCTCGCGCGCCACCGGGCCGAAGATGCGCGTGCCCACCGGATTCTCGTCGGGCTTGATCAGCACCACCGCGTTGCGGTCGAACCGGATGTACGATCCGTCCCGCCGCCGAACTTCCTTGACCGTCCGCACCACGACCGCGCGCGCCACCTCGCCCTTCTTCACGGTCCCGTCCGGCGTCGCTTCCTTGATGGCGACGATGACGGTGTCTCCCAGCGAGGCGTACCGCTTGTTGGCGCCTCCCATCACGCGGATGCACTGGACCTTCTTGGCTCCGGAGTTGTCGGCGACGTCGAGCATCGAGCGGGGTTGGATCATCGCTAGGACACGCGGCTGAGGACCTTGCGGATCCGCCAGCGCTTCTCCTTCGAGATGGGCCGGGTCTCCTCGATCAGGACCCGGTCGCCCACCCGACTCTCGTTGGTCTCGTCGTGCGCCTTGAGCTTCTTCGAGGCCCGCACGACCCGTTGATAGCGCGGGTGACGGAACACCCGCTCGATCCGCACGACCCGCGTCTTCTGCATCGCGTCGGACACGACCACGCCTTCACGACTCTTTCGCTCACCCACGGGAGGCGTCCTTCTTCTCGCGGAGCACCGTATTGGCCCGCGCCAGATCTTTCTTTGCCTGGCTCAGCCGCGAAGGGTTCTTGGCCACCCCCATCGAGAGCTGGAACCTGAGATTGAAAATCTCCTCGGTCAGCTCCCGCGCCTTCTGCTGGAGCTCGTCCTGGGAGAACTCACGCCACTTCGCCGCTTTCATCGTCTGATCCTTTATAGGGCTCGCCTCGTCGCTCGACGCGCCTCGGCTCGCACTACAATGCCCTCGTGCGTGACACGAACTTCGTCGTGATGCCGATCTTCTGGGCCGCGGTCCTAAAGGCGTCGCGCGCGACGTCCTCGGGCACGCCGATCATCTCGTAGAGGATCCGGCCGGGCTTCACCACCGCGACCCACTCCTCGGGATTACCCTTGCCCTTGCCCATCCGGGTCTCCGCCGGCTTCTTGGTGACCGGCTTGTCCGGAAAGACGCGAATCCAGACCTTACCACCACGCTTGAGGCTCCGGGTGAGCGCCACGCGGGCGGCCTCGATCTGTCGATTCGTCACCCAGCCGGGCTCGAGCGCCTTCAGGCCGAAGTCGCCGAAGGCGAGCGACGACCCGCGCACGGCGATGCCTTTCATGCGGCCGCGCTGGGCCTTCCGATACTTGACGCGCTTGGGCATCAGCATGAGCGCGTCTCCTCAGGGTTCGGTCGGCGCGGCGCGGAGCACCTCGCCCTTGAAGACCCACACCTTGACGCCGATGGTGCCGTACGTCGTGTGCGCGGTCGCCAGCCCATAGTCGATGTCGGCGCGCAGCGTGTGCAGCGGCACCCGGCCGTCGCGATACCACTCGCGCCGCGCGATTTCGCCGCCGCCCAGCCGGCCCGCGCACGCGATCCGGATGCCGTCGGCGCCCAGCCGTAGCGCGGAGGTCACGGCCTTCTTCATGGCGCGCCGGAACGCGACGCGCTTCTGCAGCTGCAGCGCGACGTTCTCGGCCACGAGCTGCGCGTCGAGCTCGGGATGGATGACCTCCTCGATGTTGAGGTAGATCTCCTTGCCGGTGCGCACCTGGAGCTCGTTCTTCAGCTTCTCGACCTCGGAGCCCTTGCGCCCGATGATGATGCCGGGGCGCGCCGTCGAGATCGTGATGCGCGCGCGGTTGGCCGAGCGCTCGATGTCGATCTTCGCGATGCCCGCGTGGTAGAGCTGGTCCTTGATGAAGCGCCGGATCTTCACGTCCTCGTGCAGGAGTGAAGCGTAGGCCTTCGTCGCGAACCAGCGCGAGCTCCACGTCCGCGTCACGCCGATCCGGAAGCCGATCGGATGTGTTTTCTGACCCATCGCTACTTTTTCTCCTTCGGCTTCCGGCCGGCCCGAGCCGGCTTCTTTTCTGCGCGAGACCCGCTGCGCCGCGCCGGCGCACGCCGGGTGGCGGCGGCCGGACGCTCTTCGCGCGCCGGCGGCGGCGCGCTCGGGCGGGCCTCCGGGGGCGCCGGCGCCACGAGGGCGCCGTTGACCTCGTCGCTCACGCCGATCGTCAGGTGGCTCGTGCGATGCTTGATCGAGAACGCGCGCCCCATCGCGCGCGGCTGCACGCGCTTGAGCACCGGGCCGCCGTCGGCGTAGGCCTGGACGACTCGCAGGTCGTCGAGGTCGCGTACCTGATAGTTGTGCTCGGCGTTCGCCACCGCAGAGCGCAGCACCTTCTCGACCAGCCGCGCCGCCGCGCGCGGCGTGTACTCGAGGGTCGCCAGCGCCTCGGCCACGGGCTTCCCGCGGATCTGATCGAGCACCAACCGGGCCTTGCGGGCCGACACACGAACGAAGCGGGCGCGCGCCATGGTTCGCATCGCGATCAGGTCTTTCCGGTCGGCGATGTCGCCGCCTTTTCAGCCGTTCCGTGCGCCCGGAAGGTCCGGGTCATCGCAAACTCACCCAGGCGGTGCCCCACCATATTCTCGGTGACGTAGACCGGAATGAACTTCTTCCCGTTGTGCACCGCGATCGTATGACCGACGAACTCAGGCGGGATCGTCGTGCGCCGCGACCAGGTCTTCAGCACCTTCTTCTGCCGGGTCCGATTCAGCTCTTCGATCCGCTCGTACAGCGTCTCGTCGATGAACGGGCCTTTCTTCAGTGAGCGTCCCATCCCGTGCTCCTATTTCTTCCGTCGCGTCACGATCGCGCTATCCGACGGTCGGGCGCCGCGCCGGGTCTTGTAGCCCTTGGTCGGCTTGCCCCACGGAGTCATCGGATGGTTGCCCTTGCCTTTGCCTTCGCCGCCGCCCATCGGATGGTCGACCGGGTTCATCACGGTGCCGCGGACCGTCGGACGGAAGCCGCGCCACCGCACCCGGCCCGCCTTGCCGATCGAAACGTTCTCGTGGTCGAGGTTGCCGACCTGACCCACCGTCGCCATGCACGCGAGCGCAACCAGCCGCACCTCGCCCGAGGGCAGCTTGAGCGTGGCGCGCTCGCCCTCTTTCGCGAGGAGCTGCGCCTGAGCGCCGGCGCTCCGGCAGAGCTGCGCACCGCGGCCCGGCTGCAGCTCCACGTTGTGCACGAGGGTGCCGACCGGGATGTTCCGCACCGGCAGCGCGTTGCCCGGCAGGATATCGGCCTGTGGACCCGACATCACGGTGTCACCGACGCGGATCCCATTCGGGGCGATGATGTAGCGCTTTTCGCCGTCCTTGTAGTGCAGGAGCGCCAGCCGCGCCGAGCGGTTCGGATCGTACTCGATCGCGGCCACTCGCGCGGGAATGCCGTACTTCTCCCGCCGGAAGTCGACCTGGCGAATCATCTGCTTGGCGCCGCCGCCCCGGTGGCGAACGGTGATGCGCCCGTAGACGTTGCGACCGTTCGTCCGGCGCTTGGGCGACAGCAGACCCTTTTCCGGCTTGGTCTTCGTGATGTCGTCGTACGTGACGTAAGTCAGGTACCGGAGAGCAGGCGACGTCGGCTTGACGGTGCGGATACCCATCGGTTACGCCCCCTCGACGAGCTCGATCTTGTGGCCGGGGGCCAAGGTCACGATCGCCTTCTTCCAGTCGGCGCGCCTTCCCTCCGAGCGGCCCATGCGCTTCAGCTTGCCCTCGAACGAGGCGGTCCGGACCGACGAGACCTTGACGTTGAACACGGCCTCGACCGCCATGCGGATCTCGACCTTGTTCGCGTCGGGCCGTACCCGGAACGCCACCGTGTTCTGCTCTTCCTTCTGCCGCATGCTCTTTTCCGTCATGAGCGGGCGGATCAGGATCTCGCGCGCTGTTCGGCTCACGCCAGGGCCTCCTCGAGCGCGACCAGGCTCGCGCGCTCGCACACCACACGCCGGGCGTGCAGGAGCTGGTAGACCGACACGTGCGACGGCGTCTCGACCGTGATCCACGGCACGTTGCGCGCCGCGCGCGCCAGCGCCTGGTCGAGCTCGCGCACGACCAGGAGCGTCGACACACCGGACGCGCCCAGGCCCGCGAGCCGGCCGACCAGCGACTTCGTCTTGCCGTCGCGCACGTCGAGCGTCTCCACCGCGGCGAGCTCGCCGGCGGCGATCTTCGCGGCGACGGCCGCGCGGAGCGCCAGCCGCCGCATCTCGCGGGGCATGTCCTTGGTGTACTTCCGCGGCGTCGGTCCGAACGGCTTGCCGCCGCCCTTCCACTGCACGGCCCGCGTCGAGCCCTGTCGGGCGCGGCCGGTGCCCTTCTGCTTCCACGGCTTTCGCCCGCCGCCCGACACCTCGCTGCGGCCCTTCGTGTCGTGCGTGCCCGCGCGGCGGTCGGCCAGCTCGCGGGTCACAGCCTGATGGAGCAGCGGCCCGCGGATCTCCGAGCCGAAGACGTCCGCCTTCAGCTCCAGCGATCCGGTCGCTTTACCCTTGGCGTCCAGGACCTGTACGGTCGGCATCGCTATTTCTTTTCCGCGGCCTTCTGCTGCGGCATCTTGGCCGCCTTGACCGACTTCCGCAGCATCACGAGAGAGCCATTGGCGCCGGGCACCGCGCCCCGCACCAGCAGCAAATTTTGCTCGGGCATGATGCGCACCACGGCGATGTTCAGCACGGTCCGCCGATCGCCGCCCATGCGCCCGGGCATATGGTGCCCCGGCCACACGCGCGAAGGATCCGACGACGCGCCGATCGAGCCGGGCGCCCGGTGGAACATCGAGCCGTGCGTCGCGTCGCCGCCGTACCAGCCGTAGCGCTTGACGCCGCCCTGGAAGCCCTTGCCCTTGGTCACGCCGACGACGTCGATCAGCTCGCCCGGCGCGAACATCTCGACCGTGATCGACTGGCCGACCTGATAGGCCTGGACCTTCTCGGTCTTCTCCAGGCGCATCTCGCGCACGACCTGCATCGGCGCCACGTTCACCTTCTTGAACACACCCGCCGCCGGCTTCGACACGTTCTTCTTCTTCGCGCCGAATCCCAGCTGCACCGCGTCGTATCCGTGCGACTCCGCGGTCTTGATCGCGATGACCGTGCACGGCCCGGCCTCGATCACGGTGACCGGCACATGGCTGCCGTCGTCGGCGAAGACTTGCGTCATCCCGACCTTCCGCCCGATCAGTCCTTCTTTGCGCGCCATTCTCTAACTCCGCCGCGTCACTGCGGCTCGAGCTCCTGCAGTTCGCGGCCGATCAAAACCGTCCCAGATGCGAGGCGCCGACGAGCGACGACTGAGGCGTATGCCGCATACGCCGCAGGGAGGAGCGAGGAGGCAACGAAGCAGATGGGCGGTTTTCATCGGCCGCTCAAAGCTTGATCTCGACATCCACACCCGCGGGGAGGTCGAGCTTCATTAACGAGTCGACCGTCTGCGGCGTCGGATCCACGATGTCCAGGAGACGCTTGTGCGTGCGCATCTCGAACTGCTCCCGCGAGGTCTTGTCGACGTGCGGGCTGCGCAGCACCGTCCAGCGGTTGATGATCGTAGGCAACAAGACCGGCCCCGACACGCGCGCGCCGGTGCGGCGCACGGTCTCGACGATCTCCTTGACCGACCGATCGAGCAGCTGGTGATCGTATGCCTTCAGACGAATCCGAATTTTCTGATCAGCGGCCAAGGTTGCCATGGCTTACTCCGAGATCTCGGTGACGACGCCCGCACCCACCGTCCGCC
>Ga0207428_10000094_pt1 | contig 123649 bp, 122 predicted proteins | sample RhiMethybrSRZTD1_FD_187600 | JGI IMG/M metagenome (GOLD analysis project Ga0207428, IMG submission 187600) | Populus rhizosphere microbial communities from Tennessee, USA - Rhizosphere MetaG P. TD hybrid SRZTD1 (SPAdes) (version 3) | ecosystem: Host-associated > Plants > Roots > Rhizosphere >... | reverse complement strand
GCTGCGCGCAGCTTGCTCGTCTTGCTGGCATGACGCCGAATCGCGCCCAGGCAAGTCTGCGGCTGTGGCCCCGCGGCAAGTCCGCTCGAGATCGAATTTTGGCGCTGAATCCGCAGCCAGAACGATTTGTGTCGCCAATATGATTGGGAATAGCGCGGGCATGATCATGCTCACTGTACGGACCAAACAGCGCGAGGTCGCCGCTACCATGAGTAGATCACTCCCATGTTGACCAGCTCAACGTAGGCGGCAGTACCCACCGCAAAGAAGACGAGTACTAGCGCCAGGAATTGGGTTGCCATAAAAACCTCCCTCACAAAGCCGGACCCATAGCCTCAATATTCGCGGAAAGGCGTCGAATAGAATTGGACGACTTTGCTGTGGTCTGCACGCGCTTGCTCAATTTTCGTCGAATACGCCGCTGCCTCAAGGCTCACACGACGATGACAATCGGCGCCAGTGAAGCCCGGCAAATCGCACCAAATAGGTGCTAATCAGACAGAAAACCGTGTAGCGTGGATCGGCCACGATCGATGAATGGCTGACATATCTCAGCAAGATGGTTGACACGTCTCAGCAAAGGAAATGCCAACAAGCGATGTCCGCTTTTGGCCCAAAGCAGACATGGGCTAGTGCACTGCACATGTCCGCTATTGAGGGTAAAGCAGACATGACCTTTTGCACTGCATATGTCCGCTTTTAACCCAAAGCGGACATTGGTCCGAAGGGGAACTCGCCTCACAGATTTGCGAGGTGTTCAATTTTGAACAGACTCTATTTTTGAGTGAGATCATCCTCCCGTGACTTTTTTGGGGAGGAATTTACCCACGCCATTGCCGCGACCGCACAACTTTGACTGGACGAGGCTGCCTCCCGGCCAGCCACGATTCCCCGTGAACGGGGTGTTAGAGTTGCTTCGAGTGGCAGGCTTCGATGCTGAGACGATCGAGATCATATACGAGGCCTACCTGAAGACTCGCAGGCCCGTCTGTGACATCGGCAAGCCCGACCCAGTAAACGAGATCATCGCTTTGCGAATACTCTCGCTCGCCAAGCAGGGTGAGCGAGATCCGGATCGGCTGCGCGCCGGAGCACTCGCAACACTACCAATCCAACCGCGCTCCTGAATGTCCGCTTTCGGAAGAAAATGCCGTTATGTCCGCTATTGATTACGCAACGCCTTTTGTCGAGTTTAATGACACCAAGATTTTTGGTACCGCAGATACATCGGCACATTTTGCCAAAGCGTTCGATAACCGCGCATCCCTGCAAAGGACGTTGTCAGCGCTTCAGCGCGGTCCCGTCCGTTTTTATCGCGATAACGTCATCGCTCTTGACGAAGATATAGCCGCCTATCTCCTGTTTGTTGTTAGCGGGGTGGTTCGCAGTTGCAAGATTTGTCAAAGCGGCACTCGCAGTGTCGTGGCCTTTTATCTTCCAGGCGATCTTTTTGGTTGGATCGATCCGTAGCTCGCGCTCTCAATTGAAGCAGCCACCGATACGGAGGTGTTGTTTATCAAACGCAGTGGCTTGCTTTCTCTCGCCTCTCGGGACGCTCGGGTTGCAAACGTTTTACTGAGAGCGACAACCAATGAACTTGCCCGTGCACAGGAACACGTACTGTTGATGAGCAAGAGCGCGAAATGCCGTGCCGCAACATTCTTCACCGACCTATGGGTGCGACTGGGAAAAGCACAGTATCTCGATGTTCCGATGTCACATCAGGGGGATCTTCTACGGGATCATCGCGATCCATGACATTCCCGCGAAGATCGCCGAAGCTCGCCATCATCCTCATGCAGACGCGATCCATGCGGCAGGGGGCTCGCGCGGACGAGATGATCGAATAAATGATGGGATGTCCGCTTCTGGCCCTTAGCAGACATGAGCTAGTGCACCGCACATGTCCGCTTTCAGGGGTAAAGCATCCCAGATGTCTGCTTTCGGGGTAAAGCGCACATTGCAGACAAGCTGCATGTCCACTCGATGGCTTCAATTGCGGTCGGTAAACTTCCCTGTTCACGTTCCAGGATTCCCTGTTATGCAAAAATAATTCCCTGTTTCGTGGGGTAGGGAAATCACGTTGAAAGCCGTGTTATGAGGCGACTTTTTAGAGTCTCTGGGGTTCCCAAAGCCGCGATTTTTCAAAAATTCCCTGTAAAATTCCCTGTTAGCAGGGAAAACGGGTAGAGCAGGGGGCGGTCTGCACTGCTACGCCAGCCAACGTTTCATGTTTGATATCCGCTATTTAGATTTGACCGTCTAACCATGGCAAACGTGCTGCAACACATCAGTAGGCATGGGCGAAATGGCTTCCGCGTCAACGTGCTCAGGGTTGATATGGTCGGTCCGCAGATGACCTCAAATTGTCTCTGTTCCCACAACAAATATGGCCGCGACTATTTTTTGAAGAGCCAGGAACGCGGCGGCTCCAGCGTCGCCCTCAAGCGGCGAAGGTTATCAAGACGTCGCGCCGGGGACATCTTTGTAATCGGTTTAGGGCGGGCGATTGTTTCGCGGTTCGGGGCGTCAATCGACCCTCTAGTCAACCAAATATGCCGCCAATCGATCTCGTCGCTGCTCGGTGGCAATTCGGCATCGTGAACTTTGGTTGGAGTCATGGCGACACGTCCGGTAGCTCAAACCAACCTGCCGGAAGGCAGAAACGCTCCCTCCGGGAGAATAAATACTGCGCCCAGGCCGCGTTGCGCGATCGCGCTTATACCTGCGAGGTTTCCCGCGCGGCCCTACCAAGTGTCAGTGCCTGCCCTTCTACAGCGTGCTTGCGCTCTTTCTAGGGGCCGGCGCCGCTTATAATTCGGGTCACTAAGCACTACACGCCATGCATTAGCCAATACTGGCCTCGTCTGACTCCTTGACGCGATTTCGCACTTTCATTGCAAACCATATGACGCAGACAACCAAAAAAATTATTATGGAGATTTCCATCAGCTATCCTTTCCTGACGCGTGATCATCCATGTCAGCCAGTCGGTCGAAAGTATGGGAACCGCCGCGGCGCTCATAATTCTGTCACTACTGCGCAGCCGTACTTTTCACCTAGATCTAACAACAATCGCTGCTTACTCCAAAAGCCAATGTCTCCAGTAATTTTGATGATCGACCGAACGACAGCATACTCAGACCGCCAGCCGTATTGATGCTCTATGACTTCGCCCCACATGGCAACGGAACCAATAACAACAACCCAATCGCAGACGTGCCTAGGCGCCTGGCGCTCCGCTTGCTCTCTGTCTTTAAACGCGTGGTAGCCTAAGTTGTGAGGTCCAGACTCCTTGCAGCTGGCACGCTCCAGCACACCGGGACGCCAAACATGTGATACGATCACGCTGTGCAAAAGTCCGTCGCATAACCCCCAAAACCGCCAACCAATTATTTCGCCGGCTCTAATTCTGGGTTCTCCGAGGGCTGCGTCTCTGGTTTTATCGCCGGTAATGAAGAGGGGTTCGGTTCTGTGGTGGCCGGAATTGGATGATCCAGCGGAATTACATGATGTCGGCGCATCGGCTCTCCGATGTTTGCCATAGCTAACTCCTAGGTAGCTTGTCATTTCTTCCTGCACGCCGCGAATCGCTTACTGCGGTCATCACGTCAATGAGCCTCGACCGCTACGGTTCCGATAAATTTCTTCACTGTTCCTGTGTTTGATACCGCACGGACGAACAAGGTTGTCGCTTGTAGGCTAAAGTTGCAGCCATCCGGTATGGTTTGATTAAGTCAACGATCGATTAAGGTCTTTGCGCGATCCTTACCGGATGCGTGTGTTCTTCCCACTCTGTGGACTGCTCGGAATAGCGATGTGGCTGGACGTTGCCTATTGCAACGGCAAGTACGCACAAGCCGCCGTTCAGATGTTTACCGAGCTGGCGCTGGGTATGAAGCTGATCGGCTAAGCCACTTCAGCAGCAATATTCGCTTGCGCCCCGCAATAAGCCTCTCGATAGACGCACAGGTTTTCGAGTCCCCAGCGTCGAGGCACGTTCCAGGACATTGCGGATCAAGATCGCTGCGCCGTCGCCAAGATAAAGTAACCTCGTATCCTGAAGGTGTTTTCCAATGTCCGGATCACTCCCGAAAACAGACATCAAGCGGCGCAAAAGCAATGTCTGCTAACGGCCAAAAGCGGACACGGTCAGACTTATTCAATCACCTCGTCTGCAAGCGCGAGCAGCGTAAGCGGGAAAGTTAGGCCGAGTGCTTTGGCGGACTTGAGGTTGAGGACCAGCTCGATCTTCGCCGCTTGCTCGACCGGTAGATCGGCCGGATTGACGCCTCGGAGAATTCTACCAGTGGAAATGCCGACCCGATGATACGCCTCGGCGAGGCTATTGCCGTAGCTCATTAGTCCACCGACGGCGGCGAATTCGCGCAGAAAGTACATCGCCGGGATGGCGTGGCGGGCCGCCAGCGCGACGATTTGTTCGCGGCGGCCGACAAAGAATGCATCGTTGGCCACCAGGAATGCGCCGATCTGCTCACGCGCCAGTGTCGCGAAGGCAGCATCCAGGTCGTTATCGTTGCTCACGTTCAGCAAACGGAGATCCTTCCCAGTCGTGCGCGCCGCCTCCCGGAGGTCTGCGAGTTGTGTTTCGGCTTCCGGACTGCTTGGGTTCACAAGACAGGCAACGCTCGCTTGCGGACGGAGCTCGCGAAGCAGTTCCAGTCGCTTCGCGGTCAGCGTGCCGGAGAGAATAGTCACGCCAGTGACGTTGCCACCCGGCCGGTTTAGGCTCGCGACGAGGCCGAGCTTGACCGGGTCGCCTCCGATGATGAATACGACAGGGATGTTTGAGGTCGCAGCCTTCGCAGACTGAGCGGGCTGGACGCCGCCAACCGCGAGGATTACGGCTACTTGCCGGCGGACGAGTTCGGCCGCCAGCGCCGGCAGGCGGTCAACGTGGTTTTCGGCCCAGCGATACTCGATCGCTACATTTCGGTGCTCGAAAAAACCTGCCTTGCTAAGGCCCTGTCCAAATGCGGCCACGAACTCCTTGCTGTCATCGAAAGATCTGCCGCTCAGAACGCCGATCACTGGCATCGCCGGCTGCTGCGCCCGCGCCGTGAGCGGCCACACGGCCGTCACACCACCAAGCAAGGCAATGAACTCGCGCCGTCTCACGGTCGCCTCAACAGTCGGGGCAGTTATCGTACCAACCTGCACTAGCACTGGCCACTAATGTCCGCTTTGGGTCATAAGCGGACATTCTGCACTGCGGAAATGATGTCTGCTTTAGCTCCGAAAGCGGACATGTTCTTGACTTTGATACAGGTTCTCGACGGCCAGACGCGGAAGGAAGCTTACTCAGTGCTCATGACGACTTTAAGCCGCGGCGTTTTGAGGTGCATGACATTTCGATAGGCCGCCAGATAATCCAAGGCCATCCGTCGCGCCGTGAAACGCTGTTCGAAGCGGGCGCGAACATTCTTGCGATCCAGTTCGCAGACCCGATTGACCGCACTCACCGACGAAATCTCGTCTTCCACGATGAAGCCGGTGACATCATCTTCGACAATTTCGGGCACAGAACCACGGTTGAACGCAATCACCGGCGTGCCGCAAGCCATAGCTTCTATCATGACAAGCCCGAATGGCTCGGGCCAATCGATCGTCACCAGCAGCGCAATCGCGCCGCTCAGAAATTCGGATTTCTCCTGATCACTGATCTCGCCGATATATTCAATCAATGGCGGATCGAGAAGCGGCCTGATGACTTCGTCGTAGTATTCCTGGTCCACACGATCGACTTTGGCCGCAATTTTCAACGGTATCCCGCATCGTTTGGCGATTCGGATGGCGCGATCAATCGATTTTTCCGGTGCGATACGACCGAGCACTGCAAGGTAAGCCGGCTCGAGCGGACGTGGCGTTAATAATTTTTCGGGAATCCCGTGATAGATCGTCTCCACCCAATTCGCCTGCGGCACCGGCCGCCGTTGTGAGTTTGAGATTGAAACGAGCGGCGTTGTGCGAAATGTCCGAAATACCGGCTGGTGCTCCGGCAAATCAAGCCTGCCATGCAGGGTGGTGATGAATGGCGTCTGCTGCCGGGCAAAAAGTGAAAAAGGGTAATAATCCAGATGGAAGTGCAACAAGTCGAATTCATGACTGACTTGGCGTACGCGTTCCAGCATTACAATGTGCAAAGCGTTTGGATCGCGAATTGAGCCGTCAAGCCGTAAAGCCTTTGGCCAGGTCGCCTCAAGTCTGGCGGTGGTCCTGGAATCGCCGCTCGCGAATAATGTCACATCATGGCCGAGGGCAACCAACTCTTCGGTCAACCAGTGAACAACCCTTTCTGTGCCGCCATAGAGTTTGGGAGGGATAGCTTCAGTCAGCGGGGCCACCTGAGCGATACGCATCGGGCTGAACTCATTGATTTTTTGAATCATTGAACCTGAAAACTCGCACCCCGACGTGAAAATCCACCGATCCTTGGAACGTTTCCGGGGTCAAGATTGTTCCCAAAACGAATCGAAGGGGGGTGTGTACGCGACATTGTCGCACATCTCGCAAGCCCCGGGCCGGTCGGATGCATGGATAAATTGACGAGCTACCAGGGTCGACCTTTTGCATTTATCAGCCGCTATTTGTGGCGGCACCCGCGTTCGCATGCGTTAATTGCGACGGCAGTTGCCGCCGCTGTCATGTGCGCCGTCGGCACGCAGTACGCGGTCAAGTTTCTGGTCGATAGCCTCACGTCGGGGTTATCGCAAAGTGTCTGGGTAGCCTTCCTGCTACTAGGCGCGCTCATCGCTTTCGATAATCTGCTTTGGCGCGCAGCCGGCTGGGTCGCGAGCACAACATTTGTCAAAGTAACCGGCGATCTGCGCCGTGATCTGTTTTGGCACGTGACCGGGCATGCTCCGAGCTATTTTGCCGACCAGTTGCCGGGAACGCTTACCAGCCGCATCTCCGCGACCTCCAATGCGGTCTTTGCGATCGAGAACATGTTCGTGTGGAACATTCTGCCGCCGTGTCTGGCGACAGTCTCGGCAATTGTCTTGGTTGCAACTGTCAGTCCCCCAATGGCGGGCGTCCTAAGTGTTGCCGGGAGTGTGATTGTCGTTGCCATGTTCCGGCTTGCAGCGGCTGGCAAACCTCTTCATCACGATTTTGCCAGCAAGGCGGCGGCCGTCGACGGGGAGATGGTCGATGTCGTCAGCAACATGCCTGTCGTCAAGGCATTTTGCGCGGTGAGACGCGAGCTTGATCGCTTCGGCGCGAAGGTTGACTGCGAAATCGCGGCGCGCCGCCGAAGCCTTCTCTATCTGGAACGGCTGAGGATTGCGCACGCCCTCGTAACAGCCGCCGTCACGATCGGACTGGTCGCTTGGGCGGTCACACTGTGGCAACACGGCCAAGCCACCGCTGGCGATGTTGTTCTGACTTGCACACTGGGACTATCCGTCCTCCACGCCACACGCGACCTGGCGGTGGCGCTGGTTGACGTGACGCAGCATGTGGCGCGCCTCTCGGAAGCGCTTGAAACACTATTGGCCCAACACCAGCTGCGGGATCACCCTGAGGCTGGTCCGCTTGTTAAGCGTGGCGCGTCCATCGAATTCGACAATGTCTCGTTCAATTATCTTGGTGGACGTCGCGTTTTCGAGACATTCAGTCTTCGAATCGAATCGAATCAACGTGTCGGATTGGTGGGTGAATCCGGTGGCGGCAAATCCACTCTGTTCGCTCTGCTCCAGCGTTTCTATGATGTCCAGGGCGGCCGTATCCTCATCGACGGCCAGGATGTTACTCGTGTTATTCAGGATAGCCTCCGTTCGGCAATCGCCCTGGTTCCGCAAAACATCTCCCTTTTCCAGCGATCGATTATGGAAAACATCCGATATGGCCGACCCGACGCAACCGACGATCAGGTAATGCAGGCCGCCAAAGCGGCACGATGCGAATTCATCGACGAGCTTCCTGGCGGCTTCGCGATGGTCGTCGGCGATCGCGGTGTCAAACTCTCGGGCGGCGAGCGCCAGCGCATCGCCATTGCACGCGCTTTCCTGAAGGATTCACCGATCCTGTTGCTTGATGAGGCCACGGCCTCACTGGACGGCGATTCCGAGGAAGCTGTTCGCGAAGCGCTCCTGCGGCTGATGCAGAGACGCACCGTCATAGCGATTGCGCATCGGCTTTCGAGCTTGCGCAATTTCGACCGTATTGTCGTGCTAAGGTCCGGTCGCGTGATCGAAGATGGCTCGCCGGATCAACTGATGAAGCGTAAAGGCGCTTACTACGAACTGATGTTCCGCGAAATGAATCGACTGACCAGACGTGCCGCGTGATCAGATTGTCGTCTGACCATTACGATTCGTTTTTCGATCCGTTGATAGCAAAGCGCGCGTGAGGCGGTTGCGACACTGTGAAACCATTGCCGATCGCGGTGATTTCGGCTTTCGCCTTTCCGCGTTCGGATAAGGAGGGCTTCGTGGGCGCGAAGCGATCCGACATTGGCGTCATCCTGGCTGCGATTCTGCTCGTAACTCTGCCGCAAGTCGTGCCAGCCACGGATAATCCCAAGCCTGAATCGCCACCTGCGGCGGCAGAACCTTCTGTTACCGTTATTGATGGTGCGGCAGTGCGGGGAATCCTTGGCAGGACGGTGCAGGGGGCTGATGGCAAGGACATGGGTCGTATCGTCGACATCATGGTCGATCCGGCGGGGCAGGCGCGCGCCGCCATTATAGATTTTGGCGGTTTTCTTGGGGTTGGAAGTCGCAAGATTGCGGTAAGCTGGAACGCTTTGCATTTTGCCGGTGCGGTCAAGAACCGCGACGACATAAAGCTTGAAGCGACCCGGGATCAGTTGAAGACCGCGCCTGAATATCGGGAGGGCAATCCGGTTGTTGTCATCGGCTCAACCGGTGCCCTGGAGCCGTTGGATTTTCCACCCGCAACGACACCGGAGAAATGACCTGTTTGCGCAAGCAACGCAACGTATCGATCATGTTGAGAGAGCTGGCCACTTGGCTGCCGACGCACCTCAGCGCCGCGGACCTTCGGTTCGCAGCACGCGCGGCCTCGATTGGTTCGTGTTCTTTCTTGCCGATGTGCAGACCGGTTTTGGTCCCTTCGTCGCAGTCTATTTAACGACGGAGAAATGGACTCAGGTTGAGATCGGCCTGATTCTTTCCGTGAGCGGATTGACTTCGCTGCTTGGTCAGGTGCCGGGAGGAGCACTGGTCGATTGGGCGCGGTCCGAGCGATTGGTCGCCGGTCTGGCTGTCGCAATGATCGGCGTGAGCGCGTTGGCTTATGCCGTCTGGCCAATCTTTCCAGTCGTTCTATGCGCCGCGCTGCTCCACGCGGTCAGCAGCTGCGTGTTGGGCCCGGCGATTGCCGCCATCAGTTTGGGCCTTGTCGGACGATCGGTGATCAGCCAACGATTGGGTCGTAATGCCCGCTTCGCCTCCATTGGTGCAGGAGTGGCCGCGGCGGTAATGGGTACATTTGGATATTTGTTGTCGAGCCGTGCCGTGTTTCTGGTGACGGTCGCTCTGGCGATTCCTACAGTATTGGCGCTAGCGTGCATACGAGCGGACGATATCAATCCGGACCGGGCACATGGCGCCATTCCAAGAACGGATGACAAAGGCCCATCGACAACAAGCATTGCAGTTCTTGCGCGCAACCGGCCGCTGCTCGAGTTTGCCCTGGTTGTGATGTTATTTCAGTTCGCCAACGCGGCGATGCTCCCACTGGTAGGAAGCTTCATGACCACGCAGTCCGCTACCTGGGCGCCTGCGCTGATCGCAACCTGCATGATCGTGCCGCAGATTGTAGTCGCGGCAATGTCTCCCTGGGTTGGCCGGCGGGCCCAAAGTTGGGGACGACGTCCGCTCTTGCTCATCGCCATGGGCGCGCTCGTATTCCGCGGAATGCTGTTTGCATTTGTGCGCGATCCGTATTTGCTCGTCATCATCCAGGTGCTGGATGGCATGTCGGCGGCGGTGCTTAGCGTTCTGATACCTTTGGTCGTCGTGGACGTCACCTATGGATCCGGCCACTTCAATCTCGCGCAAGGATTTGTCGGCACCGCGACCGGGCTCGGCGCCTCGGTCAGCATGGTTTTTGCCGGGTATCTCAGTGATCGGTTTGGCAACGAAATCGCGTTTTTGTCCCTAACAGCCAGCGCGGCGACCGCGTTTGCTGTGGTTTTGCTGATGATGCCTGAAACCCGGCCACAGACAACTCATGCACAGGAGTAATGCTTCTGGCCCTTAGCGGCATCCGTAGTTGCACCGCACATGCCGCTATTGGGGTAAAGCGGACATGCCCGGCACCAAAAAAACACCGCCAAATGCCAAAGCGCGGACTGAAACCAAGCCATGGTGCAGAACGTTAGGCACAGTCGCAGCAGATGGCGAGCTGCGAGGGAACTTGAGATCATTTACCAGAAGGATGCTCCAACGTGTTGCCCGTAGTAATTGGGGTGGTCATATTGATTCTGCTTACCGCTACGGCGACAAGGTACTCGAAATTCGTGTCCAGGCTCGACGATTTCGACCGGGTTGGGGCCTACGTTCTTTTTATCGTCGTGGGACTGCCGATGATTATCGTAGGGCTGGCATTGATTGCACGCTATGTCGTAGGCGGCACTTGATGTCCGCTTCGGACCCTTGGCGAACCCTCCCTGCGGCCGACACTGGCGACGGTGTCTCCCGACGCCCCCAGATCCGGTAACTGCAGCGAATGCATAGACGGGCGCATGAATAGCGTGAATAAGTCGGCAACCCGACAGAATAACTTTCACGTTGAATTATGATCGTCTAGTATCGGATAAAGATGTTTCCGTTTTGGGCGTACACATGCCTCAGCCAAACAAATTCGATCCAACGGAAGCGCCGATGGGAAGACGGCGATGCCCCAAGTGCGGCATGATCATGCTTCTTGCGCAGATTGAGCCATGCGATGAAGACGGATACGATCAGCGAACATTTGAATGCACGAACTGCGCTTACGGTGAAACAGTAATTGTTCAATTTCGATGATTGAACTGCGTTTTCGATTCCATCGAAAGATAGTTGGGTTTTTCGCCTGGTGTCGATGGATCAGTTGAACTTTTCCTTCTTGTAGTCGTAGCCAGCCGGGGGCTACTTTTCGTGAGTGAGCCGCATCGGTAAATCATTTTCCGGCGCCGCAATGGCGCTTTTATCTTTGGCGATTGTTTTGCCGCTGTTTTTTGACCAGTGGGAGTTTTCACTGTTCATTCTGAGCATGGTTGGTTTGTGCGTGTATATCGCGAACGAACGCAAGCAGCATTAACATCGATGAGTGCAGGGCCTTTTTATGAATTGCATAACGCCTATAGCGCAGACTTCAGCCGCGCTGAAGATTGGCCAGCAATGTGCGACCTTCCGCATATGTGCGATCGAGGCGGCAGCCCAGTAGTCGTAATCTGGCGTCACTGTGCCTGCCCGCGCTTACAATTTCGGCGTAGCGTCCTTCAACATCTCGCTGACGAATTCTGCCGCCCTGCGAAACGCCTCATCGGTATCACCCCGGAACGAGAAGAGGCGGTTCAGCAACTGCTGCTTGCGCTGTACATCGACGACCTGAATGCTGCCCCACTGGATGAGCGTACTCATTTTGTGGATGCGTCCATAGACTAAGAACCGCGCATCGGCTTTCAGCGCAGCCGCGACAAGATCTTCCGCGCCAATACTATCGGCTGAACAGGTCACTTTAGCACAATCGAGCCCCAAGACCTTGTACCTGTCCTCTCTTGTTAACCGCTCTCGCAGGAGACTGGGGAACGTCTTCACGCGTGCCGTGTATGCCGCCCGCTTGTCCTCCGTTTCCCCTGAAGTGTCTTCGTAATCGAAATCGGCTACGACCAGTGGTATGGCGCCGTACTCGGCAGCCGGTGGGCGCCCAGCGGAAAACCACAGTGCCAGCGCTGCAAATATCAGCACGGGCCAAAATGCCCCAGCGCCGCCGATAAATTTGACTAACTCGCGCCGCTTCACTGTCTGCAGTCCGTAAGAGGGTACGATTCCAAGCTTTGCGCTCGTAGTGGTACCCGGTGAAAGCGCGCATCCCATCGATAATGACCAAAGCGAAACATTGCTACCATAGTTCAACACGCTCAAAAAACGCCGAATTAGTATCCTTGAATGGCGGCCCCGCCGTGATCTTTGGGAGGTCGGTATGAACCGCGTGATCGTCGGGACAATCTTGTTTCTCTGCGCTTCACTCGGCATGGCTCCGGCGCAAACGTTCACGCCACCTGCGGAGATCCGACGCGACACGTCGTTGGTCGATGGTTGGCGGTTTGTCAGACACGATGTGACCGGCGCAGAACAGGGAACCTTCGACGACCAAAGTTGGGACATCATCTCTATCCCCCACACCTGGAACGCCCACGACGGCCAGGATGGCGGCAACGACTATTATCGCGGACCTGGCTTCTACCGTCGTCATTTCTTTATCGATGCCAGCGAAGCTGGCCGTCAAATTTTCGTTCACTTCAATGGCGTCAACACGGTAACGGATGTCTGGGTGAACGGCGTTTACCTGGGCCAGCATCGTAGTGGCTTCGGAATGTTCCGGTTCGAAATGACCTCGGTTGTTCGCATTGGCGGCGATAACGTTCTTGCAGTGCGGGTGAGCAACGCTTCGTTTCCCGATGTCGCACCCCTTACGGGTGATTTTACTTTTTTCGGTGGAATCTATCGCGGAGTGCATGTTCTCACGGTTGAGCCCGTTCACATTGTGATGAGCAACTACGCGTCACCTGGCATCTTTCTTACGCCGAGCAAAGTCGGTGCCGCATCAGCGACACTGGAGGTACGCGGCGACGTCTACAATGGCGACATATCCGCCCAAGATATTGAAGTGCAAACGACGGTCGTCGGCGCCGACCAAAGTGTACTGACGGTTCTCAGCGCTGTCGTCCATGCCGATGCCAAAGCGTCCGTTCCGTTTAGCGTCCAAACCAGCGTCACTAATCCGCATCTGTGGCAAGGCCGCGACGATCCGTACGTCTACACGACATACACCGTTGTTTCGACCGGCGGCCAAGCGCGCGACATGATCGTTCAGCCTCTTGGTTTCAGGTCATTTCGAGTCGATGCCGAGCAAGGTTTCTTTCTGAACGAGAAATATCTCGATCTTCATGGCGTCAACCGTCACCAAGACCTGCCCGATCGCGGTTGGGCCACGTCGTCGGATGATGACGACCGCGACTTTAGCCTGATCGCTGAGATCGGCGCGACCGCCGTCAGATTGGCGCATTACCAACACAACCAACACGTTTACGATTTGACTGATAGACTCGGATTCGTCGTCTGGGCGGAGATTCCAAACATCGATTCCGTGAAGGCAACTCCTGCGTACCTGGCTACGACTCAGAAGCAATTGCTGGAGCTTATCCGTCAAAACTACAATCATCCTTCGATTGCCTTCTGGAGCGTCGGGAATGAGTTGGGAGCGCGTGCCGGCGACGATCCAACAGCGACGGTCCAGTCACTGATCGGCTTGGCCAAGGCCGAGGATCCTAGTCGGCTCACCGCGCTCGCAACCATGAGCGGAATCGATGGCGTGGCGGTCCGAAGCACGGCCGATGTCATTGGATACAACGTATATCTCGGGTGGTACGGGGGCAGTCCGTCTGATCTTGCCGATTACATCGATGGCCTGCACCAATCGCTCCCGGGACGGCCACTGTGCGTCAGCGAGTATGGCGCTGGGGCAAGCGTGCGACAGCACCAATCTCTCACTTCACAACCCAATCCAGGTGGTCCGTTTCATCCGGAGGAGTGGCAGTCGTTCTTCCATGAGACATACTGGAAGTCGATGAAAACTCGCAAACACCTTTGCTGCAAGTTTGTTTGGAACATGTTTGATTTCGCCAGCGACAGTCGCAATGAAGGCGACACGCCTGGTCGGAACGACAAAGGACTCGTGACTTACGACCGCGCGACGCGGAAAGACGCATTTTACTGGTATAAAGCGAACTGGTCGGGTCAGCCGACTGTCCACGTCACCCAGCAGCGCTACAATCCGCGTCCAGGTGGCAATATCACCGTACACGTCTATTCCAACTTGCCGCACATCGAGTTGAAGGTGAACGGAGCCTCGCAGGGCGTCCAGACCAACAACGAGAATATCTTCTCCTTCAACATTACGCTTCCCCCAGGAGCCACGACTTTCGTCGAGGCCTGCGGTAACGCCTCGTCCGGTAGCGTATGCGATTCAGTCAGTTGGACTGCCCTGCCGCTCGATATTGGAGGCCAAGATCCGGAGTATGGGCGCTGCGCTTCACATTCTGTAGAGGCGCGAGAGCGAGACACCCTCTGTCTTCGCTGAACGTCCGCTTCTGGCCTTGGCGAAATGCCACGCTGCCAGGTGATTTCGATTCACAGGTGGACAGCTGCTTCCAATGCGGATGCCTTTGTGCTCAAGTCAAATGAGGCCCACGTCATCGTGAGAAAATCAAATGATAGTATCCAGGCGGCAAGCTATTCTCAGTGTTGCAGTCACGCTCGGTTTGGCCGCGCTCCCAAGGTTCGCATTCGCGAGGTCAGGCGATCCACTCTACGGACTTGATACTGATAACGATCGCACGATTGATCTTGCAGAGGCCAAAAAAGCGGCATCCGCTGTATTTGATCGCCTCGACCGCGATCACGATGGAACCCTCGATCGGCGCGAGCTTCGCGGCCGCCTTACGGCGAAGGAGCTGGACGCCGCGGATCCCGATCACGACAAGACGCTGACAAAGGACGAATACCTTGCAGTTGTCGAGAAACGCTTCAACGCCGCTAATCCGGATCGTGACGGGACGCTGGATGCAAAGGAATTGAGAACAAAGGCTGGCCGGGCACTGCTTAAGCTCTTAAGATGATGCCCGCGCGTCTAGGTTACCGACAGTATGGGTGCCTGCTCGTTCAGTCCAGTTTCTGCTGAATGACCCGTGCCAGCGAAAATAGTCGACGTTCGATCGTAGACGGCACCTCGCACACGTAGCCAACTGTCTGTCGGCGCTCGTCAAACACACGGGTTTCCCAAGCAATTTGGTCGGCAAGCTTTTCGATCGCGGTCTCATCCTGATTCGGCGCGTCCTGCTGCGCACGCAAATTGGTCAGTTCGGCGCTGATTTTTTCCCTCAACTGCTGCTGTCGCAACGAGAAGCGCCAGATGCCGGCCATGACGTCATCGCGTTCTCGACTGAGTGTGGCGAAAAGGCCGGCGAACAACAGCTTTGCTTTGAGCTGTTTCTCGGCACTCGTTCCGACGATGAAGTCGGCGGCGCCTTTTTCCGCATCTGCAAGGGGTGTGCGCCGTCCTGCTAGCTGAAGCACGAGACCCTGAACTGTTGGATCTTTCGTCCAGGCATCGCCGACGTCATCGATCTCGGGGCCAGTCCAGAAGGCCGCGATCGAAAGCTTGGGCACCACGATCTGAGGACAGGGCCAGTCTGGATGACGTGCATCCATGGCAATCGCGGTGGCGTGCAGAGTGACAACGGCCAGTCCTGCAATGATCCCGTGCTTCATGCTGCACCTGCAGCTTCGCCTCGACGCGTGATGAGCCCGCGCGACGGATCGTAGGCGAGGATGGCGCCGAGGATGAATAGGACGGTGCACCCCACCACGACGGCAAGGGAGAGCCAGTTCACCTGCGCATAGAGGGCAAAGCGGATGAGCTCGACGGCATGCGTGAAAGGGTTGAACTCGCAAATATAGTAGAGCAGCGGGCTGCTCTCGCGCACCTGCCAGAGCGGGTATAGTGCCGATGAGGCAAAGAACATCGGAAAGATCACGAAATTCATAACGCCTGCGAAGTTCTCAAGCTGCTTGATGGCAGAGGAAATGAGCATGCCAAGCGCGCCGAGCATAAGGCCGCAGAGCACAAGCGCCGGCAGCACCAGCAGATAGCCAACAGGGGGCGGCCCGATCTCCCAGAACCGCGCGATCAGCAGGAATGCATACACCTGCAGTAACGAAACGGCTGTGCCGGCGATCAGCTTCGAACAAAGAAGATACCAGCGCGGAAATGGGCTTACCAGCAACGTACGCATGTTGCCCATTTCACGATCGTACACCATTGAGAGCGATGACTGCATGCCATTGAACAGCTGGATCATCGCAATCAAACCGGGGGTGATGTACTCAGCATAAAGGATATACGTTTGATAAGGGGGGATGATGGACAGGCCGAGGACTTGTCGGAATCCAGCGGCGAAAATGAATAGCCAGACGAGAGGGCGAACCAACGCCGAGATGAAGCGTTCGCGCTGATGCAGGAACCTGAGACTCTCGCGCCAAACGATACCTTTTAAGCAAATTGCGAATTGGCCAGGCGTAAAGCCTTTTGGCGGAGAGACGAGAGAAATGGTGCTCGGCCTGTCGCTGATGGTGCTGTTCATTCGGGCTCGCCCACCAAATGCTCGCCACCGGTCAAGCGTACAAAGGCATCACGAACGTTCGCGGCCCCGCAATTGGCGAGGACGCGTGACTGGGGGCCGTCGGCCAAGACCTGCCCTTGGTGCAACACGATCAAATGATCATTGTCACCAACTTCGTCGATCAGGTGTGTGGCCCACAGCACGCTGATGCCATCCTCAGCTATCAATTGGCGGACGTAACGCAGGATATCGGCTCGCGAATTGATGTCGAGGCCGACGGTTGGTTCGTCAAGGACCAGTAGACGGGGATGGTGCAGCAAGGCGCGTGCAATCTCAACGCGCCGCATATGTCCCCCCGAAAGGCTTCGAACCTTGTCATCGGCTCGATCCTTCAGCGCTATGCGCATGAGCACTTCATCGGCGCGTGTCTGTGCCTCACGCCTGCGAATTCCATGAAGGGCCGCGTGATACATCAGGTTTTGCATGACCGAGAGATCGAGATCGAGAGTGCGGGACTGAAACACAACACCGAGAATCCGCAGGGCCTCCCCAGAGGCCCGCTCCACATCGTGTTCAGAGATCCGGATGCGCCCGTGCTGCGTGGCATAGAGCCGGGTGATCAGTGAAAACAGTGTGCTCTTGCCGGCGCCGTTGAGACCAAGCAGTACGGCAAATGTCGCCGGTCCGACAGTGAATGTCACATTGTCGAGCGCGCGCCGTTCGCCATAGGCATGGCTGACTGCTTCAACCGAAAGCATCGGTATTGTCATCCCCTGCAACCATCCGGCTATGATCCGTTTTTCAGCGCTTGGTGATTGTTATGCCCCACGGCAATTCGCCTACCTGGATAGACTTGACCACTTTCAGGCTGGCTACATCGATGACCGAGACATCGTTGGAAAGGCCATTTGTGGTCAGCAGGTACTTTTCGTCGGGCGTCAACGCCATGTGCCAAACGCGTTGACCCACGAGAAGATACTTCTTTACTTCGTGAGTTGTGCCATCGATCACGGCTACTCGGTTGGCCGGACCGAGAGCAACGAAGCCGGTCTTGCCGTCTTTCGTAATGTTTATACCCACGGGCTGAATGGCCTCGCTGCGCAGACCGGGGATAGCGAAGCTGATCTTTTTGGTCACCTGGTGCTTGACCGGGTCAATGATGCTGACCGTGCCGCCGATTTCGGACGAAACCCAGAGCTCCGACGCGTCACTTTTGAACACCGCGAAACGAGGGCGAGAATCCACCAACACGTTGGCAATGATTTTGCGCTCGCGGGTGTCTATGAAATGCGCCATGTTCGTTGTTTCTGAGGTGTTGACGAGCACCTTACCGTCAGGGCTGATGCCCATTCCTTCCGGTTCGACGCCAACTTGGACCTCGCCAAGCGCGGCCCGCCTCTCCATATCGATTATCGTGACCGTGTTGTTGTTTTCGTTGGCCACGTAGAGCACGCGTCCGTCTGGACTTAGGGTGAACAACTCCGGATCGGGTCCCGATGGGAGGTTGGCAACTACTTCGCCTGTTTTGGTGTCGACGACCTGGACCGTGTCGTCATCACCCACCGCCACCAGGCAATGGTTATCGTCATTCGTCAGCTCGATGCCGCGCGGCCGCTGGCCGACCTTGATGGTCCTGACGGTTTCCATCTTGTCGATATCCACCACACTAATGGTGTTGCCCTTTTCGTTCGAAACATAGGCGGTAAAAGCGCTCGCGGGGCCTCCAAGGCCGATAGCGATTGCAAAAGCCAGCAGAGTGGGGCGCTGTTTGCTCATTGGGTATGCTCAGACTGATTTCATCGCGGGCCAACTATTGCAGACTGCATTGGGTCTCGGGACGGTCATAGCCAAGCGTATCGAGTGCCGAAAACTGGTGCAGGAAGCCTGCCTGCGGCGAGACCGAGACGATGGTCCGGCCGTCGGTGAGCAGAATGGGCTGACGCAATTGCAGGTCCCAGTCACGCACTGTCAGCTTTTGGCCTTTGAAGGCACCCAGCGCGAGTTGTGGTCCCTTCAGAAATTCAAAGAGTACCTTCGGATCGGCTGAATTCTGACGCGAGGCGGCTTCGCCGACCATACGGCCTGCGGTCCATGCCTGCATATCGAGCGAGGTCATCAGCCGTTTGAATTGTTCGGTAAAGCGACTTTGCATCTGAATTCCGCCCCACAGGTCGTTTGATGCGTCCCAACTCGTGGGTACCAGTCCTGCGGAACCGGCAACGGGGCGCGGATCCCAGGTCCGGTAAGGCAAGTTGTTCGCGAAAACTTCGCTCTCGTCGGCGACCACAAGGACATCATAGTTCGGCACTTCCTGGGTGAAGACCGGCATCTGCTGTTGAATCTGCGCGACGCCGCTGTCGGTACGACGTGCACCGCCGGTGTCCTTGAATTCGCGCTGTTGAACAATCTTGGCACCGAAGCGAGTGGCTGCACGCGTCAGCGCCGCCGCGAAAAGCTGATCGCGCTCATGTGAGCCCACCACCAGAAACCAACGGACCCACTTCTTCCACACTAGGTATTGTGCAAGCCCATCCGCCAGCATGGCCCGCGATGGTGCGGTGTGGATTATGTTGCCGCGGCAGTCCTTTTGGCGGAGACGGTCATCGGTTGAAGCGACGTTAAAAAACAAGATGCGATCCGCTTTGCCCGCATCGGCGGCTCTAAGCAGTTCATCAGCCGGAAGATCCGCTACGATGAGGAAGACGCCTTGGCTTGCGAGTTGGCGTACCGCTGCCGCGGGGTCGTCACCAGTTTTCAAATGCATGTCGACAAGCAAGTAGCGCTGATTCAGGAACCGGCCCGTCGTATTATTGTCTCTGACCGCCATCTGGGCACCGGCGAGCCCGATATCGGGTGGAGGCATCTGTACAAGTGAAATCGTTTCTTGTTGTTGTGCCCGGCGCAGATAACCGATTTTGATATCGAGCGGATCTTGGGCTTGAGCAGCGATTGCAAGCTCAAGCAGGATGGCAAGGACGAGTGCTGAAAGCCGTACAAAGAGTGTATTCACGACTGAAGTACGCCGCTGATTTTGTTCACTTTCGCGATCAGACTGCCAATCCGTGTTCAATTCAAGGTCGATATTGACTAACCTAGGACACCTCCGAGCAATGCACTGACCCTACGCTCGACTGTATTATGCGGAAGCTCGATGGAGCGCGTTAATGACAATGTTGTTGGCAAGCGTTACGGGAAGCCGCGAAGCGGAACTCGCGATCAGCCATGGCGCCGACATTGTCGATCTGAAAGATCCCACGAAAGGGGCTCTAGGCGCGCTCGAACCTTCTGTCGTGTGTGATGCAGTCAAGGTTATCGCCGGCCGGCGGCCAGTAAGCGCCGTCATCGGCGATGTGCCCATGGAGCCCGATCAAATCAATGCTGCCGTCCGAACAATGGCGGCAACCGGCGTCGACTACGTCAAGGTTGGCCTTTTTGCCGGCCCTGGACGTGGCGAATGTATTCGCGCACTCGCTGCACTTGCGCAGCGAACCAAGCTTGTAGGCGTGATGTTCATCGATTGCGAACCTGACAATGAGTTGATCGGTCACATGGCCAAGTCAGGATTTGCCGGGGCCATGTTGGATACGGCTCAAAAAAATGGCGCTCGGTTACTCGATCATGCCGATCCAGCCGCCATTGGTGACTTTGTCCGTGCCTGCCGCTCTCACGGTCTGTTCACCGGACTTGCAGGCTCGCTCGAAGCGGCGGACGTTCCACGCTTGTTGCTGCTCGCTCCTGACTATCTTGGATTCAGAGGTGCACTGTGTGCCCGCCACGACCGCCGGGCAGGATTGGATCCAGCTGCGCTAAGCCTAATACGCGGGCTGATCCCTCACGACTCACGCAGTGATGAAAGTGAGCGCTTCAAGCAAGACAGGACCGATTTTTGGCTGCTTGCGGCACGGGGCTATTCTGAAACCGTCAAAGATGGCACGCCGCCGGACCGGGTTTTGGTGCACGATTTCGAAATTCCCGCGCGGATTGGCGTGTATGAAAGCGAACGCGAAATTCCGCAGCGCGTGCGCTTCAACGTAGACGCCGATGTTACTCGCGCGGCGCAACCAGCGCAGGATCTGCGTGACGTGCTCTCTTATGACATTATTGCAGACGGCATTCGTCTGATTGTGGCTGAAGGTCATATTCCGCTAATCGAAACGCTGGCCGAGCGGATCGCCAATTTCGTGCTCGAATACCCTCAGGTCCAGGGCGTCACCGTCAAGGTGGAGAAGGTCCAAACCGGCTCTGGCCGGGTGGGGGTCGAAATCAGGCGGCAGCGAGCGGCAGCCGTAGCTAAGATCTATCATTTGTTTCCCTCGGTGTCAGGCAAGAGGGGTCCCGCCGACTAGATGCGTGACAAGTGCGTCACCGTAATCAAGCTCGGCGGCAGCTTTGCCGGCTCGCGATATCTCGCTGGCTGGGTCGAGGTTCTGGCGAATTCCGGGGGCCGCAGCGTCGTCGTACCTGGCGGCGGCCTCTTTGCCGACGCCGTTCGACACGCACAGCCAAAATTGGGCTTCAGCGATGCGGTCGCTCATCACCTCGCGCTGCTCGCGATGGAACAGTTTGGGCAGGTGTTGGCAAGCCTCAGCTCAAACTTCGTTATCGTTTATTCCACGGCTGCGATCCGACGTGTTCTTCGTGCCGGCGATGTGCCGATCTGGTCGCCTGCGAGGATGGCGCTGCGCAGGCCGGAAATCATACCGAGCTGGGACATTACCTCGGACAGCCTGGCGGCCTGGCTCGCCGGCCATATCGGTGCCGGGCAGATCATGCTGGTCAAGCACGGCGGCCCGTTTGAGGGCCCGATGCGGGCGGTCGACTTGGCCGAGCGCGGCATCGTAGACCGCGAGTTTCCACGTTTTTTGGCCGCCAGCGGGGCGCTGGCGTCGATCGTCGCTGCCAAGAACTATGCGTCAGCAGGAAGGCTCATTCGCAATCGCGGAACGCCGGGTACACCCATCGACTTGCATCAGCCGGGTGCGAAGCGCTTACTTCGGCAACTATGGCCAACAGCAAAAAGCCACGCTGGGGATGGGCGCTGACGGGGTCGGGACATTTCTTTAAGGAGTGTCTAGCCATTGTGCGCGAGCTTGAAGATGTCGACCTCTTCGTCAGTCGTGCGGCGGCTGAGGTCATTCGCATGTATCGGCAGGACTTCGATCTTCCGAAATCGATGCGCATCTATCGCGACACAACGGCTAGTGCAGCGCCGGTGGGTGCTTTTTATTACGGCACATATCACACACTAGTTCTGGCACCGGCAACCTCGAACACGGTTGCCAAATGCGTGTATGGAATTTCGGATACCCTGGCGACGAACGTGTTTGCGCAGGCTGGCAAGTGCAGAGTATTTTCTATCGTCTTTGCCTGCGATACCGCGCCTGAACTCGAGACGGAGGCGCCGAAAGGCATGGTGAAGGTCTACCCACGCCAAATCGACCTCGACAACACCGCACGGCTGAAATCGTTTAAAGACGTTGTGGTCGTAGAAACGCTGGCACAGCTTGGCACGCAGCTTTCCCGGCGAAAGCGCGAACTCAAATGACCGAACATATCGCCTTCCTCACCGGCCATCTTGCCCAACCAAGGCTGGAGAAGGTCCTGGTCAGCATGGACAATCCGGGGTTTGCTTGGTCAGTGATCAATGTCGGGGTTAAGGTTGCGGCACTAATGACCGGAGCGATCATCGAACGCCGCCTGCCACGTCCACTGCAGGCAAGTCGCGTGTTGGTGCCTGGTCGCTGCCGTGCCGACCTCAATCATCTGAGCGCTGAATTCGGCGTTCCTTTCGAGCGCGGCCCGGATGAGCTTAAGGACTTACCAGCCTATTTTGGAAAGGGCGGACGTGACCTCGACTTGTCCCGCTACGACATCCGTATATTCGCAGAGATCGTTGATGCAGCGACACTCGGAGTCGACACCATATTGAGCCGGGCACGCACGATGCGTGCAGCAGGTGCCGATGTAATCGACCTCGGCTGTCTCCCAGACACTCCGTTTGCGCATCTAAAGGACGCGGTGCGCGCCCTGCGCGCGGAGAATTTTGCGGTCAGCGTCGATTCGGCCGAAAGCGAAGAACTTCGGGCGGGCGGGTTGGCAGGCGCTCAGTTCCTGCTCAGTCTCGACGAGACCACGCTCGATCTCGCCGCGGAAACAGGAAGCACGCCGGTGCTGGTATCGGCGCGTCACGGAGACCTCAATTCGCTCCTGCGGGCGGCAGAGGGCGCTGCCAAGCGCGGCATCAAGGCGATCCTCGATCCAATTCTCGATCCCATTCATTTCGGCTTCATGGCCTCGCTTGCGCGCTATGCCGAGTTGCGGCGGCAATTGCCTGAGGCGGAAATTCTCATGGGCACCGGCAATCTCACCGAATTGACGGATGCAGACAGTGGCGGCATTACTGCGGCGCTGCTTGGGATTTGTTCCGAGCTCGCTATCCGCAACGTGCTCGTGGTGCAGGTAAGCCCTCACACGCGCCGCACCCTCCAAGAACATAATGCTGCGCGCCGTATTATGCTTGCCGCGCGCGAGGACAATAGCTTGCCGCAGGGCTACGGTACTGCATTGCTGCAGCTCCACGACCGCAAGCCTTTTCCCAATAGCGCGCAGGAGATCGCGGATTTGGCTGCCAAGGTTAAGGACGCGAACTTCCGGATCGAGACGGCTGAAGACGGAATCCACGTCTACGCACGCGGCGTGCACCACGTCAGTGAAGATGCGTTTTCATTGTTTCCCATGCTCGGTGTTGAGAACGACGGCCCGCATGCGTTCTACCTGGGCGCTGAGCTATCCAAGGCCGAGATCGCTTGGCGTTTGGGCAAGCGTTATATTCAGGATGAACCGCTCGATTGGGGCTGCGCTGTCGACCGCATTACTGAAGATCTGACCCGCTTGCGCGCAGCCGGTCATACGCTCCGCGCGTCTGCTTCGAAAGAAAGTGATGCGGATGATTCGTAGTGCCAGGACCTTTTTGCGATGCCGCTGATTCGAGAGAGCATTGTAATCACCGCCAATCGTGAAGGCCGCGCTCACATTGCGCCGATCGGACTGATTGCCGAGGACGGCGATTGGATCATTGCCCCGTTTCGCCCGTCGGCCACTCTCGACAATCTTATCTCAGTGCCATTCGCCACTGCCAACCATACCGATGATGTGCGCGTATTCGCGGGCTGTCTCACCGGCCAGCACCTTTGGCCCACGATGGCGTCCGAGGAGGTCCCGGTGCCACGCCTTGCAGGTGCGCTGTCGCATGCCGAACTTGCGGTCATTGACGTCAAAGACGATCCGCAACGGCCCCGCTTGCGCTGTCGGGTTGTACGTTTTGTTTCCCATATGCCATTTCAAGGCTTCAATCGCGCCCAGGCTGCCGTGCTCGAAGCCGCGATCCTGGTAAGCCGCCTTCACCTGCTCCCGCGCGAAAAAATCGAGCGCGATTTGGCCTACCTCCACACTGCCGTCGAAAAGACTGCTGGGCCGCGCGAGATCGAAGCCTGGACCTGGCTGGCGAACAAAGTCGCCGCGCATTTTGCTAGGCTGACTCCTCCGCAGATCGCGGGGGCGAACGACCAGGCGCGGTGAACGTCATCCGCTCTATTTCGTGACTGGGGCCGGTTCGATCAGATGGTTGCTCTCATCGAGCAGCGGAACGCCATAGCTCATAAGGATCGCAGTGATAGCGGCCTGTTTGTCTCGAATGAGTTGATTGAGCTGGCGCTTCCAATTCTGGTCAGAGTAACGCACGCCCATGCCGATGCGAAACGTCATGCGCGACCCGTTCGTTTCTTTAAGCAGCGGCACGATCGTAAGCGGTTCCTTTGACTGTTTCGCGTAATAGCCCGCCAACGGGCCCCACAGCACTCCGGCGTCGATGGTCCCATCGAGTATGTCATTGACCATTGCAACCGCGGACGAATCATACCGCGTATCGACTACGAGTGGATAAGGTTTGGCTTTCTCAATGAGACCGTTGAGTACCAGATTGGTTGCAGGCGGAGTGCCGGCGACCACGCCAATTCGTTTGTCCTTGAGCCGCGGATCCGCGAGGGTGTCGACCCCATCCAGCCCGCGACCCGGGCTGAAAACCAACGTATACGCAGTGTGGTAATATGGATTTGTAACCTGAACGATGTCATCGCCTTGGGGCACGCCCATGATGATGTCGCACTTGTAGAGTACCAGCGTTCTGCTCACAAAACCTGGCGCGTTTGGGAACCACGTGAAAGATATGCCCTTGCCCAATTCTTTCGCGAATAATTCGGCAATCCTGTTTTCAAAACCGGCGCCATTAGTGTCCGAATAGGGCAGGTTATGTGGATCTGCACATACTCGAAACACTTTGGGATCGACCAGCTCGAATGGACCTTGAGATTGCGATGCGCCTGGTGCGTTTGCCGGCGGGGCCATTTGCGCGATTGCTAGGGTGCCCGCGAATACAGCCGGACCTGCGCAAATTACGAAACGAGTCCAAAGCTTCATGCCACGCAACTCACGATCGTCTGCTTGAATGCGCCGTGTCGATTTGCGCTCAGCGCGCAGGACCCAGGCATTTAACTTCGGCCTCTTCTGCCGCTTTCGGCTTCTCAGCACGCTTCGCGGGGCGCCCACGTGGGACGGCATCGTTGGCGCGCGCACGCAAGTAGATATAAATATCGTCGATATAACACATTACATTCGGATTGGTCCCAAATGCGGGCATCACTTTCTCGGCTGCCGTGTTAACGTTTTTGCGCCCGCTTGCTATTGCCCCAACGAAGTCGCCATAGCTGACCGATTTTAGTGCGTCCTTGAGCCCGGGCGCGTAGGTCGAGCCTTCCCCGTCAGGTCCGTGACAGACGTGGCAATCCGAATGGTAACGGCGGAAACCGGAATAGGTGTACCAATCCACCGTGCCATCGCTCTCAATTTTGAAAGTCGGGGTATCGTCTTTGTCAAAATACTTGCCGTTATCCTCTTTCACCGCTTTCGGATCGCCAGAACCGTCCGCGACCGCACGACCAACGCCGATAGCAAGCGCTGCCGCGACAAATATCGCGAGCGCAAAGTTAAATGGTCTCACGGAGTTTCCTCTGTGATCTCGCATCACCCGATGGCTTGCGGTTTTTACAATCGAACCCGGGGCGCTGCCAAAGACGACGCCCCGGGTCCACTATACTTATTCTGCGTGCCGGACTTTAACTGCCGGGCAGCGCAAATACCGTGAGCTGGCCACCGAGCGAAGTGTAATCGCGCAAGCCAGCGTAGCCGCCTACGGCGCCGAGGCCCGCCTGCGGATCGGTTAGGCCCGCAGCGAGCCCGATGCCCGCCCAGCCGCCGACGCCCGACAGAACAGCAATGTATTGCTTGCCACCGTGCTCGTAGGTCGTCACGTTGCCAATAATGCCGGACGGGGTCTTGAACTTATAAAGTTCCTTGCCCGTCTTGGCATCCACCGCTTTCAGATAACCTTCCAACGTGCCGTAGAACACCACGCCGCCGGCAGTAGCCAGAGCCCCGGACCACACTGAGAATAGCTCTGGAACCGACCATACGATCTTCCCCTTGCCGGCATCCCAAGCGATGAAGTTGCCCATGTTCTTCTTGCCGGGAGGCGGATACATCGACAACGTTGCCCCGACATAGGGCTGGCCCGCCGTGTAAGAAACGCGGAAGGGCTCGTAGTCCATGCAGACATGGTTAGTCGGCACATAGAAAAGTTTCGTATCCGGCGAATACGCCGCTGGTTGCTCATCCTTGGTACCTAGTGCGGCAGGGCATACGCCCTTGGTATTTTTGTCTTCGCCGGTCTGCTCGGTCGAGTACTGTGACACGACCAACGGGCGACCGTAGGTCTTCGAATTCTTGTCCATGTCAACTTTGGTGGCCCAATTGACCGTTGGGTCGTATTTCTCGGCCACCAGCAAAGCTCCGTTTGCACGGTCGAGGGTGTAGGCGAACCCGTTACGGTCAAAGTGGACTACTGCTTTGTGATTGGTGCCGCCGACATCGACGTCGGCGAGGATCATCTCGTTGACCCCGTCATAGTCCCATTCGTCGTGGGGGGTCATTTGATAGACCCACTTGGCCATGCCGTTGTCAGGGTCACGGGCGAAAATCGTCATCGACCATTTGTTGTCGCCCGGTCTTTGCTTGGGATTCCAAGTCGAAGGATTTCCCGAGCCGTAATAGATCAGATTCAGCTGCGGGTCATAGGAGATCCATCCCCAGGTGCAGCCGCCGCCGATTTTCCATTGATCGCCCTGCCAAGTTTTGACACTCGAGTTTGCTCCAACCGGCTTGCCAAGTTCAGTTGTCTTCTGAGGGTCGACCAGGACCTGATCGTCTGGTCCGACCGAATAGCCTCGCCACGCCATTTTGCCGTCGCTGAGATTGTATGCAGTCACGTGGCACTGCACGCCGAATTCGCCGCCGGATATACCGATCAGGACCTTGTCCTTCACGATCATCGGCGCCGACGTCCCGGTTTCGCCTTTTTTGGGATCGCCGTTCACGGCTTGCCACACCACTTTACCTGTCTTGGCGTCGAGCGCGACCAGCGTGGTATCGGCCTGGTGCAGGAAAATCTTGCCGTCTGCGTAGGCCAGGCCGCGGTTGACGGTATCGCAGCACATCACAGGAATGACGTTCGGATCCTGTCTTGGTTCATATTTCCAGAGGATCTTGCCGTCGTTATTGAGATCCAGCGCGAAAACCGGATTCGGGAACGGCCCATGCACGTACATTACGTCGCCAATGATCAACGGGCCGCCTTCGTGACCGCGCAATACGCCGGTCGAGAAGGTCCACGCAACTTGCAGCTTGCCAACGTTATCCGCCGTGATCTGTTTAAGTTGCGAATACCGTGAATTTGAGTAGTCCCCCGTGGGCATCACCCAGTCTTTTGGGTTCTGCGACATTTTTTGCAATTGCTCGTTGCCGCTCGCTGAAGAAGCAACTAGAGCGGCCGCGGCACAGCTGGCTAAAAGCAGATAACGCATCCGTGTCCTCCCTGCGAAATTTTCGCGGGTTGACCGGCGCAACAGCACTTACCATGCCGCGTGTCGGCACCCGTGCATTGAGAAGCGCTTCCGGCAGCGTGTCACAGCGCAGCGTGGCATCTGGGGCATTCAGCAAGATGCCCCGCCTAGCTTACGAAAAGCGCCAGTATTCCCGTTCGACTGGCGCCCTTGAAGCCGGAACCGAATTGAAGTCTATGCTTGCGTCCTACCGGCCGCAACTAAAAAACATGTACGCGACATCGCGGCACGTACCGAGAATTACCACCATAGCAATTAAAAGCAGCGCACCTCTGCTTCGGCTTGCGCTTGCCGCAAATTTTTTACTGCCTCTTTTGCCGGCTCGGGGCCTCGAAACATGGCGCCAAACCGGCCAGGAACTTGCGCGAGGCTCAGCACAGCCTGCGCCGCCACATAGCGCTCGTAGGGCAGTAGCATGGCGATGACGTCAATTGAGCAGGAACATTGTCGCAACGCGACTTGCGTGTCGCCGTGCGTCTTCATGCACGCAAAAACGTAGTCCGCTCTCGCCTCGGTGGGGTAGTCGTTGGTTTGCGCAGTTGCTTGCGCTGCAACTGCGAGAACCAGCGCAAAGCCAACGCCTGCAACGCCTTCCGGTAACCTCAACATTACGCGTCCCTTGCGCCCAGATTTGGCTGCCGGTGCGCCCGATGATAGTGCTCGATGTCGTTCACTCAAGACCGTTGCCTTGCTGGATCGGCAACAGTGTCGCAGCCTGCTTGGCAGCGTCAATGCAAATACCCTCCTATAATCAAGGCCGGAACGGGATTTCTGCCTGGCGCTTTGCACCGCTCAGCCCGCAAGATACGTCATGTCGAATTTACGCACTGTCATCGGGTTCTGTGTCACCACCGCAGTCTGCTTTTCGGCGGATCGCGCTCCGGCCGACGTGGTCCGATTGGCAGTTCAGAAAACCGGGACAGTTGCTTGGGTGCTGAACGTGATACGCGCCCATCAGCTGGACAAGCAGGTTGGCATCACTATCACGACCTTGGAATTGGCAAGCCCGGAGGCCGGGAAGATCGCGCTGCGCGGCGGCTCCGTCGACGTTATCGCCGCCGACTGGCTGTGGGTTTCCCGTGAACGCGAACTCGGCGCCAAGCTCGTTTTCTATCCTTATTCGACGGCGCTAGGCGCCGTAATGGTGCCCGAGAATTCATCGATCAGAACTCTCGCCGAGCTGCAAAACAAAACGCTTGCGGTCGCGGGAGGGCCGCTTGACAAAAGTTGGCTGCTGTTGCGAGCCGCGACAAAGCAGAAGGGCGTTGATCTAGGCACCCAGGCCAAGGTGATATACGGCTCGCCCGCATTGCTTGCAGGCAAAATGCTGCATGGCGACTTCGATGCGACGCTTAACTACTGGAATTTTTCTGCGCACCTGGAAACGCGCGGCTTTCGCCAGCTTGTCGGCATCGACGAGCTGCTGCCGAATTTCGGCGTGACCGGCCCATTGTCGATGATTGGCTATGTTTTCGATGAAACTTGGGCAGCGGCCCACCGCGAGACAATCAACCAGTTTCTCGATGTCACACAAAAGGCCAAGCAGATCCTGCTGAAGTCGGACGCCGAATGGGAGCGTATCGCGCCACTGGTTGGCGCGCGCGACACCGCCACACTGAATATCTACCGTGAGCGCTATCGCCAGGGCATTCCGAGCCGGCCGATCGATTCCGAGGAGAAGGATGCAAGCGCACTTTATCGCGTGCTCCTTAAGCTCGGCGGTACAGCATTGGTCGGAGAAGGCGAAGAACTTGCGCCCGGGACTTTCTACCGGCCGGGCATTCAAAATTAAACTATGGTGCGGTTGATCTCACTTGCACTGTTCCTCGGAATCTGGTGGTTGGCATCACTTTTTTCGGGACCCCAGATGCTGCCGGGACCGGTCAAAGTGCTGACCGCCATCGCCGTGCAGGCGCAAAGCGGCGATCTCTTCTTTCAGCTTGGGGTGACGTTGGCACGGGTATTCGCGGCCTTCACGATCGCCATGATAGGCGGCACCGCGATTGGGCTGCTTATGGGCCGGGTAAAGATTGCCGACCGGATCGGTGATCCGTGGCTCATCGTGTTGCTGAATTTGCCGGCGCTGGTGATTATTGTGCTGGCCTTTATCTGGGGTGGGCTCACGGAGATTGCGGGCGTATTGGCGGTCGCAATCAACAAATTACCGAACACAGTTGTTACTGTGCGCGAAGGTGCCCGCGCTCTGGATACCAGCCTTGATGAAATGGCGCGCGTCTTTGCCCTGCCACGAGGAAAGGTCTTGTGGCACGTCGTTTTGCCGCAGCTCGCGCCTTATCTCGCTGCGGCGGGGCGTTCCGGCCTTTCGTTGGTTTGGAAGATCGTGCTCATCGTCGAACTGCTCGGCCGCCCGAATGGCATAGGATTTCAAATCGGCGTGGCCTTTCAGTTGTTTGACGTGACGCTTATTCTTGCCTACGCGCTCGCGTTTGTAACGGTCATTCTCATTATCGAAACCGCAGTGGTGCAGCCCATTGAACGACGCGCATCCCGCTGGCGAAACCGGACGCCTTAGGGTCCGTATTACGCACAAGGCGTTCACCGCAGCGTCAGGCGAACGATTCGACGTTCTGCGCGATATCTGTTTCGACTTAGGGCACAGTGAAGTCGGTGCTCTCGTCGGTCCGTCCGGTTGCGGCAAGACTACGATTCTTCGGATCATTGCGGGACTTGATGTTGATTTTGACGGGACGATAACGCGCCCGTTATCGGGCCGACTTGGGATGGTCTTCCAGGAACCACGCCTGCTTCCCTGGCGCACTGTCGATGACAACGTGCGTCTCGTAGCGCCAAGCATCGCCCCTGAGATGCTCACGTCTCTGTTCGAGGTTTTGGATCTGGAGGCGCATTATCTGCACTATCCCGGCGAACTTTCGCTGGGGCTTGCGCGTCGCGTTGCACTGGCGCGAGCACTTGCGATCGACCCGGCTCTGCTGCTGCTTGATGAACCGCTCGTTTCCCTCGATGAAGCTCTGGCGGAGCGACTGCGCGCACAACTTGCGATCTTGATAGAAACCCGCCCGATTACAACTCTGCTTGTGACCCATGATCTTCAAGAGGCGGTCCGGCTTGCTGACCGGATCTTCCTGCTGTCTCCGCGGCCTGCGCGGATCGTTGCCGAAATTCCACTTGCGACACCGCGGTCTACTCGGTCCGAGCAGGAGATCGCCAAAATTGTCGACGAGGTTTCGAGTCGAATAAGCGGCCACTGCTAGTCAGAAGTTCGATCACGAAGCATGACGCTACTGATCTTTGATTGCGACGGCGTGCTGGTTGATTCCGAAGTACTCGCCAATGAGGCGTTGGCCGAGTTGATGAGCGCGCTCGGCCACCCTATGACGACCGAGCAGGCCGTCCAGATTTTCTCTGGCCTCCGTCTGCGCGATGTTCTGGAATCTGCGGAGGCGCTGCTGTCGTTCCCAATACCCGCCGACCTGGGAGCAGCGGCGGGACAGCGGCTTTTCGAGCGGTTCCGTCGCGAGCTCCAGCCTGTCAAAGGTGTTCGCGAGGCGCTTGATATGTTGCCATACCCACGCTGTGTCGCATCTTCTTCTTCCCGAGAGCGGCTTGATCTGTCGATCGAAGTCACAGGCCTTAAGGCGCTGTTTGGCGACAACGTCTTCAGTGCCGATCAAGTTCATCACGGCAAGCCTGCGCCCGATCTTTATTTGTTCGCCGCTCGGTCATTAGGAGTAATACCCGCCAACTGCATCGTCGTTGAGGATTCAACGCTGGGCATTCAGGCCGCCGTTTCGGCAGGGATGAAGACGATCGGTTTTGCCGGCGCAAGTCATGCGACAGTGGAGCTGGCTCAACGGCTGAAGGAGGCGGGCGCCAATATTGTTATCGCCGCGATGCCCGATCTGCCCGGTGCCGTAGAACGTCTTAGACCAGCGCCTGGCTAGAGATCGGAGCGAGACTTGTTCTTCGCGCTACTTGGAGCAAATATTCGCCTGAATATCGTTTGGATGCAAAAACGCATGCCGGCTCGGTCGATCGCCATACTGACGTTTTGCGTGTGCGCCGCGTTTGCCGCGGCGGCACAGGACATGATGCGCTATGTCGATCTGAACTCGCCTGAGATGACGACGGCAGAAATGACACGCGACGAGGTTGCCGCCAAAGCGGCGGCCGCCACGCCCGGCCATCCCGCTGACTTTACCGGGAAGAAGTTGTCGGGGCTCGATCTCTCGGGGCTCGATCTCTCCGGTGCGATTTTTCGCGCCGCGCGCCTCAACAAGGCCAAACTCATCGGGGCAAAGCTCGATCGCGCGGTCCTCGACCAGGCCTGGATGCTGGAGGCGGATCTCAGTCACACGAGCTTGCAACATGCCAACTTGTTTGCCGCGCAGATGTTGCGCACCCGGCTCGATGGCGCCGATCTCTCAGGAGCGCGAGTGGTAGCTGATCTCAGCAGCGCGAGCCTCGTCGATGCCAAGCTGACCGGTGCAAATCTCGCTGCCGATATGAAAAATCAGTCCATGGGGTTGATGCATACGGTTCTTAAATCGGCGCGGCTTGATGGTGCTGACCTAAGCAATGCCGACCTATCTCGCGCCGAATTGCAATTCGCGTCGCTCAAGAAAGCCAACCTTTCGGGTGCCTCGCTGCGCGGCGCCGATCTCAGCGGGGCTGATCTCACCGGTGCAACCGTGTCCGGCGCCGATTTTCTTGGGACCGATCTTGCTTCCGCGCGATTGACAGCTCCTATCGGTCTTGAAGACGCCCGCAACTTCGACAAGGCTGTGAATCGCGACCGCCTCTTGAAACAATAGGTGGCCGCCTCCATGCCCGGAACTCGTTGGAGGAGCGACATGTGCAGAATGATCATCGTAGGTGCCGCCCTTGCACTTATGAATTTCGCAGCGCAAGCCCAAGACAAGCCGATCCGCTTCTGGAATTTGACCGTTTACACCATTACGGCGCTTCAGATGTCGCCTGCGGGTAAAGACGATTGGGGAATCAATCAGTGCAAGAACGATCGTGACGGGACAGTCGATCACGATGAGCGCCTGCGAATCACCGACATAAAACCGGGGCGTTATGATGTTAAGCTAGCCGACAAAATCGGCCGCGTATGCATTGTGCGCAATATCGATGTGAAGGAGGGCGCTGTTTTCACTGTCGAGGAGAAGCAGCTCACCGAATGCGGCAAGTGAAAAGTCCCCGCGAGATGATCTTCAATTATCGCGGATAGCCCGAAAGACGCGCAGTGCCGCAGCATGCTCGGCAAGGTCGTGCACGCGCACAATCGCAGCGCCGGCGGCGACCGCGGCAAGGCTTGCCGCAAGTGTCCCGGACAGCGTTCCCTCGATACCGTCGCCGGTCAGCGAGCCGAGAAATCTTTTCCGTGACGCCCCAACCATAAGGGGCAGGCCATAATTCTTGAGTTCGCCGAGTCTGCGGATGACTTCACGATTTTGGCGGCTGCTCTTGGCGAACCCTATGCCGACGTCGAGGATGATACGGCGCTTGAGAATTCCAGCCTGTGCCGCAATTGCAAGTGAGCGCTCGAAGAAAGAGCGAATGTCGCCAATAATATCGATATTCTCATCTTTTTCCGCGCGATTGTGCATGATCACGACGGCGGCCTCGGCTTCTGCCACGACATCCGCCATGCGCGGATCTTTCTGCAGGCCCCAAACGTCATTGACGAGAACGACGCCGTACGAGAGCGCGTGAGCCGCTACCGCCGCCTTCGTAGTGTCGATTGACATCGGGACGTCGAATGTGGTGACCACCGCGAGCACTCGATCGAGCCGGGCGATCTCCTCTGCCTCATCGACCGGGTTTGCGCCTGGCCGGGTCGACTCGCCGCCAATATCGACGATATCGCAGCCGTCTGCGATCATACGCCCGATATGGTCAATGGCGTCTCTCGAGGCAACGAATCGTCCACCGTCGAAAAACGAGTCCGGCGTCACGTTGAGGACACCCATGATGAGCGGACGAGAGCCGATTGCAGCAAGAAAAGCATCGCGCTTGGTGCGCGCGGCGGGGAGCATCATCGAGTTTCAAGCAGCCGCATCAGATCTTTTTCTGTCCGGAGTATTCGCAGTGCCAGCGCACCGCCATCCATTTCGGATGTTCGCCGATCCATTGCGCAATGTAAGGCGCTGCGCCCATGACGCACTGTCGCAGTGATGCACCCGACGCGTACTGAAGTCGCTGATCTTCGCAAAGCGTCGGGTCTGCGATGGCACACACTGTGATCACCAGTTCGAGGAAGCCCATGCCGCATATCTCCGCACGAACACTTTATCCTAATGTAATTAACTGAATCTGACGAGCTTAGTTCGCAACGGAGGGGGAGAAAATTTCTCCCTTACCAATGACTGCCATGTCACCGAGCAATCGTCGCCACGGCCGCCGCAGCATCGCAGCAATTTCGGGACTGTAAGTCTCGACGTAGCGAGCCATCAGGACGGTGGCGAGTAACTCGTGCACGCCTGAGTCGACGAACGTCGGAGACAAGGCATCGCTGCCATCCATCGTGACAATGGTGCCACGGTTCATAAGATAGCCCGGTAGCCGGCCGGTGCGGCCGCGCACGACAATCGTGCCCGCGATCATGCGGCTGCCCACACAGGTGTCAGCCGTGCCTTCGACGATAATCATGCCGCGTCGCATCCTGTCGCCGGCGCGTGCTCCGGCGTTACCGCGAACGATGACCACGCCGCCGCGCATGCCGATCGTCTCGCCGGCGAGGGGTCCGCCGAGCCGGTCGCCAGCATCGCCAGAGATCGTGAGGCTGCCGTCTGTCATGCCGGACGCAGCCCAGGGTCCGGCATTCCCCGCGATTGCAAGCTTGCCGCCCTCCATCAAGCGGCCAGCTTGGATACCCACGTCGCCGTCGACACTAACTTCTCCTTGGCTCATACCGGCACCGATGCGGTCGAAGCGCTCGCTGCCGCCCTCGAAGCGGATTTGCATCGCGTCGCCCATGCGGATTTTGAATACATCCCCGGCAAGCACACGGTCGCGCGTCGTCTGTAGCTGGATGGCGGCTATCTTGCTTTGGCTCAGACCAACCAGACGATCCGGCGTTAGCGGCGCCAGGTCGAGTCGCTGTGCGGGTGCGTCGCGCAACGTGAAAACGAGCGGGCTCACGGCAACAAATCCTTGAGATGGTAATGATGTGATCCCAACTTGCCTCCGTAGTTTCCTGCACCAATGCGCAGGGCACCCCTTTCCGGACCCAGTGCCAAAATGGCGCGCACGCCGGCACGCATGGCGGCAGCAACTGAATCCGAGGTGAGGCCGTCGATAACGATTTCCAGAACCGATGTGATGTCTGGGTCGAGCGCGCTGTTGCCCGCTCCCTTCAAGGTCGGGCAATAGGCGTCATTGGTTGAAGCGCGCACTCCTTTGTATTTTGAGCCGATCTTGGAGCCGGAACGCGCGATGCCGCCCGGAAACGGCATGATCACATTTGGCACTGCCGCGATCGCCTCGACGGCGAGTTCGGTTGCAGCGAGTGTTGTCTCGTTGGTCGCGCCCATGACGATGATATTGCCGCCACCGACGGCTGTTCTACTGAGGCCGGTGGTGGCGTCACAAATGAATTCACCATCCATCACCGGTATGCGCCAGTAACGCTTATCGCCAAAGCGCTTGGAGATTTGCCAGCCATCGCCGAAAAGGCGCACCGCGCTGCCAAGCTTTAATCTTTCTTCCGCTTCCAGCCCCGCGTAACAGGCCGATCCGGGGCTCGTCAGCACGCATTGGCCTACACGGGCCTGCAGTTGCTTTTGCAGCTCGCTGGTGGAGACGGCAAAAAGAAGAACCCGTACGCCCGGTCTGCCATCGGGCGTTTCGTCAGGATTGAGGACACGGTCGATACCCGCTTCGCAACCACACCCAATCACCGACGTTGCAAAACCTGTCATGGTTTCGGCTGCCTGGCGTGCCCAAGCCGCATTGTGTGCGGTGATCGTTAGGGCCGTAGCCCGCATCTCGAAGGCTTCGGCGAAAGTGTCATCCACTCGGATGCCGTTCACGGTCAACTGAGACATGGAATGGTTTCGAAAGACTCCGCGCGGCCAACTGCTGCGTCGGCCACTGTCATAAAGTCGGGTGAAAGTCCGTAGCGTTCCTCATAGTAGTCGCGCATGCGTCGCTCAATCGTCCGCTCGCGTTCGATGTGCACGGTGAGCGTGCGGCCGTAGGGATAGTCAAGTAACGCGCCATCTCGCACGACAAGCTGCCCGTCTTTGAACACGAGTGCGGCCTCGCGGAACATCTTGGCTTTATCCGTGTGGGCCTCGTAGACAGCGATGTCGGCGAGCGCACCAGGGCCAAGATGGCCGCGGTCCTTGAGGCCGAGAAGTTTGGCCGGTGCAGCGCGCGTCATGATCGCAACCTCGGTGAGGGTGTATTCGCGGGCAATGGAGGCCAGTGTAGTCACTGCCATCGCTTCTTTTGGCAGGCGCGATATCCATTCCGTCCGCAAGTCGCGGTCCATAAGCAGGGCCAGAATATCGGGGTAGGCAGTGAATGGTGCGCCATTGGGATGATCGGTGGTGAAGAACACGCGCCAGGGATCTTTCGTTAATAAGAACAGTTCGAGCCCCACCGCCCACTGCACGGCATTGAAGAAATCGGTGCCTCGATAGTTGTAGGGTACAATGCCGCCGCCGTTGGAATCCCCGTCGCAAATCATCCATTTCCTCGGACGCGCCCCGTTGCGGGCGTTAAACTGCCGCAGCACATCGCATGAAATCGTGACGGTCTGTCCGAACATGACCTGACCGACGTCTACGGTTACGGACCCGGCGGCGTTTACCGCCTCCGCGAGACGCGCACCGCCGGAGGAGAAGCCGCGAGGGCCTTCCGTGCCATAGCCGTAAAATTGCACGTGCGCGAGATGGAGCGGAAGGCCTTCCGCAGCAGCGATTGTTGCCAGCGCGGTTTCGACATTGCCAGCCATGCCTAGATTATTGCAATGAACGTGCAGCGGATGGGGCAGTTTCAGTTCGTGCACCGCCTGCTGAAGCGATTTCATAATGGCGCGTGAGGATACGCCGTAAACGGGCACTTCATCGTCAAGCGAGAACGCGCGCAAATTGTCCTTGAATGCTGCCACGCCTCCCGCATTGATGACCTTGATGCCAAGTCCACGAGATGTGCCGAGTGTCCAGGCCACATAGTCGCGTATGGCATCAGGGCCCTCGCGGCGGTGCAGGAGGTTGAGGAGAAAATCGTCATTTCCGAGCACCGTCAGCGTCGCTTTATCGATGATCGGAATGTCAGCCAATTCAAGATGCGCCTGCATGGCCTGATGCGGCAGCACCGCGGGTTCAACGACTGTCGTAAAGCCCATCGTGGCGTAGATGCGGCCCGTCTCGAAAGTATTCCACGTCCCCCGCGGTTGTGGGAAATGACCGGGATGAACGACATCTGAAGGGTAGCGCTGCTCGGGCAACAACAAGCGGCCCATCGTCTCGTTGTTGCCCGCGATGTGCGAATGCACGTCGATGGCGCCGGCCATGACGATCCTTTTTGAAACATTATATGTCTCGTCTGCAATACCGCTGGACGGCGCATCGACGATGCGTCCGTCACGGATGAAGATATCCCCGACGGCGTCCCGCCCGTTCGCCGGATCGATCACGCGTCCCCCGGCAAGGCGGGTCAGCATGGCCGTGCCGCTGGCAGCGCCGCCCTGATCCTGCCGAGGACGCTTGCCACTGACATCGCAGTAGTCGGTTTGTTGGCGCTCACTGCGGAAAGCGTTGCGGTTGCCGCAAGATGCTCAACTGCATCGTGGTCGATGCCTGGCCGGCCGACGGCGATCGTGACATCGGCCCCTAGCGTGTCAGGTTTGGCGGTGAGCGCGACAAGCGGCGGGTTGCGCTTCCAAGCTGGCGGCCGCGCGCCATAAGCGGAAATCCATAGTGCGCAATCAGCTTCGCCGCTATCGATGAGACGCGATGCTTCGAAGCGCCAGGGGTCGTGCTCGGGGAACCCGCGGCCAAACCCGGAGCGCAAAGGAAAGCCGGTCATCCAACCGGCTACCTGTTGAACCGCGGCGGCATTGTCGCTTGGTGCCAGCGGTAGGCCGGAAAAGCGCGTCCGTTTGTTAAGATCGTCCACCAGGCCGCACAACATCTCGATGATGAGACCGTCCTGCCGAGCTGCCGACCATATTGCAACGCCGAAGCGAACCTTTCTCAGTTCGGCCACGAGCAAATCGATTGTCGCTAAGGCAAGCAGCGGATTCGCCACTGGTCTTCCGGCGCAACGCGCGCGCAGGGCAGGGAGGATAACCGGCAAGTCGAGGGGATTGTCGCCGACGAGGACCATATTCTGGTATGTGTTTTCAGGCTTGGCTGAAGCATCCGGGCAAAGCCAGACGATGCGACGATTGGCAAACAGCCTCTCGGGCAAGGCGGGCCAAGCTTCAATCAATCCAGGGCCGACCAGCAGAAGAAAGTCCGCGCGCACGCGCGCTTCGTTTGGTGTGGTGACCATCATTCCGGCCTCGCGCATGACATCGAGGTCACGCAGCAGGGCCTCGGAATGCATGTGATCGACTACACCGCCCACGCTTTGCGCCAATTTGATCGCGGCGCGAGCCCCGGCAACATCGGTGCCAAGGCCGGCAATGACCGGCAAGCGGCTAGCCGCCAAGAGGCTTGCAGCTTCCGCGATCGCGACATCGAGCGCGGCTGACTTGCCGCGAATCCAGGCTTCAGCCATGCCGTTTCCTGTCGTGCGGCGTGGTCGGTTCCGTCGTGGTCAATCTGTCGTTGCGTCCGAACTTACTTGTCGTACTTGATATAGGCGAAGCGTGCATCCTGTTGCGGGGTGCCTTCCAGCGAGCCTCCTTCTTTGGCAGGCTGCCACTGGACAACCTCTTCGATCTTCTTGGCCAATTCAAAATCCTTATCGGTGATCCCTTTGGCCGCGTGATTCTGCAGGCGCACCTCGACCCAGGCGTAGGAAGCCGTGATGTCGGGATGGTGCCACGCTGCTTCAGCCAAGTGACCGATGGCGTTGATGACCATCAACGTGCCTTTCCAGCTGTTGGTGCGGTACTTGCGGCGAATCCAGCCGCCTTCCAACCACCAATGCGGCAAGTCGCGGGCGAGTCGCGCCTTGATCTCGTCTTCGCTGTATGTGCGTTCCTTGATTGCTTCTGCCGTCATGATGAGAAGCCTTTCTCGTGCGCGATCAATCCGATGTGTTCGGATTGCCAAGCGAGTCCAACTGTCGCAGTCTAGTCCCGGTTTGCATAAATGAAAAACCCTGTCCGGGGAGCAAACAGTTGAGTAGAGAGCCGAGCAGCGTGACGGTTACCGCTTCGGCTAGGCTGCATCTGGGATTCCTTGATCTAAACGGCGGGCTTGGACGAAGTTTCGGCAGCTTCGGTCTTGCGATCAGCGACCTGCGCACCCGCATTGTCATGTCTAGAGCGGCGATGCCGCGGGTGAGCGGACCAGACAGCGAACGCGCGCGTCGTTATCTGGAACGTCTGCAAGTGTTGCTCTCTCTTGACGATGCTCATCGCGTGCACATCGCAGAAGCTATTCCGGGTCACGCCGGACTTGGCTCTGGCACGCAGCTCGCGCTTGCGCTTGCCGCCGGTATCCGCACGCTACACAACATCCCACTCGACATCCGCGGCGATGCATTTCGCCTCGGTCGCGGCCGTCGTTCAGGCGTTGGAATCGGTCTATTCGATCTAGGTGGCGTGGTCGTTGACGGCGGATGTGGAGAAAGAACCCGCGTGGCGCCAATCGTCAGCCGAATACCGTTCCCCGACGAATGGCGTATCCTGCTTGTTCTCGACCGCAAACGCATTGGCGTGCATGGAGAAGAGGAGAGCGCGACGTTTGCTCGTTTGCCCGCATTTGCCGCTAAGGACGCTGCGTACATCTGCCGGCTTGTGTTAATGCAGGCGCTACCGGCGCTTGCGGAAGCGGATCTCGTTTCTTTTGCCGCGGCGATCAAGCAGATGCAGACAATTCTGGGCGCGTATTTTGCACCGTTGCAAGGGGGGCATCCATTTGCCAGCCCCGATGTCGCTGCAGCGCTCGAGCTTCTTGAAAGTGAAGGAGCGCTCGGGATCGGTCAGAGTTCGTGGGGCCCGACTGGATTTGCATTTGTGCGTTCGCTTGACGAAACGAAACGTCTCATCGCCTTCGCGCGCAACCACCCGCGATGCGAATCCCTGGACATCATCGCTTGCAAGGGGCTCAATCGCGGCGCAGAAATAGAAGTTGCCATGGTTGCGGCGATGCCTGATCTGTGATCTGGCCAGGAGGCGGATGTGGCTGAAAAGCATATCCTGCATATGCTGACCCCGCTCAGGCATATGAGCCCCTTCGATGTGAATATGGCTCTCGATGCCGGTTTTGACGCTGCCGTTCCCTATACCAACGTCACGCTCGCGGAAGTGACCGGTCTGGTACAGGACGCAATCTTCTCTCGTCCTCCGAAAATAGGCGTCAGGACAGGCATCTTCTTTGGGGGCAGGCAAGCGATAATGGCGCTGGACATGCTCGAGACCGCCAAGAAGGCGCTCGTGCCGCCATTCGGTATTTCGTTCTTCGCCGATCCCGCAGGCTCCTTTACTACAGCGGCCGCAATGGTCGCCTGCGTTGAGAAGTTGCTACGTGAAAAGAAAGGCAGGCAACTTAAAGGTGTCCGCGTCGCGGTGTTCGGCGCAACTGGTGTCGTCGGATTTTCCGCTGCCGTCATCGCGGCTCTGCAAGGCGCTGATGTCACATTGGTTGGCTATGACGGCATAAAGCGCGTAAGCGACGGAGCCGTGGAAATAAGATCCCGCTTCGGCGTCGAAGTTCTCGCCGCCGATGGTAGTGACGAGGAAAAGAAAATCGGAATCCTGTCAGTGAGCGAGATTGCCTTGTGTGCCGGCCGCGCTGCCGTACAAATCCTGTCGCGCGCGCAACTCGACTTGGCAAAAGGCCTTCTCATCATCGCCGACGTGAACGCGGTTCCGCCTCCCGGCGTCGAAGACCTCGATATGATGGCAAATGGGAGCGCGGTTAATTCACATGGCACCCTGGGAGTGGGTCCGCTCGCAATCGGTAACATCAAGTACAAGACCGAGTTTGGTTTGTTCAAGAAGATGATCGAAGCGACAAAGCCCGTGTGCTTGGATTTCCGCGACGCGTTCACGCTTGCTCGCGAACTCAATGGATAGGGGTCTGGTGCTGATAGCCGCTGCCTCGGGCCGAGCGCTTGCCGCGTCGGCGCGCCGGGGCGGGTACGTGCCGCTGGTTGCCGATGGTTTCGGCGATCAGGATACGATCGCCGCCGCTGCCGCCCACATCCGGGTCAGTTTCGCGCGCCCGATAAATGGCGATAGGTTTATCACCGCGTTACAAACTTTGGCCGACAGCCGCAATTGCGTCGGCATCGTCTGCGGCAGTGGCTTCGAGGACCGCGCCGACCTGCTGACAACGATCAGTCAGCGATGGCCGCTTCTTGGCAACAACCCGGAAACCATCACGCGCGCCAAGGACCCGATTAGATTTGCGGCAAGGTGTCGCGAAGCGGGCATTCCGCACCCAGAGACATCGCTAGTGCCTCCGCCGGATCTGGAGGGCTGGCTGGCGAAACGTATCGGCGGCGCAGGAGGGTGGCACATCAGGTCCGCGGACAAGGCAAACAAGCGCGACAACGACATCTATTTTCAACGCCGCGTCGATGGCGAGCCGGTTTCCGCACTGCTGCTTTGCGATGGCCGCAACGTATTAGTGCTCGGATTCAGCGCGCAATGGACGGCGCCGACACCGCGGCATCCTTTCCGCTATGGCGGAGCTGCTCGACCCGCGCCGATTGCCGAAGATGTGAAGAAGGCCATGATCGCAGCGCTCAGGCGGCTCAATTCCATCATGCCGCTTGTTGGTCTGAACAGTGCCGATTTTGTCCTCGACGGCGATGCATTTCAGCTGCTTGAGGTCAATCCCCGGCCCGGCGCGACCTTTGACTTGTTCGAGCCGGAAGGTTCCTCGCTGTTCGCTCTCCATCTCGACGCCTGTCGCGGCACGCTCCCTGCGTCAGCACCGAGCTATCGGACTGCAATGGCCGGCGCCATTGTTTATGCGCAACGGGACATCTTGGCAGCGCCCGCCTGCGATTGGCCCGAATGGATCGCCGATCGGCCCGTCCCCGGCAGTCGAATCGAGGCCGAGCAACCGCTGTGCTCGGTGTTCGCGCGGGCAGCGACGATGCTAGAGGCGAAACAACTCGTCGAGAAACGTAGTGCGATGGTGCATAGGCTTCTTGCCGAAGGCGTGTCATGACAGCGGCGCCCGCTATCAGCTTGAACACCCGTGCCGCAGCGTTGATCAAAACGCTCGTGGCCGCCAAAGCCGAGCTGAAGATTGCGGTCGCACAAGGCGAACGTGGCGAGACCTTGATCGACGCCGGTGGCCGCATGCAAGGCAGCATCGCGGCCGGCTTGGCGATTGCCGAGATCTGTATGGGCGGATTGGGGAAGGTGCAACTCACCTCGAGCGCCATGACGCCGCGATGGCCTTGGACACTACTGGTCCATTCGAGCAATCCGGTAATCGCCTGTTTGGCCGCGCAATATGCCGGTTGGCGGCTCACTTACGGAAAAGGCTCCGATGCGTTTTTTGCTCTTGGTTCCGGCCCTGCCAGAGCGCTTGCCCGAGTGGAGCCACTGTTCGAAATGCTCGAGTATCGAGATGCGGCGAAAGAAGCCGTTTTGGTATTGGAAAGCGCGCGTCCGCCGCCGCCTCAAATCGTAGACAAAGTGCTGCAGGCCTGCGGCGTTGTACCGGATAGCTTGACCATCATCTATGCGCCGACGCAGAGTCTTGCTGGTGCCACTCAGATCGTAGCACGCGCGCTCGAAGTCGCTCTGCACAAGGCGTACGAGTTGAAGTTCCCGCTCGACCGGATTGTCGAAGGCATGGCGGCTGCGCCCCTCGCGCCGCCGCATCCCGACATGGTTACTGCGATGGGACGGACGAACGACGCCATTATCTATGCGGGGCGCGTTCACCTGATGGTAAACGGCTCGGCCGCCGACGCTCGCGCACTGGCCGAGCAATTGCCGAGCGCGGGCTCGCGCGACTATGGCCAGCCCTTCGCGGAAATCTTCACGCGCTTCAAAGGCGATTTCTACGCCATCGATCCAATGTTGTTTAGTCCGGGCCAGGTGACTGTCACGGCGCTCGAAACCGGCGAGAGCTTCCACGCCGGCCATCTCAACCTGAAACTTCTCGATGCCTCGTTCACCTGAATTGCTTGCGCCGCTTGCGTCGCCGCCCGGTCCGACCATCGCTCTCGTTACCGACTCAAACGACTGGCACGCGCGCGCTCTCTGCAAAGCATTCGCCGCGCTGGGTGCGCGAGCGCGGCCGCTAGTGCTGTCGGCCAGCCGTTTCGACACGACGAGTCCGATTGGTCTGATCCTGCCTGGCTTTGCTGGTTTGCCCGACGCCGTACTAGTGCGCGACATGGCGGGTGGAAGCTTTGAGGCCGTGACGTTTCGTCTCGGTGTCCTGCATGCACTCCGGGAAATTGGCATCCCGGTCTGGAACAATGCGCGGGCCATTGAGCGCTGTGTCGACAAATCAATGACGAGCTTCTTGCTTGCCCGCGCCGGTCTGCCGACTCCCGCGACCTGGGCTGCCGAATCGCGTGAGGCGGCGGCGGAAATCGTACAGCAGGAAACCGGTCCGCTCGTGCTGAAGCCGCTGTTTGGCTCACAGGGACGTGGCTTGAAGCTAATCCACAGCGCAGAGGAACTTCCGCCGCCTGCCGAAGTGTCGGGGGTCTATTATTTGCAGCGATATGTCGGGGTCGAACGGGACGGCTTTCATGATTTTCGCTTGCTTGTCTCACAAGGGCGGGTCGTCGCCGCTATGATGCGCCATTCCGCCCATTGGGTGACCAACGTAAAGCGCGGAGGCAAGCCAGTCGCCGCAGTTGCAGACGGCATTATGCGAGACCTTGCCATTGCCGCGGCCGCAGCGGTCGGGGTCAATTTTGCCGGCGTCGACATCCTCTACGATCGCGACGAACGGCCGACAGTCCTTGAAGTCAATAGCATGCCGGCGTGGTCGGGTTTGCAGCGAACCACTCCCATCGATATCGCCCAAACACTCGCGAGCGACCTTATCTCCGGGCTCGCATTGCGGGCCCAGGGCAGTGTCTGAGTCAGCGCCAGCGCCTGAATGGCCGAATCCGATCGCCCGTGCGTTTGCAGAAGCATGCCGGGACGAGCTGGACGCACCAAAACCGGGCAACGTTCATGTCTTCGCCGATGGCCATCGCATGACAGTAACGGATTTCAGGCGCAGTGCGGCGGCTGCGACGCGACCACTTGCAGCTAGGGGACAGAAGATCGGGGCGCGAATTCTCGAAGCCGTCGAAGCAAGCTTGGCAGCTGTCAAAAACAATACCAATCTCGGTATTATCCTACTTTGTGCTCCGCTTGCGGCGGCTGCGGAGCAACTGCCGCATGACCTGCAGTCATCGCTTTCGACGGTTCTACAACGACTTGATCGGGAGGATGCGGACCTGGCGTTCCGTGCCATTGTGTTGGCGTCGCCGGGAGGACTGGGACGCGCCGAACGTCACGACGTGTTCAATCCTGCGACGGTAAGCTTGCGCGAGGCCATGGCCGAGGCAGCGGATCGCGATCGCATTGCTCGGCAATATGTGACCGACTTTGCGGACGTTTTTGGCCTCGGCGAGCCGGTATTCGCAGCCGCGCTTGCTGCCTCATCTGATCGGCGTCTGGCCACGCTCAATGCTTATCTCGGCTTTCTTTCAGCGTTTCCAGACAGCCATATCGTCCGCAAACATGGCTTATCGATTGCGGATCAAGTTCGCTGCGAAGCTGCAAAACTGGCTTCACAGGCCCGAAAGGCCAGACGGCTCGAGGACGTTCTTGCCGACGTTCTTACCTGGGACGCCACGCTGAAGCAGGCGAGCGTCAATCCCGGGACAAGCGCCGACCTGATTGTGGCGACTCTTTTCGCGCATCGACTGCGGAGCATCTTGCCGACGGCGGGCAACAGTGGTTGACTTTCGGTTGCGGAAAACCTCTGCCGCTATCTGGCTAACCGGTCCGAGCTTCGGACGCTGACAACAAGGATAGCCGTTCGGCCGGCTGCCACACGACGGCGGCCGGTGAAGGTTTAATGTTCCTTGGGAGGATGTGGCGATGGCAAAAATTAGTGGACTATGCGTTGGTGAATCACTCGTCGGCGATGGTAATGAGGTCGCGCACATCGATCTCATTATGGGGCCGCGCGGGAGTGCTGCAGAAACGGCGTTTGCAAATTGCCTGACAAACAATAAGGACGGATTTACAACACTGCTTGCGCTCGTGGCGCCAAATCTAATGTGTAAACCTGCGACAGTGCTGTTTAACAAGGTCACGATCAAAAGCGCGAAACAAGCGGTGCAAATGTTCGGGCCAGCTCAGCATGCGGTTGGCAAGGCGGTGGCTGACAGCGTGGCGGAAGGCGTGATTCCGCAGAATGAAGCCGACAATCTGTTTGTCTGCGTCGGCGTTTTCATTCACTGGGAGGCGGCGGACGACAAGAAAATACAAGACTACAATTATCGCGCGACTAAGGAAGCCATCGCACGCGCGGTCGCTGGCGAGCCAAAGGTCGCCGAAGTTGTCGCCAAGCGCGATCAAGTCAAACATCCTTTCGCCGCGTAAAAGACGAACAGGCGTCGCCAGGGTCGATCAGAGCAGGGAGCTGCAACAAGCAGCTCCCTTCTCGAGTGATTTTTTCAGCTGTTGAATGTCAGCCGTGGTAACTCGTCCGTCGTGCAAGCTGGACGCGACGAGCGCTCCAGCTATGCCCGCGGTTGCGAGAGTGCGCAGATCGCGGGCATCGCGTACGCCTCCCGCGGCATAAATTGCGCGCGTTTTAGTCGCTGCCTTAACGGTGAGAAGCCGTTCCATGTCCGGTCCCGAGCGGCTGCCAACCCGATCCAGCGTCATGACGATCACGCGATGCGGCCATCGGTCCACATGCGTCAAAAGGGTCGAGGGCCCCTGGAACTCGGCTTCGCGAAAATCGAGCGATAGCACAAAGCGGGGATCTTCTGAAAAGCGATCAACGACACTCGTGTCCACTTGCGTCTCGCTGCCGAGAACCAAGCAGCCCAGGCCTTGCTGCAGCCACTTCTCGGCCAGGTCGATATTGGCGATACCGTTGTCGAGCCACAACGTAACTTGCGGAAACGCCTGTTTGAGTTTCACAATGGCCGCGTGATTGCTTCCGCTGCCTCCGATGGCGTCAAGGTCGGCGATATAAAGGGTCCTGAATACGTCGATTGACATGATGCCAGCCACGACGTCGACAGGGTTGCTCGTGCGGGCAAGGGGGGTTTGGATTGGGCGGTAGAGTTCTCGCCGACCCATTCGCGCGTGAACTACTATTCCGCCCTTAAGGTCGATGACCGGAATGATTTCCATGCCAATTTCTAATCGTATCGGCTGCTATGCAGGTCCGAGTGGGTTTGGTCCACTAAAGAATATTTGAGTTTAGAGGAGAGTGCGATGGCGGTAGTGGGCTGGGATATCGGGGGTGCGCACCTTAAGGCGGCACGCGCCGAAAACGGCCGCATAACAGCAGCGGTTCAGGTCGCTGCGCCGCTGAGGCTTGGACTTGAGCGTCTGGCTCAAGCCTTCGCAGAGGCCAAAGCACTGATCGGTCAAGCTGATTGCCAAGCGGTCACAATGACCGGTGAATTGGCGGACACCTTTTCGTCACGCGCGGAGGGGGTTGCGAGACTAACCGCGGCGGCAGTGCGTGAATTGGCGCACAGCCGTGTCATGATCTATGCCGGCCGCGCCGGCTTTGTGGCACCCGCGGACGCAACCATGCATGTCACCGATATTGCGTCCGCCAACTGGTTTGCGAGCGCGTCCGTTGTCAGCAGAGCGATTGGTTCTTCTCTATTCATGGACATGGGTTCGACCACGACAGACATCGTTCCGGTTCTAAACGGTGCTATCGCCGCGCGCGGCTACACAGATGCTGAGCGGCTTGCCGCAGGTGAGCTTGTCTACACCGGACTGGTCCGCAGCTTTCTCATGGCTACTGCCGACCGAGCGCCTTTCGCAGGAGATTGGACTGAACTGATCCACGAAAACTTCGCCAACATGGCCGATGTGCATCGGATCCTCGGCAGCCTCCCCGATGGAGCGGATCAGATGGTGAGTGCCGACGGCCGTCCCAAGACGATTGCCGCATCGCAGGCGCGGCTTGCGCGTATCGTTGGACGCGACGTTGATGACGCCGATCCGTCGGCATGGATTGCATTGGCGCAGTATTTTGCCGAAGCCCAGGTCCGGGCCATCACCGACGGCGGTATGCTTGTGCTCTCGCGAGGGCAGATGCCTGCTGACGCGCCGGTCGTCGTCGCCGGCATTGGTGCCGGTGTACTGCAAGAGGTTGCGCGGCGCCTGTCCCGAGATTGCATTGAATTTGAGGCACTGATCGATACCGCGCCCAGCGTGCGCACGGCAGTTTCGTCAGTCGCGCCAGCCGCAGCGGTCGCTATACTCGGGTCGTTGGAAAACGGCGATGCCGATACTGTACGGCCCCAATGGGCAGTGACTTCGGCGTAACCACCTTTGCGGGATTCCAGGTTGTTCCACAAACAGGGATGGAACCGCGACATTCAGCGACAGTTGTCACCTTGCCAATTGGGCGCTATCATTTTGGCACAAGCTACGATCGAAAGCTTGAACCGGAGGAAAGTCTCATGGTCTGGACGACTCCTACTCTCGTCGAAATCTGCATCGGCCTTGAGATCAACGGGTATTTGCCGGCCGAGTTCTGATATCTCCCCGCAACCGAGCGGGATCCTCGACGGATTTTAGGGCAATCGGCCGGAGAAGGCCGAAAAGCGGCATCTCTTGAAAGGTGCCGCGGCAAAAGCTTATTGCGAATAGCGGTATCGGCCGTGCGAATACGATCCGGCACATGGTTTACCGCGACCCGTGAAACGTTTTGATGCGCGCGCAAACTTAGAGTTTCACGCGCAAACCCCCATAGATCGCAAACGGTGCACCTGGGCTGAGCGTGCGCGGATCGGTCAGATTCAGGAACGGTATTTCGGACGTATCGAAAAACGTGCCGAAGCTGTAGTAGCGTTTATCGAACAGATTTTGAATCAGCGCGAACGCTTCGAAGTTCTTCGAAACTTGGTAGGTTGTGTGCAGATTGACTACCCAATAAGAGGGCAATTTGGGATTCTGGTTCGATTCATCGCCGGCAAGATATTGTCCGCTGAAGGCGACGAGATTGGCGCCGACCTTCCACTGAGGCAAAATCGAGTATTCTGCGCCCACTTTGAAACGGTGCTGCGGAATTGACGGTAGGTGGTCGCCGGGCTGGACGAAAATAAGACCATCAGCGTCAGCGAACGGGTTGTTGGGCGATGACAGGGTTATCGCATCGCGGAATGTGGCGTTGATGAAGGCGTAGCCCACAAACAGCTTCCATTTGTCGTCATCGTAGGTGACGCCCGCCTCCACGCCCTTGCGGCGCGTGCCGCCGACGTTCTGGAAAAAGCCACGTCCAGTGATTGTGCTCGGCACGTTCAGGATGTCGTTTTGCGTGTCGGTGAGATAGGCGCCGACATTCCAGGTCAGCATGCGCTTGTTTCCCAGGTCGTGACGACCACGAAAGCCGGCTTCCCAGGTTCTGCCGACCACCTGCTGGAGCGGCGGATCGGACACCAGGAAGTTATCGAGCAGGCAAGGCCGCGCCGGATCGGCGCAGCCCAGTTCCGAGGGAGTAGGCGCGCGGTTTGATTCCGAATATCCGGCGTAAGTGGTGACCTGCGGCGTGACCTTGTAGGTCGCCCCGATAACGGGATTGAAGCGCTGAAAGTTGTTGGTGCCATTCAGCGCGGTGCCGAGCTGGTCGTCGAGTTGGATGTTGGCAATATTGAACCGACCGCCTGCGGTCAATGACAGCTGGCGTGTAATGTCAAAGGTGTCGGTTACGTAAAGGCCTGTGTAGGTGTTGCGTGTGATGAGATTGACCGGCGCAACAAGACCGTCGGGCTGATTGACAATGACTCCCGTGCCGGTGACGAAGAGGTCGCTTCCCACGGTGCCAAGCCCGCTCGCTGCCTGGAAATTGGCGCGCCCGCGGTCGATGCTCGCGCCGATGACGAAGTGATTTTGCCGTCCCCAGACTTCGTTGGTGCTGGTCAATTGTGCCGAGGCCCCGTAGGCGTCAGCGCTGGTCCGGGTGCGATCGACGGAGCCAGCCACGTTGCCATTGAGGATTGAAGTCGGGATGCCGCCGCCATTCAGCGGGCTGTCATCAAGGCAAAGGATCGTGGGATCGAAATCACACTCTTCAACGTCACTGGTATTGCCATCGACATGTTTCTGGCGGAAGCCACGGTAATAGGCATTCGCCTTGATATTCAGCTTGTCGCTGAAGTTGTGGCTAAGGACCGCGTTCACAAAGTTCAAGCGATTGTTGTAGGTCTGCGGCGTTGTGTAAATCGCGCTCCAGCGCCGATCAAGGAGCTGGATGGGTGTCGCCGCGGCGGCACCGAAACTGTTTTGCGCCCCCGTGTAGTTGATGTGGAACTCCGAGGTGTCATTACGTGCGCCAACATCTGCAAAGACCCGACGCAACTTCGACGCTGACTGGTCGCGCCAACCGTCATCGTTGAGGGCATCAGCCGCCACATAGGCCGCGACATTGCCGAATTGCTGCCCCGACTGCACGGTGACCGCGCGGCGACCGAAGGAGCCGCCACGAAACTCGGCCTCGCTGCCCTGGTAATTGAAGCCGTTTTTCATCTGGATGGCGATCGCGCCGCCCAAGGCGTTCAGGCCGTAGGCGGGATCGTTCGGCACGACATCCAGACGATGGACCGCATAGCTCGGGATGAAGTCCCAGTTCACGGTGTCACCGAACACCTCATTGACGCGCACGCCGTTCTGGTAGACGGCAAGGCCCTGCGGCGTTCCGACCGTCGGCGAGGCGAGAAAACCGCGGAACTGCACATCCGGCTGGAAAGGATTTACCGCGGTGTCGTTGTTGAAGACGCTCGGTACACGCTGAAGCAAGCTGTCGGGTACGCTGTTGGATTTGGCATGATCAAAGTCTTGCGGCGTCAGTGTTTGGGTGTTGGCAGGCACCTTGTCGCGGTCGATGGCCGTAATATCGGCCGGCCCACCTGCGCCGGGAGCTGTCGACAGCGGAGTGGTGCCGATGACATCGATCGGAGGCAGTTGTATGGGAGCTTGCGCGGAAGCACTGCGGGAGGCAATCGCAGTCACTACGAGTGCCGCACCGGCGGTCATGGCAAACGCAGTTACGACCTTAGCCACATGTCACCCCGCCGTGGTCGGCCCGTCGAATCCAGCCTAAAAAGTCTCGCTGGATGCGTCTCGGGAACGATTTGCAATTCTATACGGGATGTTTTGGCAATCGGGGGACGCGCTACTTTGTGGCGAGGAGCTGGACCGCGGTGCGCACCAGTTCGGGAAGGTTCCTCGCTTCCAGTTTTTGCCGGAGTTGCCAGCACGTGTTGACGACGGTCTTGTAACTGACGTTCAGGTCTGCGGCGATCGAACCGTAAGCTTTTCCCTCAGCCAGAAGGCCGAGAGTTTGCAACTCGCGGGGGGTGAGGTCCGCGAGGCGTCCACCTGTGACACCAATTCCTGCAAATGCCATTTTTCTGGCGAGCTCATCGCTGAGGTATTTTTGTCCGCTGAGAACACATTCGATTGCTCTTACGAGATCTTCAGTCGCAGTGTCTTTGATGATGTAACCCATTGCACCGGCGTGCAGGGCGCGAGAAACAACGATCGGGTCGCTGTGCATACTGAGAACAAGCACGCGCGCCTGGCGATCGTAGCTCTTGATACGCTGGATTAGGGCAAGGCCCGCGAGGCTACTTCCTTGAAACGACAGATCGACAATCGTCATGTCGGGTGAATGACGGCGAAATAGCCGATATCCTCCGACGATGTCACGTGCCTCGAAGATCGCTTTAATCCCAATATCCTCCAGGATACGCCGGCATCCTTGCAAAAGGATGGGATGATCATCGACGATCAATACGCTGGCACTCACGGCATCGACATCCTCAGTGCGTGAATCGAGGCCACGTCCAGGACTGGGATCTCGATGTGTACGGTTGTGCCGCGGCTCGCCGAACCCTTCAATTTAAATGTCCCTCCAAGGCCCTGTACCCGTTCTTGCATGCCTTGAATGCCATTTCCTGGCGGCATTGCACTATCGATGCCACAGCCGTCATCAGTAATTGTAAGAACTACCCACGCCGGAGGGTCCGTGGCTCTGTTTTGATTGGCCCGGTGCTCCACTGATACTCGGCTCTGTCGCGCTTTGGCATGACGGATAACATTAGTGAGGCTCTCCTGCACGCAGCGATAAAGAGTCAGATCAATCGACTCGCCATAGGTAGGATGCAGGCCCTCAGAAAAAAATTCCAAAGACACACCGGATTGCCGCGCGCCGCGCTCCGTAACAAGGGCGGACAGCAATTCAGTGAGAGGGACTTGGCCCAGTGCCATAGGCCGCAACCGATTTAAAATGCCCCGGTTGATAGACTGGAGGCCTTCGACCATCGTTAGCATCTCGCGTGCACGGCCTTCGAGTGGCGTCCCGCCTAAGGTGTTCGCGAGTAGCGTTGTATTAGTCTTGAGGCCAAATAGGTAGGGACCGACTTCATCGTGAAGGTCGAGAGCCGTTTGACGACGTTCGTCGTCTTGCGCGGTAATCAATCGCTTACTTAACCGCCTGTTCTCAACTCTCATCGAGCCCAGCACGGTAGCAAGCCCATTGAAGTGTTCGGCAATAACGGCCAGCTCCCGAGGCTTTGGGTGGGGCAGGCGAACATTGTAGTCGCTTCGTCCAAGATCAAGCAGACCATCCGACAAAGATTTCAGAGGAGCAAGCACGCGACCGAATAGAAAATATAGAATCGCAATGCTGGCAATCCCAATGAGAAGCGCTGCCGTAGCGAGCGCGGTCGCATTTTCCCAAACTTCAGCAATTTCATCGCCGGGTGCGCTAGAAATGACAATGGAGCCCAGATGACGGCCCTCCGAAATGACCGGAACCGTGCGAGTGTCGACGGGCGGAGCGATGAAGGCGACAAACCAACCAGGCGCGGGTGGACGAATGTCGAATTTTTTTTCTTGAGGTACTTTCCCTTTCAGTGAATCCAACTCGATTCCAGGCGTGTCTATTACCGAAATTCGAATATGGCGGATGGAGCCGAGCTGAGCCGGGATTGATGCAAGAGCCTCATGAGGTGAATCACTCTTTTCGACGACCGGAATCGCGTCGCGAATTAGTGCTTCGGCGAGGTTCATTGCAGCATTAATTTCAATGCGCGTTGATTTCCTGGCCTGCAGAATGGTAACGGCCCCGCCAACGAGCCAAGCAATCGCATAAAGAGCTATCAATATGAAGAGTAACTGCGTTCGAATTGAGTAGCGCCGAAAGAGAGTAGACAGCCCCACAATGGGGTGGGGACGAAAATTCTGTGCGCCGCGAGCAAGGCTCGATATCAGCTCACTGACCACTACTGTCCACCCGATCGGCAATCGGCACGCATTTGTGCCCCCAAAACTGCAGAACTCGTTTGCTCGACGGGTATTATTGCATCGCTAAAGATGGGAGTCATCGCGTGGTCGTCACCACGCTTTTCTGATGCGCGCGCCACCGATCCGATTTGCCACCAGCCACCGGAGCGCGCCCCATCGTCGCGCAGGCGACCGCTGAACGCGCGGACGGGGCTTGAATACGCTGGCCTCTGCGCCCGGGGGTTCCGATCGAGCCGCCGTTTGGTGACTGGCGTGTATGTTGGAAACGCTAATCGCCCAATTTCGCCAGGCCGTTTTACAAGCTTCTGTATGATCAAGAGGAGCGACGGTACCATCGTGCCGTTCATCGAGCAGATTCGTCATTCCGATGCCACGAATGGGGCAAACGATTCCGCCTCATGCAGATGATCCAACTGCTGGCGTCGAGCGGAGTGACGATGGCCGCGGGGGCCATGATCTCGCTATCGTTCGCGCTGTCGCCGCCGCTGACGTTGCTGCCGCCGCGATCGGTGCCGGCCGATATTAACCGCAACATCATATCTCAGAAGCACCAGACTATCGAGACTGTGGGCGCAGCCACCGGCGACGCTTTTGAGCGCCGATGGCAGCCGGCCACGGACGTGCCGTTACTGCCCGTACCAATGCCAACGCCGTCACGTGACCCGCTAGAGGGCTTGATCGGCGGTCTGCCGATGCAACCGTTTTCGGAGGACGCCTCACCGGTGATGCAAGCCACAGCGCTCGATCGCGCCGCCGCGCCACCGGTCGATCCACAACCGGTCAAGGTCGCACTGCAAGAAACACCAGCACGGCGAGCAGATGTTTGCGCCCGTCAAGGCATGCGCCGCGTTGATTACACACAAAACCGTCACCGTTACTGGCGCTGCGTGGCGCGGCGATAGTCTATTTTTTGGAAGGCCGCGCGGCTCGCATCAATTATGACCGTTTTGGCGCTCAAGAAGACATCGCGCCGACAAACGCCAACGAGCGAAGGCGGGCATTGACGGAACCAGTTGGACTACAGTCCAACTCGATCATGTGCCCTGGAGCAAATAATTTAGCTTGGGGCGCCCATGCATCGAAAAATCGGACGATGCGTATGACAAAAGCATCGGGTTTCTCGGTTAACCTCGGCATTATTTGCTGCGCAGCATGCTCATGGCTGTTTTTTCCCGGATTGGCTCTTACCCGCGACCTCGATGGAAAATATTCAGACTCGCCGCTCAAGCAGTGGTTTGAAAGTCTAGCAAGCCGAAGAGGTCCTTGCTGCTCAGCCGCTGATGGCCAGAGCGTTGAGGATGTGGATTGGGACACGAAGGATGGAAAATATCGAGTGCGGCTCGACGGCCAATGGATCGAGGTACCTCCCGACGCGCTAGTAACCGTATCAAACAAGTTCGGGTTGGCCGTGGTATGGCCCTACAAGGACTATGAAGGCAAGACGCAGATCAGGTGCTTTATCCCTGGAGCGGGCGGGTAATAAATTCCTCCCCGCGTATCCAGAATTTGCTCGAACGGCATTACACTCTCTACTCCGTCCAAAGATCCCGCAATCCTCGGCGCGTCACGAGGTGGGTCAGTGTGATTGACCCACTCTGGACAACCATCTGCTAACTTTTGTGGCTATCTCCAACCTATGACTCGGTTGAGCCGGGATTATCATCCGCAACGGGAGATCATGCACAACTCTGACTATTATCGAGAGCAAGCGGACTATTATCGACAGCTTGCAGCGGCCGCGGAAAACGCGGACGCCAAACAGGAATTTTTGGAACTAGCGGAAGCGTGCGAAGAGGCGGCTGACAGAATGGACGACTGTCGGGCGAGTGGGTAGCCAGTCCTGTCATTTACCAAGGATCTGTTGCCATGCGTGTCGGTTGCAGTAGAGACGTGCGGTCTTCATTGAAGGGTGTCACAGCAGGAATCGCTTTGAGCGTTGCTCTTTTTCTTCCCACCGCCGCCTCCGCGGGCCCAAAGGAAGACGTCGCGGCGGCAGCTTCAAAATGGGCGCAAGTGATTGGCGAAAATGATCCCGACAAAGTGTTACCGTTATATTCCGACGACGCCGTTCTTTGGGGAACGCTATCGCCGACTGTGCGCGCGGATCGTGCGGCCTTGCGGGATTATTTTGTGGCAGCCTTCAAGGTTCTGCCGGGCCTGAAAGCGGCATTTGGCGATCAGCTGATCCGCGTATACGACGGCACAGCAGTCAACACCGGTTACTACACATTCTCTTTCGTTAAGGATGGAGAGACCAAGACCTTGCCTGCGCGCTACAGCTTTACGTACGTGAAGCGTGGCGACGACTGGCTCATTGTGGACCATCATTCCTCGACCGTGCCATCGGCGCCGAAGTAGCTTCCAAGCACTACGCTGCGTAGACAATCAGCTCAACGGACATTCCAAATGCGCTGATGGGTGTGCTAAGCCAGAAACATTCGACAGTGTGTGGCAAAGCAGGGATTGGAGGAAAGTAATGCCTCTGCAAAAGTTCATCATCGAGCGTGATATTCCAAAGGTGGGTACATTTGAACGCGATCAGCTACGGGGAGCGGCAGCGAAATCGAACGAAGTCTTGCGTCAACTCGGCCCTGATATTCAGTGGGTTGAGAGTTACGTCGCCGACAATAAGACGTTCTGTGTCTATCTTGCCAGGGACGAGGCGATTATCCGCGAGCACGCTACGATCAGCGGGTTTCCGGCGACGAAGATTACGTCGGTGAAGAAGATGATCGATCCTACAACCGAAACCTCGTAACGACCGAGAGCCGGCGAACATTTGGTTGCTCCTCGGAAATCTCGGCTTGCGGGCTAGAGCGGAGAAAGCGGACGCGTTGCGCTGCCCTTATTAGCTAACCTGCTGCCCTGGTCCAATTCGGAGGCCTGCGAGTTCTCTCGGTCCGTATAAAGGGAGAAAACCTATGAAAACGTTGACGTGCGTGGCCGCAATTTTGATTGTCGCCCATTCCTCGCAAGCGGCCGATCTTGAGGCCGGTAAACAGATAGCGAGTACAGTTTGTGCCGCGTGCCACGGCGCAACAGGTATCAGCGTGAGCGACACCATTCCCAATCTTGCAGGTCAGCGCGCTCGCTACCTCGAAGCTCAACTCAAATTTTTCAAAGATGGCACTCGCAAAGAACCGGGCGCGGTCAGTCGGGCCGCTCTCATGAATGCCGTTGCAGCTCAGCTCAGCGCCTCAGACATCTCCAATCTTGCAGCCTATTTCGAGGCTCAACCCGGCGCGGCGCCAGGCGCAAAGTCCGCTTTGCTACCTAACATTGCTACAACCAAAATGGCGTTTCCCGAGGACTACAAGCAATCGTTCACCAAATATCACACGATCAATTTTCCTGCGGCCAAGGAGGTGCGCTACTATTATGCGAACGGTGTCGCTCTGACAGCAGCGAAAGCAGGGAAACCGTTACCCGACGGCTCGGTTCTGTTTGCCGAGGTCTATTCCGCGAAGCTCGATGGTTCCAACAACCCAGTTGCAGGAACCGATGGCTTTTTCGTTCCAGACAAGCTGATGCGATACACAGCAATGGAGCGCGAAGCTAGTTGGGGAGATGACATCCCCGAACTTCTCCGCAATGAAAACTGGAATTATGCGGTCTTCACCACCGGCAAACAGCATCAGCAGGGGGTCAATCAGGCCGAATGCCTAGCCTGCCATAAGCCCTTATCCAACGTGAGCTACACTTTCACCCTGCAGCAACTCTCAGCAGCGAAGTAAGTACGCTCTCCACCAAAGCGGTGGGGGGCAAATATCCACAAAAAAAGAATACGACGCAGCTGGAGTATTTGGCGATGGAACGCATAGTGATTGTAAGCATTCTATCCGCCCTGTTAGTTCAGCTTGCGGCGGCAAGAGCAACGGCAGAAAGCAACTATAAGAAGATTTGTCGAGTGAGCTAAAACCTGAGAGTACTTGACGACAGTGCCGATGCAAATTCTTGCCGGACGATTGCGGTCAATTCCCAAGCGCAAGAATATCAAATTGGATGCCGTGACGGCGAAAACACGGACACCACTATAATTACCGCCCCCTTTAACATAACTGACAAAGCCGCCAGGGTGACTAGCGCAAAACTCGCAGCACATGCGCAAAACACGGGCACCCCGGAACAGTTTGAAAAATGCGCAAAGGCGTGGGGGAGTCGATAACGGTTGGAAATCAGATCGACTCAAGCGATGTGATGTCCGCTATTGGCCCTTAGCAGGCATTGCTTTTGCGTCGCTTGATGTCTGCTTTCCGGAGTAAAGCAGGACATCGAAGTGAAGGGTTTCTACTTCTGCTTTTGACCCAAAGCGGACATACCACCCTCTGTACGGGGCAACGCGGGCCGTTTTATGTGACATCAAACTAGGAGTATTCTGCCGTCATTCTCCGCGATGGAGGTCCTCATGTTTGAGGCAGAACGGTTTGTCGCTGACTGCCGCGCCGCGTTTGCCAAGGATCCTACTCACAAAGCAATCCGCGAGGTGCTGGCCCGTACGGTCTCCGATCCGACAGCAGTCCTCAAAGGATTGGGGGAGCCAAAGCGCGACGGAATCCAAGAACTTTTTCATTCGGATGCACTCACCATCATCAACGTAGTTTGGGCGCCCGGAATGATGGTCATGCCTCACAACCATCGAATGTGGGCCGTCATCGGCATTTACACAGGTCGGGAGGACAACGTGTTTTGGAGGCGCGTGAAGGGAGCCTGCAAAATCGAGGCCGCTGGAGCGAAGGCTCTGTGTGCGATGGACGCTGAGCCGCTGGGAGCCGACATCATCCATTCCGTTATCAATCCAATTGACAAGCTTACAGGCGCCATACACATCTATGGCGGCGATTTTTTCGCCGCTGAACGAAGCGAGTGGGACTCCCTAACGCTTCAAGAACATCGATCAGATGGCGAACGGACCCGGCGTGTGTTCGAAGAAGCAAACGCACGTTACGAAGCAACCAAACATCTCCGCACACCTGACTGACTGCTGGGGCATTGGCCCCAGGCAATGGGTAAGCGCAGCTCGCTAATTCTGCGTGCGGCCCTTGGCCGACATTCCTTTTGCGCTACTAAATGTCCGCGGATGACTCCAAAGTGAACGTTCGGGTCATATCTTAACGAGCCTCGTTCGAACCGCTACGATGTGCCATCCTTAGCCCGGGGGAGGGCAGTGAGACATCGCGACAAAGCCGGGAAAGCGCGACGCCATAAGGCACTGACGCGCAATACGAGAAAGGCCGCAAGCCGCAATCAGCTTGCTCGCAGCAAAGGGACAACTGTCGCGCGTCTTGCAAGCGAGCGGGACAAGCTGCAGCAGCAACAGACGGCGATGGCGGAGATTCTGGGTGTAATCTCAAACTCGCCAACCGATCTGGCGCCCGTGTTCGATGCCATCCTTTCCAATGCGACGCGGCTGTGTGACGGCAACCTCGCGGCGCTATGGCGTTACGACGGCCAATTTTTGATCGGCGCGGCGCAGTACAACGCTTCCCCTGAGTTCGTTGATAAGTACATGGGCATGAAACTAGAGCTGGGTCGGTCAGGGCCGGCGCGGCTGGCTGCTCTGGAGCGGCGGACCGTTCACGTCGCAGACATCACAGCCGAGCCCGGCTTTTCCCCAAAGATCCTGCAGTTCGAGCGCGCCCGCACGGTTTTGGCCGTTCCGCTCCTGCGGAAGACGGAGCTGGTCGGCGTCATCGCCATATGGCGACGTGAAGTGCGCCCCTTTGATGAACAGCAGGTCGCACTAGTGCAAACGTTCGCCGCCCAAGCCGCCATCGCCATAGAGAATACGCGGCTGCTCAACGAACTACGCCAGCGCACGGATGATCTCTCCGAATCGCTGAAGCAGCAGACAGCAACTTCGGAAGTACTGAAGGTCATCTCAAGTTCACGCGGTGAGCTTGAGCCGGTGTTCGAAGCATTGCTCACAAATGCGGCCCGCATTTGTGAAGCTAGGTTTGCTATTCTGTATCTTCGCGATGGTGACACCTTCCGTGCAGTTGCCGCAACCCGCGATGCGCCTCCAGCTTATGTTGAGGCGCGGAAGCGTGACCCACAACTCAGGCCGCCTCCCGACTCACCGCTTGGACGTGTTGCTGCCACAAAGCAACTCGTCCACATTGAGGACCTTGCGACGGTACGATCCTATGTCGAGCGTCATCCATTTGTTGTCGCAGCTGTTGAACTCGGCGGATTTCGATCTACGCTGGCGGTGCCGCTGTTGAAAAATGACCAGCTCGTCGGGTCGATCAATATTTTTCGTCAGGAGGTAAGGCCATTCAGCACTAGGCAGATCGAACTTGTTGAGAACTTTGCCGCCCAGGCAGTCATTGCCATTGAGAACACGCGGCTACTTAACGAACTCCGTGAATCGCTCCAGCAGCAGACCGCGACCGCCGACGTGCTGAAGGTGATCAGCAGCTCGCCCGGCCAACTAGAACCAGTGTTCAGGGCTATGTTGGAAAACGCGGTACGAATCTGCGGGGCAAAATTCGGAATGCTGTACCTATCCGAGGGCGAGGGCTTCCGTACGGTCGCCACGCACGATGTCCCCCGCGCGTTCGCCGAGAAGCGCGCACGGGAGCCGTTTTTCATTGCTCCCGCCGGAAGCCCCATGGGCCGCGTCAAGCGGACGAGGCAGGTCGCACACATCGCCGACATCACGACAGTGCCGGATTACGTTGAGGATCGGGCGTTGAGAGACCTCGCCGAATTGGGAGGTGCGCGAACAGTTGCAGCCGCGCCTATGCTCAAGGACGACAAGCTGATCGGCGCGATTGTCATTTACCGTCAGGAGTCGCAACTTTTTACCGATAAGCAGATCGAGCTGGTACAGAACTTCGCCGCGCAGGCCGTCATCGCCATTGAGAACACGCGGCTGCTTAACGAGCTACGCGAATCGCTTCAGCAGCAGACCGCGACCGCCGATGTGCTCAAGGTGATCTCCAGTTCGCCCGGCACGCTGGATCCGGTGTTCAGCACCATGCTGGCAAAGGCGACCGAGCTATGCGAAGCCAGCTATGGCACCCTGTGGCTGCAAGAAGGCGACGGCTATCGTACGGCCGCAATATATGGCGATCTGCCGCCGGTGTGGATCGAGCAGTGGCGCAGCGGAGTGCTCTACCGCCCCCGTCGGGACGTTCCCCTGGCGCGCGCCGCCGAGGAGCGGCAACCGATCCAGATTGCGGATATGCGTGCCGACCCGTCGTACCTGCACGGAGACCCGCTTCCCGTCTCCGGCGTCGAAATCGCCGGCATACGCACCTTGCTTGTCGTCCCAATGTTTAGGGAAAGCGAATTTGTCGGCGCGATTGCCATCTACCGTAAAGAGGTACTGCCGTTCACAGGAAAGCAAATTGAGTTGGTCAAAAATTTCGCCGCGCAGGCCGTTATCGCAATCGAGAACACGCGGCTGCTTAACGAGCTACGCGAATCGCTTCAGCAGCAAACCGCCACCGCCGACGTGCTCAAGGTCATTAGCCGCTCGACATTTGACTTGGGAACAGTGCTTCAGACTCTCGTTGAATCCGCCGCTCGGCTCTGTGGTGCGGATAAGACCAATATTACCCGCCAAAAGGACGGAGTCTTTTTTCGCGCCGAAGCGTATGGCTTCTCTCCTGAATTCAGGGCTTATGTCAGAAATATTCCCATACAGCCTGACCGCGGCTCAGCGTTCGGACGTGCGCTGCTTGAACGGCGAGCGGTGCACATCCCCGATGTAAAAGCTGATCCAGAATATACGTTGGTGGAGGGGCAGAAATTGGGTGGGTACCGCACCGTTCTCGCTGTTCCAATGCTGCGCGAGGGTGTGGTGATCGGCGTGTTGAGCTTGACGCGTTCTGAAGTTCGTCCGTTTTACGAAAAACAGATCCAACTTGCGACGACCTTTGCGGATCAGGCAGCAATCGCCATCGAGAATGTTCGATTGTTTGAAAACGTTGAGGCTCGCACGCGCGAACTCGCAAAGTCGCTGGAGGATTTGCGCGCCACGCAAGACCGTCTGGTGCAAACCCAGAAGCTTGCCTCACTCGGTCAGCTTACCGCAGGCATCGCGCACGAGATCAAGAATCCACTCAATTTCGTCAACAATTTCTCGGGGCTGTCCGCAGAACTGATTGATGAATTGCAAGACACTCTGAAAGGCATATCGTTAAACGATAAGACGCGTGTCGAAATAAATGAACTGACGCACATACTGAGAGGCAATCTCGACAAGGTCGTGCAGCACGGCAAGCGGGCAGATGCGATCGTCAAAAACATGCTGCTGCACTCGCGCGAAGGTTCGGGCGAACATCGCGCTGTCGATATCAATGCCCTGGTCGAGGAAAGCCTTAATCTCGCCTATCACGGCGCGCGCGCCGAAAAGCAAGGCTTCAATATTACTTTGCAGCGATCTTTTGATCCGGAGGCTGGCCAAGCCGACGTCTTTCCACAGGATATTACAAGGGTCCTTCTGAACCTGATTTCGAACGGGTTTTACGCGGCAACGAAACGAAAAGCGGAGTCCGGCATTGATGGGTATGAACCAACTCTTGTGGCCTCGACCCGAAGTCTGGGCGATAGTGTGGAAATCAGGGTTCGAGACAATGGCACCGGAATCCCGCCAGACGTAAAAGACAAGATCTTCAACCCATTTTTCACGACCAAGCCGGCGGGGGAAGGGACTGGCCTTGGCCTCTCGATCAGCCACGACGTCATCGTCAAGCAACATGCCGGCTCTATAGAGGTTGACACGCAGCCCGGTGAATTTACCGAGTTCAGAATCATTCTGCCGCGTGCCGCTCTGGCCATCACAAAATTAGGAGATCACCCGTGAGCTTGCTTATTCTCGTGGTCGATGATGAACCGGACGTAGAGCTTTTGTTCCGCCAGCAGTTTCGACGCGACCTGCGCGAAGGTCGCTTTGTGATGGAATTTGCTCAATCTGGTGACATGGCACTTCGCCGCATCGCTGATGCAGAGGGCGTGTCACTGATCTTGATTCTGTCCGATATCAATATGCCGGGAATGACCGGACTTGACTTATTGCCCAAGGCAAAGGCTGCACGGCCCGACGTGCCAGTCATTATGATCACCGCTTACGGCGATGCGGAGACCAAGCGCAAGGCGTTGGAGAACGGCGCTGAGGCGCTTTTCACCAAGCCGATCGATTTCGGAGCGCTTCGAGGCGAAATTGATGTGCGCGTGGCGCGCGCGGCTTAACCAAGCACATAATCCGGATGCTCGTGGCTGAATGTCCGCTATTGGTCCTTAGCGGACATGCAGCTCGCGCTCACGACTGTCCGCTTTTGGGAGCAAAGCGGACATGACGATTGTACTGCAAAACATCCGCTCACGACCCAAAGCGGACATGATCGTCGAAAAATTGAGATCGAATTTACGAGGCGGAGTCGGGAATTCAATTATTGTTTGGTACTCAAGGGTCGACAAATAGCCAAGACTTAAGAACTGACAATGCTGCAGGTGCCGGTGCAAAAGCGTTCAATTGCTCTTCCGATCCTTACTGCCGCATTGGCAGCTGGAATCTTTGCTGCAGATACCGCTACCCACTTAGATATCGCTGTTCCTGTTTTATACGTCGCGGTCGTATTGATTTCAGTTCAGTTTTGTGAGAGGCGCGGGGTGTTACTCGTAGCCGCGGCGTGCATAGCGCTTACGTTATTCAGCTGCGCTTTAACGGGGACCGACATCAAACAAACAGGATTAATCAATACCGCCATCAGTATCTTGGCCGTCGGTCTGACGACTTTTCTTGCACTAAAAATTGAGTCTGCGAGGTTCACAGCAAAAACGCTTATCGAAGCCGATCAACTTCGCGATGCGCTAATCGGTTCTGTTTCACATGAATTGCGAACGCCACTAGCGTCGATTTTAGGTGGAGTATCAATACTGGCAGAAATGCCAAATGTAGCTAAAGATCCCCGCCTAGCGTCGCTGGCTGCCGGTATCCGTGATGAAGCGATGCGGCTAAATAGCGACATTCAGAACCTGCTAGATGCCGCATTGATCACGAGCCAAGGGTTGCATTCCCGGCGCGATTGGACGGATCCGACCGATATTATAGATGCCGCGGTTGAACGCATCAGGCTTCGCTATCCTGACCGCCTTATCGAGTTGAGTCTCGGGATTAATCTGCCTCTCGTCCATATCGATCCTGTCTTAGTCGAGCAGGCCCTCAGTCAGATTATCGCTAACGCGGCAAAGTTTTCGAATCGACCATCCACAATTAAGGTCTCCGCGTTCGTCAAACGTGGCGAATTGCGAATATCGGTGCATGATGACGGTGTTGGCCTAACGGCAGAAGAGAGAAGCAAACTCTCAGAGCGGTTTTATAGGGGGCGGCGTCATATTGGAAAAATTCCAGGATCGGGACTGGGCCTATGGGTGGCAAATACCTTCATTTCGAGCAGCGGGGGAAAACTTGAGGCTACAAGCCCCGGCGAAAGCAAAGGGACAACCATCCAGATTGCATTTCCAATTTCTGACTACATTGAGGAAGGTGAGACGGCCATCCAGGAGGCATGAAAGCTGATGCTGACCCGCTGCACTTATGTCTTATTTGGCCCTTAGCGGACATCCGGGAGGACCACTGTTGAGACCAAATTTACGCGTCACCGCCTCAAAAAATAAGTATGACTTTATGAGTGCGATCCAGGGGCGCTGGGTTACGGAAATAGGCATGCGGCGGCGGGAATTCATCACGCTTCTTGGCGGGTCAGCGACTTTGTGGCCGCTAGCAGCCCACGCACAGAAGCCTTTCAAAATCGGGCTGCTCGATACCGGCCTTGGCGAATACTTTTCTGTGCCTTTCATGCGCAAGCTGGGGGAACTCGGTTATGTGGAGGGAAGAAATGTCGTCATTGAGCGCAAGTCTGCGGGGGGAAATGCCGCGCTCCTGACGGACCTTGCGGCAGACCTGGTGCGCCAGCACGTCGATGTCATCGTGACGGCCGGGACGCCAGCGGGGTTTGCCGCTAAGAAAGCGACCAGCACAATCCCGATCGTTCTCGGCGCGAACAGCGATCCCGTCGGTGTAGGTCTGGTCGCGAGCCTTGCTCGGCCCGGCGGAAATACAACCGGCAACTCGCTGATGGCGCCTGACTTGAGTGCCAAGCGCCTCGATATCCTTCACACGATGGCTCCGGGCATTTCTCGCATCGCGATCTTGTGGGATTCGTCGAACCCTGGCATGGCGGAACGCGTGCGTGAGACAAAAATCGCCGCCGATCAATCGCACGTCCTATTGCACACCGTCGGTCCACGAAATCTGAATGAGTTGAATACGGCATTTGTCGACCTTCTGAATGCGCGACCCGACGCGCTTCTGGTGACAGCAGAAACATTCACGCGGCAGCATCTCGTTCGCATTCTCGATTTTGCCAACAACAATAAGATTCCGGCCATGTACGAGGACAAGTCATTTGTAGTGGCCGGCGGGCTCATATCTTACGGGCCTGATTTGCAAGACGTATTTCGCAAAGCGGCGATCTATGTCGACAAGATATTGAAGGGCGCAAAGCCGGGGGATTTGCCAATCGAACAGCCAACGAAATTTGAGCTCGTGATCAACCTCAAGACCGCTAAGGCGATTGGATTGACCATTCCACCATCGTTGCTCGCTACAGCCGATGAAGTGATCGAGTGACCGGCCATGTCCGCTTTCGGTAGAAAGGGGACATGACGATTGCGCTGCGAGATGTCTGCTTTTGACCCATCGCGTCACTTTTTGAATGTCCGCTCATTGGCCGCGATTGCGGATAAACCGACACTGGTCAAGCCGCATCCATAGAGCCGGATTTATGAGTGCGTGGACCTAGTTTCCCTGACGCAACGCAACAAATCACGGCATTTGTTCGTTCGATGGGGCGTGAGATAAAAAGCTAATTGCCCACGACGACCTCGCTGATCTGTATAACCGGGGCCTGGTCGGTGTAGTTCGGGATGTCCGCCATGATCTCCTGCGCGTGGGGTCCAAAACCTGCCTGAAACGCCTCCACGGAATCGCAGAAGATGTGGCACATTCCAACATACGTTGCAGGAGTGCCAGGTGCTCCGCCTGCGAGGCCCTTATCAACGGTATAGTACTTGCAGCTATCACCCATCCGAGCTTTCACGAGTGGCATATGCCGATCTCGGTAGTACTCGTGATTGAAGCGAGCACCAGGCGTATTGGGATACATAACGCTTACTTTGATCATGGCTTTCCCCTCGTCCGATAACCAGCCCAGCGTCGGCGTTCACACTATGCGTGTGAAAGGCAGTTTACCTAACGTTGAATGCACTGCAATCCGAGGTGAAAGGCTGCGAACGGGGGACATCGCTTAAACATATTCGTTGCCGTAGCGTTAGTGGCTGGGGAGTACCGACGAGGCGACTTGCACATGGCGCACCTGATCCGGGTATTTGGCGCATGGATAAAACAGGGATTTGGCGCGGCGGCACGGAAATGTCCGCTAATGACCCAAAGCTGAAGTCCAGCGCGGATTGCGTAGGCGATTCACTTTACAAACACCACCCGCGTACCGACACGGACGCGGCCGTACAGGTCCGTGATGTCCCTGTTGTGCATGCGGATGCAGCCCGCGGACACCAGGCCGCCGATCGAGCCAGGATTGTTGGTGCCGTGGATGGCGAGTTCGTTGTGGACCAGCACCAGCGCCGCGGCCCCCATCGGATTTTGCGGCGTGCCACCTTCGATATAGAAGTCCGGCGAGCGCTTTCCGCGTAGCGACGCAGGCGGCTTCCACGCAGGCTTGATGTGTTTGCTGGCGATCCGCGTAGTGCCGAACCATTGCTGGCCGGAGCGGCCGACGCCGACCGAGTACTTGAGCGCCTGATCCTTGCCGGTGATGAGATAGAGGCTGCGGTCCCCAGTCTGTATCACGATGGTGCCGGGCTTGGCGTCGCCATCGTATTGGACTTTTTCGGGGGCGGCGCGCGTTGGCGAGGCTACTAGGACGACAGGGGCGGCGGCGAGAACGAAAAGACAAAGGAGGCGAAGCAGCATGGCGGGCTCCCGCTTGAGGCGACCGGTGCGGCGGCAAAAATAATATCTGATTCTGCCGCATGCGCCTGCTAAGACTTCGTTTATGGCACCCAGCGTAGCCCCTTCCACTGTTTCGGCTCCAACCGATAGGGTGAGCTTTCGCGGGGGGCAATAGACCTGATGTCCGCTATCGGCCCTTAGCAGACATGCCGATCGTCTGCTTACGGAGGCAAGGCGGACATTGCTTTTGCGCCGCAGAATGTCTGTTTATGACCCCAAGCGGACAGGCACATGTCTGCTTTCAGGGGTAAAGCAGTCATCGCGTATAACGGCCTGGAACGTCTGCTCATGACCCAAAGCGGACATCGATCACTGTAATATTCATCTGCCAAAGCCGATCGTTGCGGACACGTCCCGCGATTGCATTTGCTGGTGGGCGTCGACAAGAAAATGATCAAAGTCTTCGATGCGAATTAGTCCCAGTCGTGGATATTCCATATCCGTAAGGACGTAGAGCGTAGTCGTCAGGGTGGCGGCAAAGATCATCATATGAATCCAGCTGCGTGACTTTGCGGCGGCCATCCCAAAGCCGGCAAGTAACGAGCCTCCTAAGCCGAGGCCGAAAAGCATCACGTAGACAATCTGAGGCGGATGCTTTTCGCTGGCACCGAGACGCAGTCGCGCAACTTCGAACAAGTTGGTGAGTGACGGTACGGACTGAGCACACGCCGGGTGAAAGTTAGCCTGTGGGCATGCCGCGACTGCGGCGTCCCAAAGTTTATTTCTTAAGTCGAGGATCTTGTCCTGTTGTTCGCGAGAGAAAAATTCGGTGCGTTTCGACAGCGAGTAGTCGTGTGGCATGCGATAAAGATCGATGCGGGCTTTGAGGTAGTCCTTGAGCTTGATCTGTAGTTCGCGAGCGAGATCACCTTCAAATAGGGCGAGACGATCATGCGCTGTGCTGGCAGCGTTTGCCTCCTGGATGACCAGTTGTCGGCGGTCATCGAACCGTTGCAAGGCCCCGGAAATCGTGAATGCCAATAGTAATCCGATCAAGGCGAATACAGCTCCTTCGACGGTAGTAAGTCCCGTCATGATGCCTTGATCTTTTTGCAGGTACCGCGTTCCTAAGTGTCGCCCGTAATTCAGCAGGGTTAGTGAGCAGACGAAGAAGACCAGTTTGCGATTAGGGCAGCGAAAACAGCAAAGATCATTGCAAGTCTCGTGCGGTTGCCGATGAGGTCAAAAGCAACAGCAGACCGCGCAACAATTTGGGAAGAACCGTGTCGAAGAGGTGGCCATTGACAGCCAACTTGGCGTCACGGCTGGCCACACCGAAGCACCAAAAGAACGTTCGCTAATATTGGCGCAGGTACTTCGCGGAGAGGAATGTCCGCTTTTGGCCCTTAGCAAACACATTCGATAGACGCACGACATGTTCGCGGTTGGAGGTAAGTCTCATTTCTGGTTCGGCGGCATCATCCAACCGACGCTCTCGCGCCGCTTGCTACTTGTTGTAGTCGGGGCGGGTGTGTCATTTTTGCATTTCGCTAGCTTCTTACCGAAGCTGCCCGGCGGCATGATGATCTCGACAATGTGCGGAACGCTTTCTCAATTGCCGGAGCGCTGGCGCGGCCTTTGTATCGGGACATAGCGCGTATTTACAGAGATCAGATCGTACTCGCTACGATCCGCGCTTTCGGACGTAAAGCAGTCGTTTCCGCGGTATCTTGATGCAGGCGAAACCTGCGATGGCTTTTCCTCCGCATTGTCTGCCCGTTGATACCATCCGGGAATAAAGCAAACATTTTTTTGAAATGGCGACGACTTGCATGGGGTTACTACTAACACCTGTATGGAGATGAATATGACCCCCAACATTTTTTTGGCAGGTGCCGCTCTCATATCGGTAAGCATCAGTCCACTAAACGCGGAGGCCTCCGAGGCCCCCTGGTGTGCGGTGATCTCGCGGGGCGGTGGTAACGTGAAGTGGGACTGCACGTATCGCTCGATCGAAGAATGCCGGCCGAATGTGATTGCAGGCAATCGTGGCTTTTGCAATCCGAGCCCATACTATGTAGCCAACTCCACAGGACTCAGAATCTCGCGGCAAACCTCGCAGATGGGTTTAAAGACCGCTGCAAAATCTGAGAAGGCCGTCGCTGTGAAGAAAGAGTGTCCTCAAGACCGCAGAAAAGCTAATACCCGCACCAAAATTGTGGCGTCGCCCATCACAGTGAAGACGCCGCAACAACCTGATGACAAGTCCGGCGCTGAATCAAAGAATTCCATTGCGACGAAGAGCGAGACCCTGCAACCCACTCAGTCAGATGACAAGTCGAACGCTGAATCAAAGAATTCCATTGCGACGAAGAGCGAGACCCTGCAACCCTCTCAGTCAGATGACAAGTCGAACGCTGAAACAAAGAATTCTATTACGACGAAGATCGAAACCCTGAAACCCTCTGAGTCAGATGGCAAGTCTATCGGCGAAGTAAATATGAAATCCGTCGCAGCGAAGACGGAGACTTCGCAATCTTCTCAACTCGATGACGAATCCGCGATAAAGAAAGCAAAGGTTACCATTGCTGCAAAAATGGAGAATCCGACCTCTGTTGTGTTTCTAGAGATGAAGCGGGCCGTCAGGGAAGATGCGCATGGCAATTCTATCGACACTATTTGCGGCCGCGTCAGGGGGAAATTAGCCGGAGACACAGGAGACAGGCCGTTTGTATATGTCGTTCAAAAAGACGAGGCGTACATTGGCGCTTACGTATTAGCTACGACCGAGTACCGTAAAATCTGCAATTGAGAACGGAGCATCGCTTCTTTGAACGCCGCTTTTGACCCAAGGCGGACAACGGCCTCGCACGTTCTCACCCCTTCCAGCGCTCTAGTTTCAAACGCTATTATCTATTGAGCTTGGGGGGACAATGAGACGGCGTGAATTCATCCTTGGCGGCGCGGCGGCCGCTTGGTCGGTCACGGCACGAGCCCAGCAGGATGAGCGCGTGAGACGCATCGGCGTACTCCTTCCTGCAGCCGCAGACGATGCGGAGGTTCAAATTTGGTTGGCGGCGTTCTTGCAGGCGCTCGCTCAATTGGGCTGGACGATCGGCCGCAATATGCGCGTCGATATTCACCGGGCCACGCCCAATGCTACCAAAATTCGTCAGCATGCGGCGGAGTTGGTTGCGAAAGCACCCGACATAATCCTGACTGGTGGCACATCGACGACGGCTCCAATGCTACAGACAACCCGTACCGCGCCAATCGTATTTGCAACTGTTGTCGACCCGGTTGGAGCCGGCCTCATCGACAGTCTGGCCCGGCCTGGTGGCAATGCCACAGGTTTTCTCTTGTATGAGTACAGTCTGGGCGGGAAATGGCTTGAGTTGCTAAAGCAGATGGCGCCGACCATTACGCGGGTGGCAGTGCTGAGGGATGCCAGCACGGCTTCGGGAACTGGACAGTTTGCGGCGATCCAGGCGGTAGCGCCTTCGCTCAAGGTTGACGTAGTACCGGTCAACATGCGCGAGGCTGGCGATCTTGAGCGCACCGTTGCTGCGTTTGCACGCTCTCCAAATGGCGGTCTGATCGTGACCGGAAGCGGTCTGTCGATCTTACATCGCGATCTGATCATTGCGCTCGCAGCACGTTACAAGGTGCCAGCGATCTACTATGAGCGATTCTACGCCGCCGCAGGCGGTCTGATCTCCTATGGATCTGATCGTATTGAACTGTACAGACTCGCCGCCGGCTACGTTGATCGCATTCTCAGGGGCGAAAAGCCCGCCAATCTTCCGGTGCAGGCGCCCACCAAATTTGAATTGGTCATTAACCTCAAGACAGCGAAGGCGCTTGGCCTAACTGTACCGCCTGTGCTTCTCGCGACCGCCACCGAAACGATTCAATAAATGCCATGATGTCCGCTAATGGCCCAAAACGGACAAATCTCTTTGCATCGCGGATATCCGCTTTCTGAAAAATGGCTTTTTGCGGTGCGCATATCCGTTAATGACCCTGAGCCGATCGCCTTCGGCGTTAGCGCGGAGGCAAACGCTCAAATGTCTGCAAGCCATCTGGAATAACATGGAAGGGCTGTTTGTCGACGGCATAGATCGCCATTTGAGGCGTGCCAAACAGACTCGGATCATCAAGCGTGCCGACCTTTAGGATTACCAGCGGCAGACCCGGTCGTCGCGTTGTCAGATGGGTCCCGCATTCGCCACAAAACTCACGAGTCACTGGGCTTTCGAGATCGGAACGCGAGAATTTGCGCGGTTCGCCGCTTGTGTAACGAAAGCCTTGCGGCGCCATGAGCATGAACATGTTAGGCGCGCCACCGCTGATGTACTGGCATTCGCGGCAATGGCATTGTGCCTTGAGTCGAGGTTCGCCTTCTGCCACGTAGCGAATTTTACGGCAATAGCACCCGCCTTCGAATTTCATGGACAAGACCCTCCAACTCAAAGTTCATTCTAGCTGTTATAGAAAAATAGAAGAAGGACTGCGCCAGGCGGCTTGGCGAGGATGTCTACTGTTGGCCCAAAGCAGACACCGCAATCGCGCTGACGAATGTCCGCTTTGGAGTAAAGCGGACATGGTGATTGCACTTCGCAATGTCCGCTAATGACCCAAAGCGGACGCACCCCGAGAGAGCAAGGTAGCTAGTCACCGCGCCGGTATCTTTCCTCGTTTTGGTGATATCATCTCAATCGGAGTTATCGCCGCACAGGGGAGGTAGCCATGATCCCCAACTGGCTTTCAAAGTTCTCCGCATCGCTGCCTCGTGTCGTTGGCTTGGCCGCAATCGTCTCCTCAACGGTTGCGATGGGCACCTTTGCAGCAGATGCGCAATCCAGCGCCGGGCAAATAACAGTTCTTTATGACGCCTTTGGCAACAACGCGACGATGAAGAAAGACTGGGGGTTTTCTGCACTGATCGAGTATGACGGCAAACGCGTCCTGTTCGATACCGGCAATAACGCAGACATCTTTGCGCACAATGTGGAGGCCAAGGCTGTTGACCTGAGACAGCTTGACTTCGCAATTGTCTCTCATCGCCACGGCGACCACACGAGTGGGTTAAATCATCTTTTGAAAATCAACCCCACCGTCAAGATCTATGCACCGCAAGAGAACTTCGGTGTGTTTGGCGCGGCTTTGCCAGGCAGTTTCTACCGGCGCAACGAATCACTTCCTCAGGATATGCGGTATTTCGACGGCAGGGCGCCCGAGACGCTTCGCTTTGGCAGCCCGTGGCCTGAAGGTAATTTCACGTGGGTGGCGAAGACAACCGAAGTGGTCCCGGGCTTCCATCTCATTCTGTTGAACGGTACCTGGGGTGTCGATCTAGAGGTGAAGGAAATCTCGTTGGCGATCGATACACCTGACGGGATTGTCCTGATCGTGGGCTGCAGTCATCCGACAATTGAAAAAATAATCGAGGCCGCCCAAAACGCGATCAACAAGCCGATACATCTTGTATTGGGAGGCACTCATCTGCTGCCGGCGAACGACGATCAAATCAGGAGCACAGCGACCTCTCTGCGTGACAAATGGAGTGTGCACTATATCGCTCCGGTTCACTGCACCGGCGAACCTGCTTTCGCGATTTTGAAGGCGAGCTTTGGAGATCGGTACATTTATGCCGGTCTCGGCACGACTGTTTTAGTAGGGCCGAAGATCACGGTGAAAGCAGAAGCGGGACAGCCGAACAAGAACGCGATGGACGAAGAGGACTTTCGCAGCTACCGCGAAGCGATGAGGCAAGGCATTTTCCGTGCGTTTCTCGGCGCCGACAGGCAGCTGGCGCGAGTGCGGGAATGATTGGCGGCAATGTCCGCTTTTCTGGCTCAAACTTTGTGGGACGATAGTTAAGGGGGCTCGCCTGTGCGGCGTTTGTATCGAGGCGAGCCGCGCCGAATTTGGGTATTTTCCTTAGCACGCATTCCGATCGCACGCGGCTATGTCTGCTTTAGCGCAAATCGGACGGGAACCTGCATGGCTGCGTTAGAACTCGATGAAAGACTTGCCAGCGAGGCAGATATCAATCTTTTGGCGGGTGGGTGCAGCTATCGGGCCGCGTCCTCGTCCCGCGTTTGTCAAGGGGAACCTTGCAGTTATCGATGCGTTGCTCGTCTTTCCATTTCTCACTCAGCCTTTCCTTGCCAGTGAGTCCTTCCTCCCCATTCGATGGCGTGATTGTGCCCACGGCCTGACCAGAAATGGCCTGGCCACTCATTTGGGCGCCGACATCGATGGGAGCCAGCCCGGCCGCCGCAATCAGGGTCATTGCGAGAATCTGGTTCGCAAAAAACTGCATAACTAGCTTCCAACCGTGATTGTTGATCAAAAGATCATAGGCCGCATGTGCTTTGCGCGCATTCTGTTTCCTGCTCACCGACGGCACGCTGGCGACCGAGGGGGCCGTTTGCGGACATAACCATGTCCGAAGCCTTGTCTGTTTTCCTCAAAAAACGATCGCGCATTTCACCACGTCGGCAACTTTGGCACTAACGAGTCCACGATCACGCGCGGGTCCACGATCAAAAGCCAGATCGCTAACAGCCAAACAGCCACCAGCACGACGACCACTGCCCCAATGATAATCCTGCCCGACATAAACACCTTGTAGCGCGATACGCCCGCAATGGCTTGGTTCAAATACCAATGTCCGCTTTGCGTCAAAGCGGACACAATGCGGATTGGCGCATGATTACGGAAGGAAAAAATTCCGATTTGGGCAAGACTAGCATTTTGCTGAGCCGATGTTCATCGCGATTCCGGCTGCTCGCCTTGGGTCCCATTGGCGGGCTTGGCCGGTGCATTGAGTACGGCATTGCACGCGGGGGGCAGATCCTTGAGCTTCAGGCCTTTGGCTGACGGGGAAATATCCGGGATCTTCAACCGTAGAATCCAATCGGCAAACCACGACTTGAGCGACTTGTCGCATCCATCGCCGGCCGGCACGGCTGGCTGGGCACGACAATCCGGCGAGTCAGCCGGACATTTAAGGCGCACATGTATGTGGTCGGCGTGCCCGTACCACGGGCGCACCTTGGACATCCAGGATTTGTCCCTGTTGCCCTCAACCCGGCACAGTTCTTTTTTTATCGCAGCGTTGACCAGAACCCGTTCGACCTCGGGCTGTTCGGCGGCCGTCCGGATAAACGCGACATGAGAAGGACTCCAGGTTTTGCCGTTGATGCTCTTGCCGTCAGCGGCAACCAAGTTGCTGGCTACAATATTATCGCGTTCCTGTCGGCTTAACTCACGATCCGGCATCGGCATGAACCAGACGTCGACATCAAGGCCGATCTGGTGGCTTCGATGTCCGAATGGAAGCGGACCGCCGCGCGGCTGGGCCATATCGCCAATCAAGATGCCACGCCAGCCGGTGGCTTCGGCGGCCAGTGGCGCGAACCGTTCGAGGAATTTCACCAGCTCCGGATGTCCCCAATTGCGATTGCGAGACACCCGCATCACTTGCCAATTCGGCCCAGAGACCGGCAGTTCAACACCCCCCTGAAGACAGCCGCGCGGGTAGTAGCCGATTGCCATTGCCTTGCCGAGGCTCGGCAGTTCCTTTTCAGCGAAGAGAGCATTTGCCGGTTTCGAATTCTGCTTTTCCTGTTCGGCGGTCTTCAAAGGATTGCTGGGAGGCAAAGGGATCTGAACGGCGTTTTTAGCCGCGGCAACGCAGGTCAGTGCCACCGACAAGGCTGTGAAACACCCGATGACTTTGTACATGCCTTTTCCTTCAAGACGGACGCTCAGTCTGACAGCTATGCTCGGCTGCTATCCTGCTCAGTTTCTTTCACGGTACATTTTTTATGGCATTCGTAGTGACAATAGAGTTCGCGGCTCGCACCATGGTGGCAGTAGTATTCTCGACATCTCTGCTCGCACGTTGAATGAACCGTTTTAGCCGTCGCGTAAATTGGGGCAATTGCGCAAAACGCCAAAGCCCCGATTGCCATTGCGTTTCTCAAGACACCCCTCCTCAGCGAATATTGAATCGGATCGGCACGGTAAAATCGAAGGTTTCACCCGGCATATTTGGCGGCGGCGGGGGAAATGGCTGCGCGCGCCGCACGGTGTCGATTGTTTCCTGGTCGAGAGCTGCGACGCCCGATGACCGGGTCACGCGGCTCGACAAAACCTTCCCGTTTCGATCGAGCGTAAATGCCAGTTCCGCAGTTCCCGTCTGATGCCGCGCGCGCGCGGTAACAGGATAGCTTTTATGACGCTCGACTTGCAGCGCGATCTTGCGGTGCCATGAGGCAACTTGCGCGGCAGACGGCCTTGGTCGTGGAGGCGATGTCGTCTCGTGCACCGGCGGAGTGGGTTGCTCTTTCGGCTTTTCGGGTGGCTTAGCCTCCGCAGGCAACTGAACGTCTGCATCCGGTAGGGGAGGCGGCGGCTCGATCTTTTCCAACGGGGTTTCCTGAGCCTTCGGCGGCTCGGCATCTGGTGTCGATTTCGCTTCCTGCTGCTCGGGTCCCGGCGCGAGGTCGTTTTTGCTGGCAACCTGTGGTGCCGTGTACGGCGCGAGGTCAACCAGTATAGCTTCCGTGCCTTCATCGCCGGACATCGGCTCACGCCAATTCATGAGCATCGTGACGAACGCGGCGTGCATGCCAACGACGACCGCGGCGCTGAGAATCCAGCGAGGAAGGTCGTATCTGTCGGCAGCAATAGCGATCATTACAATCGCTCCATTGTGCGGGCGGCCTGTCGCGTCGGCGTGCCGCGATCGAGACTGCGACTGACCAACCGAAGGACTTCCGCTGATATGTCCGCAATCGCCGCGCGATAACCCGTTATCTGACGCGCGAACAGGTTGTAGATGACAACCGCCGGGATCGCGGCTGCGAGTCCAAGGGCTGTCGCAAGCAACGCTTCGGCTATGCCCGGCGCAACAACGGCCAAATTCGTGGTGTGCGATTTGGAGATGCCGATAAAACTGTTCATGATTCCCCACACGGTGCCGAAAAGGCCGACGAATGGGGCAGTGGCTCCGATTGTGGCGAGAATCCCGGTGCCGCGGCTAATTCGGCGACCGAATGCAGCCTCGATCCGGTCCAGCCGCGAGATGATGCGTTCTTTCAGACTGTCCTTGTCGTCCGCGGTTTCGGATAGCTGGAATTCCGAAATCGCGGCTGCACAGAAACTTGCTGCCGGTTCCTTGAGGTTCGACTGTTTGATATTCGCAAGCGTTCGGAGAGAGACGAGCGTATTCAACGCGGTGCGCACCTGCCGGCGTGCCCTCCAGAGTTCGATTGTCTTGGCGAGCCAGACCGTCCACGTGACAACCGAGGCAATGACCAGGCCGATCATGACGACCTTCACAACCACGTCGGCATTCATGAACATGCCCCAGGGCGAGAGATCGCGAGGTAGCACTGCTGTTCCCTGGATTGACGGAAGCTGATCCTGCGCGTTGACAGCGGATGAATCAGAAACAGCCGCGGCCGCTACGATAAGCGCGCCCAGGGCGCGACTTATCGCGGAAGCGATGGCCTCGGGCTCAAGGTGTTGAGCGTGAAGGCGTGCCACCATTTTAGTATTTCAACCTCGCAAACAAGCGAACATTGGTGCCGGGCAGAAGCACTTGATCTTTGGTGTAGGAGACGCTGTTGCGGATGTCTTGGTTGAGAAGATTGGTGCCGACCAGGCCAAATGTCATTTCGCTCAACTGATCGAATCTAGGCCTTGCAGTTTTCCATGTGTAACTGACCTCTGCGCGCAGATCGTCGTAGCCGGGCGTCGGAGTTTCGGCGACGGGGGCGACGTTGTTCTGCGCGAAAGCGTGAAGTAGGCGGACCCGCGCGAGCCACGCATCGTTCCGCCAGTAAATTCCGCCGCCGATGCGAACGGGTGGGATTCGGGGCACGTTTGTGCCGTCGGTGAACGTGGCGCGCACGACGTCGAATTGGTTTTCAATGCCAACAAATCCATTGGCGACCGGCACTATGTCCCACTGGCTCTGAAATTCGCCGCCGCGGAAAATGGCGTTGGCTTGCGAATAGATAGCCTCGTTGAGCTCACCTGCACCGGGACCGCATACGCCCGTGTCATCACATGTGTTTCCGGTGAGTTGCCTGAATATGAAGCCGTTGAAGCGCGTGTAATATGCGGTCGCCTCAAACCGAAACGGGCCGGCTGCACGTCGCAAGCCGATTTCGATTGATTGCGCTGCCTCAATTCTGAGGTTGGGATTGCCCTTGTCGAACGTTGCTGTCGCATCGTGAGGACCTCCCGAGAAGAGTTCGGCCGGCTTTGGCGCGCGTTCGATATATTGCGCCGTGATGCTGCCAACGAGGTCCCACGGAAGTTTCTGGATAAGCCCCAGACTCACACTCTTGGGTGTGTAGCTTGGCGAAGCTGGCGTTGAGGTCATCGTCCCGGCGGCATCGAAGCTGCGCCCAAATCCGGAAAGCGAGACTTGTTCGATCCGACCGGCGAGCTGCGCCTTGGTCGCTTCACTGAATTTGAATTCATTGAAGACGTAGCCGGCGATGCGCCAGTTGCTGTTCGGGTCCCACAAACCAATGCCGTCCGGGCTTGGCGCGGTGAGTTCTTGATGACCGCCCTGGACTCCAATCGCCGTTGTAAGGGCCGCGAAACGCAGATTGAATGGAGCGAGTTGCGTCTCCACGCGCCCTTCCTGCTCCTTGTTGGTGAAGGTTTGTTGAATAGCGTCACTAAACGGGTTTGTGTCATCGCTGAGACCGAGTTCATTGTGCTTGTAGTCGGTCAGACCGCCCCAAAAGCGAACCGCATCAACCATTGGGTTGGGCGAACGCCATTCGCCTTTGCTCATGAGCTTGGTCTGATGCGCGTCGATGCGGGTGTCGTGGTCTTCGCCATCGATTCCGGGAATGTGATAAAGCGCACTGTTTTGCGTGAGCGCGAGGCCAAAAAAGCCTTCATTGAAAATATACGAGGCGCCCACCGCAGCTCCGTTGCTGCGCGCCGAAGAATTTGGCTGGTGGCCATTGAAATTGCCGGGCTGTGTCGCGTTGGGCGCGTCCGCCGGGTCGGGCGGCGTCAGGTAGGGATAGCTGGGTATGCGATAGTCTTGCGCCGTGCGGCCGAATGCATCGGCATGGATGGCAAAGTTGCCGCCGCCCGCATCGAGCAACGCGGCACCGTCGAGGCCGCTGTCGACCGAGGTGCCTGCGCCACGGAATTCCGCGCTAACACCGCGACCCGGAATGTATGTCGGAATGCGGTTATTGGTTGCTTCGACCACGCCGCCGATAGCTTGCGAGCCGAACCGCAGGGTCGCAGGCCCGCGAATGACTTCGACCTGATCGCTCGTAAGAGGGTCGACCGGGACAAAATGGTCTTCGCCCAGATCGGACGCTCCGTTCGCGCCGATGCCGTCCTCCTGAATCCGCACGCGGTTGACGTCGAGACCGCGAATTATCGGGCGGCTGGACGCACCTGGCGCAAACGTCGATCCGGTGATGCCCGGTTTTTCGAACAGCAGGTCGCCAAGAGTCGAAGCGCCGTTCCGGCGCAATTCGTCGTTTGGCACCACGGTGATTGTGGCAAATTGGTTAGTGATAATCGGGATTGTTCCGACCAAAGTCTCCGCGGCCGGGGCTGGCGTCGGCTGAGGTGGGCCAGGCTCCGTTGTTGGCTGAGTGGGTGAGGGACGTGCCGGCGCTCGGCGAGTAATTGGGCTGGCTACCGTGACATCAACCTGCGGCAAGGCGGTTTGCGCCGATGGCGCGGTACTGCATAAAGCCCACGTGCATGAGAATGCGCTCCATGACGCAAAGCCCATCTTCAATCGAAGACGCATTTCGAACTCCAGTCTGATGGAAATGACGTGCGTACCCGGTTCGGTATGCAAACAGGCCTCAATAGATGAGGCCGTTCTCAGTCATCGCTCAGACGGAGTAAGGAGGGGCGCGAGGTTGGAAAAGGAAATGTACGCTGCGCGAAAACTGCGCAGGCCGTAATTGAGCAATCCACTTATAGGGCTGATCGTCCGGGATTGCGGGCAATGCAATCGTCGGCAAGACAGACGACGATGTGAGATTCAGTGCCGCACAGATGGCGCAGAAGTTACGATGGCCAGCCGGGCCGCCATCCTCATCTGTCGGGCTGGCGGGCTGTACCTGTAACGCCGCCGCTACAACTGGCGACGAGGCTTGATAATTTTCGAGGTGGATATGTCCGAAGGACAGGACGAGTTGGACTGTCAGGGCAAACAGCGCGGCCCAGGAACCAAAACGGCGGTGCCTTCTGATCCAATACATTCGAGAATCTCGCCGGCGCTTACGATAATATGCGAGGCGAACAGAGTAAATCGCTCCCGCAGTTCAGTGGTATTCCGATTCTCAAGCGTCTGCTGTCTATTCTTTATTCCCAGACAAGCGCGTGTACTCGGCATCCACAAGATCTTTACCGTAAAGTCGTTCGAGCCGGCGCACCGTGAAGTGGGCGCGGGCTACGCCCTGAAAGTGCGCAATGAACGCGTAGTTTATGACAGCGCCGCTCACGGCGCCGATGATGGGAACAGCCTGGGCACCGACCTTTTCTGTGACGACAAATCCGAAGCGGGATGCCACTTGCGCGATGAAGCGCACGAGCGCCGGCCCCCCTTCCTTGGGCACGCCGTGACTCGAAATGAAGCTTGCGGCGCCCGTCACGCTTTTCGCCAGTGCGGCCCGGACGGCCAAGTATCCGCTCTCGGATGCGTCGTCCGACCCAGTGCGTCCTCCCATTGCAAAGACCTGCATGCATGAAAGCATCGCTTCAGGATCACCGAGATCTTCGCCCTCGCTTTTTGCAATATCCATAATCGATCTGAGTATGATGACCGTAGAAATCGGAAGCTCGATCGGCAGTGTCGCCAGACCGAATGCGCCACCCGCAGCCCCAGAGGCTGTGGCCAGGATCTTGTGCAGGGTCTGTGAGCCCGCATAAGGATCACGCTGCAGGGTTCGCAACGCGACCTGCATCGCCGCCTCAAGTCCTTTCCTGGCAGCCGTTGCAATGGCGTCCGCTGCGAATGGCGGCAGGGCGTGTTCGATAAGCTCAATGGGCTTGCCAACCATATTGGCCAGACGCGCGGCAAAGCTCGGGTGCTCAAGCGCTTGAACTGCTCGTTTCAGGGCGGTCAGATCTTCGGGCGTCATATGTTGGGCTCGTCGTGTCAGTTTCCCAAAAAGCGAACATCGTCGCTAAAAGCTCGAAACTGACATCGCACTCCAATCGTTCCAGTTCAGATTTGGGCCAAGACGGTGATTGGGCTCACACCACGGGTCCATCTACAATGCGGGCCATGACCGAGGACGGTATTAACGCATTGACCGCCTGGCTCGCCAAGTCCGGTCTGCGTGGCGAGCCGGAATCCGCCTTACTGAGCGGATTCTGCGAGCGCGCCGTGGCCATGGGCCTGCCGATCAGCCGCGCGCAGGTGTTTATCGACACGCTCCACCCGGTATACGAAGGCCGCCTTATTCGCTGGGGGCACGACCCGTCCCAACCGGTCGTGCAGGAATACGGCCGTACCGCAATGCCGGAAGGGACCGCTGATCTGCATCTCACGCCCGGAGCCGAGGACAGCGATGCGGCTGCGCGCTGGCGCGCGAGCCCGTTCTTCCAAATGGTGGAGACCGGGGAGAGCTTGTTGCGACGCCGCATCACCGCGGAAAGCGAAACCGAATTCCCGGTGATGCGCGACTATTGGGCGGCGGGCATGACCGATTACGTCGCCATCATCGACCGTTTTGCGCCCGAAGGCACGATCGGTGAAATGGATTGCGTCTACTCCTCATGGGCGACTGCGCGTGCCGGCGGCTTCGACGATGTCCATATTGCGGCGCTTGTGCGCGTGCTCCCCATGCTTGCGCTGGTGGTCAAGGCGGCTGCACTCGCGCGCATGACCGGTACGTTGATGGAAACCTATCTCGGCCGCGACGCCGCGCATCGCGTGCTCAGCGGGCGCATCATGCGTGGCATTGCCGATCGCATTGATGCGGTCATCTGGTTCAGCGATTTGCGCGGCTTCACCCGCATTACCGATTCCGCTCCCGAGCAGATAATTCCGCTGCTGAACGATTATGCCGACGTCATCGTGTCGGCAATTCATGCGCAAGGCGGCGACGTACTCAAGCTGATCGGCGACGGCATCCTCGCAATCTTCACGGCTGCAGATCGCGCGCACGCTTGCGCTGCTGCACTTGCTGCCGCGATGGCCGCGCATAGGGACGTGACCGCGCTCAACCGGCGCCGCGCCGGCGACGGCCTGCCGGTGACCGAAATGTATCTTGGTTTGCATGTCGGCGAGGTGTTCTACGGAAATATCGGCAGCATCGAGCGCCTCGATTTCACGGTCGTGGGGCCCGCAGTTAACGAGACAAGCCGGATCGCCGCTATGTGCCGGTCAGTCGAGCAGCCGGTGCTTGTCTCGGCGGCCTTCGCCAGTGTTGACGGCATGCGTCAGCGGCTCGTATCGGTCGGCCGCTTCGCCCTACGAGGGGTCGCGCAACCGCAGGAGCTTTTCACCTTAGATCGCACGTAAACCGATTAACCCACGCATTTGAACCTGAACCGCTTTGCCTGAAAAAGGCATCAAGTTACTGTCGTCCCAAGGAGATTGGCCCGAGTGGTCACGCGTAAGAGCTCCCAGACAGCGCGAATTGGGGTCGACATCGGCGGGACGTTCACGGACGTCGCGCTCGAAGTCGGTGAGCGGCGATTCACGGCGAAGACCCTGACGACGTCACGCGCGCCGGAGGAAGGGGTGCTGTCCGCGGTGCACGCCGTCATCACCGAAGCAGGCACCGAACCAGGTACAGTGTCCGTCATCATCCACGGAACAACCCTGGCGACGAATGCGCTGATCGAAAGAAAAGGCGCCAAGACAGCGCTGCTCACCACCGAAGGCTTCAGGGATGTCGTCGAGATCCGCCATGAAAATCGATTCGAGCAATATGACGTCAACATCGACCTGCCGGAGCCGCTCGTTCCGCGCCGGCGTCGCTTGCCGATCCGGGAGCGGGTCAATGCCCAAGGCGAGATTCTCCTCAAACTCGATGAAAGCAGCGTCATAACCGCGATCGATAAGCTTGCAGCCGAGGGAGTTGAGGCGGTAGCGGTCGGCTTCCTGCACAGTTTCACAAATCCGGAACATGAGCACAGGGTCGGAGAAGCCGTCTCGCGCGCGCTCCCTCGCGTTGCGGTGACGCTGTCCTCCGACGTCTCTCCGGAAATGCGGGAGTATGAGCGGTTTTCAACCGCCTGCGCCAACGCATATCTTCAGCCCCTTATGGGGCGCTACGTCGCCAACCTCGAGCGCGAGCTGCAGCGAGCCGGCTTTCGCTGCCCCATGCTGCTGATGACGTCCGGCGGCGGCATTACCAGCGCCGAAACCGCCATTCGTTTTCCGGTGCGACTTGTCGAATCTGGTCCCGCCGGTGGAGCGATCTTTGCGGCCTGTATTGCTCGTCAAAACGGTCTCGACGAGGTTGTCTCCTTCGATATGGGCGGCACGACCGCGAAAATCTGTCTTATCGACAAAGCGCAACCTCAGACCGCCCGGGTCTTCGAAGTGGCGCGCATCTATCGTTTTCTCAAAGGCAGCGGGCTGCCATTGCGCATTCCGGTGATCGAGATGGTCGAAATCGGTGCCGGCGGCGGCTCAATTGCGCGGGTGGATTCGCTTGGACGGATCGTCGTCGGACCCGAAAGCGCGGGCTCGGACCCGGGGCCAGTGTGCTACGGAAAAGGCGGCACAGAGCCGACAGTGACCGACGCCGATATAGTGCTTGGCCGTATTGATCCGACAACTTTCTCCGGCGGCAAAATGGCGCTCGATGCTGACGGCACAGAACGCGCCGTAGCCAAGCAGATAGGGTCTCCACTGGATCTTTCCACCGAGCACGCGGCGCTCGGCATCAGCGAGATCGTGGATGAGAACATGGCGAATGCAGCGCGGGTGCATGCGATCGAGAGCGGAAAAGATCTTCGCCCGCGCACGTTGATTGCTTTCGGGGGCGCCGCGCCATTGCACGCCGTTCGGGTCGCTGAGAAGCTCGGCATACGCCGGGTGCTAATACCCGCAAATGCAGGCGTGGGCTCCGCGGTCGGCCTTCTGCGCGCACCCGTAGCGTATGAAGTCGTGCGGAGCCGCCTGATGCGTCTCAGTGGATTCGATGCTTCTGTCGCAAACGGACTCTATACCGATATGCGTTCGGAAGCAGAGGACATCGTCGGCCGCGGCGCGCCGGATGCCAAGCTGAGCGAACAACGCTCGGCCTTCATGCGCTACCGCGGGCAAGGGCACGAGATTGGCGTGCAGCTGCCGGTGCGCGAATTCACAGCGGCCGATGAACCGCTCCTCACAGAGCTGTTCGAAGCCGCGTATCGCCGGCTCTACAGCTGGTCAATACCAGGTGTCGAAATTGAAATTCTGAGCTGGGTGTTGACGCTGAGTGCGCCATCCGAAGGCGAGCTTGCTAAGCCATTGCCCGTCAAAGCGGACAAACCAAAGCCGCGGGGGCATCGACAGGTCTTCGATCCGAATAGCGGTGAATTTCTGCAGGTGCCGATCTTCTGGCGCCCCGACCTTAAACCGGGCACCGAGTTGAAAGGTCCCGCCGTGATTGCGGAGGACGAGACGTCGACCGTTGTCAGTCCGCTGTTCGATGCGCGCATCGATCGGTTCGGTTATATTGAACTCGCTCGTCGGGAAACTTGAATCATGATTGACCGTCCCAACACCGCGCTCGGCCAGATTCACACGCAAATCATGTGGAATCGGTTGATTGCGGTGGTCGAAGAGCAGGCGCAGACCATGTTGCGAACGGCGTTCAGCACATCTGTGCGCGAGGCCGGTGATCTTTCGGCAGGTGTATTCGACTGCCATGGACGCATGCTGGCGCAGGCGGTCACCGGTACGCCGGGTCATGTGAATTCGATGGCTAATGCGGTGAAGCATTTTCTCGATGTGTATCCGCTCGCGACAATGAAGCCCAGCGATCATTTCATCACCAATGATCCCTGGCTGACCTCCGGTCACCTTCATGACATCACCGTGGTCACGCCGAGCTTTTACCAGGGCGAGGCTGTCGGTTTGTTTGCCAACACTATTCACGTCGTGGATATCGGCGGTCTCGGCATGGGGCCCGACGGGCGGCAGGTTTTCGAAGAGGGATTGTCCATTCCAATCATGCCGCTCGCACGCGAGGGGCGGATGAATGAAGATCTGCTCCGTATAGTTCGCGCCAATGTGCGCGAGCCATTGCAGGTCGAGGGCGACATCTATGCATGTGCGGCATCCAATGATGAGGGTATCCGCCGCCTGATCGAAATGATGGACGAGTTCGAAATCAGCAATCTCGACCGGCTCGGTGACACGATCGTTGAAGCCTCACGCGAGGCAACACTTGCCCGCATCCGTGCGCTGCCGAAGGGCACCTATCGCAATCAACTGACGATGGACGGTTATGAAAAGCCGCTCGTGTTGAATGCGGCACTGACGATATCCGACGAAGGAATACATGTTGATTTCGACGGAACGTCGCCGGCGTCGGGTTACGGAATTAACGTCGTCTACAACTATTGCCTGGCTTACACCGCATTTGGCGTCAAATGTCTGGTGGCGCCAGATGTTCCGAACAATGCCGGCTCGCTCGCTCCGATTACCGTGAGCGCCCCCGTGGGCTGCGTTCTCAATGTTAATCGGCCCTGGCCGGTAGCGGCGCGTCATACGGTCGGTCACATGTTGCCCGACGCCGTGTTCGGCTGCCTGCACCAAGTCATGGCCGGCGGCGTCCCGGCCGAAGGCGCATCGTCGCTATGGAATCCGCAGATCTTCGGGGGCGGCTCGTTGGTCGATGAAATCGAAAAGGACGTCGATGCAAACGCGTTGCCCGCATTCAGCACCGTTATCTTCCACTGCGGTGGAGCCGGCGCGCGGCCAGGCAAAGACGGACTCAGTGCGACGGCGTTTCCGTCTGGCGTGCGCACAATTCCGGTCGAGGCAACCGAAAGCGTGGCTCCCGTTGTGTTCTATCGCCGCGAATTTCGTGAGGGCTCCGGCGGTCCGGGCAAGTTTCGTGGGGGACTTGGACAGGTCATCGAGCTGGGCGGGGCGGGCGCTGCGCCGATCGCGCTGCTATGCAATTTTGAGCGCGTCCGCAACGCCGCACGAGGCCGCGAGCGGGGCAAGCCGGGCGCAAATGGCTCGGTCACGCTTCGTTCCGGCAAGCCGATCCGCCCAAAGGGTCGTCAGACTGTGCCGGCACGCGATGCAATCTGCCTCGGCTTGCCGGGCGGAGGTGGCTTCGGCGACCCGCGCACGCGTGACCCTCAACGTGTGCTCGACGATGTCCTCGATGGCCTGATAACCGCGGACGAGGCGCGCCGTGACTACGGGGTCGCCATAGATGGGCAGGGACGCCTCGATCCTGCCGAAACGAAGCGTTTGAGATCGTCCTGAAGCTTCTAGGCAACGATCAACGAATCGGCGAGAAAGATGCGGGCAGATAGATGTCCGTTTGCTGCACCGCAAGTTGATCGGGCCCGCCAGGCGGTGGCCAAACTCCTTCATCCATTGCTTTAGCTCGCAGGCGTCCGCGCTCCTCAAGCGATTTGTACGGCCAGATATGTGTAAAGCGCGTTACGGCGCCGGTGACCGAGCTCATGGCCGTGAGCAGAGGAGAAATCTTGTTTCGAGCCGGGACGGCTTTGCGCCATAGCTCGATGGTCGGCTCGAGGCCGCCCGTCTTGAGAACATAGCTGCGCACTTCATAGAACGGTCCGTACGTCCCCGGCTGCATTGGCGGCAGAAAATCAAAAGCGATGAATGTATCCATGGTCATGCCGGTTATGAATTCGCCGACCCCGAAAGGACTTTTCGATTTCAACATGGCCATGCGGACTTCGAGCGTCACTTTCGGATCCGTCATGCTGCGAATGATCAAGATTTGATTAAGTGCGCCTATTTCCGAGTACCAGCACGCCAGCAACCCCGGATCATTCGCCAGAGCGCGTTCAAGCACTGACAAAGCTTTCGGGTGGGTTGCCGGACGCACCGTGATGATCGTCACGTCGTACTGGTTTTGCATCGGTTGCCTCCGTCGGCGGCACTCACCGCGTGTAATTGACAGCGCTATTTGCCAAACTTAGCGTGGTTGGCTCGCTGATCACGTTAGTAATGGAGCTATATCGAGACAATGCCGGATTGCCCAATCCGGTTGTGCCCCAAAAAACGATCCAAGGATCAATCCGGACGGGGAGGAAACCATGTCGAGATTTCGTCTGCTGAAAGCCGCTGCTGCCGCGGCGACGCTTATCGCGTTCTCAGCTGCTGTGCCGGTGATGGCCGCGGATGTGGTCAAAATCGGCATTCTGTGGCCACTGACGGGCAATGCAGCGGCAGCCGGCCAGGCTTCCAAGGCCGCCGCCGAAGTCGCTGTCGATATCATCAATAACGCACATCCGGACCTCGGCGATCTCCCCCTCGCCAAGACTGCAGGCCTGCCGAACATGGGCGGCGCAAAACTCGAGCTTGTGTTCGTCGATCATCAAGGCAATCCGTCGCTCGCGCAGCAGCTCGCGACCCGCCTGATCACCCAGGACAAAGTCGATGTTCTGATGGGCGCCTATCAGTCTTCGTGCAGCTTCACGGCGACTGCCGTTGCGGAGCGTTACGGCATTCCATTCATGGTCGGCGAATCTGCGGCCCTTAACATCACAGGCCGCGGTTTCAAATGGGTGTTTCGCGGCACGCCGATCGCTTCCGATTACGCCCGCACTTACATGCGCTTCTTTGGCGACATGAAAAAGCAAAGCAAGAAGATCGATTCCATTGCGATCGTGAATGAGAATACGGACTACGGCACGTCGGTTGCCGATGCGATCGTGGAGGAGGCCAAGAAAGCCAACATTCCGGTCGCGATACGAATTCCATATAGCGCGAGTTCAACAGACGTTTCGGCACAGGTTCTTCAACTCAAGGAAAGGCAGCCGGACGTCGTGATCTTCATCAGCTACACGGCCGATTCCATTCTCTACATGAAGACGATGAAAAATCTGGACTACGCGCCGCCGATGGTTATCGGCGACGACACCGGATTTTCCGATCCATCTTTCATCCCGGCGGTGGCCGATGTTGCGCAGGGCGTGATGAACCGCAGCGCATGGTCGATCGGCAAACCCGGCTCCACGACCTACAAAATCAATGAAATGTACAAGGCCAAAACCGGCAGGGATCTCGATGACACGAGCGCGCGCAACATGCAGAGCTTCTTCGCGCTTGCGGATGCGATCAATCGCGCCGGGTCAACGGACCCCGAGAAGATTCGTGACGCTCTTACAAAGACGGATCTGAAGCCCGAGCAGCTCATGATGGGCTATGAGGGAGTCAAATTTGACAACACGGGTCAGAACATCCTTGCCGCCACTTATCTGATTCAACTGCACGACAAGAAATACGAATTGATCTGGCCTGACAAAGCCGCCGAAGCCAAACTACAATGGCCGATGGCGGGCTGGAAAAAATAGCAAATGCTACTTCTGCAAGTGATCGTAGGTGGTCTCCTGCTGGGGGCCATCTACGCACTTTTCTCCTCGGGTCTCACACTGATCTGGGGAATGATGAATTTCATTAATTTTGCCCATGGCGAGTTTGTCATGCTCGGCATGTACGTGAGCCTGCTGGTCGTCGTATGGCTTGGCGGCGGGCCGGCGGCGTTCGGGTTTGCGGCGGCGTTCTCACTCTTCGTCCTTGGAGTCTTCGTCTACCTCTCCTTGATTCGCTATGTGCTGCGCGGCCCCATGCTTTCGCAGATACTTTCGACATTCGGGCTTGCGTTGTTGCTTCGCTACACCGCTTTCTGGATCTTTTCGGCGAATTTCGTTTCGCTTCCGCAGACCTCGCTGTCGGGCACCCTCAACGTCGGCGGGGTCTTGATGCCCGTGCCGCAACTGGTCGCCGGCGTCATTGCCATACTGCTGACCATTGGCCTGCACCTGATGCTGACCCGCACCAAGGTCGGAAGCCAGCTGCTGGCAGTGTCGGAGGATCGCGGTGCGGCAATGCTGATGGGCATCAGGCCCGACCGGATGCAAGCCTTGGCGTGGGGATTGTCTGCGGGAGCGGCCGGCATCGCGGGCGCGTTGATGGCGATCGCTTACCCCTGGTCGCCTTCAGTAGGAGAGACCTTTGGCCTGACCGCGTTCGTGGTTGTCGCGCTCGGCGGCTTTGGCAGCGTGCCCGGCGCGCTGCTCGCAGGGCTGATCATCGGATTGATCCAGGCGTTATCCGCATTCTGGTTCGGACCGATCTATAAAGACATCATCGTGTATGCGCTCTTCGTGGCGCTGCTCTGGTTGCGCCCCCAAGGCCTGATGGGCAAAGCGTGAAAATTCCATCCATCAGTCCCACCATCCTGCTTGCGGCCGCCTTGCTGATATATCCGCTTGTTTTTTCGGGTGCGTTTTACCTCGACATCGGCGTAACGTTCCTGCTGGCGGCGATATCGGCCTCGGCCTGGAATATCGTCGGTGGCTATGCCGGCCAGGTCTCGGTCGGCCATGCGATGTTTTTCGGATTGGGCGCCTACGCGCCGCTCCTGTGTTACACGCTGTTCCAGTGGGCGCCGATTGCCGGAATCCCTTTCGGCATCATGTTCAGCATCGCGCTCGCGGTGTTGATCGGTATTCCGACGTTCCGTTTGACCGGCCACTATTTCAGTATGGCCACTATTGCGGTTGCCGAACTGATCCGAATTTATTTCGGCACCTGGGATCTCGTTGGCGCGGCTATTGGGTTGCAGGGACCCGCCACGGCGCGCGGCTGGTGGGATCTGACGTTTCGCAGCGAATTGCCGTACTACTACATCTTTCTCGCCGTTCTGGCGGTCCTGCTTTATCTGACGTTCCTGATCGAGCGCCGCCGCTTTGGCTATTATCTGCGGGCAATAAAGGCCGGCGAACGTGCTGCGCGAAGTCTTGGCGTTCCTGTACAGCAAACAAAAATCAAAGCACTCGTTCTCAGCGCCGTTTTTACCTCGCTCGCTGGCTCTCTCTACTCGGTCAAAACGGGTTTTATCGATCCTGAGAGCGGTTTCGGCATTCTCGTGTCGGTGCAAATGGTGATCATTGCCGCGCTGGGCGGTGCGGGGAAACTTTACGGGCCGCTCGTCGGTGCGCTGATTTTGATTCCGCTGCAAACGGCGACCAACACCTGGTTCGGCGGCGGCGGCACGGGCCTCACGTTCATTCTCTACGGTGGGATTATCGTGCTCATTGCGCGCTACGAACCGGGAGGACTGTTCGAGCTGTGGGAGCGCATAGCGCCGCGGCGCTGGAGGCATAAAAATGCTTCTTGAGGCGCACAAGGTTTCCAAGGCATTCGGCAGCTTCTTTGCGGTGCGCGAAGCGGATCTATCCGTTGACGAGGGCGAGATCGTAGGACTGATCGGTCCGAATGGCGCCGGCAAATCCACTTTTTTCAACTGCCTGGCAGGCGATACGGTGCCGACCGAAGGCAAAATCATTTTCGCCGGTCAGGATATGACGCATGCGTCTCCAGAGGCGCATGCCCGTGCCGGCGTCGGCCGCACCTTCCAGGTCCCTGCCACCTTCGAAGACATGACCGTTCTGGAGAACGTGATGGTCGGCGCCTATCTACGTCACCCTCATTACGGTGATGCGCGCGACCTGGCCCGACAGACCGTCGAGTTGACGGGCTTAAGAGCGCAGACCGACTTGCCGGCACGCTCGCTCGGCACGCCGGGCCGCAAGCGGCTGGAAATCGCACGGGTGCTCGCGACAGCGCCTCGTCTCATGCTCCTGGATGAGTCGCTCGCCGGCCTGACGCCGACCGAGTTGAAGGAGGCGATCGGACTGGTCCGAAAAATCCACGAGAGGGGCATCACCATTGTCATCGTCGAGCATGTCATGGAGGTCATCATGACCTTGGCGAGACGCGTGCTCGCCTTCAATCAGGGCCACGTGATCGCGAGCGGCAAGCCGGAAGAGGTGGTCAGGGATGAAGCGGTAATTGACGCCTATCTCGGGCGAGGACGTCACATGCGTCGGAGTCGATCAACGTGAGTGATCTGGTCGTCGAGCACCTCGAGGTTCGCTACGGCGACCTGATTGGCGTCGCCGATGTGTCCCTTCGTATCGAACGCGGCCAGATCGTCGCCCTGCTCGGTTCCAACGGCGCCGGAAAGACGACGACGCTCAATGCCATTGCCGGGCTGGTAAGAGCGTCGAAAGGAAGGATCGAGTGGCGCGGAGAGCTGATTTCGGGGCAGCCTGCCTATCAGATCGTGAGCAAGGGGCTCGCGCTGTCGCCCGAGGGCTGGCGGCTCTTCGTGTCGCAAACAGTCGAGCAAAATTTGCGGCTGGGCGCGACTGCGCTGGCAGACCCGACTCGGATCGAAGCATTGTTCGAGCGAGTGTATACGCTGTTTCCACGACTTCGTGAACGGCGCCGACAGCTGGCGCGCACTCTGTCGGGCGGCGAAAGGCAGATGCTCGCCCTCGGACGCGCGCTGATGAGCGAGCCGAAAATGCTGCTACTTGACGAGCCCAGTCTTGGGCTGGCGCCGGCGGTTGTCGAGGCACTCTATGAGACGCTGCAGCGACTGCACGAGGACGGTCTGACATTGTTGCTGGCCGAACAGTCGATTCCGCTCGCGTTAGGAATAGCGGACTACGCTTATGTCTTGCAGACAGGACGAGTGGCAATCGAAGGCAATGCCGCCGAGATGGAAGGCAACAGGCAGGTGCAGGAGATCTATCTCGGGATCAGCGCTCGAACGGGGACGGAAAGTTGAAAGGCATCAGTCAACACTTGTAAAGTTCAAGAATTGCTCGAAGACATGATTTAGCCAGGGAGGGCACGATGACGAGAATGTGGTCGATGATAGCCGCTTTGCTCATCGCTTCGGCCATGAGCACTCAACCTTACGCAGCCGATGTGAAGATCGGCGTCATTTATCCTCTCACCGGAAACGCGGCGAGTGCGGGCCAATCGGCCAAGGATGCCGTCGAGCTCGGCGCGGAAATCGTCAATAAGGGATACCCCGAGCTCAAGTCGATGCCCGTCGGTGGAACCGCTGGTCTGCCAAATCTCGGCGGCGCCAAGATCGTGCTGGATCAGGCGGATCACCAAGGCAACCCGCAGGTCGGCCAACAGCAGACGTTGCGGCTTATTACCCAGGACCGTGTGGTTGCCATGCTCGGCTCGTATCACTCCTCGGTCAGTCTCGTCGCCACCGCGGCCGCGGAGCGGCAGGGCATTCCATTCCTCGTGGCGGATTCGGTGGCTCTCAACATCACCGGCCGTGGTTTCAAATGGACCTTCCGCAGCGGACCGATCGCGCCGGACTTCGCCAAGGCCTATACGGAATTCCTCACCGATCTGAAAAAATCCGGCAAAAAAATCGACAGCGTCGCGATCGTCAATGAGAACACCGACTATGGCTCGTCAGTCGCGGCAAGCATTCTGGAGGCGGCAAAAGCGGCCAACATCAATGTAGCGGCGCAAATTCCCTACAATGCCAATAGCCCGGATGTCTCGGCGCAGGTCCTTCAGCTCAAAACCGCCAAGCCCGACGCGGTCATCTTCATCAGTTATACGGCGGACACGATCCTTTACTTCAAGACGATGAAGAACCTGGACTACCTGCCGCCGATTATAATCGGCGATGATGCGGGTTTCTCCGATCCCACCTTCATACCGAACGTGGGTGACCTCGCCCAAGGCGCGATCAATCGCAGTGCTTTTGACATCGGCAAGCCTGGCAGCAACAGCTACATCATCAACCAGATGTTCAAGGCCAAGTACAATCGCGATCTGGATGATACGAGTGCGCGCTGGATGCAAGGTTTCTTCGTGTTGGCCGAAGCCATCAATCGCGCCGGCTCGACCGAGCCCGACAAGATTCAGGCGGCTTTGAAGGCGACTAACCTTGCGGCGGACCAGCTGATGATCGGGTATCGCGGCGTCAAGTTCGATGAGACCGGCCAGAACACGCTGTCAGCGACCTATTTGATCCAGCTTCAGGGCAAGCAATATGTCTCGGTTTGGCCGGAGAATCGGGCTACAGCCAAATTCGAATTTCCCATGAAGGGCTGGAACAAATAAGAATCGGTATGGGCGGCGCGATATTCGCGCCGCCATACGTATACTTACCCGTTCATGAATATTGTCGCTCCAGCTGAGGGCGAGGATTTTGCGACGAAGGTGCCGTTGCTGATCATCGGTGCCGGGGCTGCAGGACTATGTGCGGCCCTGGCGGCGAAGGAAGCAGGCGGCGACGTCGTGGTGGTAGAGCGCGATGCAACTCCCGCTGGCTCAACGGCGCTGTCGGCCGGACTCATTCCAGCGGCAGGCACAAAATTCCAGCGCGCCAAAGGCATCTTCGACAATCCGCAATTGTTTGCCACCGATATCGCCCGCAAGGCGAGGGGCGAAGCTGATCCCGCGGTCGTGCATGCTGTCGCTGCCGGCGCGGCCCCGCTGGTCGAATGGCTTGCAGAACGTCATGGGCTGCCCTTCGAAGTCGTCGACAGTTTCAACTATCCGGGGCATTCCGCCATGCGCATGCATGGCCTGCCAAGCCGTACCGGCCGTGAACTCATCGACCGCCTGCGCGACGCGGCCGAACAGAACGACATCGTCATTCTTACGCACAGCGCGGCTGAACATCTGATCGTCGATCGCGATGGCTGCATTCTGGGAATCGAGATCGCCCGCCCTGACGGCACGCGCGAGCGGATCGGCTGCGATGCTTTGATCCTCGCCTGCAGCGGTTTTGGTGGCAGCCCCGAACTCGTTCGTCGCTACATCCCCGAGATGGAGAGCGCGCTCTACTTCGGGCATCCCGGAAATTGCGGCCATGCTGTCATGTGGGGCAGCGCCCTCGGCGCGCAGCTGGCCCATCTCGGCGCCTATCAAGGCCATGGCTCGTTGGCGACGCCGCATAACATCCTGATCACCTGGGCCGTTATCATGGAAGGAGGCATCCAGGTGAATCGCGAGGGGCGCCGCTTCGGTGACGAGACCTGCGGCTACTCGGAGCAGGCCGCCGAGGTCCTGAGACAGCCGGGGGGATTCGTGTGGGACATATTCGATGCACGAATAGCGGCGGTAGCTCGACAGTTCGAGGATTTCCGCGAAGCGGAACGTGCCGGCGCGGTTCTTGGTTTCGATACCGTTGAAGACATGGCACAGACGATCCACGTACCTTTCGCAAACATTGTCGCCGAATGGCACGACGTGGAAAAATTAAAATTGATCGGCGGTCGCGATCGTTATGGCCGCCAGTTTCGAACCGAACAGTCTTGCAAGCCGCCTTATCACGCCGTCAAAGTAACCGGCGCGCTATTTCATACCCAAGGAGGGCTCGCGGTCGATGCATGTGGCCGCGTCAAACGCAAAGACGGGACAGCCTTTCCAAACCTCTTTGCGGCAGGGGGCGCGGCAGCAGGCGTGTCGGGTTCGATCGCGGCGGGTTACCTGTCAGGCAATGGTCTGCTCACTGCAACGGTGCTCGGCAACCTGGCGGGGCGGGCGGCTGCCGAGCAGGTGCTCAAATGAGCGCCTCAAGACTTTGCCGGGACGACCCACGGTCTGCGCGACCGATAGTCGGCCGAAAATTGGGCTATTTGTTCCTTGTAGCTTTCGGTGAGATCGACATCATCCCACCCATTCAGGAGCTGGTTGCGGCTAACCGGATCAATTTCAAAAACGTACGTCATATTGCCGCAGACAATGGTTTTCCTTTCGAGATCGACGGTGATTGGCAGCTGCGCATTTGCAGAGACCATTGCCGCCATGTCAGCGACGTCGGCTTCGGAAACGGTCGCTGTCAGCAATCCGTTCTTGACCGCATTCTGGGCAAAGATATCGCCGAACGATGGTGCGATAACGCAACGAAATCCATGGTCGTACAATGCGTAAACGGCGGCTTCACGTGACGAGCCGCCGCCAAAGTTGCGGCCCGCGAGCAAAATTCTGGCGTCTTGCCAAAGAGGCTGATTGAGCGGGAAGTCCTTTCGTTCTTTGCCGTCACTGTCGACGCCCAGATCCTGGAAAAGCACCGAGCCGAGACCTTTCGAGCGCGGCCATTTGAGATATCGCGCCGGAAGAATCTGGTCGGTGTTCAGGTTGGCCAGCAGCAACGGGCAGGCCCTGGCCGTAAGTTGTACGAACTTTTCCACGCCTTGCCCTTACACCTTGCGGCCGCTCAGCAGTGGACGGACATCGGCAAGGTGCCCGCTGACTGCGGCTGCGGCGACCATCGCGGGTGACATCAGATGGGTACGCGCACCCGGTCCCTGACGGCCGCGGAAATTGCGGTTAGTGGTCGATGCACAACGTTCACCCGACTGCACCACATCGCCGTTGATCCCAACGCACATGGAGCAGCCGGAGTCCGCCCATTCAAGCCCTGCCTCACGGAAGATACGGTCGAGGCCTTCTTCCTCTGCCTGACGTTTAACCGTCGAGGAACCTGGCGATACCAATCCGGGCACCTTGCTGACACGGCCGGCGAGAACCGCCGCGGCAGCGCGCAGGTCTTCGATGCGCGAGTTGGTACAGGAGCCGATGAAGACCCGGTCAATTGCGATTTCGGTCAGTTTCTTGCCGGGCACGATCGCCATGTAGTCTAGCGCATCACGCAAGTATTTGGCGCGCACCGGATTTGTCTCGCGCGCAGGATCGGGTACATATCCGTCGATCGGCAGGGCATCGTCCGGTGTCGTTCCCCAGGTGACAATAGGCGCGATGGCGCTCGCATCGAGTGTCACCTCGCGGTCGAACGTCGCGTCGGGATCGGAAGCAAGCGCCGACCATGCCTCGATGGCTTGATCGAATGCCTCTCCCTTCGGCGCGTAGGCCCGCCCTCTCAGATAGGCGAAAGTCGTTTCGTCGGGCGTAACCATCCCGCAGCGGCCGCCGGCTTCGATCGACATGTTGCAGAGAGTCATGCGCCCTTCCATCGACAGGGCACGAATGGCGCCCCCCGCGAACTCAATTGCATGGCCTTGCGCGCCATCCGCGCCGACCTTTGCGATAATGGCGAGCGCGATATCCTTCGCACCGACGCCGGAGGCAGCAGCGCCTTCTACAGCAATACGCATTCGCTTCGGTTTCTTCTGCCAGAGCGTTTGCGTCATCAGGACGTGCGCCACCTCAGACGCGCCGATGCCGAAGGCATAGGCGCCGAAAGCGCCGTGCGTCGAGGTGTGGCTGTCGCCGCAAACGATCAGCAATCCCGGCAGGGTCAATCCCTGCTCAGGGCCGACGACATGCACGATGCCCTGGCGCGGATCATGCAAGCCGAACAGCGTTATGTGGCTTTCTGCCGCATTGGCCTCGAGCTTGCTAACCATGGCCGCAATCTCGGGATTGGCGATGTCTTTGTCACGGCCGCGCGTCGGGACATAGTGATCGGCGACGCCGAAGGTGAGGGCCGGCTCGGCAACGGTGCGCCTGCGTTCCTTCATTTGGCTGAAAGCATGGAACGAGCCCTCATGCACATAATGGCGGTCAACCAGGAGCAAAGCGGCCCCGTCGTCGCGCCGCACAATCTCGTGCGATAACCACAACTTGTCGATTAGGGTGCGCGGCTCGTTCATGCCGGTCTGATCTGCTTTAGCTGTTGCGGGCCTGTCGGACGTCCGCAATATTGTACGCCAAGTCCAAGGGCTCTAAGCAATAGCATCAGCCTTGAACGCTCGCCTGCCGTAACGCCAAATGAGGAGGGAAGTCACCATGCCGAACCAGAAAAATTCGCTCAGCCGCCGTCAGGTGTTCGCCACGACGGCACTGGGCGTCGCGGCTGCGGCAAGCGGCAGCATTGCGATGCCTTCCGTGCTGCGCGCGCAGGGTGCAGCTGTGAAACTCGGCGTACTGCATCCGGTCACCGGCGCGCTGTCTTATTCCGGCCAGCAAGGCCGTCTCGGCGCGACCATGGCGATCGAGGAGATCAACGCTGCCGGCGGCGTCAAGGGCTTGGGCAAGATCGACCCAGTACTTGGCGACGCGCAGTCGACCCCGGACGGCGGCACCGCCGAGGTCGAGAAGATGAATTCGGCGGACGTGGTCTGCATTGTCGGCGGCTATGCCAGCAACATCTGCCTCGCCACCACCCAGGCGGCCGCGCGTTATGAGCTGCCTTATGTCGTCGATGTTGGCGTTGCCGACGGAATCGTCACGCGAGGCCTCAAAAATACTTTCCGTTTTGGGCCAGGCTTCGGCGTCATTTCCAAGACCGCGCTGACCAATCTCGCGGCCATCAACGATCAGGCAGGCAAGCCCGCCAAGACCGTGATGATCGTGCACGAAGACTCGTTGTTCGGTTCCGGCCTCGCCAAACTGCTCAACGCGCAACTCCCGCAGCAGGGTTTCGAAATTCTCGAGACGATCCCGCATCCGACGCCAACCCGCGACTTCAACAACGTCGTGCTCAAGATCAAGGCGCAGAACCCGGATCTCGTCATCCCGGCCAACTACTATAATGAGTATGTCCTGCTTGCCCGGACCATGCAGCAACAACAGGTGAAAACGAAAGGCATCTATTCGGTGCTTGGCGGCGCCGCCTCGTCCTACAAGTTCGTCAAGGAATTCCCTGAAGCAGCCAGATACATCATGGACTGCAATCACTGGTTCGATCCGCGCAATGACAAGGCGCTGGCCCTGAAGAAGAAGGTCGAAGCGAAGGACCAGTTTTATACCTATGAAGTCTATATGAATTACAGCTGCATCTATCTGGTCGCTGACGCGCTCGAGCGTGCCGGCGCCGCGGATCGCGCGAAATTGACTGACGCGCTGGCAAGCTCGACCTTTTCTGGCCACCTGATGCCTTACGGACCGACCAAGTTCGTCAATGGTCAGAACGAGGGCGCAGCGCCAGTCAATACGCAGGTACTCGACAACGACATCAAGGTCATACTGCCCGCCACGTTCGCAAACGCGAAACCAGTTTTCCCGCGACCGGCTTAACTGTTAGGTTGCGGCGCATCGAACGCGCCGCTCCCAACCGTGACTTTCAAAGCATTGCGCCCGTGCTCTCGTCCGCCATCCTGATTCCAGCGGTCCTCAATGGACTGCTGATCGGCGCAATCTATGCACTCGTTGCCCTGGGGCTCACGCTGATCTACGGCGTGCTGCACATCATCAATTTCGCACACGGCGCGTTGTTGAGCGCGGCACTATTTGCCGCTTTTTTTTCCTTCCGGCTGCTTGGCCTTGATCCATACGTTGCCGTGTTTCTGCTTGCGCCGATGTTCTTTGTGGTTGGCTATACCTTGCAGCGATTCATCATCGGTCCGGCTTCGCATGGCGACGACCGCAACATGCTGCTGGTGACCCTCGGCATCGCTGTCGTCGTTGAAAACGCGCTTCTCTATTCGTTCCGGGCCGACACGCGGACCATCGATGTACCGTACGCATTCCAGACGATTGACGTTGGATGGACTTTCCTCGCTATCCCACGCGTGGTCGGTTTTGTTGCTGCATTCGCAGTCGCGCTTGCGCTCTGGTTTCTCATGACTTTTACCGATATCGGTCGGGCGATACGCGCCGTCGCGAAGGAGAAGCTTGGCGCCGAACTTGCCGGGATTGACGTAGGGCATGTCTACGCCGTCACTTTTGGTCTGGGCACCGCGTGCGTTGCGGTCGCAGCCTGCCTGCTGATTCCGACCTATTATGTCAATCCGCATGTGGGCGACGCGTTCGTGCTGGTTGCTTTCACGATCGTCGTGCTCGGCGGCATGGGGTCTGTGCCTGGCGCGCTTATCGGGGCGCTCCTTGTCGGAGTTGTTGAAAGCCTATCCGGGCTGTTCCTTGGGGAATCGCTCGGGCAAATCGGCATTTTTCTCATCTTTATTATGGTGCTGCTGGTTCGGCCGAGCGGCTTGTTCGGGGCTCGCGCATGAAATCGCTGATTCCGATCGCACTTGTGCTGGCAGTTTTGGCTGCGGTGCCATTCGTCGTGCATTCCAATGTCACGCTCAATTTTCTCGTTGTCGCCCTGATGATCGCGCTGGCGGGGCAGGGATGGAACATTCTTGGCGGCTACGGTGGGCAATATTCCTTCGGCCACGCGGCCTTCTTCGGCACCGGCGCCTATGTCACTGCGATCCTGCAAATGCGGTATGGAATCAACGCATGGGTTGGGTTTGCTGCCGGCATTGCAGCTGCAGCCGCGCTCGGCGGCTTGCTCGGCGCGCTGACCTTTCGCTCGGGCCTGCGTGGGTCTTACTTTGCGCTGGTGACCCTCGCGTTCGCGGAGGTGCTGCGCATTATCGCGAGCGTCGCACCCATTACAGGCGCCGGCGTTGGCACGTTGATCAAGCTCGATCTCGGAATCCGGACGTTGCAGTTTCAAAGCCGCGCGGCGTTCTATTGGATCATCCTGGCGCTTGTCGGCGTATCTCTGGTGACGGCACAACTGATCGAGCGCTCGCGTTTTGGCGTTTGGCTTGTCGCGGTACGCGAGAACGAGGATGCGGCAAAGGCGCTTGGCGTTGATGCAAACAAGGTCAAGCTGGTGGCGATGGTTATTTCGGCCGCCATCACCGCCGCCGCTGGATGCTTCTACGCGCAATATTTTCTCTTTGTGGATTCAGGCATTGCCTATGGCACGTGGATTTCGGTTCAGGCACTCCTGACCCCGATCATCGGCGGTGTCGGAACCGTGTTTGGGCCGCTGCTCGGCGCCTTGATCGTCAAGTCACTCGGCGAGGCTGCAAAGCTCGTGGCAGGCGATGCGCCCGGCCTCGACCTTATTATCTATGGCGCCGTACTCGTGCTGGTCATCTGGTTTGCACCGCGTGGACTGATCGGTGGACTCGCGCATGCACGCAGGCTGTTGACGCGCCATAGCGCACCGACCACGTCCTCCACCCGGGAGGCGCGGCATGGCTGAGCCTTTACTGGTGGTTGATCGTGTCACCTGTCGCTTCGGCGGCCTGCTGGCCGTCAATGGGGCGTCTCTTGCCGCTCTGGAAGGCCGGATTACCGCGCTGATCGGCCCTAATGGTGCTGGCAAGACGACGCTCTTTTCGATCATCTCAGGGTTTGTAAGGGCCGCCGAAGGTACGATTCACTACGCGGGCGAAAATGTTACGGGCGAGCCCCCGCATCGCCTCGCGCAGCGCGGCATCGCGCGGACCTTCCAGATCGTTCAGCCCTTTGTCGGCCTTTCGGTGCGCGAGAATATTTTGGTCGGAGCTCACCTTCGCCATCGCAGCCGGAACGCCGCCCTCGCTGCCGCTGACCAGATTGGTCACGATGTGGGCCTTGGCGAAATCCTTGCGCGACCAGCCGACACGTTGACGGTTGCCGGCCGCAAACGACTTGAACTCGCGCGCGCGCTTGCGACCGATCCGAAAGTGCTGTTGCTGGACGAAGTCCTGGCGGGGCTCAATCCATCGGAAATCAGAAACATGATTCCGGTGATCCGTGATCTGTGCCGTCGTGGCATCACGATCTTGATGATCGAACACGTGATGCAGGCAGTGATGAGTCTCGCCGAGCATGTGTTCGTGCTGGCCGAAGGTCGCATTATCGCGCAGGGCCCACCGGCGCAGGTGGTTGCAAACCCCGTCGTTGTCGAGGCCTATCTTGGCCACGGTGCCGCGGCGAAGCTGGGAGCATCGAATGCACGCTAGCCCCTTGCTCGCCGTCCGCGACCTGCATGCCGGTTACGGCGAAACCGAGGTGCTGCGCGGTGTCGACATTGCGGTTGACGCGGGCGAAATCGTTGCCGTGCTCGGGTCCAATGGTGCCGGGAAATCGACGCTTAACCGGGCGATATCCGGCGTGCTGCGCTCGAGAAAAGGCTCAATCCACTTCGCTGGTCATATGATCGAGCAGGAGAAGCCGGCGAGCATCGTCTCGCGTGGGCTCATTCATGTGCCGGAGGGGCGCTGTGTGTTTCCCAATCTGAGCGTGAAAGACAACCTCGATCTTGGAAGCTACCGGCGAGGATCCGGCCGGCGGCGTCAGAATCGCGAGCGCGTTTTCGGCATTTTCCCGCGCCTTGCCCAGCGACAATCACAACGCGCCGGCAGTCTTTCGGGTGGCGAGCAACAAATGCTGGCGATCGGACGCGGGCTCATGGCCGAGCCGGTCCTGCTCATCCTTGACGAGCCGTCCCTGGGTCTTTCGCCGCTGTTGGTCGAGGAGCTTTTCGTCCTGATCCAGCGCATCAATCGCGAAGGAATTGCTCTTTTGCTGGTGGAGCAGAACGTTGTGCAAAGTCTTGAAGTCGCCCACCGCGCCTATATCCTTGAAAACGGCAGCGTGGTGCTCGATGGCACATCAGATCAGCTTCGCGACAACCCCGATCTCAAACGCGCCTATCTCGGACTTTGACCATGACTGATGCGGTAAATCTTCGCACGCGGCTGACGCGCAAACCCATCGTGATTGCGCCGGGCATTTTCGATGCGCTGACTGCGCATATCGCGGAGCAGGCGGGCTTTTCCACGCTTTATGTGTCCGGGGCGGCGATCGCCTATACGCGTCTCGGCCGCCCCGATATCGGGCTCGTCTCAATGAGCGAGGTGGCCGATACCATCGGTACGATCCGCGATCGCGTCAGCGCCCATCTCGTCGTCGACGCGGATACCGGCTATGGAAACGCGCTCAACGTCAGCCGGACCATCCGACTATTCGAGCGTGCAGGCGCGAATGCGATCCAGCTTGAGGATCAGGCATTCCCCAAGCGATGCGGGCATCTCGATAACAAAACACTGATCCCTGCAGAGGAAATGGTCGGCAAGATCAAAGCGGCGACCGATGCGCGGCAGTTACGCGAAACACTTGTGGTCGCGCGGACCGACGCGGTGGCCGTTGAAGGTTTCGAGCGCGCCATCGCGCGTGCCCTCAGCTACCGTGACGCGGGTGCCGATATTCTCTTCGTTGAAGCACCGAAAACGCGAGCGGAATTACAACGCGTGCCGATCGCGATCAAAGACGTGCCTCTGCTGGCGAACATGGTGGAAGGGGGCAAGACACCTCCGCTCGCGGCGTCAGATCTGGAAGCGATGGGCTTCTCGCTGGTCATTTTTCCGGGCGGAATCGTTCGGGCATTGGCGCTTACTGCGAAGGATTTTTACGCCTCGCTGGCAACGCATGGCACCTCTGAACCGTTTCTGGACCGCATGTACGATTTCACGGCTCTCAATCAGGTCATCGGAACGCCGGAGATGATCAGCCTCGGCAAACAATATGAGTCCATGCCGATGAACACGAAGAAAGGCCGCAGCACGTGAAATTGGCTGACAAGTTCAATCTGTCCCCTGCGTTGGCAATTCTTTTGCTGCTGACGCCGCATGCAGCGCGAGCCGATGAGTTTCCAACGCATCCGCTGAAGCTGTTGGTCGGTGCTCCGGCCGGCGGCACCACCGATACAATTGCGCGCGCAATCGCGGAACCCATCGCGGCCGCGCTGAAACAGCCGGTTCTGGTCGAAAACCGCCCCGGAGCTGGCGGGAACCTGGCCGCTGCCGCCGTCGCGAGGTCGGCGCCCGACGGATATACGTTGCTGGTGAGCTTCAGCAGTCACACGATCAACGCGACGCTTTATCCAACGCTGCCTTACGATCCCGTTGCCGATTTCACGCCGATCACGATGGTGGCAAGAGTGCCGAGCTTGCTCGTAGGACGTGCCGATCTGCCGGCCAAGGATCTTAAGGCGCTGATCGAACTAGCGCGTGCCAAGCCGCACACGCTGACCATTGGAATCGGTGGCATCGGTTCGTCACTCCATCTCGCAGGCGAGAAGTTCAAGCAAATGACCGGCGTGGATCTCCTCAATGTCCCGTACAAGGGCACCGCACCGGCGCTGACCGACCTGATTGGCGGGCAGATCGATCTCATGTTCATCAGCCTGGTGACGGGCGCCGAGCAGGTTCGCGCGGGAAAACTGCGTGCCTATGGCGTGACGAGCGAGAAAAGACAGCCGTTGTTTCCAGATCTGCCGCCAATCGGCGAGACTGTGCCCGGGTTTGAGTCCGTCGCATGGTTCGGCGTGTTCGCCCCGGCCAAGCTTCCCGACGCGATCACCGAAAGACTCAACGCTGTCGTCGTTGCTGCGCTTGCAGAACCGAAACTGCGCGATCAATTGAAGGCCGAAGGCGCGACAGGCGTGGGCAACAGTCCCAAGGAATTCGCGGCCTTTGTGCGCGAAGACATCGAGCGATGGGCTCCGCTCGTCAGGTCATCCGGGGCGACGCCGAATTAAGGACTTCGACTAGGGTAGGGAATGCCTCGTATGGACAAGCCTTTCGATACCGTCATCAAGAATGCCCGGGTGGTTCGGCCGAACAAGACCTCGGTCGATTGTCTCGATATTGCGATCCAGCACGGAAAGATCGCGCGGCTCGGACCCGAGATTCAGGCTGAGCAGGCCAAGCAAGTCTTTGATGCCAGGAATCGTCTCGCGTTTCCTGGCTGCGTCGATGCCCATATGCACATCGGAATATACGCGCCCCTGGCGCAGGACGCTGTTTCCGAGAGCAAGGCTGCGGCAATGGGAGGGGTTACCTCGAGCCTCAATTATCTGCGCACGGGACATTACTACCTCAATCGGGGCGGCCCCTATCGTGAGTTCATGCCCGAAGTATTCAGGCAGGCGGCGGGACGCTTCTGGGTCGATTACGGCTTTCATATCGCGCCGATCGAATCCAGCCACATCGACGAGATGGAGTATCTCATCACGGAACACGGGGTCACCTCGTTCAAGATTTTCATGTTTTACGGCGGCTACGGACTGCATGGACGCTCGTCGCAGCAGAATGAATTTCTGATGATTGGGTCGGACGAGCGCTATGACATCGCGCATTTCGAATTCATCATGCGTTCCGCGCAGCGCCTGATGGACAAATTCCCTCGGCAGGCTGCTCACATCAGCGTCAGCCTGCATTGCGAACTCGCAGAAATCCTCAATGCATACACGAAAATTGTGGAACGAGAGGGCAAGCTGACCGGCTTGCGTGCTTACAGCGCTGCGCGGCCGCCACACTCAGAAGGTCTTGCCATATGGATCGCCTCATACTTGGCGAACGAGACCAATTGCCTGAACATCAACCTGTTGCACCTGAGCTCACGCAAGGCTGTCGACGCTGCGTGGACAATGCAGCAGGTCTTTCCCCACGTTGCCTTCCGCCGCGAGGTTACGGTTGGCCATCTTCTGCTCGACACAGATTGCAAATGCGCGGTGCATGCCAAGGTCAATCCGCCGATCCGCCCGCGCGAGGATGTCGAAGCCCTGTGGCAAGCGGTGCTAGACCGCAAGATCGACTGGATCGTGAGCGATCATGCCTGCTGCTCGGCCGAGCAGAAATGGTCCAAAGACGACCCGACAAATATCTGGCTTGCCAAGTCGGGGTTTGGCGGCACCGAGTATCTGCTTTCAGGCGTTCTGAGCGAGGGCAGCAAGCGCGGCATGTCGTACAATCACATGGCGGAGCTCCTGAGCTGGAAACCCGCGCAACGCTTCGGCCTGCCCAGCAAGGGTGACATTGCACCGGGTTACGATGCTGACATCGTGATCGTCGACCCGCATGAAAATTTCGTGGTGCGCGCGGCCGAATCCGAATCCGAGCAGGGTTACTCGCCGTTCGAAGGCATCGAGCTCAATGGCCGCGTGAAGAGCACTTTTTTGCGCGGCGCTCTGATCTACGACAACGGAAACGTCGTCGGTCCGGCGCAGGGAAAATATCTGCGAAGATCGGAAGTCACTCCGACCCGATAAAATGACTGTTATTTTTCGCGGAATCTCACCCCAGAATATTTGGCAACCACGTCGCAATTGACGGAAATGAAATAATAATGAGCAGAAGGGCGATGCTCATTGCAATGTATGGCACCACGGCCCGGAAGATGTGCGCCATCGTCACTTGCGGCGGAGCGACACCCTTCATTGTCATCAACAGTAACCCGTGCGGCGGCAGCAGTAGGCCGAGCTGCATGCAGATCAAATAAAGCACGCCGAACCAGATCAGATCGATCTCAAGGCGCTGAACGATCGGCATGAATACCGGCAATGTGATCAGCATCATGCTGACCTGATCCACAAAGATTCCCAGAAAAATCAACAACAGCATCATTCCAACGAGAATGGCCAGGGTGGAAAGTCCCTGGCCTAAAATGGCGCTGACGATGCCTTGCGTGGCACCGGAAAAACTGAGGATTTGCGAAAACGTGATCGCTCCAAGGATGATAAACAAAATCATCCCTGAAATTGCGACCGTGCCGCGCAGTGCGCGGACCAGGTTTTCAAAGGTAAGCGCGCGATAGCCCGCGGCCAGCGCCATGGTTGCAAGGGCACCCAATGCTGCCGATTCAGTCGGCGTTGCAATGCCCGCCGACATCGCGCCGATGACAACGACGAAAATCGAGGCCAAGGGCACCACATAGAAAAAGAGCAGCTCGTATCTGGCCCACCCGGTTTTGCTTTCGATGGGCGTTGCCGGTGCGAGGTCCGGCCGTGTCAGCACGCGAACGACGATATATCCGACAAACGCGACACTCAGGATCAGACCGGGCACGACTCCGCCGATCAGCAGCTTGGAGATTGAAATGCCCGAAAGGCTGCCGAGCAGGACGGTGAGCGCGGACGGGGGAATGAGCATATCGACCGCCCCGATCGCCATGATCGGTCCTGTTGCCAGGACCGGATTGTAGCCGCGCGCAAGCATCACCGGCAGCATGAGCGAACCCAACATTGCGGTTGTTGCAATCGTCGAGCCCGATATCGCGGAGAAGATCGTTCCTGCGACCACCGCGACCACGGCGAGCCGCCCCGGGACCTGGCGGATCAGCCGCTCGACTCCGTCGATGACCTTCAGCGCAAGCCCGGTATGGAACAACACCTCTCCCATCAAGATGAACAACGGGATGGGCGTGAGCGAGAAATTGATCGCGGCCGCGACGCTGTTGCGCGCAACTTGATGCAAACCGGCTTCGCCGCCCAGAAACAGAACCGCGCCGATAAGGTTGATCGCAATGAATGAAATGGCGACCGGCATTCCTGCAAATAACAAAACAGTCGAGCCTCCGAGGAGAAGCAGCGAAGCCATCTGCCAGGACATGCTCACAACCGTCTCCTACGATGCTCAAGCCGCTGAAACAGCATCGTCCCGCAAGCCTACTTCGGCCGTGGATAACCGGTACATGCGGAAAACAAACTCGATAGCGAGGAGCGCGAACCCGACCGGGAGCGGCGCGAGTGTCCACCACTCGGGCGTGACCAGCGTTTTGATATTGATCGATCCGGCTTTGTAACTTGCCGCCGTGATGAGATATCCGTACCAGACGAAGTAAAGACAGCACAGAAGACCGACGATGTCGCCGAGCCATTCCAGAGCCCAAGCAACCCGAACGGGCAAAGCGCGGAGGATGATGTCAACGCGAATGTGTTGGCCTTGACGGAGAAGCCATGGCGCAACCAGCAAGGTCATCAAATAGAGAATGTCCTCCGAGATTTCGTTGCTGATCGCGACGCCGCCGCCACCGATGTTGCGAGACACAACATCGGCGCCAATCATCACCGTCATGAGCAACAGGAGGAGACACGCCGCAAAGACGAGCGCATCAAGTAGGCGCCCATACCATTCGGATAGTTGCGCCATGCTCGTTTTCATCGGGCCAACGCGAGGCCGCTATTTCTTCGAGAAATATTCCCTGAGTTTGGGGCCGTGTTCAGGGCTTTGTTTGATTATGCCTTCCCAACCAGCCTGGTAGGCCTTCGCTCGATAGGCTTCGGCTGCCGTGCCATCGAACTTGATGGTCTGGATGCCGGCTTCGGCCTGCCGTTTGGTGTCTTTTGCATTCTCCGCATCGAATTCACCGGCCGCAGCCGCTTCCCCGGCCGCGGCTGCTTTGCTCAACACGGCCCTTTGCGCATCGGACAGCTTGTCCCAGGCGGTCTTGTTGACGAGCACCGAGACCTCGGCGGTGTAGAAGCCCGGATCGACGCGAAATTTCGTCTTCTCATGCCAGCCGAGATCGAAAATTCCGGTGATCGGCCAGCCGTACCCGTCAACGACGCCGCGTTCGAGCGATGTGTAGACCTCGCCCGGCGGCGTTTGCACCACGGTCGCGCCGAGAGCCTGGAAGAAGTCGCGATAGACCGGCGTGATGCGAATCTTCAGGCCGGTCAGGTCGGGAGCGGAAATCGGCTTCGTCAGGTAGAGATGAAACGGATTGTTGTCGACCAGCCGCGCAAGAAAAATGGCATTCATTTTCTCCGCGTAGAGCTTGGCCATATAGTCATAGCCGCCGTTCTTGCGAAGCTCCGACATCGGGCGCTCGGTCAATTTCCAGGCATCAGATTCGGGCATGACGTTCGTGGTGAACGCGCCGGTCGTGTTCGCGATATCGACAACGCCGGTCTTGAGTGCGTTGCCGACCTCGAATGGCGGCATGGCCTTCGGTCCGCCGATATAGTTGATCTGGACGAGGCCTTTCCCTTGCGCGTTCACCTGATCGATGAATTTTTCAAAGCCACGCGAGTAAGTCGTCTTCTCGGCGAATGCCGTCACAGCCCGAAGGGTGATTTCCTGGGCAAAACTCGATGAGCAAAAAACCGTTGCGGCAATCAGGCCGAGCGTAAACTTCTTGCACATGACGAAGATCCTCCCCTGCCGAGATAACGCTCGGGTCATTTGTTTTGAATTTCCTATATTGTTATGAGTGGGTTGGGGAGTCAAACAAGTGCGACAAGCGGGCGTGAGCAACAATTCGACAGTCGCGGCAGTCCTGGCAAGGGACCTCGCAGGGTTCGGCGCACGCCGCTGTTTTGGCTTGCTCGGCACGGCAAATTTCAAGATCTCGCATGCGCTGGTCGAAGCCGGCGTCGAGCTCATTTCGGCGCGTCACGAAGGCAATGCTGCCAGCATGGCGGATGCCTATGCCAAAGCGACCGGGGAGTTGACCCTTGTCAGCGTTCATTCGGGCCCCGGGCTCACCAATGCAATCACCGGAATAGGGGAGGCCGCGAAAAGCCGAACACCTCTTCTGGTTCTCGCCGGAGATGTACCCACCGGCAATGTCAAATCGAATTTCTACATGGATCAGACAGAACTGGTGCGCTCGGTTGGCGCGGTCTCCGAACGAATTTATACCCCGCAATCTGCCCGCGGCGATCTGCTGCGTGCGGTGACGTGCGCCTTGCATGACCGCCAGACCGTTGTGCTGAGCTTGCCTCTCGATGTGCAGGACGCAAAAGTCGATGTGACCAACGCGCCTTTTGAATTGGGTCCGGTGCCGGGGCGGCTGCAGCCCAATCCGGAAGATATTCGAGCGCTTTCCGATGCAGTCGCGAGGGCAAAGCGACTGCTCGTGCTGGGCGGCCGCGGCGCGGTTCTTTCCGGTGCCGAAGAGTCCCTGACTGCGTTGGCTGAAAGGATCGGGGCTTTGCTCGCAACGTCAGTTTGCGGCCATGGCCTATTTGCAGGCAATCCATGGTCGCTCGGCATCAGCGGCGGTTTTTCATCCCCGATCGCGGATGAGCTGATCGCCGAAAGCGATCTGATCCTCGGCTTTGGCGTGAGCTTCACCCAATGGACGACCAAGAAGGGCAAGCTGATCGGGCCCGGGGCAACAGTCGCGCAAATTGATATCGAGGCACCGAAGTTGGGCTATCAGATGCCGGTGCAATATGCCGTGCTTGGCGACGCGAAGACGACCGCCGAGGCCCTGTTGGCGGAAATTGACCGGCGCGGCGCAATCGGAAAATCAGGTCGTCGCAACGATGCAATGCGCGAGCGCATTCGTTCCGGCGACAATCATCACAGCCCGTATCCGGATCAATCGAGCGACCGCTACATCGATCCGCGAACGTTAAGCAAGGCGGTGGACGATATTCTGCCGAAGGATCGGGTGGTCGCTTCCGATTCCGGACATTTCTGCGGCTGGGTCCCGCGCTACCTGCAGGTGCCCGGTCCGAAAGCATCCTGTCTCAGCCATTCATTTCAATCAGTCGGCCTTGGCCTGGCATCCGCGATCGGTCTTGCCGTCGCAAATCCCGGCAAGCTCGCTGTGCTGGGTGCGGGCGATGGCGGGTTTCTGATGTCGATCGCAGATCTTGAAACCGCAGTTCGTCTGGGGCTGCGCATGTGCATCCTCATCTATAACGACAGCTCCTATGCTGCCGAAGTGCATTTCTTCCGCCGCCAGGGTTACTCGATCGACATCGTGCAATTCCCGGAGACGGATTTCGCAACGATCGCCCGGGGATATGGTGCACGCGCAGCGACAGTCCGCACCCTTGCCGATCTGGAGCCGGTACGGGCGTGGGTCAATGAGGGCGCACCCGGCGTTTTCCTGATCGACGCCAAAATCAATCCTGACCTGGAAGCCGATTGGCACGCCGAGCATTTTCCATAAGGCTCGCTCAAATCTGCAGATAGCGTTGGCGAATGGTGGGATCGGCCGCGAGCGCAGCCGAAGTGCCGGTCCAGACCACATGCCCTTTTTCGATCACGACATGTCGGTCTGCAAAGCGCAGCAATGCTTCGAGATGTTTATCCACGATCAGAATGGCCTGACCTTCCTGCTTGAGAAGCGCCAGACATTGCCAGATTTCGGAACGGATTTTGGGAGCCAGACCTTCGGTGGCCTCGTCAAGGATCAACAGTTTCGGATTGGTCATGAGCGCCCTGCCGATCGCCAGCATTTGCTGCTCGCCGCCTGACAGCTCATTGCCCATATGACCGCGCCGTTCAGCGAGCGGGGGAAAAAAACTGTAGACGCGCTCCAGATTCCAGCGGGCCGCACCGGAGCGCGAGACAGCGGTTGCGATGAGATTTTCCTCAACTGTGAGAGTTGGAAAAACCTGGCGTCCTTCGGGGACAAGCCCGATTCCTGCCTGGGCAATTCGGAATGGGGGCAGCCCGACAAGCGACAGTCCGTCGAAAGTGGCTGTACCGCCCTCCGGCGGCAGCAATCCCATGAGCGCAAATATTGTTGTTGTTTTGCCCATGCCGTTCCGTCCGATCAAGGTGACAACCTCGCCGGTACCGACAAAAAAGCTGATGTCGAACAAGACCTGCGCCGGTCCGTAGGATGCTGCGAGCCGCTCGACCGACAACATGGCTATTCCATTTCCTCGCCAAGATATGCGGCGACAACCTTGGGGTCTGTCCGCACCGCGTGAGGCGTTCCACTGGCCAGGATGCGCCCGTAGGTCATAACCGAAATACGGTCGGCGAGCGCGAACACTGCGTTCATGTCGTGCTCCACCAGCAGCATGGAAAAGCGTCCTTTCAGCTGCCGCAGCACATCGATCAGACGCGCACTTTCTTCGTGTCCGGTGCCGGCCATCGGCTCATCGAGAAGCAGCAGCTTCGGCTGCATGGCGAGCGCAATCGCGAGCTCGAGGGCGCGCTTCTCGCCGTGCGAAAGATGCTCAGCGAGCGTGTGTTCGCGTCCAGCAAGCCCAACTTCTGCAAGCGCGGCAGTCGCTTCGTCGTTGACAGATTGCTCGCGATCCGCCCTTACAAAAAAACGATAGCTTGTTCCGATGCGTGCCTGCACGGCCAAGGCAACATTCTCCAGCGCGGAGAATCGAGGCAGCACCGAAGTAATTTGAAACGATCGCGCCAGGCCAAGCTCGGCACGTTTGTTTGCCGGCAACACGGTAATATCAGCGCCGTTGAAGCGAATGGTGCCGGCCGCGGGGGCGATCAGCCCGGAAATCTGGTTGATCAGCGTCGTCTTGCCGGCGCCGTTCGGTCCGATAACGGCGTGCAATTCTCCTGGCCCAATCTCGAGCGTTACGCCGTCCGTGACGACCAGTCCGCCGAAATTCTTGCGCAGATCCGTAACCTCAAGCACGGGGTCAACCACGGCCCAGCCTTCCACGCATGGCGCCGGCAAGACCCAGCAATCCGCCGCGCGCAAACAGAACGACGAGCACCAGCAGCGGACCGAAGATGAGTTTCCACTGCTCGGTGATGCCGCCCAATATTTCTTCGATGAGAAGATAACCCGCAGCGCCGACGATCGCACCGTGCAGGCTGCCAATCCCGCCGAACAAGACCATGATGATCAGTTCGCCCGAACGTTGCCACGACATATACGCCGGGCTGACGAATTCCGTCGCATTTGCAAGCAGGAATCCGGCAAGGCCGCCAATGGCGCCGGCGATCACGTACCCGACGCGCTGAAACCGAAAGACGTCAAAGCCCAGCGTTGCCATTCGCGTCGGGTTCTCGCGCGCGCCGCGAAAGACCCGCCCGAAGCGCGAATAGACGATGGCGCGGAACATGAGATAGGCAATGAACAGGCAGAGGAGGACGAAGTAGTAGAGCGTTCTGTCGTTCTGCAGGAACGGAAAGCCAAGCAATGTGCTCCGCAGCCTGATTGTCAGGCCGTCGTCGCCGCCGTAAGGCGCGAGCGAGCCGGCAATGAAATAGGCCATTTGCCCAAAGGCCAGCGTGATCATGATGAAGTACACGCTTTTCGTGCGCAGGCACACGGTCCCGGTGAGGTACGCGAAGATCGCGCTGGCCAGCAGCGCGGTTGGCAGCGAAACAAGCATGTCCGTGATGCCATGCGCGCCCAGAATGCCGACTGCGTAGGCGCCGATGCCGACAAAGGCGGCGTGCCCAAAAGATACAAGCCCGCCGTAGCCGCAAATGAAATCGAGTGCCATTGCGGCGATCGCGAACACCATCACGCGGGTGAAGAGCCCGAGCAGGTAACTTTCCGGCCCGAGCGTGGCGGCAGCAGGAATGAGTGCCAGGACGAGAAATATCATCGCCGGCAGAAGGCCTGATCGGTCGGGCCGCCGCGCAGGCACCGTGCTGGAAGCGGCAAGTGTCTGGGCCATCAGCGTCCCCTGGCGGGAAACAGGCCGGCGGGACGGAAATACAGAACGAGCGCCATCAGGACGTAGATGAGCATCGATGCAATCGCCGGGCCGACTGTGCGGGCAGGCGAGGGAGGCATCACCAGGCGCAGAATATCGACGGCAAACGAGCGCCCGAGCGTATCGACGAGGCCGATGAGGAGTGCCGCAAGGAATGCCCCGCGCATCGAGCCAATACCGCCAATGACCATAACGACGAAAGCCAGGATCAGCACGGTATCACCCATGCCGGGCTCGACCGACAGGATTGGTGCGATCATTGCGCCGGCGAAGGCGGCGAGCATCGTGCCGAACCCGAACACGACCATGAAGAGCCGGCGAATGTCGACCCCGAGCGCGGATACCATCCGCGCATTCGTCGCGCCCGCGCGAACCAGCATCCCCACGCGGGTGCGGCTGACAAGCACATAAAGCAGCACGGCGACGACCAGCCCCGAGGCGATAATCACCAGCCGCCATACCGGGTAGAGAAGGCCGGGCATCAGCACGATCGAACCGCTGAAGATTTCCGGGATGGGAAGCGTTAGCGGCGCGGCTCCCCAGACCGTTTTCACTGCCTGATTGAGAAAGATGATGATGCCGAAGGTTGCGATCACCTGTTCGAGATGATCCCGGTCGTAGAGATGCCGAAAGACCACGAATTCGAGCAACAAACCAAAGAGGAGAGCAGCTGCGAGCGCCAGCACCAGGGCGATGAGAAAATTTCCGGTGAGCGCGTAGAAAGCAACCGCGAGATACGCGCCAAGCATATATTGGACGCCATGCGCGAGGTTGATGAAATCCATCACCCCGAACACCAACGTAAGGCCGGCCGCGATCAGGAATAGCAGGACGCCAAACTGGAGCCCGTTCAGAACCTGGACGACGAAGAGGCCCGTGGACATTGCACCAGTCCGGCACCTTTTCTTATTTCATCGGGCAATCTTTGGCGTGCAGATCCGCGAAGTTCGTGAAAACCTTTTTGTCGATCTCGGTCTGGAACTTCCCATCGCTGCGTTTGGCAACTTTGACCAGATAGAAATCCTGGATCGGATAGTTGTTGGTGTTGAACTTGAAGCTGCCGCGCAACGATGTGAAATCCGCTTTTCGCAGAGCTGCCCGTAAAGCGTCCTTGTCGGTGACGTTTCCCTTGGTCAGCTTGAGCGCGCCGTCGATCAAAAGCACAGCGTCATAGGATTGGAAGGCGTAGGTCGCCGGGACCGCGCCGAATTCCTTCTCGTAGCCCGCGACAAACTTCTTGTTCTGCGGATTGTCCAAATTAGGCGCCCAGTTGGCGCCGCCGAAAAAACCAACCGCGGCATCCTGCTGCGCGGGCAGCGTCGACTCATCGACCGTGAACGCAGACAGGAACACGGTCTTGTCGGCAAGCCCGGCTTGGCGGAATTGCTTGACGAAATTGATGCCCATGCCACCGGGCAGGAACACATAGATCGCTCCGGGGCTGGCGGCGGCGATCTTCGCCAACTCGGCGGAATAATCGAGCTGGCCGAGCGGAACGTAGACCTCGTCCGCAATCTCGCCCTTGTAGAAGCTCTTAAACCCGGCGAGCGCATCGCGGCCTGCCTGGTAGTTCGGTGCAATCAGGAAGATTTTCTTAAGCCCCGCATCCTGTGCGTATTTTCCCGCCACGCCGAAGGCCTGGTCGTTCTGATAGGACGTGACGAAAAAGTTCGCGTTGCATTCCTTGCCGGCAAAATTGGAAGTGCCGGCGTTTGGGCTGATCAGGATCACGCCGGCGTCGGTCACCGGCTTGAAGATCGCCTGCAGAATATTTGAGAAGATCGGCCCGACCACGAAGTCGACCTTGTCGCGATCGATCAGAGCCTTTGCCTTAGACACAGCAACGTCGGGTTTGAGCTCGTCGTCCTGCACGATCACTTCCACCTCGCGGCCGCCAAGCTTGCCGCCGAGATCTTTTACCGCGAGCTGAACGCCGTTGCGCAGCTGCTGACCAAGCACGGCGGGCGGGCCGGATAATGTGGCGATAACGCCGATCTTCAGCTTTTCCTGCGCCTGAGCTTGCACGACAACGCTAAATAGCGCCGCTGCGGCAACGGTCACAAACAGCTTGCTCCTAGTCATCGCTTTGCCTCCAACCCTTCAATCGACTGACTATGCCCCCATGACGTGCCCAGCGCCACGCGGAAAGACTTTAATTCTGAAATATCGCGCCTGGGAAGCCTTGACAGCGGGAAGAGGCCTGCTGTCATGGTTGAACAAGGGCGCGCTGCATCAGCCGAAGCCTCGGCGGCGGCATTAAACCCGTGATCGGAGAAGACGAATGCAAACGCTGACCGCAGGCATCACCAAGGCCGGTACCGGCATCGAAGGCATTGTCTGGAATATTCTGGGACAGACTTACGTTCCGAAATCGTTGAGCGAAAGTTCGTTTTCCTGGCATGCGACGTTTCCCCCGGGGACATTTGTGCCGCCGCATATCCATCCAACGCAAGACGAGTTCATCTACCTTTTCGAGGGGCGTCTTGATCTGATGCTAGATGGCAAGGATGCCGCGGCGCAGCCGGGCGATCTGATCCGGATGCCGATGAATGTTCCGCACGGCATCTTCAACAAGTCCGATCAGACAGTGAAATGCTTTTTCTGGGTTTCGCCAAGCCGCAGGCTCTACGACCTGTTCTCGGCGATCCATTCGATGAAAGAACAGAAGCCGGAAGAGGTAGTCGCATTGTCGGCGCGTCACGAGGTCAACTTCCTGCCACCACCTGCGTGAAGCCAGCGCGTTTTTTCGCACACAACGGTTTGGCAATTACGCCGTCTTTGCCGGACGGTTGACCTGTTCGCGCGAAAAGCCCGCGGTCGAAGCGTAGCCGCGCACAATCGCCTTGCGCTGCTCGTAAGGCAAAACATCGTCGATGTTGCTGAATCCGTCCGGAGCAAGCTCTTCGACGACGTCAATGACCCCTTCCGGCCCGCCTTTGCGATTCATCTGCACGATCTGAGCGGTCATCGGCAGTCGTTCCTGCTCATAGGCCCAGAGCGCATGTGCGGGATGCTCGGCGGACAGGAGTTTGTCGGCAAGGCACCGTGCATCGAGGATTGCTTGCGAGGCGCCATTCGAGCCAACCGGGTACATCGGATGCGCAGCGTCGCCGAGCAAGGTGACGCGGCCATGCGACCAGCGCGGAAGCGGATCGCGATCGCACATGGGATATTCCCAGAACTCCGGCGTCGCTTCGATCAACGCCTTTCCGTCGACAAACGGGATATTGAAGCGTTGCACGTGCGGCATCAGATCCTCGAATTTGCCTGTGCGTGACCAGTCCTCCTTGCGGGGTGGCGCGCCACCGTCTCCAATCTTGACCAACACGGCCCAGTTGGTCAGCAGGCGATCCTCGCGCGCGCCGTTGCCGATCGGATAGATGACGAGTTTTCCCGCCATGCCACCGGCGATCACCATCGAGCGCCCGGTCAGGAATTTTGGCCAGTCGATCGCGCCACGCCACAGCATCGATCCGTTCCAGCGTGCCGGACCTTCGTTTGGATAGAGCGTTTCGCGAACAATGGAATGAATGCCGTCGGCGCCGATCAAAACGTCGCCACGTACCGTCGAGCGGTGTGTGCCGTCACGACCGAAGAAATAAGCGGTAACGCCGCCGTCGTCCTGCGTGAATGAACCCAGACGATGCCCGGTGCGAATTTTTGCTTCTCCGATGCGGTCACGCACTGCGTCATGGATCACGGCCTGCAGCCGTCCGCGATGGATTGAGAACTGGGGATACTCAAACCCGGCATCGGTGCCGCGCGGCTCGCGCCAGATCTCCTGGCCATCGCGATTCATGTAGAACAATTCGTGGGTGCGGATGCCGACGGCGTCCAGTCCCGGGAGCAACCCGACTTGGGCGAGTTCCTTGATGGCGTGGGGCAGGGTGTTGATGCCGACGCCAAGCTCGCGAATGGCATCCGCCTGCTCGAAAACCTCGCAATCGATGCCGCGGGCATGAAGCATGAGCGCGGCGGTGAGCCCGCCGATGCCGCCGCCAACGATGATCGCCTTCATGCTGTCGGACCCGAACGCCTCATTGTGCCAATGGCTTAAGTCTTTGCACCAGCAGGCTTCCTGCGCAACCGCCAAAAGCTTTAAATCTAAATATTTTATGTTTGTAATATCTGACGACTTGAGTCATGCTTGTGCCGACACCCAATAAAGGAGCCGGCGCATGCGTGCGGCAGTTCTAGGGGGCGGCCCGGGCGGCCTGAATTTTGCGATCACGCTGAAGTTGCGCGATCCATCGCACGACGTTGTCGTAATCGAGCGCAACAGACCGAACGACACATTTGGCTGGGGTGTCGTGCTCTCCGACGAAACGCTTGGCAATCTTCACACCAATGATCCGGTTTCGTCGAAGGCGATCCGCGACGCTTTTGTTTACTGGGACGACATCGCCGTTCACTACCGCGGCACCGTGATGCGCTCGGGAGGGCACGGATTCAGCGGCATTGGACGCAAGCGGCTGCTCAATATCTTGCAAGACCGTGCGCAATCATTGGGAGTGAAAATCGAATTTGAAACTGAGGCTGCTCCCCCTGACAGCTATGGAGATTTTGACATCGTCGTAGGCGCTGACGGCGTCAATTCACGCGTGCGCGCGGCCTATGCCGACGCATTCAAACCCGACATCGATGTGCGTGCCTGCAAATACATTTGGCTTGGGACACACCAGAAATTTGATGACGCTTTCACTTTCATATTCGAGCAAACCGAGCATGGCTGGATCTGGGTGCACGCTTATCAGTTCGATGCGGATACAGCGACCTTTATCGTCGAATGCTCCGAACAGACATGGTACCGGCTCGGCTTCGATCGTATGGGCATCGACGAGACGATTGCGCTCTGCGAGAAAATTTTTGCCCGATATCTTGGCGGCCATAAATTAATGTCGAATGCCCGCCACCTGCGCGGATCGGCGTGGCTTAACTTCAATCGCGTGCTGTGCGAACGCTGGAGCCATGAGAACGTGGTGCTGCTCGGCGATGCCGCAGCGACTGCGCATTTCTCGGTCGGTTCGGGTTCCAAGCTGGCGATGGAAAGCGCCATCGCGCTGGCAAACTATCTCGACAGTGAGTCAGACATCTCATCGGCATTTCGCCGCTACGAGGACGAGCGACGGCTCGAGGTGTTGCGACTTCAGAATTCCGCACGCAACTCGACCGAATGGTTCGAGGACGTCGAGCGCTACTTCGACCTTGATCCGGTGCAATTCAATTATTCGCTGCTGACACGGTCGCAGCGTATCAGTCATGAGAATCTCCGGCAGCGCGATCCCCAGTGGCTCTCCGGCGCGGAAAAATGGTTCGAGCAGAAAGCGACCGGGCGGTCGCCGAATGCCGCGCGGCCCCCGATGTTCGTGCCGTTTCGCGTGCGCGGGGTCGAGCTTGCCAACCGGGTTTGCGTTTCGCCGATGGCGCAATATCGCGCCGTGAACGGCACGCCGAACGAATGGCATTTCGTGCACTATGCCGAGCGCGCGAAGGGCGGCGCCGGGCTTGTCTTTACCGAAATGACCTGCGTGTCGCCTGAAGGACGCATTTCACCCGGCTGTACGGGGCTCTATTGGCCCGAGCATGAGACCGCCTGGAAGCGCATCGTCGATTTTGTCCACGTCGAAACGAATGCGAAGATTGCCATCCAGCTCGGGCACTCGGGCGCGAAGGGGTCGACCCAGCTGGGCTGGGAAGAAAGCGATGCACCGCTGACGGCGGGAAACTGGCCTGTGCTGGCGCCGTCGGCCGTCCCCTGGAGCCCGCAAAACCAGACGCCGCGTGAAATGTCTCGCGTCGACATGGACAGGATTCGCGACGAGTTCGTGCGCTCGGCAGAAATGGCTGCGCGCATCGGTTTCGACTGGCTCGAACTGCACTATGCGCACGGCTACCTGATGTCCTCTTTCATCACTCCTCTTACGAACCGGCGGAGGGATGAATATGGAGGGTCGCTTGAGAACCGCATGCGCTTTCCGCTCGAAGTGTTCCGCGCGGTGCGCAAGATATGGCCGGATGAAAAGCCTATTTCGGTGCGAATTTCCGCACACGACTGGGTTGGCCCGGACGGCATACGGCCGCAGGATGCGGTCGAGATTGCGCGAATCCTGACGGAGGCTGGTGTCGATCTCATCGACGTGTCGGCCGGGCAAACCTCGACGCGCGCTCGCCCGGTCTACGGCCGGATGTTCCAGACTCCGTTCTCCGACCGCATCCGCAACGAAGCTGGCGTCGCCACGCTCGCGGTTGGCAACATCTACGAGCCCGATCATGTGAACTCGATCCTGATGGCCGGCCGTGCCGATCTCGTGTGCCTTGCGCGCCCGCATCTTTCCGACCCGTACTGGACGCTGCATGCAGCGGCTGAACTTCGCTACGACGGCGTGAATTGGCCGAAACCCTATTTGGCGGGCCGCGATCAGCTTTATCGCCTCAGGTCGCGCAGTGAAGCGTTGACAGGAAAAGTCTGATGGGGGCGCTCGACAATCGCCACGCTTTGATCACGGGGGGAGGCACCGGAATTGGCGCGGCCATTGCGCGCGCGCTGGCGAAGGAAGGTGCTGCAGTTTCTTTGGCTGGCCGGCGTAAAGCTCCGCTGGACGACGTCGCTGCCAAACTTCCGAAAGCGACGGCAATTGTCGCCGATGTGACGAAGGAGTCCGACTGTGCGGCCATGGCCGAGACGGCGCGAGCGGCAAATGGACCGATCGATATCGTCATTGCCAATGCGGGGGCTGCGGCCAGCGCGCCAGTGGCAAAGCTGGACCTTGCTCACTGGCACAACATGATCGATGTCAATCTGACAGGTGCCTTCCTCACGGTGAAGGCGGCCCTTGCCGATGTCACGCGCAAGTCCGAAGGCCCGCGGCGGATCATCTTCATCGCTTCGACCGCCGGGCTGAAAGGCTATCCCTATGTGGCTGCCTATTGCGCAGCCAAACACGGGGTCGTTGGCCTCGCGCGAGCCCTCAGCCTCGAACTCGAGCCAACCGGCGTGACCGTCAACGCTGTGTGCCCCGGCTATACCGACACGCCGCTCCTCGACACTGCAGCGGGAAAAATTTCCGCCAAGAGCGGCCGTTCTTCGGAGGAGGCCCGCGCCATGCTGGCGAAAGACAACCCGTCCGGGCGGCTCATCAAGCCCGAGGAGGTGGCGCAGGCGGTGATCAGGCTGTGCTCGCCATCGGCGGCGTCGGTGAACGGACAGGCGATCGAAGTGACTGGAGGCCGACAATGAGTGTTGCCAACAAGCCCCGCGAGCGCACGGCCGCCGCGCGTCCTCCCAGCAAGCAGCGGCTGCGACTGTGGCTCAGGTTGCTGCGCTCCTCGCGCGCAATCGAAGCTCGGCTGCGCGAACGGCTGCGCACCAAATTCGCGATCACGCTTCCCCAGTTCGATGTCATGGCCACGCTCGCCCGCTACGAGAACGGCATCACCATGACAGAGCTGTCGCGACATTTGATGGTGTCAAACGGCAACGTCACAGGGATCATCGACAGGCTGGCTGCCGAGAAGCTGGTATTGCGGCAGGCGCCAGCGACGGACCGCCGGTCCTATATCGTTCGTCTCACGCCGAAAGGCGTCGCGCAGTTTTCGGCGATCGCGAAGGCCCATGAAGACTGGGTCGACGAGCTCCTGGTGGACATCGACGCAGCGGAAGCCGAATCGATCATTCAACAGCTCGACGGGCTTGTGAAAAGCGTCCGCAGCGGGGAGGCCCGGACATGAATATGAAAGATTTCAAGCCAGTTCATTTCAACTGGCGCGCCGAAGGCGACGTGGCGCTGATTTCGCTCAAGGGCAGCGAACGCAAGAACCCGATAACATTCGATTCCTACGCCGAATTGCGCGACACGTTCCGGAAGCTGGCAGCCGCCGATGACATCAAGGCGGTCGTCTTCGGTTCGAACGAGGGAAATTTCTGCTCGGGCGGCGATGTGCGAGACATCATCGGACCGCTGCTCGACCGTGATATGAAGGGGCTGCTCGAGTTCACGCGCATGACGGGCGATCTCGTGAAGGCCATGCGTGCTTGTCCGCAGCCGGTCGTCGCAGCGGTTGACGGCGTCTGTGTGGGCGCCGGCGCGATGATCGCGCTGTTCTGCGACATACGGCTGGGCGCGCCGCAGGCGAAAACCGCATTCCTTTTCACGCGCGTCGGCCTTGCGGGCTGCGACATGGGCGCGTGCGCGATGCTGCCGCGGGTCATCGGGCAGGGCCGCGCTTCGGAACTCTTGTTCACCGGCCGCACAATGAACGCGGAGGAGGGGGCACAATGGGGCTTCTTCAACAGGCTGGTTGCTTCCGACAAGCTTCAGGAAGAAGCGCTCGCCCTTGCACAGAAAATCGCGCAGGGGCCGACCTTTGCGCACATGATGACCAAAACAATGCTCGGCCAGGAATGGTCCATGTCCCTCGAGCAGGCGATTGAAGCGGAGGCGCAGGCGCAAGCGATTTGCATGCAGACCGGAGATTTCCGACGTGCCTACGAGGCTTTCATCGCAAAAGGTAGTCCACGCTTTGCCGGAAACTGACCGATGACGGACAGGAGCTTTTTGAAATGGCCGTTTCTCGAACCCCGCCATCGCGAACTGGCGGAACGGCTGGAAGCGTGGGCAGCCGCCAATTTCGCCGAAACCGATCATCATGGCGATGTTGACGAAGCGTGCCGCAGGCTCGTGAGCGTTCTCGGTCGGGATGGGTGGCTGAAATTCAGCGCGCCGGGCGACGGCGAGAACGAACGCATCGATGTGCGCACGCTGGCGCTGATCCGCGAGACACTTGCGCGCCATTCTGGCCTCGCCGATTTCGCCTTCGCCATGCAGGGACTGGGAGCCGGGCCGATTTCACTGTTTGGAAGTCTTGAACAGCGCAACGCATGGCTGCCGAGAACGCGTACAGGCAAGGCAATCGCCGCCTTCGCGCTGTCGGAGCCGGAGTCCGGCTCGGACGTCGCCAATATCGCCACTGCAGCCCGCCGGGACGGAAATGGCTTCGTCCTCGACGGCGAAAAGACCTGGATTTCCAACGGGGGCATTGCCGATTTCTATGTTGTGTTTGCGCGAACCGGGGAAGCACCGGGAGCGCGGGGGCTGTCCGCTTTCATCGTTGAAGCTGACAATCCCGGCATAAGGATCGCCGAACGGCTGCACGTTATGGCGCCACATCCGCTGGCGCGGTTGCGCTTCGAGAGATGCCGCGTGACACCTTCTGCGCTTATCGGCGACGCAGGCGACGGCTTCAAGATCGCCATGACGACGCTTGACGTCTTTCGCACGACCGTGGGCGCGGCTGCGCTCGGCTTCGCCCGCCGCGCCTTGGACGAGACGCTCCGGCGTGCTGCGGGCCGCCATTTGTTCGGTGCGCCCCTTGCCGACCTGCAGATGGTGCAGGGGCATATCGCCGACATGGCGCTTGAGATCGACGCCGCAGCGCTGCTGGTTTATCGCGCCGCCTGGACCAAGGACATGGGAGCCGCGCGGGTCACCCGCGAGGCTGCGATGGCCAAGCTGTTCGCGACCGAAGCCGCACAACGCGTAATTGACGCTGCGGTTCAGATCCACGGCGGGGAAGGCGTGCGATCCGGCCATCCGGTCGAAAACCTTTACCGAGAGATCAGGGCCCTGCGCATTTACGAAGGAGCCTCCGACGTCCAGAAAGTCGTAATCGCGCGATCCGTTCTCTCTACCGTGGAGCATTGACATGGCCCCGGCAAAAGCCTCTCCGCTTGGTCCCTCTGCGCATGTCGACACGTTTACGCGCGATAACCTCCCGCCGCTTAACCAATGGCCCGATTTGCTGCTTGATCGGCCCGAATTCCAATATCCCGAACGACTTAATGCAGCGGTTGAACTGACTGATCGTTTGGTTGAACAAGGTTTCGGCGACCGCGTGGCATTGATCGGAAACGGCCGCCGGCGGACCTACAAAGAGCTAACAGATTGGTCGAACCGGGTCGCTCATGCCTTGGTTGAGAATTATGGCGTAAAGCCAGGCAACCGCATCCTGATCCGCTCGGGGAATAATCCCGCCCTTGTCGCGGCCTGGCTGGCGGCGACCAAGGCCGGCGCCGTCGTCATCAATACAATGCCGATGCTGCGGGCCGGCGAGCTCGCCAAGATCGTCGACAAGGCGCAAATCAATCTCGCGCTGACCGATACGCGCATCGCCGACGAATTAATCGCCTGCGCCAAGGACAGCCGCTTCCTCAAGCAGGTTGTTGGCTTCGACGGAACGTCGAACCACGATGCGGAGCTCGATCGCGTCGCCCTCGACAAGCCGGTGAAGTTTGATGCGGTGCAGACCGGGCGGGACGACGTGGCACTGCTTGGCTTTACGTCGGGCACGACGGGCGAGCCAAAGGCGACAATGCATTTCCATCGCGACCTGCTGATCATTGCCGATGGCTATGCACGTGAAGTTCTTAAAGTAACGCCTGAAGACGTCTTTGTCGGCTCCCCGCCGCTCGCGTTCACGTTCGGTCTGGGCGGGCTGGCGATTTTTCCCTTGCGATTCGGAGCAACCGCAACGCTGCTGGAAAACGCATCACCCGCCAACATGATCCAGATCATCGAGACGTATAAGGCGACGATCTGCTTTACCGCGCCGACCGCGTATCGGGCGATGCTGGGGGCGATGGAGCAGGGCGCCGATTTGTCTTCGCTGCGTATCGCCGTCTCGGCCGGCGAGACCTTGCCCCCGCCAGTCTTCGAGGATTGGCGGCGCAAGACAGGCAAACCGATCCTTGACGGGATCGGCACCACGGAACTGCTGCACATTTTCATTTCCAACCGCCTCGAAGACGCCCGGCCGGGTATCACAGGGCGCCCGATTACAGGCTACGAGGCTAAGGTGGTCGACAAGGACATGAACGCCGTTAAGCCGGGAACCGTTGGCCGGCTCGCGGTGCGCGGCCCGACCGGCTGCCGCTATCTCGCCGATCAACGGCAGACATCTTATGTCTCCGATGGCTGGAATTTGACCGGCGATGCCTACATTCAGGACGAAGAAGGTCGCTTCCATTTCGCTGCGAGAGCCGACGATATGATCGTTTCGGCCGGTTACAATATTGCTGGCCCCGAAGTCGAGGCAGCGTTGCTGTCGCATGCCGATGTTGGGGAGTGCGCGGTCATCGGCGTGCCCGACATCGAGCGCGGCCAGATCGTAACCGCCTACGTCGTTCTCAAGGCTGGCGTCGATCGCGATGCAGCCTGCGTCAAGAGGTTGCAAGATCATGTGAAGGCCGTCATCGCCCCATACAAATATCCGCGAGCCGTCAAGTTCGTTGACGCCTTGCCGAAGACCCAGACCGGAAAAATCCAAAGATTCAAATTGCGACAGCAAAGCCAGCCATGAGCAAGAACACATTCGAATTTCTTCAGCCAAAGAATTGGTTGCCGCCCAAAGGCTACTCCAACGGCGTCGCCGCCGAAGGACGCCAGGTCTTTGTCGCCGGCCAGATCGGCTGGAGCGAGCGCGGCGAACTCGTCAGTGATGACTTTGTCGCCCAGGTCGAACGCGCCCTTGCAAATATTGTGCAGGTGTTGGCCGAAGCGAGGGGAGAGCCTCGTCATCTGACCCGCCTGACCTGGTTCGTTACCGAAAAGTCTGCCTATGTTGCACGGCAAAAGGAAATTGGCGAAGCCTATCGCCGGGTCATCGGCCGCCATTTTCCAGCAATGAGCCTGATAGTCGTCGCCGGCCTGCTGGAGCCGGGGGCCAAGGTTGAAATCGAGGCAACGGCCGTCATTCCGGCTGAATGAACTTTCCAAACTGAAATCATAGCTTCGCCCGGCATACAGAATGACCTTTGCCGGACAGTTCCGTCGTTGACATTCCAAATCCCACTCCAAATACTATCGTCAAGAACAGGCAAAATCAGCCGCTAAGCCTGGTATTCCCGGGAGGAATGTAATGACGACCTCGCGCAGAACGCTTCTGAAAAATTCCGCCGCCGCTGTCGCCACCCTAAGCCTCGATTGGCGATACGCCCAGGCCCAGGCGGAAACGGTGCGCATCGGCGTCATCTTCGATCACTCCGGCCCGTTCGCGGCTGGAGGCTCGGTCGCCTGCGCGGTAGGCACGCAGATCGCGATCGATCTGTGCAACGAGCGCGGCGGAGTCGGCGGCAAGTACAAGGTCGTGCCGGTCAATGCGGACTCGCAAAGCAAGGCCGATGTCGCGATCAACGAAGTCGAGCGTCTGATCAGCCAGGAAAAGATCGACATCATCGACGGCGTCTATGCCAGCGCGCACGCGGTGCCACTCGCAGCCAAAGTCGAACAGCAGAAGAAGATTCTCTGGATTACCACCGCGGTCTCGACCGCCGTGTTCAAGGACAAGAACCTGAAATACGTGTTCCGCGCGCAGATCCACTCCGACCAATATGGCCAGGCTTTCGCGGGTTTCCTCACTGAGAACGCCAAGGCAAAGCTCGGCGTGGATCCCAAGGACGTGAAGGTCGCGCTCATCCACGAAGACGGCCCCTATGGCGTCGGCGTCGCCACCGCCGACGAGCACTACTCCAAGGAGGCCGGCCTGCAGATCGTGCTGCGCGAAGGCTATTCGGCCTCGGCGCCCGACCTCTCGGCGCTGGTCACCAAGCTCAAGCGCGCCAATGCCGACGTCATATCGCATGCCGGATACAATCCCGACATCACCTTGTTCCTGCGCCAGGCGCGCGAAAGCGGGCTGCGCTTCAAGATGCTGGTTGGTGCCGGCGCCGGCTACAGCCAACTCGACAAGCTGCGCGCCACCTTCGGCAAGGACATCGACAATTTCTGCGACATCGATCCGGTGCCGGCGCAACTGCTCGATCCCACAAAGCTCGCGCCCGGTGTGGGCGACCTGACCAAGATCATGGTCGAACGCTATAAGGCCAAGACCAACGCTACCGACGTGCCGCCTCATTGCTCCATGGGCTTCAACCAGACCTGGATCCTGCTCAATAATGTGCTGCCGGTCGCCAAAGAAAAATACGGCGGCTTCGACCCCGAGGCGGTGCGCAAGGCCGCGCTCGACGTCGATATTGCGCCGGGCGGAACAATCCAGGGCTATGGCGTGAAGTTCTTTCCACCTGGTACCCAGATGTCCGGCCAGAACGAGCGCTCGACCCCGGTGGTCATGCAGAATGCCGGCGAGCATATCTCGGTCGTCTTTCCGACCCTGATCCGGACGCAGGATCCAGTGCTGCCGCTGCCGAAGTCGTCGGTCTACGCTGCGTAGCCGCATGTAACCGGCGATGCTGGCAGTCGAGGGGCTCTGCAAGCGCTTCGGAGGATTCCTGGCGGTCAATCAGGTGTCCTTCGACGTGCACGAGGGCGAGATCCTTGGTCTCATCGGGCCCAACGGCTCCGGCAAGAGCACGACTTTCAACCTGATTGCCGGCAACCTTCAGCCGACCGCGGGCTCGATCCGCTTCAAAGACAAGGAAATCGGCGGGCTGCCCGCGCACACCATCTGCCACCAGGGCATCGCGCGCACGTTCCAGATCCCGCGGCCGTTCCGCAAGCTTTCGCTGGTCGAAAACGTCGCCCTTGCCGCCTATTACGGCGAGGCAGGCCATATCTCGCGCGACGAGGCCACGCATCGGGCACGCGAGGCGCTCGAGATGGTGGGGCTGCCGTCGGACGCCTCGGCGCAGACCGGCGGTCTCGGCGCAGCCTCGCTCAAGAAGCTCGAGCTAGCGCGCGCACTCGCCACCAAACCGAAATTGCTGCTCGCCGATGAAAGCCTGGGCGGGCTCGATCACGCCGAGATGGAGCGTGCCGCCGACATGCTCGGCGCCATCCGCAGCCGCATGGGCATCACCATCGTCTGGGTCGAGCACATCATGGGCGTGCTGATGCGCATCGTCGACCGCGTCATCGTGCTCGACCATGGCGAGAAGATTTTCGAGGGCACGCCGGCGTTAGCGGCCGTCGATCCGCGCGTCACCGAGGTTTATCTCGGCAAGAAAAAGGCGGCCTCCTGATGCTTTCGCTCGCCGCTGTCTCTGCCGGCTACGGATCGTTCCAGGCCCTGTTTGGCGTCTCGCTCGAGGTGCCACAGGGAGAAGCGGTCGGCGTCATAGGACCGAACGGTGCCGGCAAGAGCACGCTGATGCGGGTCATTTCGGGGCTGCTGCCGATGCGCGACGGCTCAATGATATTGGACGGGCGCTCGGTCAGCGGCCTTCCCGCGCACCGCATGGTCGAGCAGGGCATTGCGCACGTGCCCGAGAACCGACGCCTGTTTCCTCGGCTCAGTGTCGAAGACAATCTGCGCATCGGTGCCTTTATCCCCCAGGCACGGCAGCGCTTCGCCGAGCAGCTCGACAGGGTCTACAACCTGTTCCCCCGGCTGAAGGACCGTCGCGACCAGCTTGCCGGAACTTTATCCGGTGGCGAGCAGCAGATGTGCGCCATCGGCCGCGCCCTGATGTCCAGGCCGAAATTGTTGCTCTTGGATGAACCTTCCGCCGGCCTCGCGCCGCTTGTTGTTGCGCAGGTGTTCGAGCTGGTGCGGCGCATTCGCGCCGAAGGGCTGACGGTTTTGATCGTAGAGCAGAACGTCCAGCAGGTGCTGGAGGTCGTCGACCGCGCCTATCTGCTTGAGGTCGGCGCCATCAAGCTCGCCGGGACCGCGGCGGAGCTCAAGGACAATAGTTTTATCCGCAAGTCGTATATGGGGCTGTAGCCGGGATGGACATTTATCTACTCGAGGCGATCATCAACGGCATCCTGCTCGGTGGCGTGCTAGCTCTTCTCGCGCTTGGCCTAAACCTGATCTTCGGCGTGATCG
>Ga0207428_10000093_pt1 | contig 123740 bp, 113 predicted proteins | sample RhiMethybrSRZTD1_FD_187600 | JGI IMG/M metagenome (GOLD analysis project Ga0207428, IMG submission 187600) | Populus rhizosphere microbial communities from Tennessee, USA - Rhizosphere MetaG P. TD hybrid SRZTD1 (SPAdes) (version 3) | ecosystem: Host-associated > Plants > Roots > Rhizosphere >... | reverse complement strand
AGATGCCGCCGGATTTCCGCGTCTCCATCACCAACGCTCCCGGCAAGGACGTCTATCCGATCGCGTCCTTCACCTGGCTGCTCCTGTACGAGAGCAACAAGGACAAGGAGCGCGCCAAGGCCATGGTCGAGTTCGTCAAGTGGGCCCTCGGCGACGGGCAGCGCTTCGCGAACGACCTCGGCTACGCGCCCCTGCCCGCCAGCGTCGTGAAGATGGAGCTGGCCGCGCTGGCCCGCATCAAGTAGGGAGAGTTTACGTCCCGTTAACGTGCAGGAAACTCCTTGTTAACTCCGAGCACCTAGGTTGGACACATGAACGCCATCCTTCGCCAGACAGGGCACGTACGCGCACTCGCCATCCTCGTCGTGACCGCCGTGCTCAGTGCCTGCAGTGGCGGGCAGACGCCGCCGTCGGGGCAGGCCAGCCCGGCCCTGCCCGGACAGGGAGCGCCCGCCGCGGGCGGGGCCGACCAGATCAACGGCGCGGGCGCGACCTTCCCCTATCCGATCTATTCGAAGTGGTTCTCGGAGTACACCAAGAGCCATCCCGACGTCCGCATCAACTACCAGTCGATCGGTTCCGGCGGCGGCATCCGCCAGCTCACCGCCCAGACCGTCTTCTTCGGGGCCACGGACGGCCCGATGACGGACGAGCAGCTCAAGTCCGCGCCCGGCCCGATCGTCCATTTGCCCACCGTGCTGGGCGCGGTCGTGCCCGTCTACAACCTTCCGGACGTGACGGGTGATCTCAAGTTCTCCGGCCCGCTGCTGGCCGACATCTACCTCGGCAAGGTCAAGAAGTGGAACGACCCCGCCATCGTCAAGGAGAACGCGGGCGTGAAGCTGCCCGCCTCCGACATCGCGGTGGCGCATCGCTCCGACGGATCCGGGACGACCTACATCTTCGTGGACTATCTCTCGAAGGTCTCGCCCGAATTCAAGCAGAAGGTCGGCGTGGCCACTTCCGTCAACTGGCCGGTCGGCGTCGGCGGCAAGGGCAACGAAGGCGTGGCCGGCGTCGTGAAGCAGACGCCCGGGTCGATCGGCTATGTCGAGCTCATCTACGCGCTCCAGAACAACATCGCGTTCGGCGCGGTGAAGAACAAGGCGGGCGCGTACCTCAAGGCCTCGCTCGAATCGGTGACCGCGGCCGCCGCGGCCAGCGCGGCCAGCATGCCCGCGGACTTCCGCGTGTCGATCACGGACGCGGACGGCAAGGACGCCTACCCGATCTCGTCCTACACCTGGCTCCTCCTGTACGAGAGCCCGACGGACAAGGCCAAGGGCAAGAAGATGGTCGAGTTCGTGCGCTGGGCCATCACGGACGGCGAGGCGTATGCGAAGGACCTCGGCTACGCTGCGCTCCCCGACTCGGTGGTGAAGCTCGAGCAGGACGCCCTGGGGAAGATCGAGGTCCAGTAGGAATGGCCCTCTCCCCGACGGGGCGACGGCGAGCGGGGTGGGCCGATCCGCTCTTCCGCGTGGGCACGGGTGCGGTCGCCGTGCTCGTCATCGCCATCGTCGTGGGCATCCTGGCCGTTCTCGTGAACGACTCGATGCTCTCCGTGCGCAAGTTCGGGCTCTCGTTCTGGCGCACCCGGGTCTGGGACCCCGTGGCCGGTGACTTCGGAGCCCTGCCCTTCATCTGGGGCACGCTGTATTCGTCGGTCCTCGCCCTGCTGATCGCCATGCCCGTCGCGCTGGGCATCGCGATCTTCCTCTCCGAGCTCTGCCCGCGCTGGATGCGCCAGCCCCTCGCCTTCCTGACCGAGCTGCTCGCCGCCATCCCGTCCATCGTGTACGGCCTGTGGGGCATCTTCGTGCTCGCCCCCGCCGTGCGCACGCTCCAGGTCCACACCCCGGACGCGCTGCGCGGCACGCCGTTCTTCTCGGGCCCTCCCCTGGGCGTGGGGATGCTGGCGGCGGCGCTCATCCTGGCCGTGATGGTGATCCCGTTCACGGCCACGGTGGCGCGCGAGATCCTCAAGGCCGTCCCCGTCTCGCAACGCGAGGCCGCCTACGCCCTCGGCGCGACGCGGTGGGAAGCGATCCGCCTGGCCGTGCACTACGGACGCATCGGCATCCTGGGCGCGGTCATGCTCGGGTTCGGCCGGGCCCTGGGCGAGACCATGGCCGTCACCATGGTCATCGGCAACAACCCGCAGGTCGCGCTCTCGCTCTTCGCGCCCCAGCACACCATGGCCGCGGTGATCGCCAACGAGTTCACGGAGGCGGCCGACGCCCTCTACCTGAACGCGCTGGTGGAGATCGGGCTCGTGCTGTTCCTCATCACCGTCGTCATCAACGGCCTGTCGCGCTTCCTCATCTGGAGGATGGTGCGCGTGCGCCCCGCCCGTGTGGTGGCCCCCGTCAAGGTGCCCCTTGCCGCCTGACGCCTTCGCCCGCCGCTATCGCGTCCGCAAGCTCACCTCGGGGCTCATGACGTTCCTGTGCGCGCTCTCCGTGGTGGTGGCGCTGATCCCGCTCGCCTTCATCCTGTTCTTCGTACTCCACCAGGGAGTGCCGGCCCTGAACTGGGCCTTCTTCACCGAGATGCCGAGGCCGGTCGGGGAGACGGGCGGGGGAATGGCCAACGCGATCGTGGGAACGGGGATCCTGATCGGCCTGGCCGCGCTCGTCGCCGTGCCCATCGGCGTCACCTGCGGCGTGTACATCACGGAATTCAAGACGAGCCGCCTCTCTCCCGCGGTGCGCTTCGCCGCCGACATCCTGAACGGCGTGCCGTCGATCGTGATCGGCGTGTTCGCCTATGCCATCGCCGTGCTGCCCTTCAGGCGCTTCTCCGCGCTCGCGGGCGGAGTGGCCCTCGGCGTGATGATGATCCCGATCATCGTGCGCACCACGGAAGAGCTCCTGGCCCTGGTCCCTTCGTCGCTCCGGGAGGGCGCGCTGGCCCTGGGAGCGACGCGGGCGAGGGCGGTGGCCACGGTGATCCTGCCCGCGGCCCTGCCCGGCATCGTGACCGGCGTGCTGGTGGCGCTGGCCCGCGTCGCCGGGGAGACGGCGCCCCTTCTCTTCACCGCCTTCAACAACCGGTTCTTCTCGACGAGCCTCGACCAGCCGATCGGTTCGCTGACCGTGCAGATCTTTACGTACGCCATCTCGCCCTACGAGGACTGGCACCGCCAGGCCTGGGCGGGGGCGACCGTGCTCATCGCCGCCGTGCTCCTGTTCTCGCTCCTGGCCCGGGCCGTGACGCGGCGCCTGGAGCGAATGCACCACGGATGAGCCGAGGGAGTGTCATGGACGACGAGACCAGCGTGATGGAGCAGCCGGGCATAAGGATCCAGACGGCCGTGCGCAACGAGCCGGTCGCGGAGGCGGAGCGCCAGGCGATCACGATCCGCACGGCCAACTTCTTCTACGGCGAGAAGCAGGTCCTCTTCGACATCGGGATGGACATCGGGGAGAACCGGGTGACCGCCCTCATCGGCCCTTCCGGGTGCGGCAAGTCGACGCTCCTGCGCTGCCTGAACCGGATGAACGACCTCATCGAAGGCGCGAACCTCAAAGGCGAGGTGAAGGTCAAGGGCCGCGACATCTACGGGCCGGGCGTGGACGTCATCGAGGTGCGGCGTCGCATCGGCATGGTGTTCCAGAAGTCCAACCCTTTCCCGAAGTCGATCTACGACAACGTGGTCTACGGGCTGCGCATCGCCGGCCAGCGCGACCGCCGCCAGCTGGACGAGGCCTGCGAGGCGAGCCTCCAGCGCGCCGCCCTCTGGGACGAGGTCAAGGACCGGCTCGAGGAGAGCGCGCTCAGCCTTTCCGGCGGGCAGCAGCAGCGCCTCTGCATCGCGCGCGCCATCGCGGTCGAGCCCGAGATCCTGCTCATGGACGAGCCGAGCTCCGCCCTCGACCCCCTGGCCGCGGTCAAGATCGAGGAGCTCATCTACAGCCTGAAGGACCGCTACACGATCGTCATCGTGACCCACAACCTGCAGCAGGCGGCGCGCGTGTCGGACAAGACCGCGTTCTTCTGGCTGGGACGCCTCGTGGAGTACGGGCTCACGCCGCAGATGTTCACGAACCCGAAAGAGAAGCTCACGGAGGACTACATCACCGGCCGGTTCGGGTGAGGAGTAGCTGATGGAGAGGCATCACTTCGAGACGGACCTGCAGGCGCTCAAGAACCGGCTCCTCAACATGGGGGCCATGGTCGAAGAGCGCGTGCACGGCGCCATCCAGGCCCTCATGGAGCGCAACCTGGAGGGGGCGGAGGCGATCGCCCACGGAGACGAAGAGGTCAACGCGCTGCAGATCGAGATCGACGACCGCTGCCTGAAGCTCCTCGCCCTCCAGCAGCCCATGGCCTCCGACCTGCGCCTCATCACGTCGGCCATGAAGATCAATGCCGACCTCGAGCGCATCGGCGACCAGGCGGTGAACATCGCCGAGAACGCGATCAAGATGCTGGCCGCGCCGCCCCTCAAGCCCCTCATCGACCTGCCCCGCATGGCGGAGCGGGCGGAGCGCATGACCCGGGACAGCCTGGACGCCTTCGTGCGGCGCGACGTGATCCTGGCCCGCGAGGTGCTGGCCCAGGACGACGAGGTGGACGGCCTCAAGGACACGATCTTCCGCGTCCTGCTGACCTACATGATGGCGGACCCCGGCACCATCGAGCGCGCGCTCGCCCTCATCCTGATCAGCCGCAACCTGGAGCGCATCGCCGATCACGCCACCAACATCGCGGAGGACGTCATCTTCCTGGTCGAGGCGAAAGACGTCCGCCATCACCATGAGGAGCCCACCACCCCATGAGAGCCCAGGAAGCGGCGGGGGCGGCGGCGGGCACGGGGCGGCGGCGCGTCGTCCTGATCGAAGACGAGCCCGACATCGCGGAAGCGATCGGGTACCAGCTCCAGAAGGTGGGGCTGGAGGTGCGCGTGGCGCGCACGGGCGAGGAAGGGCTGCACGCCGTGCGGGCGGGGGCGGACCTCGTCCTCCTCGACCTCAACCTGCCGGGCATGGACGGGCTGGAGGTCTGCCGGATGATCCGGCGGCAGGCCACGACCGCGCACCTGCCCATCATCATCGTGTCCGCGCGCGCGGACGAGGTGGACCGCGTGCTCGGCCTGGAGATGGGCGCGGACGACTACGTGGTGAAGCCGTTCAGCTTGAAGGAGCTGGCCGCGCGCTGCCGCGTCGCCTTGCGCCGGCATGGCCCGGAGGCGGCGCCCGCCCAGGGCTATCGCGACGCGAACTTCGAAGTGGAGTTCGATTCTTTCGTGGCGCGCTACCGCGGGACCGATCTGCGCCTCACGGCCAAGGAGTTCGAGCTGTTCCGCGTCCTCATCGAGAGCGCCGGGCGCGTCCTCACCCGGGAGCGCCTCCTCGACCGCGTCTGGGGGCACGACGCGGAGGTCGATCTGCGGAGTGTCGACGCTCACGTCCGTAGGTTGCGGGCCAAGCTGGGTTTGGGCCGGAACCACGTGGAAACCGTGGTCGGGCTCGGCTATCGATTCGTCAAAGACGGGGAATCGAAGCGACAATAGGCCGTGCGTCGTCTGGCGTCCGCTGCGATCGCCGTGCTCGCGCTCGGGTGCGCCAGCTCCATGCGGTTCCGGCCCTTGTCCGCAACGCTGCCGGTCGGGCTGCCTTCCGCAGCCCAGCGGGCCACCTGGGAGCGGATCGACGGCGATTACGAGACGGAACGTGAACACGTCCGCTATTCGCTCTTCGTGGACCCGGAGCGGCCCCTGCTCTTCCGGATCACGCAATACCGCGTCAGCGCGCGCCGGCCGGCCGGGAGCCGCCCCCGATTCGAGGACGGCGCGGAGACGGTGGTGTGGAACGAAACGCCGGAGCGCCGGGTGCCCTTGCGCTGCTTCGCGGAGGAACGGCTCGAAGGCGCAGCGTCGACGTCCGCCGTGCCGTCCTGGCGGAGCGTGAACCCCGCGACTCCGGAGTTCCAGCGGAGCATGATTCGCGCGTTGGAGATCTACGAGCGGGTGCACCGCGAAGGGCGGGCGGGCCCGCCGGTAGGGTAGGGGCGGCGGGGTATGCCTCCGGGGCGGGCGGTCTCCCGCCCATGCTCCTGAACATCCCGCGTGTTTCACGATCAGGTCGCGCGCGAAGCTCCCGTCACGCCGTCTCGATCCACACGCCGGCCACGCGCGCCGAAGACGAGCTCCGCCTCGTATTGGTTGTGATGCCGACAGCGGAGCGAGACGTTCTCGACGGTGGCCGCCCCGCCCAGTGCGTAGGGATGGATGTGATGGAACTCGAGGAACGTACGTTCCGTGCACCTGATTCCATTGGGCGCGACGTACCCGCAACGCCCGCCATCTCGGCGTGAGACCGCTCGCTGCACGTCGTTCGGGATGTCCCGCGACAGGATGATGGGTGTTCGGATGAGGCTATCCGTTCCAGGACGGATAGGCCGGGGCTTGGAGGCGGCGCCCAGCTTGTCCTTCTCGACCTTGGCGAGCAGGAGAGCGAGCGCTCGCTCCACGATCGCCGCCGGGTCGCCGCTCGGAATCTCCCGGCGCAGCAGCTCCTGAAGGCGGCGCAGGTCGTCGTGGCCCGCCTTGCCGATCGTGAACTGGACGCGATAGCGCTCGGGGGAGGTGTTCTCGATGATCGGCCGCTTCGTCGCCGCCAGTGGAGGGCGTGGCTCGTCGAGCGCTTCACTGGGGGAGGCCGTTGCCGAAGGAGCTGCCAGCGGAGTCGAAGCGATAGGGGAAGGGGCAACCGGACCAGGTGCACACGCTTGTGGCGCGACGACGGCCGGCGCCGGTAGCTTGCGGATCGAGCTCGGGACGTCGGGTCGCGGGGCCAGCTCGGCGACCAGCGCTTCGATCTTCCGGCGGCTCTCCCCGCTCGCTCTTGCCAGCACACTTTCGTGGTTCGACTCGGTGAGGACGGGGCTCAGCATGCGGACGGCCGTGAGGGAAACCGCGCCCGAGGCGAGCGCGTCGAGGACCTTGGGCAAGCGGCGGCAGGTCCGCGCCGCGGCGATGCGGCTGCAGGCCGCGTCCTCGGAGAAGCCAAGGGCTTGCGTGCAATAGCCGCCGCGTCTGTCGCCGCAGACTGGCGGAGGAGCGTTGCCCGAGCGTCCCAATGGTCCCTTTCGCAGGCCGCTTTCGACGTGTCGAGGTAATTGCCCGGAAATCGAGGTCCGAAAGTTTCGCGGCCTCAAAATAAGTTCGAGCGCCCGCGGTCGTCGACTAGGAAGGGCGGCTCGAGCCCTTCTCGAGAAGCCAGGACCAGGAAGAGAGCTGCTCCTCCGCGACGGATTCGGAAAGACCCGCAGCTTGCGCGGCGATCTCGCGGGGCACCCAATCCGGAAACGGTGTGACCCGCCGCTCGTGATGGCCCGACGCCGTGTGCTCTTCCGAGATCTGGTCCAGTCCGCCCTTGGAAAGGCGATCGGCGAGGCGAACCAGGGCGGGCCAGAGGCGCCGATGGACGAAGGTCACTTTCCCGTCAACGAGGCGACAAACGAGCACGTCACCGCTGTCCTCGACGAAGTTGGCGGCGTCGAAGATGGCCTTTCCCTTCGGGTGTCCCCACCAGCTCCCGCGGATGGGCGCGCCGGCCACGAACTCGGCCAGGTTGGGAACTCGGCCGCGGGCGGCCTGGAGCACCATCCCCTCGCGCGTCACGAAGGCGAGGGCCTTCCGACCGATCGCCGTCGGCGCACTCAGTCCGCGTGTGGATCGTGCTCTCGGGGCCGGTTTTGCTCGGCGTTTGGGTGGCATTGTCTAGAGCGGCATGCCGGTGACGACCGGCCCCAGGCAGACCCATCGTTCGGCCTCGCGCACGACGCGGTAGACCGGCCGCTGCGACGACGACCGCACGCGTACGAAGCCGCCCCTGACTTCGGCCTCGTCGGCTGCGATCCAGCGGACAGGGCCCGATGTGAGGAGCGCGGCGGGCACTCGCGATCCCACCAAGTAGACGTCGCCGTCCACGAGCGCGCACGAATCCGACGACCGGACGTCCGGCCACGTCGGAAGCAACGCCTCGCGAACGCGAGCTTCCATCCCATCCGGCGCACCCTGGATGGCGACGCACGTGGGGAGGCGGTCGTCCGACAGGAACTGTTTCGCCTGGTAGCGCAGCACCGCGGCGTGAACCAGCGAGGTGGCGTCCTCAGGGGGCGGAGCCGTGGACGGGCGGCCGCAGGCGAGACCGGTGGCCCCAACGGCGAAAGAGAAGACACACGCGGCAAAGGCTCGCGCTGCGCCCATCACCCCTCTTCCCGCGCCCGCTGCACGCACTCGTTGACCTGATCCGCGTGCGTCACGTTGATGAAGTGCCCGCCTCCCTGCACGACGTCCGTCGGATGCACGCCCCGGATCGGAAGAAGGCGGTCCGAAGTGCCGTGAATGTGGCGGACGCGCGTGCCCGCCGCCGAAGCAGCCGTCGCCGGCGACCAGCGCACGATGGCCGAGAGCCCCCATTGCACGAACGGTATCGGGGCCTGGGCCAGCAGGCGATAGAGGGCCTTCCGATGGTGCGGCGCCCGCGCCCCGAAGAACCAGGCGACGAGCGGCCACGCCGCCCGCGGGAGCGGCCGCTTCCACGGGAACGAGGCCAGCAGGGGAGCCAGGACCCGGCGATAGCCCCGTACCGCGCGCCCCGACGTGCAGCTGGCGATCAGCACGAGCGCTCGCGGGCGGACGTGTCGGGCCATCACGCTCGCGACCATCCCCCCGAACGACACACCGCCGATCACCGACCCTCCGTCGAGCGTCGAGGCCTCCGCCATGCGGCGGCCGAATTCGTCCAGCGACTCGTCCGGCCGGGGGTCGAGCCAGGGGAGCACCTCGAGGTCCGGGAACGCGCGCCGCTGCGGCTCCAGCAGATCCGCGTCCGCGCCCAGGCCGGGAAGCAGCACGAGCCGGCCGCCCACTACGCCGTCCTCGCCGGCTCTCGCCGCGCCAAGGGGAACCGCACGCGGAAGCGGCTGCCCAGCCCGGGCTCGCTGGTGACGGAGACGGCACCGCCCACGCTCTCCACGAGGTGCTTCACGATCGAGAGACCCAGGCCCGTCCCCCCGAGCTCGCGGCTGCGTGCCTTGTCCACGCGATAGAACCGCTCGAACAGCCGGGGCAGGTGCTCGGCCCCGATGCCGGGCCCGTCGTCCGCGACCTCGAAGACGACGGAGCCGTCGTCCGTGTGCGCCGAGATGGAGACGTGTCCGCCGGCCGGCGTGTACTTGAGGGCGTTCTCGACCAGGTTCTCCAGCACTCCGCGGAGGCGGTCCTGGTCCGTCTCGAACTCGGGCGCATCCACGTGCGCCTTGACCTCGATCTGCTTGGCCGCGGCCAGCGCGCCCAGGGCCGCCATCACCTCGTCCACGACCTCGGCGGGGGCCACGCGCTCCCAGTGGGGTGGCCGCTCGCCGGACTCCAGCCGCGAGAGCTCGAGGAGATCGGAGACGAGCGCGGTCATGCGGTCGGCCGCGGAGCGAATGCGCTCCAGGAAGCGCCGCGCGGTGGGCAGCTCTTCCACGCCGCCGTCTTCCAGGGCCTCCACGAAACCGCGGATCGACGTGAGGGGCGTGCGCAGCTCGTGCGATGCGTTGGCGACGAAGTCGCGGCGGACCTCGTCCACGCGCCGCCGCTCCGTGACGTCCAGGAAGGTCAGCACCGCGCCGTGCGGCATCCCCTCCTGTCCCGGGAACGGACCGGCCTGCAGGGCGTAGATGCGCCGCAGGTGGTGGATCCGGACCTCCAGGGTCTGAGGCCGGCCCGTACGGAGCGCGGCCTCCAGGGCCCGCCCCACCTCGGAGTGGCGGATGACCTCCACGTAGTGGCGTCCGAGGGGATCGGGAAGGTCGAGGCTGCGGCGCAGGCTGTGGTTGGCGAGGATGACGGTGCCGCGATGGTCGACGGCGAGGAGGCCGCTGTCGATGGCGGACAGGATCGTCTCCGTGCGCGCGCGCTCGCCCGCCAGCTCGTTGAGCCGGGCCTGGAGCTGGTCCGCCGAGCGGTCGAGGATGCGGGCCAGCTCGCCGATCTCGTCCTGGCGCGAGATGCGCGTGCGGGCGGAGAGGTCGCCGGCGGCGAAGCGGTGTGCGGAGGCCATCATCTCGCGCAGGGGGCCCGCGAGCGGCGCGGCCAGGGCGAAGGCCAGCACGACGGCCACCGCGAAGGCGAGGGCCAGGGCGAGGGCGACCGAGCGCGCGACGTCCCGCGCCTGCTCCACGATGCCGAAGAGGGGCAGGGCCACGCGCGCGACGCCGAGGATCCGACCGTCGTGCCGTATGGGGACGGCGGCGTAGAGGAGGTCGACGTCGACGGTGGCGCTGTGCCGGATCGCGCTGCCCGTCTCGCCGCGCAGCGCCGCCGTCACCTCCGGCCGGCCGGCGTGGTTCTCCACCGCGGCCAGCTCGGGCCCGGAGAGGGCGGAATCGGCGAGCACCCGCCCGTCCGGCGCGATGATGGTCACGCGTGCGCTGACCTCCCGGGCCGCACTGTCCACGAGGGCGTCGATCTCGGACGGCGGCGTGGCTTCGGCCAGGGGCCGCTCGACCACGCGCGCCATGAGCCGCGCCTCCGCGAGCAGGGTGGTCCGCGTGTGGGCGACCGTGCGCTCACGCAGGCCGGGCTCGACGAGCAGGAGCACGGCGACGAGGGCGGCGGCGGACGCGGCCACCCCTCCCAGCGCGATGCGCTCGCGCAGCCCGAAGCGCGTCATTCGGCGTCCCGCGGGATGCGATAGCCCAGCGATTTCACGGTCACGATCGAGGCGGCGAACGCCGGCATCTTCTCGCGGAGGCGCCGCACGTGCACGTCGACGGTGCGCGTCCCCTCCGTGTACGAGTAGCCCCACACGTCCTGAAGGAGGGCGTCCCGGGAGAGGACGCGTCCGCGCGCGTCGATGAGGGCGAGGAGGAGCGCGAACTCCTTGGCCGTCAGGCGGACCTCTTTGCCCGCGCAGCGGACGAGATGTCGCGGGCGGTCCACTTCCACGACCCCGATGGTGGTGACGTCGTCCCCCTCGTCCTTCCGCTCCAGGCGCCGGAAGAGGGCGCGGACGCGGGCCAGGAGCTCCTTCGGACTGAACGGCTTCACCACGTAGTCGTCCGCGCCCATCTCGAGCCCGACGACGCGGTCCGCCTCGTCGCCGCGCGCGGTCAGCATCACGAGGGGCACGGAGGCGCTGGCGCGGTCACGGCGCAGCTCCGCGCAAACGGAGAGGCCGTCCATCCCGGGGAGCTGGATGTCGAGGATGATGAGCTGGTAGGTCCCGCGGCGGACCTTCTCGAGCGCACGCTTGCCGTCGGAGACGGACTCGACGTCCCAGCCGTCCTTGGCGAGGTAGAGGGACACCAGCTCGACGATGTCCGCGTCGTCCTCGACCACGAGTGCCTTGCGCATGACGAGACAAGGATAGGGCAGAATAACTCGCGCCTCCTCGGGCGCACGCGGTAGGGAGGGCTGATGCGCGTGGTCGTGGCCGGCGGGACCGGGTTCATCGGGCGCGAAGTGGTGTCCCGTCTCCTCGAGGAGCGCGGGGTCGAGGTCGCCGTCACCACGCGCCGTCCCGAGCGCCCCGACTCCTGGGACGGCCGCGTGCGCAAGCTCCAGGCCTTCGCCGGGGACGTCGTGTCCCTGGGCAAGGCCTTCACGGGCGCGGACACGGTGGTGCACGCCATCCAGTTCCCGAACCATCCGGTCGAGGACCCGGGCAAGGGCCGCACGTACATGGAAGTCGACGCGAAGGGGACCGTGGCCGCGGTGGGCGTCGCGAAGAAGCTGGGCGTGCGGCGGTTCATCTACCTCTCGGGCGCGGGCGCGGGCCGGAACCTGCCCCAGCCCTGGATGAAAGCGAAAGACATCGCGGAGGAGGCCATCCGCGCGAGCGGCATGGAGTACGCGATCCTGCGCCCGTCCTGGATCTACGGCCCCGGCGACCACAGCATGAACCGCTTCATCTGGTTCTGCCGCCACCTGCCCCTCATCCCCGTGATCGGGAACGGCGAGACGCCCGTCTATCCGGCCTACGTGAAGGACGTCGCGCGCGCGGTCACGGAGGTGGTGCGCCGCGAAGACGCGCGGGACAAGGTCCTCGAGATCGGCGGGCCCCAGCGCCTCAGCATGGACGACGTCATCCGCACCGTGCAGGAAGTGCTGGGACGGCGGCGGCCGCTCCTGCATCACCCGCCCGGGCTCATGAAGCTGCTCGTGCGGCCGATGGCGATCCTGCCCAACCCGATCCTCTCGCCGGGGGCGATCGACTTCATCACCCAGACCGTCGAGATCGACCCGCGGCCCGCGGCCGAGTACCTGGGCTTCGCGTTCCGGCCCCTGCGCGCCGGCCTCGACGAATACGTGGCCTGAGGCATCCGGTGGCGATGGCGGACTGCGAGCGTTGCCGGGGGACGGGGTTCGAGATCGCGTCCGTCCCCGGCCCCGACGGGAAAGACGTGGAAGTGGCGCGCCGCTGTTCGTGCGCCGCCGCGGACGCCGTGAACGTGGCCGACCGACTCCTCCAGTCGCTGCGCATTCCGCCGCGCTACGAGCACTGCACGTTCTTGACCTTCGAGATCGGCGAGGGGAGCACCGCCCTCACCAAAGACGCACGGTACATGGTGATGCGTTACTGTGGCGGCTACGCGCAGCGCGGGTCCGAGTCCGCCAACGACAAGGGCCTGGGCCTGCTCTTCACGGGCGGAAACGGATCCGGGAAGACGCATCTCGCGGTGGCGACCCTGCGCGAGCTGGCGGAGACGCACGGCGTGCGCGGCCAGTTCTGGGACTACCACGAGCTGATGCGGGAGATCCGCAACTCCTACAACCCCGCCACGGCGCTCACCGAATACGAGCTGCTGGAGCCCATCATCGAGCTCGAGCTCCTGCTCCTCGACGACCTCGGTGCCTGGAAGATGACGGACTGGATGAACGACACCTTGTTCTACATCCTGAACCGCCGGTACCTCGCGCGGCGGCCGACCCTCATCACCACCAACTATCCGGACCGGGACGTCAGCCCGCGCGATCTGGAGAAGGCCGACGCGACCCTCCGGCGCGAATACCTGGTGGACCGGATCGGCTACCGGCTGCGCTCGCGGCTGCTCGAGGCCTGCACGGTCGTGCGCCTGGACGGGCCGGACCGCCGGCAGGTGGCCCTGCAGGCCTCGAACCAGCGCCTCCTCCTGTGAGCGACGGCGGGCCCGCGGCCGGGCGCGAGTGCTCTCGCTGCCAGGGGACGGGCTTCGTGACGGAACATATCGGCCGCCGCGAGTACGCCCGCCGATGTGGATGCCGGCGCGGCTCGGGCGCGGACGCGGCACGAGCGCTCGATCCCCTGCACGCCCTGGGCATCCCCGCCGGCCATCGTCACTGCTCGCTCGGGAATTTCGCGCCGAAGACCCCCGCCCTCAGCACGGCCCTCGATCGCGCCCTCGCGTATTGCCGCCGCTTCGCGGACGAGACCGCGCGCGGAGACGGGCTGGGCCTCCTGTTCTGGGGTCCCGGGGGAACCGGCAAGACGCACCTGGTCGTGGCGATCCTGGCCGAGCTGGCCGCGAACCACGGCGTCCGCGGGCGGTTCTGCACGTTCCCCGCCCTGCTCGACGAGATCACGCACTCCTTCGACAAGGCGTCCATGACCAGCGAGTCGGGAGCCCTGGGCTCGGTGCTGGCCGCGGACGTCCTCGTGCTGGACGACCTCGGCGCGCGCAAGATGACGGACTGGGCGGCGGACACGCTCTTCACGATCGTCAACGGCCGCTACATGGCGCGGCGGCCGACGCTGGTCACGACGTCTTTCGAGGACGCGGACCGCGAGACGGCCATGGACGCTCACGCCTTCCGGCGCCAGGAATACCTGATCGAGCGGGTGGGACAGAGGCTGCGCTCGCGGCTGCTGGAGATGTGTGCGTTCGTGCCGATGGCGGCGGCGGCCGACCGCGAGAAGGGACGGCGCCCGGCCCGGCCCTCCACCCTGAGCGGCATGCGCCGCTCCCCGAAGGAGCCGGACTAGATCTTGTCGGTGATCAGCTCGCGCAGGCGGGCATGCTGGGGGCCCGTTCGGTGCGCCCACTGCAGGCCGTAGCGCTGCGAGCCCGGGAGGTCTCCGCCGTTTCGCATCCACACCACGCGGCCGGCCGCCTGGAAAGGCTGGACGTCGGGGGCGAACACCAGGTGCAACACCAGGCTCTCGCCGATGGGGAACGCGCCGTCGGTGACGACACAGGCCCCCTGGTCGGAGATGTTGGCCACCACGCCCAGAGCCGTGGCCTGCCCCGGGCGGCCGATCTCGACGCGCACCGGGGTCCGCGGATTGACCCTTACCGACGATCGCTCGAACATGACGTCCTCACCTGCAGCGCTGGAGCCCGGGAGGGCCACCCGCCTCAGTCGCTCGCGGGGGGCAGTGGAGCCCGCCCCGGCCACGTCGACCCGAACAGCGTAGCTGCCCGATCCTCGGCCGTCAAACCGGGGCGGGAATTGGCGCCCGGGTTGGCCCCCCAGCGTGGCTCGCGTATCCTCTTGAAGTGAGCGAGACGTATTTCCAGAAGGGGTTCGGCCTCAAGGCGGCGGTCGGTCCCGTCCTTTCCCAGAACTACGCGAGCGCGGTGGTGGACCGGCTGCGCGCCCTCGGCCACGCGGCCCGGGCGGGCGACGTGACCTTGAAGCTGGCCCGGGAGTTCGGGTTCTGCTACGGGGTGGACCGCGCGGTCGAATACGCCTACGAGACCCGGCAGCAGTTCCCGGACCGGCGGATCTTCCTCTCCGGCGAGATCATCCACAACCCGGACGTGAACCGCCGCATCGAAGACATGGGGATCCGCATCCTGCCCGACAAGGGCGAAGCGGCCTCGCGATACGCGGAAGTGACGGCGGGTGATGTCGTGATCCTGCCCGCCTTCGGGGTGACGGTGGCCGAGATGGCCGAGCTGCGCGGCCGCGGCTGCGTGCTCGTGGACACCACCTGCGGCAGCGTGCTCAACGTGTGGAAGAACGTGCACAAATACGCGGACGACGGGTTCACCGCCGTCATCCATGGCAAGCATTACCACGAGGAGACCAAGGCCACCGCCTCCCAGGCCTTGACCCATTCCGGAGGGCACTACCTCTGCGTGCGGGACCGCAAGGAGGCGGAGGTGGTCTGCGGGTTCATCCGCGGCGAGGTGGGAGCCGACGTCATCCTTGCGCAGTTCGCGCACGCCGCCAGCCCCGGCTTCGATCCCGCGCGCGACCTGGCCCGCATCGGCCTCGCCAACCAGACGACCATGCTCATGAGCGAGAGCCTGGAGATCCAGGAGATGCTGCGCAAGGCGATGATGGACCGCCATGGGGAGGCGGAGACGGCGGGCCGTTTCCGGGCCATGGACACGATCTGCTCCGCCACCCAGGACCGGCAGGACGCCGTCCTGCGCATGCTCGACGACGGCGGGCTCGATCTCATGGTCGTCATCGGCGGCTACAACAGCAGCAACACCCAGGCTCTCGCCCGCATCTGCGCCGCGCGGCTGCCCACGTACCACATCGACGCCGCGGACTGCGTCGCGGCCACGTTGCGCCATCGCCCGGTCGGGTCCCACGACGAGACGACGACGGAGGACTGGCTGCCGGCGGGGCCCGTCCGCATCGGCCTGACCGCGGGCGCCTCGACTCCCAACAACGTGGTGGGAGAGGTCGTGCGGCGCCTGCTGGCGCTGAGGGGGCGAACGGTCGAGGAGCTGGTGGCGTAGCAGAAAAAACAACAAACAACGGAAAACGGAAAATAGAGGCCTGCCCTCGCGGGCGGCTTGTCAACAGGGTCGGCCTGACGGTCCTGCGCGGTTCACGCCCCATCGCATCGCTGCGCTAGACTCATTTTTTCGGAGAACTGCGCCATGCTTCTCGAAGGTAAGACAGGTCTCATCCTGGGAATCGCGAACAAAAGGTCCCTGGCCTGGGGCATTGCGCAGTCCGTCGCTCGCGAAGGCGCCCGCCTGGCCGTGACCTACCAGGGCGAGAGGCTGGAAGAGAATGTCCGGGATCTGGCGGCCGGCCTCGACCGTCCCGTGATCCTGCCCTGCGACGTGAGCAAGGACGAGGACCTCGAGGCCTTGGCCGCGTCGGTCAAGAACGAGCTCGGGGGGCTGGACTTCGTGGTGCATGCGGTGGCCTACGCGATGCGCGAGGAGCTGGACGGCGAGTTCGTGAACACGTCGCGCGAGGGATACCGGATGGCCCAGGACATCTCGTCCTATTCCCTCACCGCGCTCGTGCGGCGGACGGCGCCCCTCATGGAGGGCCGCGGGGGCAGCGTGGTGACGCTCACCTACCTCGGCGGGGAGCGGGTGGTCCCGCACTACAACGTGATGGGCGTGGCCAAGGCGGCCCTGGAGTGCTCGGTCCGCTACCTGGCCGCGGACCTCGGGCCCAGGGGCATCCGCGTGAACGCGATCTCCGCGGGGCCGATCAAGACCATCGCCGCCTCCGGCGTGCACGGCATCTCCAAGATGCTCGAGTACCACCGCGCGCAGGCGCCGCTGCGCAAGAACACCGAGCAGGAGGAAGTCGGGGACGCCGCCCTCTTCCTCGTCTCGCGCCTCTCGCGCGGGATCACGGGCGAAGTGCTCCATGTCGACGGTGGGTTCCACGTGATGGGAATGGCGGCGGATGTGGTCTGAACGCTCGATCGTGCCCGCCCTCGCCCTCGGCGCGCTCCTGATGGCCAAGGGCGTGGCCGCCCAGACGGTGGAGACGTCGCCCAGCCCGTCGCCGTCGCCGTCACCCGCTCCCTCGCCGGCTTCCGAGGCGGCTACTCCTCCCGCTCCGATCCAGAACGTGCAGCCGACGCCGGCGCCCAGCCCGACCCCGGCTCCGGCGGCGCCGGAGCCTGAGCCCTCGCCCATCGGCAACTGCACCTCGGACTCGACCTGCATCACGGCCGGGCAGTCCGAGCGCTTCGGGGATGGGCACACGCAGTTCCGCGGCTTCGTGGACCTCATCTTCGGGGACACGCGCATCCAGACGGACCGCCTCGACATCTACCAGATGGAGAAGCCGGACGGGACCACGGCGCGGCGCGTGGTGGCGGAAGGCAACGTGGTGTTCATGCGCGGCGAGGAGCGGCTCTCCGGCGAGAAGCTGGACATGCAGCTCGACACCAGCCGGGGCACGTTCGAGAACGCGTTCGGCTACGTTTCGCCGGGCGTCCTCGTCGAAGCCAAGCGTATCGAGCGCGTCGGCTCCAGCGAATACCGGATCGAAGACGGGAAGTTCACCTCCTGCATGCAGCCCAACCCGCGGTGGAGTTTCACGGCCAGCTCGGCCACCCTGGAGCTCGACGACAAGGTGAAGGCCACGAACGTCCTCTTCAAGGTCAAGGACGTTCCCGCCTTCTACATTCCCTATTTCGTCTATCCGATCCAGCAGGACCAGCGGTCGACGGGGATCCTGTTCCCGCACTTCGGCCCGGACAACTACCGCGGGTTCAACATCGGGGGCGGGTTCTTCTGGGCCATGGGCCGTACCTACGATCAGACGTTCTACGTCGATCACTATGCGAAGTTCGGCTGGGGCTTCGGCCACGAGTTCCGCTACCTTCGGCCCTCGCCGTCGCGGGGCAGCTTCCGCACCTACCTCTTCCGGCGCCCGGGCGGGATCACGGAGCACGACTTCAACTGGGATGCCATCCAGAACCTGCCCGGAAAGGTGCGGGCCAGCCTGCGCGTGCAGGAGACGAGCTCCGTCCAGTTCCAGGAGCAGTTCCAGGAGAGCCTCGACCTCGCCTCCCAGCGCAACCGCTACTGGACGGCGACCCTCCAGCGCAGCTTCGGGCCCCAGTCCTTCCAGCTCCAGGCGGACTCCACGGACACGTTCTTCTACGATCCGGAAAACCCCACGGACCCGAACACGTTCGACCGCCGGCGGCACTATCCTTCGCTGACCGCGAACATGAGTCCGAAGAAGTTCAAGAAGACGGGGCTCGTGTTCGCCTACGAGGGTCGCGCCGAGGCCTTGCAGCTGGGGAACCAGGACCACATCGACAAATACGCCCGCTACGACATCAACCCTCGCGTCTCGCGCCCGTTGTCGCGGCCGTTCGTCCAGCTCAACCCCCAGGTCCAGTTCCGCTACACCCACTACGGCGCGCAGGTGGCGGACGTCAACACGGGCGAGCTCGCCCTGACGCCGATCGATCGTCAGTACGTGGAAGGCAGCCTGGAGATGCGCGGGCCGGCCTTCTCGCGGGTGTTCAACACGCCCGGGAACTTCTATTCCGAGCGCTTCAAGCACACCGTCACGCCCGAGGTGACGTATACGTACCGCTCGAAGTTCGAGGAGTTCGACTCCATCCCGCGCTTCGACTACCTCGACTTCTTCCCGGGCACGAACGAGGTCCGCTACGGCCTCGTCAACCAGATCTACGCCAAGCGGCGCGGCCGCTCGGGCAAGCTCGAGCCCTACGAGCTGTTCACCTGGCGCGTGGGCCAGACCTACTACGTGGACCTCGCGAGCAAGTCGAACATCTACGACCCCAACTACTCCTCCGCCGTGTTCGGGCCCACGGGCGCGCCCGCCCACCTCTCGCCCCTGCAGTCGCGGCTGCGCATCCGGCCCACGCCGGCCGTCTCCGGCAACTTCGACATGGAGTACGACGTGAACTTCAACGAGGTCCGGACCCTCAGCCTGGCCACCAGCGTGAGCTACCGCTTGTTCGGCCTGGACGCGCGCTGGTTCAAGGGGGCCCAGCGCCAGAGCCTCACGCGCACGCGCAACACCAACACCATGCGCGGCTCCGCGCGGGTGCAGCTCCTGCCCGGCAAGGTGACGGCGGCGGGGTCGGTGGACTACGACGTGGCCGGCAAGTCCCTGGTCCAGGCGACGGCCCGCCTGCGCTACGACGTGCAGTGCTGCGGGTTCACGGCCGAGTTCATCAACTCCAAGTACAACCTGAAGCACAAGCAGTGGCGCTTCTCCATCGAGCTCGCCAACATCGGGTCCATCGGCAACTTCATGGGGCAGGAGGCCAACGCGGGCACGCGCGGCTTCCTGGCCGGACGATGAGCACGCGCGTTCTCGTCACCGGAGGGGCCGGCTTCATCGGGTCCAACTTCGTGCACCACGTCGCGCGCACGCGGCCGGACTGGGAGATCGTGGTCCTGGACAAGCTCACCTACGCGGGCCGGCGCGAGAACCTCGCCGACGTCGACGGCCATCGCGGCTTCTCGTTCGTTCAGGGCGACATCGCGGATCCGGCCGTCGTCGCCCGCGTCCTCCCCGGCTGCCAATACGTCGTGAACTTCGCGGCGGAGACGCACGTGGACCGTTCCCTCTACGACGCGGGCGGCTTCATCCAGACGGACATGTACGGCGCGTTCGTCCTCCTGGAGGAGGCCCGGCGCTCGAAAGAGCTGAAGCTGTTCGTGCAGATCTCGACGGACGAGGTCTACGGCAGCGTCGAGAAGGGCTCGTCCCGGGAGACGGACGCGCTCATGCCACGCAATCCCTACTCCGCGAGCAAGGCGGGAGGGGACCGGCTGGCCTACTCCTACTTCGCGACCTACGGCGTGCCCGTCGTCGTCACCCGGGCCTCGAACAACTACGGGCCCTACCAGTTCCCGGAGAAGGTGATCCCGTTGTTCGTGACCCACGCCATCGACGACATCCCGGTCCCCCTCTATGGGGACGGCCTGAACGTGCGCGACTGGCTCCATGTGGACGACCATTGCCGGGCGGTGGACTTCCTGCTCGAGCGCGGGCGTCCGGGCGAGACCTACAACGTCGGCGGCGGCAACGAGGTCCCGAACATCGAGCTGACGAAGCGGATCCTGTCCCTCGTCGGCAAGCCGGAGAGCCTGATCAAGCGGGTGCCGGACCGGCCCGGCCACGACCGGCGCTACAGCCTCGACTGCGGGAAGCTGCGCGAGATGGGCTGGGAGCCGCAAGTACCGTTCGCGGATGGACTGGCGCGCACCGTCGCGTGGTACCGCCAGCACGAGGCCTGGTGGCGGCCGCTCAAGGAAGCGGATCCCGCCTTCCGCGAGCATTACCGGCGCCACTACGGCGAACGCTGACGGTGCGGCGGCACTGCGGCCACCATCGGGTAGATTGGCTGCGCTGCGGCCACCATCGGGTTGATTGGCTGCACTGCGGCCACCACCGGGTTGATTGGCTGCACTGCGGCCACCATCGGGTTGATTGGCTGTGAGAGTCCTCGTCACGGGCGCCCATGGCTTCGTGGGCGGCCACCTGCTGGAGCTGCTGTGCGCCGAACATCCCGAGGTCGAGGTGTTCGCGCTCGTGCGCCCGCGCGGGGGCGCGCCCGGTCCCCGGCCGGGAAGGGCCACCATCCTGGAGGCGGACATCGACGACGCCGCCGCCATGATGGCGGCCGTGGCCACCGCCCACCCGGACCGCATCGTCCACCTGGCCGGCCAGTCCAGCGTGCACCACTCCTGGATCGACCCCGGGGCCACCCTGCGCACGAACGTCCAGGGCATCGTCCACCTCATGGACGCGGTGCGCGTGGAGCGCCTGCGTCCACGCGTGCTCGTGGTCGGGAGCGCGGACGAATACGGCATCGTGGAGAATGCGTCGATCCCCGTGCGCGAGGACACGCCGCTGCGGCCGGTCTCGCCCTATGCCGTGAGCAAGGTCGCGCAAGGACTGCTCGCTCTCGAATACGCGGCGGCCGGCGGTCCGGAGGTGCTGCGCACGCGCACGTTCCCGCACACGGGACCGGGGCGGGGCGAGGCCTTCGCGGAGAGCTCGTTCGCCCGCCAGATCGCGGAGGTGGCGGCGGGCCGCCGTCCCCCCGTCCTCTCCGTCGGGAACCTGGACGCCGTGCGCGACTTCACCGACGTCCGCGACGTGGTACGGGCCTATTGGGCGCTGCTGGACATGGAGATGAAGAGCCCGGCCGCGCGCCCGGACACCGTCTACAACGTCTGCAGCGGACGCGGCGTTCGCCTCGGCGATCTGCTGGACCGGCTCATTTCCCTGGGGGGCGTCAAGGTCGAGGTCCGTCAGGACCCCGGCCGCTACCGGCCCTCCGACATCCCCGTCCTCGTCGGCGACCCGTCGCGCCTCCGCGCCGCCACCGGCTGGGAGCCGCGCATTCCCCTCGACCGCACCCTGGGCGATCTCCTCGCGGACTGGCGGGCGCGTGTGTCCGCGCGGGGCCCGGTCGCATGAAGGTCCTGCTCACCGGCGGCACCGGCTTCCTCGGGAAGAACGTGGCCCGCGCCCTCTCCGCGCGTGGCCACGAAGTGCGCTTGATCGCCCGCGAGGGCAGCAACCTGGCCGGCCTGCCCGCGGGCGACGTCGTGCGCGGCGACGTGTGCGACGCCGCCTCCGTGCGACGCGCCGCCGAGGGATGCCAGGCCGTCCTGCACATGGCCGCGCTCGTGAAGATGTGGGTGCCGGAGCGTTCGGTCTTCGACCGCGTGAACGTGGACGGCCTGCGCGCGGCCCTGGCCGCGGCGGAGGCGGTGGGCGCGCGTCTCGTCTACACGTCGTCGTTCATGGCCATCGGACCCACGGGCGCGCAGCCCGCGGACGAGTCGCAAGTCCATCCCGGCCATTCCTTCCGCAACGACTACGAGCGGACGAAGGCGCACGCGGACGTCCTGGCGCGCGAGGCCGCGGCCGCCGGTCGCGACGTCGTCCTCCTGTACCCCGGCGTGGTCTACGGCCCCGGCGACCGCACCGCGGGCAACATCGTGGTGAACATGATCGCGGACCACCTGCGCGGCCGCTTCCCGGGCGTGATCGGCCCGGGCGACCGGCTGTGGTCGTATTCGTTCGTCGAAGACGTGGCCGCGGGGCACGTGGACGCGCTGGAAAAAGGACGGGCGGGAGAGCGCTACCTGCTCGCGGGCGACAACGTGGACATGAACGGATTCTTCGCCCAGCTCGCGGAGACGTCGGGGGTGGCCGCGCCCCGCCTGCACATCCCGTACGCCGCGGCGAGCGCGCTGGGATGGATGCTCTACGCCTGGGCCGAGCTGACGGGGGCGGAGCCGCTGCTCACCCACGAGGTGGTGGGCGTCTTCCGCGAGCACTGGGCCTACACGAGCGCCAAGGCGGAGCGCGAGCTGGGTTATCGCACGACACCGCTGCGTGACGGGCTGCGCCGCACCCTGGACTGGCTCCGCTCGGCTCCGGCAGCCTGAATCCCGTGGCCCTGACCTCCGGCGAGCTCAAGCGGAAGCTGGTCCACGTCGGCGTGGGCGCCTTCGCCCTGCTCCTCCGCTACCTCACCTGGCCCGAGGCGGCGGTCATGGCGGTGGCGGCGTTCCTCTTCAACTGGCAGGTGCTGCCGCGGCTGGGCGGACGCGCCCTCTGGCGCGAGAGCGACCATGGCGCCGGCTATCCGATCGGCATCCTCCTCTATCCGCTCAGCGTGCTCGCCCTCGTGCTCGCGCTGCGCGAGGAGCGATGGATGGTGGCGGCGGTGTGGGGGCTGCTCGCCGTGGGTGACGGCATGGCCTCGATCGTGGGACTGGCCGTGGGAGGGCCGCGCCTCCCCTGGAACCCGCGCAAGGGATGGGCCGGCTTCCTGGCCTTCGTCGTCTGCGGCGGCGTGGCCGCCGCGCTCCTGTCCGTGTGGACGCTGGAGATGCCGCTGCGCGCCGCCGCCTCCCCGTGGATCCTCACCGTGGTGGCCCCGGTGACGCTGCTGTGCGCGCTCGTGGAATCCGTACCCACGACGCTGGACGACAACCTGACCGTGCCCCTCGTCGGCGGCGTCGCCATCGCCCTCGTTTCCCGCGCCGACCTCACGATCTTCTTCGGCGATCCGACGCTCGCGCGCCGCGCCGCCCTCGGCCTCGCCATCAACGTGGCCATCGCCGCCCTCGCCTATCTCGCCCACTCGATCGACGTGGCGGGCGCGCTCTCCGCCGTGCTCATCGGGACCGTGATCACCGCCGGCCTCGGCCTGCCCGGGCTGGCCGTCATGATCGCGTTCTTCGTGGTGGGGACGGCGGTGACGAAGCTCGGCTACCGCGTGAAGGCGCAGCGCGGCATCGCCCAGGAGAAGGGCGGCGCCCGCGGCTGGCGCAACGCCTGGGCGAACGGGGGCGTCCCCGCCGCCCTGGCCCTCCTCGCCGGCTTCTCCGCTCCCGACGAGAGACATCTGTTCGCGCTGGCCTACGCCGCCGCCGTCGCTACCGCCGCCGCAGACACGTGCTCCTCCGAGGTGGGCAAGGCGTACGGTCGGCGCACGTTCCTGATCACCACCTTGAGGCCGGTGCCGCCGGGCACGGAAGGCGCGATCAGCGCGGAGGGCACGGTCGCGGGACTGGTGGGGGCGATCGTCGTCGGCCTGGTGGGCGCCATCGGCGGCCTGTACGGCCCGGGCGCGGTCGTGCTGGTGGCCATGGCCGGCCTGCTCGGCAGCCTGGCCGAGAGCGTGCTCGGCACGGTGGCGGAGAAGCGCGGCTGGCTGGACAACGACCTGCTCAACGCCGTCAATACCGCGATCGGGGCCGCGCTGGTCGTGATGATGGCGCGGATGGCGGCGTGACCGGGGCGGCGCCCGCGCGCAGCAAGACGCGCCTCTACGCCGATCTCGCGCGGCCGTTCACGCTGCTCCCGCCCGCCCTCGGCGTCGTGAGCGGCGCGGTGACGGCCTGGGGCGCCGGTCATCACAAGCTTCCGGTGACGGCCGCCCTGGTGATGCCGGTCGTCTACGGTGCGCTGATGGCGGCCGTGCTCAACGCGGCCAACAACGCCGTCAACCAGATCTACGACCTCGACATCGACCGCGTGAACAAGCCCGCGCGGCCGCTGCCCAGCGGCGCTCTCACCCTGCGCGAGGCCTGGGTGTTCACGATCGTGACCACGGCGCTGGCCTGGGTGCTGGCCTGGCTGGCCGTGCCCGCCGGGGCCGCGCATCGCGAATGCTTCTGGATCGTGGTGATCACGACCGGGCTCTGCTGGATCTACTCCGCGCCCCCCATCTGGACCAAGCGCCGCGGCATCTGGGCCAACATCACGATCGCCATCCCGCGCGGCGTGCTGCTGAAGGTGGCGGGATGGTCCACGGTCAAGACCATCCTCGGCGCCGAGCCCTGGTACATCGGCGCCATCTTCGGTCTCTTCCTGCTCGGCGCCGCCAGCACGAAGGACTTCGCGGACATAGAGGGAGACCGCGCCGGAGGATGCCGGACTCTTCCGATCGCGTATGGAGTGAAGGCGGCGGCTTGGATGATCGCGCCGTTTTTCGTTCTGCCCTTCGTGTTGATTCCGATCGGAGTTTGGCGCGGGATCCTGACCGGAAACCCGGTGTTGCTGATGATCCTCGGGCCGGCGTTGGTCTTGTACGGGATCTACACGGTGTATCTGCTCGTGCGAAGGCCGGAGGATCTGGCGACGACGGAGAACCACCCGTCGTGGACTCACATGTATCGGATGATGATGGTGGCGCAGGTGGGATTCGCGCTGGCGTATGTATTTTAAGAAGAATAGAACGGGATCACGAGTCGGAGTAAGGAGACTCGTCTCTGGGTGGGACAACCGACCAGGCGACAACCTCTATCTGCTGACCGTGTCGATCGATTTCGTTTAGCAAAATAGAGGCTGCGGCCAGATCGGCTGTCATCTACGAACGCCGTCTACGGAGACTCGTCCCCATTGCTGGCCGGGGGGACTCGTAGGATCTTGATCGTGGGTCCCACGAGCTGATTCGGAATGGGATCGAACGTTGCCACTGCAGGACAGATCGCCATCAGCTTGACGTAACTTTTCGTCTGGTTGTGCTCCGCTGCATAGCGTGTGTACGCCATCGACGACACGATCAGGTACTGCACTCCCTCGTCGCGATAGCTGCGCACGCTCCGGTTAACCAGCCGTGACTCCTGCACGATCTGGTAGCGCTTCGGATCGAGCACCGGCGTGAACCTCTCCACCGCGAACTTGGTGCCTGGCGGGAACGTCTTGTCGATCCACTCGCGCGCGAACGTTCCCGTGTCCGGCCGTGTCGCCTCGATGTCGAAGCGGATGGCGGTGCGCAAGGGCGGCACGATCACGAGGGAGAGGACGAGCGCGGCCAGGGCGGGCACGACGAAACGCTTGCGGGCCAGGGGCGAGCGCCCGAGCCATTCGATCAGCTCGACGACGGCGTAGGCGGCCACCACGGCCAGGAACGGGTAGACGGGGATCAGGTTCCCGCGGAAATTGATGCGCTGGGCCCCGTAGTAGCCGTAATACATCACGGGGAAGGTCAGGAACACGACGCGCGCGGGGTTGATCCGCCAGAGGGTGAGGGCGAGCCCGCCCAGCGCGGCCGCGCTCGCGGCGAAGCCGGCGCCGTAGCGGTAGGTGTACGTCGCGTGGCCCCACCAGTTGTCCACGCCTTCCGCGCCCTCCCGCCCCTCGTAGGCGTAGGTGGAGATGTCGTAGGCGATCTGGTCCAGGAAGAGATGGATCTCGGTCAGGAAGAACGGACAGCCCATGAGGAAGCCGAGGAACGTCCCCACGGCGCCCACGTACAGATCGGGGCGGGCCAGCGCCTGCGCGCCGTGGCGGAAGAGCACGGCGAGCACGAACGGCACCACGACCAGGATGCCGTTGTACTTCGCGCTGGCGGCCAGGCCCACCGCGATGCCGCTGGCCAGCGCGTAGCCCTGGCCGCCCCGCTCGAGGTAAAGCAAAGTCACGTAGACGCTCGCCGCCGTCATGAGCGCGATGACGGGGTCGGGCTTGTTGTACTGGGAGTGCTGCACGGTGGCGGGGAAGACGGCCAGGAGGGCGGCGGAGAGGAGGCCGACGCGCGAGCCGAAGACCTTGCGGCCCAGGAGGTAGGCCACGAGCACCGTGAGCGTGCCCGACATCACGCCGACGAAGCGCCCCCAGTACAACATGTCCTCGACCGTGATGTCGCTGACGTGGACCCAGCGCCCGCGCGGCACGCCCAGGATGAAGACGACGGCGTAGGTGGCCACCGCCATGTAGCGCTGGAGGCTGGGGTGGAACCACCAGTGCGGGTTGAGGTCGCCACCCTTGATCATGCGCAAGCCGGCGTGCACGAAGTCGTATTCGTCTGCGACGTAGCTCTGGGGGAGGCTGGCGGTGATTCCCCACAGCCGCAATCCGAAGGCGAGGCCGAGGATGACGACGAGGAGCGCGGGCCCGGCGCCGCGGCGGGCCAGAGCTCGCCACTCGTCCGGCGTCCGCGGCCGGTCCCACGACGCGAGGGCGGCGACCACCACGCCCAGGCCGAACAGGGCCGCGCCCAGGATCCCTCGCGAGATCCCGGGCTCCAGGAAGCGCAGGTAATACGCGTTGGTGAGGATGACGGCGACCGCCACGGCGAGGGCGGTGAACCGTACGACCCGCCGCGTCCCGATCTTCAGCGGCCCTTGCGGCGCGGGGATGAGGGCGCCTTCGGCGGGTTCGGGGGAGTCGTGGACCCTTCCGCGGGCTCGGCCGCGGCCGCGGGTGGCTCGGGCGCGTCCAACGGCGCGGGCGCGGCGGGAGCCGCGGGAGCGGTGGCCTCGGACGGAGCGGCGGGTGGCGCCGCCACCTCCGCGCTCGGGGCCGCCTCGAAGTGGCCGATCACCACCCGCGAGGGCCGGGCGACGCGGCCGTTGAGCCGGTAGCCGCGGAGGAGCTCCTTCACCACGACGTGATGCTGCTCCGCTTCATTCACGGGCGCGGTGCTGACGGACTCGGCCACCGCGGGATCGAAAGGCAGGCCCAGGACCGGGATGCGGTCGAGGCCCTCGTCCTGGAGCGTCTGCAGGAGCTGCGTGCGCACGAGGATCATGCCTTCGAGCAGGGGCTGTCCGGCGTAGCTCGTCTGGGCCGCCTCCAGCGCGCGGTCGAGGTTGTCGAGGACGTCGATGAACTTGAGCAGGAGCTTCTCGCGGCGCTGCTCGAACCGGCGCTCCATGTTGCGTGACTGGCGCTCACGGAAGTCCTCGTTCTCGCTCTTGAGGGTGCGGTAGGCCGCCATCACCTCGCCCAGCCGATCCTCGGCCAGGCGGGCGCGCTGCTCGAAGGGATTGCCGGCGGGAACTTCCACGGCGGCGGACACGACCGGAGCCATTCCCTCCTCGGTCGGCGCCGGCGTCTCGGCCTGGGCCGGCTCCCCGTTGGGAGAGTGCCCTTCGTCGTCTGGCGGCTCGGTGTCGGCCAAACACACCTCCAGCCGTGCGGGCAGTGCCCCGGATTATACGCCGGCCCGCTTCGCGGCGAGCAGGACGGCCAGATCCACGACGTTGGTGCCGGTGGGGCCGGTGACGATGAGGTCCCCGAGCGGGGCCAGGAACCCGTTCGAGTCGTTCGCGGACAAGAACGCCGCCGGCGGGGCCAGGCCCAGCGCTCGGGCGCGCGCGACGGAGGTGCGGTCGGCCACTCCTCCCGCGGACTCGCTCGCCCCGTCGATGCCGTCCGTGGCCAGGGCCGCCACGACCGCTTCCACCGGGAAGGAGGCGAGCCCCTCCGCGGCCGCCACCGCCATCTCCTGGTTGCGCCCGCCGCGGCCGTCCCCCCGCACCGTCACCGTCGTCTCGCCGCCGGCCAGGAGGCAGACGGGAGGGGACGTGGGCGTCGCCCTCTCGACGCACTCGCGCAGGACGGCGACGAGCACGCGCGCGACCTCGCGCGCCTCACCCTCCAGGCGCGTGGTGAGCACGAGCGGACGCAGACCCCGCCCCCGCGCCTCCCGCGCCGCCGCCTGCACGCTGAGGCGGTTGCTGCCGACGACGCGCGTGCGCACGCGCCGGAAGACGGCGTCGCGCGGCTTGGGTGTCTCCGCGCGCTCGCCGCGCACGCCGGCGTCGAGGTGTCGCCGGACGGAAGCGGGCACCGCGGAGGCGAGGCCGCGGTCGTCGAGGATGCGCCGGGCCTCCGCGTAGGTGGTCGGATCGGGCACCGTGGGCCCGGAAGCGATGGTGGAAAGGTCGTCGCCCACGACGTCCGAGAGCACGAGCGTGACCACCCGCGCCGGCGCGGCCGCGCGCGCGAGGCCGCCGCCCTTGAGGCGCGAGAGGTGCTTGCGCACGGTGTTGAGCTCGGTGATGCCGGCCCCCGCCCTCATGAGGAGCGAGGTCACGGCGGCCTTGTCCTCCAGGGACACGCCCGGCACGGGTGCGGGCAGGAGCGCGGAGGCGCCGCCGGACAGCAGAACGACGAGCACGTCTTCGGGAGCGAGGCCCCGCACCATCGCCTCGACGGCGAGGGCCGCCTCCAAGCCCCGCGCGTCGGGGAGGGGGTGGCCGGCCAGTTGCAGCCGCGTGCGTCGCAAGGTCGGGCCGGGCGCGTTGGAGACGGCGAGGCCGTCCGCGATGCGGGGGCCGAGGGCGGCTTCGGCCGCCGCGGCCATGGCGGGCGCGGCCTTGCCCGCGGCGAGGACGAGCACGCGTCCACGGCCGAGCGGGAGCGCCTCGCCGGCGGCGATGAGGCGCCGTCCGTCCAGATGCAAAGAGGCACGCACGAGGGGTCCGGGGTCGGCGGCGCGCAGGCCGGCGGCCAAGATGGCGGCGGCGGCGCGGCGCAGGCCGGCGGTGGAAGAGGGGGCCCGGCCGGGCTTCAGTGGCCCTTGCGCGGGTCGAGCTCGCTCAGCCGCGCGAGGACGTCGAACTTCTGAAGGAGGGTCTCCGCGACGGCGGGGAAGTTGTCCTGCCCGCAGACCCGGTCGAGATCGGCCATCAGCTTCGTACAGGTCTGCTGCATGGCCTGGCTGTCGTCGCTCAGGATGCCGTTGGCCTTGAAGAAGTCCATGTAACGCAGGAACTCTTCGCGATAGAAGTCGGACAGGGCACGCTGCTTATCGGGGTCCAAGCCACCTCCCGGCGGAGTCTCTGCAATCAAGGTAAACGAGCGCCGCCGGGCATGTCAAATCTTGTGCAAGAGAGGTCGGGAAGGGTCTTCCGTCGTGACGCGGTGCGTCATCCGAGGGGCAGATGGGGGTCGGCGTCGAGGTCCCAGCCGCCGCGGCGCCCCTGCTCGAAGGCCACCTGGCCGGCGGCCGCGATCATGGCCGCGTTGTCCGTCGAGAGCGCGATGGGGGGCACGAACAGCGGCAGGCCGAGCTCCTCGGCGAGGGCGGCGGCGTCGCGGCGGAGGCGCCGGTTGGCGGCCACGCCGCCGGTGAGGATGAGGCTGCGCGGCCTCCGCGCCTGCGCCGCCTCCTTGAGCTTGCGCAGGAGCGCGGTGACCACCGCGCGCTGGAACGACGCGACGAGGTCGCGGATCTCGGCGGGCGCGGCCGCGGGATCGGCCACCGGCGCGATGCCTTCGCGGCGGACGTGGTACAGGACGGCGGTCTTGACCCCACTGAAAGAGAAGTCGGGCCGTCCGTCCTTGATGCGCGCGATGGTGAACTCGTGGGCGCGGTCGTTCGCGCCCTCGGACAGCCGGTCGATCACGGGGCCGCCCGGATAGCCGAGGCCGAGCAGCTTGGCCACCTTGTCGAAGGCCTCGCCGGCGGCGTCGTCGCGCGTACGGCCGAGCAGGTGGTACTGGCCGCGCGCCGCCATCTCGAAGAGGCTGGTGTGCCCGCCGGAGACGACGAGGGCGAGCGCGGGGAAGGGCACGTCCGCGCCCAGGCCGGGCGCCTCCAGGTGCCCGGCGATGTGATGCACGGGCACCAGCGGCTTGCCGTGCACGAACGCGATCGACTTGGCCACCTGCACCCCGACGAGGAGCGCGCCCACGAGCCCGGGTCCCTGCGTCACCGCCACCGCGTCCAGCTCGGGGAAGGTCGTCCCCGCGTCCGCCATGGCCTTTTCGATGACGGGGCAGATGTTCTCGAGGTGATGGCGCGCCGCCACCTCCGGCACCACGCCCCCGTAGGCGGCGTGCAGGGAGGCCTGGCTCGAGATCACGTTCGAGAGGATGCGGCGCCCGTCCTCGACGACCGCGGCCGCCGTCTCGTCGCAGGACGTCTCGATGGCGAGGAGGCGCAGCTCAGGCCTCCGCCAGGGCGCGCAGGCTCTCGGTGTAGGGAGCCCGGGCCACGCCCTTCTCGCAGACGATCGCCGTGACGTAGCGATGGGGCGTGACGTCGAAGGCGGGATTGCGCACGGCCACGCCCTCCGGCGCCACCCGCCGCCCGCCGTGGTGCGTCACCTCTTCGGCCGGCCGCTCCTCGATCGGGATCTGCGCGCCGGAGGCGATCGAGAGGTCGAAGGTGGAGACGGGGGCGGCGACGTAGAACGGGATCCCGTTCTCCTTGGCCAGCACCGCGACCGAGTAGGTGCCGATCTTGTTGGCGACGTCGCCGTTTCCGGCGATGCGGTCCGCGCCCACGACCACGAGGTCCACCTGGCCCGTCGCCATCATGTGGCCGGCCATGTTGTCGGCGATCAAGGTGGTGGGTATGCCGTCCTGTCCGAGCTCCCAGGCGGTGAGACGCGCGCCCTGCAGGTAGGGCCGCGTCTCGTCCGCGAACACGCCCAGCACGTGACCGTCGCGGGCGGCGGAGCGGATCACGCCCAGCGCCGTCCCGTACCCGGCGGTGGCCAGGGCGCCCGCATTGCAATGGGTGAGGATGCGCGAGGGGCGCGTGATCAGCTCCGCGCCCAGGTCGCCCATGCGATGGCAGGAGGCGAGATCCTCCTCCATGATGGCCTGGGCCTCGGCCAGGAGACCGTCGCGCACGGCCGGCCCGCCCCGCGGCTCCTCACGCTGGAAGCGCCTCCGCATGCGCTCGATGGCCCAGAAGAGGTTCACGGCCGTAGGACGGGTGACGCGCATCTGCTCGCACACCGCCTCGAAGTCGCGCCGCAGCGCCTCGCCCTGGGCGTCCGAGCCCCGCACCCCGAGCGCGATCCCGAAGGCGGCGGACACGCCGATGGCGGGCGCGCCGCGCACGGCCATGTCGCGGATGGCGGCCGCGACCTCCGCCGCCTGGCGGCAGCGGAGGTACGACTCCTCCTGCGGGAGCCTCCGCTGGTCGATCAACACGACCGATTCGTCGTCCCAGGCGACCGTCCGGACCACGCGCGACCTCCGAAACGTCCATCCTAATGCATGCGCTCGCTGGTCGCTTCCGGGGGCACGGGCCGCTGCGCGCTACAATAGAGAAGGAAGGCGCATGATCCCCGTCGACGCGGCCCTCGACATCGTCCTCAAGCACACGCCGAGCCTCGGCGTGGAAGAGGTCCCGCTCACGGAAGCCCTGGGCCGCGTCCTCGCCGAAGACGTGCGGACGGACGTGGACCTGCCGCCCTTCGACCGGTCGGCCATGGACGGATACGCGGTGCGCGCGTCCGACGTGGCCCAGGCCCCGGTGGTGCTGGAGGTGGCGGGGCAGGTCCGGGCCGGCCAGTGGCCGGACCAGCGCTTGCCGCCGGGCCAGGCCGTGCAGGTGATGACGGGTGCGCCCGTCCCCGCCGGCGCCACCGCGGTGCAGCCCGTCGAGAAGACGCGCGCGATCGACGGCGGCCGTCGCGTCGAGATCCTGGAGCCCGTCGCGACCGGCGCCCACATCGCGCGGCAGGGAGCCGAGGGTCACGCCGGCGACGAGGTCCTGGCCCGCGGGAGCACGATCGATCCCGCCAGCGTCGCCGTGCTGGCGTCGGTCGGAAAGGCGAAGGTCCTCGTCGGGCGGAGGCCGACCGTCTCCATCCTCATCACCGGCGACGAGCTCGTGGACGTGTGGGACCAGCCGACGCGCGGACGCATCCGCAACAGCAACGGGTACGCGCTCATGGCCCAGGCGCGCTGGGCGGGCGCGGAAGCGCGCGCCCTCGGCGTCGTGCCCGATCAGGCGCCGCGCATCGCGGAGGCCGTGCGCGCGGGCTTCGCCTCCGACGTCCTCGTCATCTCGGGCGGAGTGTCCGCGGGCGCCTTCGACCTGGTCGAAGAGGTGCTGGCCCGCTTCGACGTGGGCTTCCTCTTCACCAAGGTGGCCATCAAGCCCGGCGCGCCCCTCGTATTCGGCCGCCGCGGCGACAAGCTCGTGTTCGGGCTGCCTGGCAACCCGGTGTCCGCGCAGGTGACGTTCGACCTCTTCGCGCGGGCCGCCCTGCTGCGCATGCAGGGCGCGCGCGTCGTCATGCGCCCGCAGGTGGAGGTGGAGCTCCTGGAGAGCGTGACCAACCGCTCGGGCCGGCGCAACCACCTGCCCGCGCGCGTCCACCTGGACGGAGGGCGGCTGGTGGCCGCGCCCCTGCGCTCGGTCGGATCCGCCGACGTGGTCGCGCACGCCCGCGCGAACGCGCTGGTCGTGATGGAGACGGAACGGCTGCGCGCGGAAGCGGGGGAGAAGGCCCCCGCCATCCTTCTCGGCAACTTCCTGGAACGGGACGGCCTGGCCTGAAGAAGCGGTCTCCGCGCGGTCCGGTCCCTCGTCTGAGCCACCTCGACGCGGGCGGCCGTGCCCGCATGGTGGACGTGTCCAGCAAGCCGGTCACCGCGCGCGAGGCGGTCGCGCGCGGCCGCATCCAGATCGCGCCCGCGGCCCTGAAGATCGCGCGGGCGGGAAGGCTGCCCAAAGGCGGCATCGTCGAGGTCGCGCGGCTGGCCGGCGTGCTCGCGGCCAAGCGCACCGCGGACGCGATTCCCCTCTGCCATCCGCTCCCTCTCACGCACGTGGACGTCGAGATCCGCCCGCGGCGCGACGGGTTCGAGATCGAGGCGACGGTGCGGACGGACGCGCGCACGGGCGCGGAGATGGAAGCCCTGCACGCGGTGGCCGTGGCCGCTCTTACCGTGTACGACATGGTGAAGGCGGCGGACAAGGGGATGACGATCTCCGACATCCGGCTCATCCGGAAGACGGGCGGAAGCCGCGGCGTGTACGTCCGCCGGCGCTGAGCGCGGGCGGGCGCGGACCTACTTCCGGGCCCCGGCCAGGTTCTCCTTTGCGCGAGCGGTGTAGGGGGAAGCCGCGAAGCGCGACTCCATCTGCTTGACCGCCGCTTCCGCCTCCTTGCGCTTGCCCTGGGTGAGGCGGGCGTTGACGAGCCCGAGGAGCAGGGCGTCGGAGCCGGGACCGTCGGGAGCGGCCGCGAGCTCCTTCTCGAACAGGGACGCCGCCTCCTCCGCGCGATTGAGCCGCGACATCAGGAGGAGCCCGCGGCTGATGACGGCCTGGCGCCGCGCGGGGACGTCCGTCGCGCCGGGCGCGACCAGGGCCGCCGCGTACAGGCGGTCGCTGACCTGGGGCAGCGAGGCTCCTTCGTAGAAGCGGGCCGCGGAGACGAGGGCGCCGAAGTCGATCGGGTTCGCCTTCAAGGTCTGGCCGGCGGGAGCGAGGGGAGTGAAGTCGCGGGGCAACGCGCCCAGGATCCGCGCCATCTTGTCGCGCTCGAGGTAGCCGGTGGTGCGGAAGACCTCGTTGCCCCAGGGGTCGGTGACGAGCGTGGTCGGCATGCGCACGGCCTGGTAGCGCACCTGGAGGGTCTGGTCGCCGCTGTCGACGATCACGGGGAGGTAGCGCTCGGCCGCGGTGACGATGGCGGGGTTCTCCCAGACGTCGTCCTGCATGCGATCGCAGGGAGACAGGCCTTCCTGGTGCTCGATGGGGCCGCCGACGGCGATCGGATTGGTGGGGATGTTCCCCCCTCCGCAGTTGTTGCGGAAGAAGAGAAGGAGGGGACGGCGCTGCTCCTCGGCGTCGGCGAAAGCCTTCGTGTAATCGCGCGTCCAGGGTATGCCGGGCGCGGCGGCGAGAGTCGCCGCGACGAAAATACTGGCGAGCATCGGAACCCCGACGAAAAAGCCCCGGGGGCGATGCGGCCCCCGGGGCATCTTACGACGTCCGATCAGATCAGAACGACCAGCGCACGCCGAGCGTCGTCTGGCGCGGGCTGATCAGGGCCGTGGGCGACCGGTACGCCACCGTTTCCTTGCCGATGACCCTGTCCGGAACGCGGTACTGGAGGTCGGTCCTGGTGCTCGCGTTGAAGATGTTCGTGATGTCGGCGTAGATCGCCAGGCGGTTCTTGGCCGCGCCGAGCTTGAAGATCTTCTCCAGCCGCAGGTCCAGGATGTTCTCGGTTTCGCGGCGCTCGCTTCCGCGAGGCTCGAGGAGCACGCGGCGGCCGCCCGAGCTGACGGGGAAGCTGATCACGCTCGACGCGAACTGCTGGTAGAGCGTGAAGGGACGTCCGGACAGCGAGCGGAAGTACGCGTTGACGCCGAGGTCCACCACCGGCACCTGCACGCCCATCATCAGCTTGACCTCGTGACGCCGGCTGTTGGTGGACTCGCCGTCCGCGTTGACGATGGACACGTTCGGCGTCTCGAACTGGTGGGCCCCGCCGCCGCCGTTGGTCGAGCTGTTGTTGCCGAAGGAGGCCTCGCTGTTGTTGTCGATCGTCCCATAGGCCTTGGACAGCACGTAGGAGCCCTGGGCCTGCCAGCGATGGCTGAAGCGCTTGCTGACCACGAACATCAGCGCCTTGTATCGCTTGACCGCGTCGATCGTGGCCACCGCGTTGCCGCTGGGATCCAGGAACCGGAAACCGTCCGGGTTGGTGACGATCAGGTTGCTCTCCGACGCCGCGCGGTTGGTCCAGCGGTAGAGCGTCATCTGTTCACCCAGGCCGTTGGTCTGGGTGAACGGCGTCCAGCGCGCATCCGGCATCACCGAGCCGATGATGTTCTTGTTGTCCCGGTAGATCCCCGTCACGGAGAGGCGGACGTCGTTGCTCAGGGCCCGCTCGAAGCCAAGGCTGGTCTCGTCCACCCGCGGGTGCTTGAGATCCGGGTCCATCTTGTAGAGGAAGGCCGGCGTGCGGCTCGTCTCCACCAGGCGGTTGAGGCCGCAGATGACGGTGGGGTCCACCCCGGGACATCCAGTCGCGTCGTAGGTGACGCTGTCGAAGAACCCCGGCGTCGCCCGCTTGTAGATGTCGTTGAAGATTCCCTCGTAGTACTGGCTGTAGCTGCCCTTGAGCACCGTCTTGTGGTCGCCGGTGACGTCGAAGGCGAAGCCGAACCGGGGGGCAAAGTTGTTGGCGCTGTAGACCTCCTGGCCGTCAGGGTGTTTGCCCCCTACGTGGTCGAAGCGCAGGCCCGGATTCAGGGTCAAGCGGTCATTGACCTTCCACGAGTCCTGGACGTAGGCCGACTCGCGGTGGTTGCGTCCCTGGTAGTCGTAGCCGTAGGTGTAGGCCCCGTAGGGCGCGCCGCCGTAGTCGTAGTAGTACACGCCGTTGATCAGGTAGTTGTCGCGGTCTCGCGTCTTGCTCCGCTCGATCTCGACGCCGAACTTCAAGTCGTGATGACCGAAGCCTTCGGCGTAATGGGACATCGAGGCGTTGACCTGGTTGCGCGCGCGGTCCGCATAGTAGTAGTACCCCTGCGATCCCGTTCGAAGCCCGGTCAGGCCGTCGAGGTGGTAGGTCACGTCCGGGTGCTCGGGGTTGAGGTCGTAGAAGCCCCACCAACCGGTGTACTTGACCTCGGTGAAGGTCTTCGAGCCGAACAAGTGCCGCCACTGGGCGAGCCAGACGAACTCCGGCGCGTCCTCGCGGTTGGTGATCGCATCGCTATCGGTGAGGGCGTCGAAACCCGCCCGCCCCGTGATGTTGTAGTTGTCGAACTGGAGGTGGCCCGTGACGCTGTCGCTGGCGGTCGGCTGCCACGTGAGCTTGCCGTTGAAGCGGTCGGAGGCCTCCTGGTTGACGGTGCGCGGGCCGATGGGGTCCTGGTCGTTCTGGTAGCGCTGGGCGCTGCCGAAGAAGAACAGCTTGTCCTTGATGATGGGCCCGCTCAGCTGGGCGGTGAAGTCCACCAGCTTGTTGATCTTGTTCACCTGGGCCAGGTTCGGGTTGAGCTGGATGTCGCTCGCGGTGGCGTTCTTCCCGCCCAGGCTGGCCTTCGTGTAGATCACGTCGAACAGTCCCGCGAACCGGTTGCCGCCGGACTTCGTGATCGTATTGACGACGGCTCCGGTGAACGCGCCGTATTCGGCGGGGGCCCCGATGCCCGTGAACTGGACCTCCTCGATGATGTTGTAGTTGTAGAAGGTCCAGGCCGTTCCGCCCGAAGGATCGCGAGTGTCGACGCCGTCGATGAGCAGCCCGTTGCCCGAGCTCGCGTCCCCGCCGTAGGCGGAGTTGTTGTTGATGCCGGGCGCGAAGTTGAGCAGGTTGGTCGCGGGCGGGCTGCCCTGCCGGATCGGCATGTTGAACAGCAGGTCCTGCGAGAGCTGGTTGTTGGTGGCGCTGCTCGTGGTGTCCACCACCGGCGCCTCACCGAGGACCGACAGGGTCTCGGACAGACCGCCGACCTTCAGCACGATGTCGACGAGGACGTCCTTGCCCACGCTGACGACCACGTTGTCCTGGCGACGCGGCGTGAATCCGGTCATCTGCGTCTGCACGGAGTACGTGCCGGGATCGAGACCGACGAAGCGATAGGCGCCGCTGTTTTCCGTGACGGTGGACTTGGTCCCCGTCTTGCCCGTGAGCGTGACCGTGACTCCGGGGAGCGCGCCTCCCTGCTCGTCCTTGACCGTGCCCGTGATCACGCCGGTGAGGCTCTGCGCCGCCGCTGGGACCACGAACGCGACGAGGAGGAGGAGGAGAGCCGATGCCTTGATCAGGTTCTTCATGTTTTTCTCCTCGTTACCGGATGGGCGAGTGGACCTTCCCGTTGTCTTTCGGGATCCGATAGGCGACGTACCCGGCGCCGGCCACCATCAGCACGATGGCGGCGATGCCCGTCGGCGTCTTGAAGAAGGGACGGCTGTCGGCGGGGGCCGGCTCCGCGGCGGGCGCCGCCTGCGCGAACGCACCCGGGGCCGGAGCCAGCGTGGCGAGCTTCGCGGCCGTGGCGGCGGCCAGCGGGGAGCGCGTCGGAGCTTTCGTCACCGCGCCCGCGTCCGCCGCCGAAGCCGGCGGTGCTGCGAGCGTGAGACCGACGACGACAGCGAGCAGACCGGCCAAGGGTCTCGTCCACGACGTCAACCTTCGTGTCACCGATTTCCTCCTGCGGGCCCGGGAGCGTCCTGGGCCCTCTGAGTGGCCACGCGACAGGATCCGATCAGGCGATTGAATGCGACCAACGACAGCAACCGCCGTGCCTGTCGCGACGTTCGACGGAGTCAGAGTGCGATCTTCATACCCCCAAAGGACTTGTCCGTCAAACCAGGATGGGGCTTTGGGGCCGCACGGAACGGGGATCCAAGTGCGTGAATCCAACCGCTTGAAGCATTCCGCGCCGATGAGCAACGGTTGACGTGCGCGGCGACCGTCGGCTAGCGTGCGGACGGTGGGGAAACGGTGGCGGTGGCTCGCGGCCCTGGCCGCCTTGCTCGGGCTGATCGTCACCGCAGCCCTCCTCTCCCGGCGCCCGCCGCGCACGGACCGCGACGCCGTGGCGCGGATCGGCTCCCAGCGGCCCGCCGCGCACGACCTCAACGTCGTGGTCGTCACCCTGGACACGACGCGCGCAGACCGCCTCGGCTGCTACGGGTTCACACGCATCGAGACCCCGAACCTCGACGCTCTCGCCCGCCAGGGCGTCGTCTTCGAGAACGCGACCTCCACCGCGCCCCTGACCTTCCCGTCACACTCGTCGATCTTCACCGGCCTCATCCCGCCGCATCACGGCGCGCGCGACAACGGCGGCTTCTTCCTCGACGACGCGCGCACCACGCTCGCGGAGCGCCTGAAGGCCGCGGGCTATGCGACCGGGGCCTTCATCGGGGCCTGGGTGCTGGAATCACGGTGGGGCCTGGCCCAGGGGTTCGACGAGTACTCCGACCGCTTCGAGCTGTCGAAGTACAAGATCATCTCGCTGGGCACCGTGCAGAAGACGGGCGACGAGGTCATGGACGGCGCCCTCAAGTGGCTCGACTCCGTGCGCGACCGCCGCTTCTTCGCCTGGGTCCACCTGTACGACCCCCACGCTCCGTACGAGGCGCCGGAGCCTTACGCCTCGCGCTACCGCGGACAACCCTACCTGGGCGAGCTCGCCTACACGGACCACGTCGTGGGCCGCCTCACGGGCTGGCTGGAGACGCAGGGTCTGCTGGAGAAAACGGTCATCGTCGTCGTGGGCGATCACGGAGAGAGCCTGGGCGACCACGGCGAGGCCGCCCACGCCTACTTCATTTATGGCGCGACCACGCACGTGCCCCTCATCGTGCGCACGCCCTGGGGACTGACCGGGCGCAGCCCCGCGCAGGTCTCGACCGTCGACATCCTTCCCACCGTGCTCGACGTGGTCGGCCTCGCCCCCCAGGAGGGGATCGACGGCCGGTCCCTCGCGCGCGCCCTCTTCGACCCCGCCGCGCCCCTCGACCACGCCTCCTACTCGGAGACGTATTTCCCCCGTTATCACTTCGGATGGCAGCACCTCCGCAGCCTGCGCGACGACCGGTACACGTACGTGGACGCGCCGCGTCCCGAGCTCTACGACCGCAGCCAGGACCCTGGTGAGACCCGCAACGTCTTCAAGGCCTACAGCCAGCGCGCGGAAGCCCTGCGTGTGCGGCTCGAGGAGATGAGCCGCACGACCGGCACCCAGGCTCCCGAGCGCAAGCAGCTCGACCCGGAGACGCTGCAGCGCCTGGCCGCCCTCGGTTACGTGGGCAACGTGATCGACGTGGACCCTCACGCCGTCCTGCCCGATCCGAAGGACAAGCTGCCGCTCTTCGAGGCCATGAACGCCGCGAAGTCCTTCGCCCAGGACGAGGACTTCGAGCGCGCGGTGGCCAAGATGAAGACGGTGATCGCCGAGGACCCGAACATCATGGACGCGCACCTCACGATCGGGAACTGGCTCGCGCGCCTCAAGCGCGGAGAGGAGGCCATCGCCGCCTACAAGCAGGCGCTCTCCCTCAAGCCGGACGACGACATCGCGCTCGGCAACCTGGCCCGGCTCTATCTCGCGCGCGGCAAGCAGCAGGACGCCCTCGACGCGCTGGAGGTCTTCCGCACCGCGCTGCGCGCGAACCCGAAGAACCCGCAGTCGTGGTACCAGCTGGCTACGCTCTACCTCGACACGAACCACCTCGGGGAAGCGGAGTCCGCCTTCAAGGACGCGCTGGCCGCGAACCCGAAGATGGGCGCCGCCTACAACGGCCTCGGCGTCGTCGCCTTCACGCGCGATGACCTCGCCGCCGCCGAGACCCTGGTGCGGAAGGGCCTCGCCCTCGAGCCCCGCCTGCGCACCGCGCACTACAACCTCGGCCGCATCCGCGAGGCACGCGGAGACGTCGTCCAGGCGGAAGCGCTCTATCGCGACGAGCTCGCCACCTATCCGGACCAGGGGCGCGCCCGCTTCAACCTCGCCCAGCTCCGCCGCGCCCGCGGGGATCGCGACGGCTACCTGGCCGAGCTGCGCGCGGGCGTCGAGCAGGCGCCCGACTTCGGCGCCTGCTATTGGTACCTCGCGCGCGAAGAGCTGGGCGCGGGCCGTCTCGAGGCCGCCGCCGATCTGGCCCGGCGCGGGCTCGAGGCCCAGCCCGTCTCCGAGGTCGCGCCGCTGGGCCACTACGTGCTGGCTGACGTGTACAACCGCCAGGGGCAGGCGGCCAAGGCCCAGGAAGAAGTGGGCAAGGCCCAGCGCCTGGAGGCCGCCTTGCGCAAGAATCCCGCACCACGCATCTGATCCGCTCCCGAGGAGGGGCACGCGCATGACCCGTCGTCCCGTCGGACTGGCCGTGTTGTTCGTCGCGGGCAGCCTGGGCGCCACCGCCCACGCGGGGCCGCCCGCCGAGACCGCCGACCTCGTCCTCACGGGGGCATCGGTGGTGACGCTGGACCCCGCGCGGCCGCGCGCGACCGCGGTCGCCGTGCGCGCGGGTCGCATCCTGCGCGTGGGAAGCGACGCCGAGGTGCAGGCGCTTGCGGGCCCGCGCACGCGCCGCCTCGCGCTCGCCGGCCGCGCCGTCGTGCCCGGACTGGCCGACGCGCACGCTCACGTCGAGAGCCTGGGCGAATCCCTCGAAGAGCTGAGCCTCGTCGGCGCCACGAGCCTCGAGGAGGTACTCGAGCGCGTGCGCCGCGCCGCCGCCGCGCGGCCTCCGGGCGAGTGGCTGGAAGGCCGGGGCTGGGATCAGAACGACTGGACGGAGAAGAGATTCCCGACCGCGGCCGACCTCGACCGCGCCGCGGGCGATCGCCCCGTGTACCTGAGCCGCATCGACGGCCACGCGGGGTGGGCCAACACGAAGGCGATGGCCGCGGCCGGGCTGACCGCCTCCACGCCCGATCCGTCGGGCGGCCGCCTGCTCCGCGATGCGAGCGGCGTCCCCAGCGGCGTGCTCGTGGACGCGGCCATGAGCCTCCTCACGTCGAAGATCCCGGCGCCCTCCAAGGCCGTGCGGAAGCGCCGGCTGGCCCGCGGCCTGCGCGCGTGCGCGGAGGCGGGGCTGACCTCGGTGCACGACGCGGGCGTCACGATCGACACCATCGGCCTCTACAAGGAGCTGCTGGCCGAGCACGCCCTGCCCGTGCGTGTGTACGCGATGCTCCAGGGGCCCGACGCCGGCCCCGGAGACTTCCTCGCGCAGGGCGCCGCGCTGCGTCCGGAGATCGGCCTGGGCGACGGCCGCCTCACCGTGCGCGCGATCAAGGTGGTCGCGGACGGCGCGCTCGGCTCGCGCGGCGCGCTCCTCCTCGCGCCCTACTCGGACGAACCTGGGACCAAGGGGCTCCTGACCGTCGATCCGTCGCTGTTTCGCGAGGTGCTGCGCCAGGCGGTCGCGCGCGGCTTCCAGGTGACCACGCACGCCATCGGCGACCGCGCGAACCGCTTCGTCCTCGACGCCTACCAGGCCGCCTTCGTGGGCCTGACCGGCGGTGGAGCGGACCGGCGCTTCCGCATCGAGCACGCGCAGGTCCTGGCGCCCGAAGACGTCCCGCGCTTCAAGTCCCTCGGCGTCATCCCGTCCGTGCAGCCCACGCACTGCACGAGCGACATGTACTGGGCCACGGATCGCGTGGGACCCGAACGCGCGAAGGGCGCGTACCTCTGGAAGACGTTCCTGAAGCAGGGCGTGGTGCTGGCGGCGGGCAGCGACGCGCCCGTGGAGTCGATCGCGGTGCTGCCGGGACTCCACGCCGCGGTGACGCGGCAGGACGCGAAGGGCTGGCCGGCCGGGGGCTGGCATCCGGAGGAGCGTGTCACCATCGAGGAGGCGCTGGGCATGTTCAGCGAGGGCGCGGCCTACGCCGCCTTCGAGGAGAAGGACCTCGGCCGCATCACGGCCGGAATGCGCGCCGACCTGACCGTGCTGGGCAAGGACCCGACGGCGATCGCGCCGGTGGAGCTCCTCACGACGCGGGTGGTGATGACGATCGTGGGCGGCGTGGTGGAATACGATGGATCGAAGCCGTGATGGCACGTAGAGCACGGCGGCGCTGCGCAGCAGCGGCGACGTGCGAGGGGGGTTTCAGGGGGGGACGCGAACGCCCAGCGTGGTGACGCGTGAGTGCCCCCCCTGAGATCAAAGACAATATGATCAAGACGTCCGGAGGAGCGCGCATGGCGGTCTGCCCCGAGTGCGAGGCGGATATCGAGCTCGACGAATACGACGTGGACAAGGGCGAGATCATCAGCTGCCCCGAGTGCGGCGCGGATCTCGAGGTCGTCGGCCTTTCTCCCCTGGAGCTGGACGTGGCGCCGCAGGAAGAGGACGATTGGGAAGAGTGACGAGCGAAGTGGGACGGCCGGACGGCGCGCACGCGCGGCAGGACGCGCTCGACGCGCGGCTGCGCGAGATGGGGTCCGTCCTCGTCGCCTTCAGCGGCGGAGTGGACAGCGCCTACCTGGCCGTGCGGGCCGCGGACGTCCTGGGCGCGCGCACGCTGGCCGTGACCGCGGACTCGGAGTCCCTGGCCGAAGAGCAGCGCGGGATGGCGCGCGAGATTGCCGAGCGGTTCTCTCTCCGCCATCGGTTCGTCCGCACGGAGGAGCTGGCCAATCCCGCCTACGCGCGCAACGACCGTGACCGGTGCTACTTCTGCAAATCGGAGCTCTTCGCGCACCTCGTGCCGCTGGCGCGCGCGGAAGGGTACGCCCACGTGGCCTATGGCCTCATCGTGGACGACCTCTCCGACGTGCGGCCGGGGCGGCGTGCGGCGGAGGAGGCGGGGGCACGCGCTCCGCTCGCCGAAGCCGGCCTGAGCAAGGAGGACATCCGCCTCCTCTCGCGCGAGCGCGGCTTGCCGACCTGGGACCTTCCCGCCTCACCCTGCCTGGCCTCGCGCCTTCCGTACGGGACGACGGTGACGCTGGAGGCCATGCGCCAGGTCGAGGCCGCGGAGAGCGCCCTGCGTGCGCTGGGATTCCGCGAGCTGCGCGTGCGCCACCTGGGCGAGACCGGCCGCGTCGAGATCGCGCCCGAAGATCTGGCCCGGCTCTCCGATCCGGCCGTGCGCGGCGCGGTCGAGGCCGCGGTCCGCGGCGCCGGCTACGCGCGCGTGGCCATCGATCCCGCGGGCTACCGCCGCGGCAACCTGAACCTCGTCGTGCTTCCCGCCGGCGCTTCGCGCTAGTGGCGCCCCGCGGGGCGCTTCTCCTCGGCCTGGCTCTCGCCATCGGTGCCTTTGCGCCTCTCGAGCTGGCCGCGCAGGGCTCGGACCGTTTCACCATCCCCGCCACCGACGAGGGCCTGCCGGGCGCGGGACCGATCCGGCGCTACGACTGGTTCCAGAACGTGTGGCGCGCGCGGCGCACGTCTTTCGCGCAGCGCCTCGAAGGGGACCGGGGCGCCGTCGTGTTCCTCGGCGATTCGATCACCCAGGGCTGGGGCGGGGGACTGGGCGCCGCCTTCCCCGGCGTCAAGGTGGCGAACCGCGGCATCGACGGCGACACCAGCCGCGGCGTCCTCATCCGCCTGAAAGACGATGTCCTCTCGCTGGACCCGGCGGCGGTCGTGCTCCTCATCGGCACCAACGACCTCGAGGAAGGCGCGAGCGCGGAGACGATCGCCGGCAATCTGAAGCTCATCCTGTCCGCGCTCGAAGCGCACGATCCGAAGATGCCGATCGTGCTCTGCCAGGTGATGCCGAGCGCGGCGAGCAAGAAGCGGCCCGCGGACCAGATCAAGGCCCTCAACGCCCTCTATCGGGCCGCGGTGAAGAACGACGCGCGCGTCACCCTCGTCGAGACCTGGCCCCTGTTCGCGGACGCCGCGGGCGACGCGATCGCGGCCGAGTTCCCCGACCTCCTGCATCCGAACGAGGCCGGCTACGCGAAGTGGGCGGCGGCGCTGCGGCCGATCTTCGCGACCCTGGGATTCGCCGAGACGTCTCCTGACGTGTTCGCGCTGGAGCCCGGCTTCGAGAGCCTCTTCAACGGCCGCGACCTCACGGGCTGGGGATACCGGCCGACGTCGGAGGCGGACCAGGCCAGCGCCAAGCGCTGGCAGGCGTCGGATCCCAATGCCGCGGAGTGGCCGTTCGTCACGGAGAAGGCGTCGTTCGACGGCCTCACCGCGACGCCCGACTCGAGGTATCGCGCGATGGGTGGCCGCCTCGTGGTGACCACGCCGCCGTCGTACCGGCGGATCCAGCAGCTCTGGACCACGCGCGAGTTCCCGCAGGACTTCGTGCTGAAGCTGGAGTTCCGTGCGACGCCGAACGCGGACAGCGGCCTCTACGTCCGCGGCCCCCAGCTCCAGGTCCGCGACTACCTCCTCGCGGGGCCGTACAAGCAGCTCAAGAGCTATCGGCCCCAGGACTGGAACGAGGTGGTGGTCACGGTGCAGGGCGGCCTCGCGCGCGCGACCTGCAACGGCGAGCTGCTGGAGGCGGAGATGAAGGTCCCCGCCTCCGGTCCCATCGGCCTCGAAGGCGACCGCGGCCAGATGGAGTACCGGCGGATCCGCATCCAGACGCGCTAGGGCCGGCCGCGGGCCGTCGGGCTAGACCTTGACCGTCTTGCCCGTCTTCGCCGCCTCGTAGATCGCCATCATCAGCTTGAGGTCGCGCAGCCCCTCTTCGCCCGGGGTGAGCGGGTCCTTGTTCTCCATGGCGCACTCCGACATGTGGTCCATCTCCAGCGCGAAGTGATCGCGCTGCGGCATGTCGCGGTCCTCGGTCGCGTTGTTGCGCCGGATCTTCATGCGCAGGCCCGTGTAGGACGTCGCCGGCTCCAGCTCGAACCACCCCTTGGTGGCGATCACGCGGTACTTGTTCTGCCCGGAGTAGCCGTAGCTCGAAGTGCAGTTGGCGAGGACGCCGCTGGGGAAGCGGAGCTGGAAGTTGATCGTCTCCTCCACCTCCTTGAAGCGCACGTCGCCGGGCGTCGTGTAGGTCACGGCGTTGATCTCCGTCGGCTCCTCGCCCGTGATGTAGCGCGCGGCCTGCAGGCTGTAGATCCCGATGTCCATGAGCGAGCCGCCGCCCGCGAACTCGCGCTTGAGCCGCCACTGCGTCGGGTCGCCGATGTTGAAGCCGTGGTCGGCCACGATGACCTTCACCGGCCCGAGCTCCTGCTCGCGGGCCATCCGGATCATCTCCTTGTTGAAGGGCTCGTAGCGGCAGCGGTAGGCCACCATCAGCTTCTTGCCCGCCTTCTTCGCAGCCTCGATCATGGCCTGGCAGTCCGCGGGCGTGTTCGCCATGGGCTTCTCGGAGAGGACGTGTTTGCCCGCCTGGTGGGCACGGATCGTGTACTCCGCGTGCATGCTGTTGGGGAGCACGACGTAGACGACGTCCACCTCCGGGTTGTCCTTCAGGGTGTCGTAGTTCTGGTAGTTGTAGATGGCCTTCGGGCTCACGCCGTAGCGCGCGGCCAGCTTGGCCGCCTTGTCCGGATGGCCGCTGACCAGGGCCACCACCTTCGACTTCTCGCATTTCGCGAAGGCGGGCAGGATCTGGTTGATGGACAGGTTCCCGAGGCCCACGATCGCCCATCCGACCTTGCGGCCGGGCGGCTCCGGAACCTGCTGGCCAAACGCGCGGCGCGCCATCGTCCCGAAGGCGCTGGCCACGGCGAGCCCCTGGCCCGCTCGCTCGAGGAAACGGCGGCGCGTCAGACCCTTGTCCGCTCGATCAGGCATGAGTTCCTCCCCAGATTGGCGGCCATTCTAGCCGCGGGGGAATCGCACGTTTCGTGAAACCGGTATCGAGAATCGCCAAACAGACGAGCGGTCGGCCAGGCGTCGTCGGGCACGGAGACGGACTGCCCAATCACCGACCGCAGAGGCCGGTGGCGTCGCGCAGCGGCGGCGACGTGCGAGGGGGGTTTCAGGGGGGGACGCGAATGCCCATCGCGAATCACGCATGAGTGCCCCCCCTGACTTGATAAGCAAGCTTTGCCCCCCCTGGGATAAGATCTGGAACGCCGCGCCCAACGGGGCGGCTCTCATACACGCGGGAGGCGTTATGTTCGGACTCGGCTTTCCTGAGCTGCTTCTCATCCTCGTGATCGTCGTCCTCATCTTCGGCACGAGCCGTATCCCCGAGCTGGGCCGTGGCCTCGGCGAAGGGATCCGCAACTTCCGGAGAGGGATGAAAGGCGACGAGGAAGAAAAGAAACCCTAGCTGGAGCGGGCAGCGGCCGTCGCGGCCGCGCGCGCTCACCCATGAGGCCGGCCGGCCCTCCGCCGCGAGGGTCGGCCTCATCGAAAGGGGTACTCGCGCATGAAAAAGACGGTGCTGGCCGCCGCCCTGGTGGGTCTGGTCGCTCTGCCCGCGTGCCATCACAAGCCACCCGCCGGCGGGCCGCCTCCGACGCCGCCGCCGGCCGCTCCCGCCACGCCGCCCCCGGCGCCGGAGCCGCCGCCCTCACGCGACGTGGCCCCCGTCGAGGACGAGTACTCGCGCATGCGCAAGATGGCGACGGACGAGATCGAGCGGATGGGCCTCCTCTCCGAGATCCACTTCGACTACGACAAGGCGGACATCCGCGAGGCGGACCGTGCGCTGCTCACCAAGAACGCGGAAGCGCTGAAGAAATTCGATTTCCTGCGCGTGACGATCGAAGGGCACGCGGACGAGCGCGGGACGGTCGAATACAACCTCGCGCTGGGCGAGCGCCGGGCCAAGGCCGCCTACGATTACCTCGTCTCCCTCGGCGTGGCCGCCGACCGCCTCAAGACGGTGTCGTACGGCAAGGAAGTCCCCCTTTGCCAGCAGTCCACGGAGGACTGCTGGGCGCGGAACCGCCGGGACCACTTCGCGGTCACGGGCAAGGCGCGGCAATAAGGCGCCCGCTCCGCGAGGACCATCGGGCGGGCCGCAGGCGATCGTGCGGCCCGCCACTCCGCCCCTCGGCCTTGGTTGACTCGGCGGTACGTTTATCTTCTAATTCCAGGGCCTCAGAGGAGTTGTCCCCCGCGCGATGAGCGACCCCGAATCCAATCCTTCAGCGCCGTCGGCGCCGATCAAGGAGCTTTCGGGCCGCATCGGCAAATACGACATCGTCAAGCCGCTGGGCAAGGGCGCGATGGGGATCGTGTATCTCGCCCACGACACCATCCTCGAGCGCGACGTCGCGCTCAAGGTGATGGTGGCGGCCATCGCGGACGACCCCGAGCTCAAGACCCGCTTCGAGCGGGAGGCGAAGGCCGTCGCGCGCATGACGCATCCCAACGTGGTGAACGTCTTCGACCTCGGTTCGCACACCGACGGCTCCCCGTTCATCGCGATGGAGCTCCTCAAGGGCATGGACCTGCAGAAGGCGGTGCGCACGCCGCCGCCCCTGACCCTGGAGCGCAAGGTCAACATCATCGTGCAGACGCTGGCCGGCCTCGCCCACGCGCACCAGGCCGGCATCGTGCACCGCGACATCAAGCCCGCGAACATCTTCATCAACCAGGACGGCACGGTGAAGATCATGGACTTCGGCGTGGCCCGCCTGACCACCGCCTCCATGACCGGCACCGGCAACATCGTGGGCACGGCCGACTACATGTCGCCGGAGCAGGTGAAGGGCGCGAAGGTCGACGGGCGCAGCGACCTCTTCTCCGTCGGCTGCATGCTCTACGAGCTCCTGGCCGGGCGGCGCCCGTTCCACTCCGACAACCTCATGGCGATCTTCTACAAGATCACCCACGAGGAGCCGAACTTCGATCTCATTCCGGAGGGCGAGGAGTACGACGCCCTCATGCCGGTCCTCAAGAAGTCACTGGCCAAGACCCTCGACGAGAGGTACCAGACGGCCTACGACTTCGCGGTGGACCTGCGCGAGTTCCTCAAGGGGCGCGCGACGTCCGCCTCCGGCGTGAACGCGCTCGAGGGGCTGCTCGACCTCGAGGAGCCGTCCGGCCCGCCGCCGGAGCCGCTGACGGAAACGCCCGCCGGCCCCACCCTCGTCACGGGCGAGGAGCCGGAGGTCGGGGCGACGATGAACCTCGGCCCCACCGTCGCCGGCCAGACCACTCCCACCGTCAAGAGGCCGGGCACCCAGGCGCGCGGCACGGCCAAGACGGTGTTGACGGCGGGCCAGGTGACGCGCGAGGGCCGCCCGGCGACGCGGCCGCCCGGACCGCGCCCGACGCCCCCGCCCGCGGCGCGTCCCCAATACACGCCGGCGCCCCCGCCCCCGTCGCAAGGGCACCCGGTGCTCTACGTGGTGCTGGGCGGGATGGGGGTGCTGCTCGTGGTCGCCGGCCTGTTCATCTGGAAGCCGTGGGACACCGGCAAGACCACGACGACGACCACGCTGGTGGCGGGGCCGACCACGGAGACGACGATCCCCGTCACGCCGACCACGGTCACGACGCTCGCTCCGATCACGCAGCCGCAGGCGCCGATCACCATGCCCCCCATCGAAGCCAAGGGCAAGTTCATGCGCGCGGCCAAGGCGGCGTTCAGCCGCGGCGACTACGACGAGGCGATCAACCAGGCCCGCCGCGCCATGGCCGAAGACCCGAGCGATGCCAGCGCCAAGAGCACGATCGAGAACGCGGTGAACGGCCAGAAGGCCGAGCTGCGTTTCCGGGCCGCGGAGAACGCGCTGCGCGCGAAAGACTACGAGAAGGCCAAGGACGAGGCGAACGCGGGCCGCGACCTCGCCCCCTGGGACAACCGTGCGCCCGAGATCCTCACGCGCATCCAGGACGCGCAGCAGCGGGCGGCGCAGGATGCCGCGGACGCGGCGCGTCGCGCCACCGCCGCCCAGGCCACCCAGCAGCTCAACGCCTTCATCAATGCCGCGGACGCCGCGCTGACCGCGCAGAAGTACGACGAGGCCATCGCCGGCTACGACCGCGCCCTCGGCCTCGACCCCAACAACAACCGCGCCATCAACGGCAAGAGCGCGGCCGTGCAGGCGCGTGCCCTGGCCCAGATCAACACGGGCGGGGGCGGCGGCGGGCCCCGTCCGGCCACGAAAGGGTTCGCTCCCGGCAAGACGGTGGCTTCGAGCGCCGAGACCCGGCCTGGTGGCTCCGTCCCCGACGGCTTCGAGAACACGCCTGGCGTCGTCGTGAGGAAAGGCTCCACCGCCGCGGACCTTCCGGGCAAGATCAACTTCGACATCGATCCCGACGCCCCCAAGCCGGGCGAGCGCTACACGGTGAAAGTGGTCCTGGTGAACGAGGGGAACGCGCCCATCCAGCTCAAGGACATGTTGGTGACCACCACCATCAACGGGAAGACGGTCCGCGCGCCCGTCCCGCCGCAGACTCGCGACGTGGCCCCGCAGCAGCGGGCGGTGGTGATGAGCACCGCGGAAGCCTGGAAGGAAGACACGACTTCCTGGCAGATGGAGGTCACGATCACGACCGCGCGCGGGGAAAAATACGTGAACCAGGTGACTTGGAAGTGAAGCGCGGAGGGATGATGAAGATACGGGCCCTGGCCGGCGCCGGCCTGTGCGCCATCGGGCTCGTGCGCGCCGCCTCCGCGGAAGCCCCGAGCGTGGACCATCAGCCCAGCCCCTGCATGGTGCCGGAGAAGCCGGCCAGCCTCTGCGCCTCCATCACCGACGACGGGCAGGTGGCGGCCGCACGCATCTACTTCCGGCCGGCGGGGGACAAGTTCTACAGCTTCGTGGACATGGTCTTCGGCGGCCTCAGCTTCTGCGGCACCCTGCCCGCCGTGCGCGGGGGCAAGGTCCAGGTGATCGAGTACTACGTGCAGGCGGTGGACGATCAGTACGAGTCCCAGCGCACGAGCACGTTCAACCTGGAAGTGAACCCGGAGTGCGAGTTCGCCCCCGTCGAGAAGGACGCGTCGCGGGCGGCCGCGATCAAGGTACACGCCACCAACCAGAAGCAGGGGAAGAAGCTCCCGGAGGAGTTCGTCCCCACCGGCGTCACCTTCGTGCCGGTCACGCGCTGACGACGACGCTCCTCCTCGCGCTCCTTCTCGCCGCCGCTCCTTCTCCCCTCCCCGCATCCCCTGCGGCCGCCGCCCCCTCCTTCGAAGTCGGTGGCAACGTCGCCGTCAACGAGGACGGGGATCTCGAGGTGCGCGTGGACCTCACGAACCGCGGGGGCGCCGCGGGCAGCCTGGCCGTTCAGGGCGAGCTGGCCGGCCACTACGACGAGGCGAAACTGCCCGCGGGCGTGGCCGCGGGAACGACCGCCGCCGTCCGCCTCGTCTTTCCGCGCGAGGTGCCGAAGCCCGGCGTGTATCCGGTCGTGCTGCTCCTCGATTACGGGCCGGCGGGCGCCACCGCCACCCAGAGCCAGCGCGCGTATCTCCTCCTCACGCTGGGGGCGACGGCCGCCGCGCCCGTCCGCATCGCGGCGCCCGAGATCCGCCTGCGCGACCGCGTACTGCTGCCGGTGGCGCTGGAGAGCGCGGACGGCCGCGCGCACCGCATCCGCCTGCGCGTGTTGACGCCGCGCGGGCTGAATCCGGAGCGGCTCCAGGACGAAGTGGCGGTGCCCGCCTCCGGCACCGCGACCGTCTCCGTGCCCCTGCTGCGCGGGGGCGTACAACGGAAATCGCGCCAGGGGCTGCTGCTGGTGGCGGAGACCCTCGATGGCGACGTGGCCCAGGCCAGCACCGCCACCAGCATCGTGGAGGTGGAGGCCGCATCCGATCTCATGCCCCACTGGCGCGATCCCTTCATCATCGCCGCCGGGCTGCTGCTGGCGGCGGCGGCCGTCCTGGAGTGGATCCACCTGCGCGCGATGCGCCGGACGGCGGCGGACCCGGCGGCGTGATCCGCGCCGTCGACCTCGGCGAGATCACCTTCTTCCGCATGGCGCGCCGGCTGCTGGGCTGGCCCGCGTATTGGACGGGCGCGTACCTGGTGGACGGCCTCCTCGTCGACTGCGGACCGCCGGCCACGGCGCGCGCGTTCGTCGAGGCGCTGGCCGCGCGCCCCGTCGAGGCCCTGGTCGTGACGCACCATCACGAGGACCACATGGGAGCGGCGGCCGAGCTGCGGGCGGCGCGCGGCGTCGAGGTGCAGGCCGCGGCCGCGGCCTTGCCCCTCCTCGCGCGCGGGTTCGTGCAGGAAGGCTATCGCCGCCTGGCCTGGGGCCGGCCGCCTCACGTGGAGGCGCGCCCCCTTGGCGACGCCGTCGCCACGCGCGGGCTGCGGTTCGAGGTGGTGCCCACGCCGGGGCACAGCCCGGACCACGTCTGCTTCTTCGAGCGCGAGCGCGGCTGGCTCTTCACCGGCGACCTCTTCCTGGCCGAGCGGCTGCGCTACCTGCGCGAGGACGAGGACCTGGAAGCCCTCATCGCTTCCCTGGACCGCGTCTGCGCGCTGCCGGCCAAGCGCGTCTTCTGTGCCCATCGCGGCGAGGTGCGCGACGGGCCGGCCGCCCTTGCGCGCAAGCGCGACCGCCTGACCGCGCTGGTGGCGCGCGTGCACGAGATGCAGGCGGCCGGGCTCGCGGAGGCGGAGATCACGCGCCGCGCGGTGGGTCCCGAGGGGTTCCTGACCTGGTACAGCGGGGGACGGTTCGCCGCGCGCCACTTCGTGCGCGCGGCGTCGAGGGTCAGAGCGTCGTCGGCACCTTCCGCGAGCGCGCGTACAGGCCATGAGCGAAGCCCAGGCCGAGGATGATGGCCACGCTCAGGTTCACGATGTTCATGTCGAACAGGTTCACGTGCGAGCCCGCGATCATGCCCCACAACATCGGACCCGACAGGTAGGTGTTGATCTTGGAGGCGAGCGCCGCCTGCGGCGCCGCTTCCGGCGGGGCGGCGGGGCCGCCCAGCATGGCGCCCAGGATCTTCTGCTGGCGCGGCCAGATCACGAACCACACGTTGAACCACATGATCGTGCCCAGCAGCATGCCGAACAGGATCCACATCCCGCGGTGGCTCATGCCGCCCTCCGCGTTCCTCATCGCTCCGCCCTGGATGTACACCATGTAGAAGAGCGCCAGCCCGAAGAGGAACGTCCACATCGCGCCCCAGCGGAAGAAGTAGAGCGCGCGCAGGACGAGCGGCGGGTTGACCTGCGGCTTGAGCTCCTTGGCCAGCCCGCCCTGGAAGGGCAGGTTGACGAAGTTGAAGAAGTACAGGTGTCCGATCCAGGTGATGCCCGCGATGACGTGGAACCACCGGAAGATGGCCTGGAGGATCGAGGGAATGTCCATTCGGAAGGCTCCTTTGTTGGCGGAGTCCCAACAAGTGCTGATACGGCGCGACTTTCGTGAGAGAAAGGGATCATAAGTGACGCGGGGTAGGGTCTGTCAAGATCGTCGCGGCGTATGACCGCGCGGCCGGGAATTCCGCTTGACACGTATTCCGACCGCGACCTATGGTGTACCTAGGATGGAAAAGCCCAAGGACTACTACGGCATCCTCGGCGTCAGCCGCAACGCGTCCACCGCGGCGATCAAGCGCGCCTATCGCCGGCTGGCCAAGCAGCTTCATCCCGACATGGCCGGCGCGGAGCCGATGGGCGAGGCGTTCCGGGACTTGCAGGCCGCCTACGAGACACTCGCCGACGCCGAGCAGCGGCGCCGCTACGACGAGACGCTCGGCCGCCTCGAGGACCGCTTCTCGCCGCTCTCGTGGTCTTTCGTGCGCAGCCCCGCCGCCGGTGACCTGCGGCGGCCCGTTCGTCCCGGCAGCCTCAGCGGCGAGATCCTCCTGACTCCCAAGGAAGCGGCGGCGGGCGGAGTGCTCCCGCTCGACGTGCCCCTCCTCACCACCTGCCCCTCCTGCGAAGGCACGGGCGGCTTCGTCTTCGACTGCGCGCGCTGCGACGGCGAGGGCAAGGTGGAGCGCCGATTCCCGGTGCCCCTGCGCATCCCGCAGGGCGTGCGCGAGGGGACGGTCTTCCAGGTGGCCGTCGACGAGCCGGGCGTGTTGTCGGTGCTGCTGACCGTGCACATACGGCCGCGGTAGCCACAACAACAAACGAAAATCGATCGGCCTGGGTTAGCAGATGGAGGCTGTGGCTTGGTCGGCTGCCATCTCCGGTCGGCAAACGGATACTCCGTCTCGGATGGCATAATCGCCGCATGAACGAAGCCGGCGTACGCGCTGCCGCGAACGAAAGCGCTGCGTTGCAACAGCAGTATTTCGCCGCCAACGCCGGCTTCATACTCGCGGTCGGGCATCGCATCGCCGATGCCCTGCGTTCCGGCAGCAAGGTGCTCACCTTCGGCAACGGAGGTTCCGCCGCGGACGCCCAGCATTTCGCGGCGGAGCTCGTCGGGCGCTATCTCAAGAACCGCGACGCCTGGCCCGCGATCGCCCTCACCACCGACACCTCGATCCTGACCGCCGTGGCCAACGACTTCGGTTACGACGCTGTGTTCCGGCGCCAGGTGGAGGCGCTCGGAAGGAAGGGCGACATCGCGGTCGGGATCAGCACGTCCGGCCGCTCTCCGAGCGTCGTGAGCGCGCTGGCCCGGGCGCGCGAGATGGGGTTGGTGACGGTCGGGATGACCGGCAACGGTGGCGGCGTCCTCGCCGGACAGGTGGACTACCTGATCGACGTGCCCTCTCCGGCGACGCCGCGCATCCAGGAAGTCCACGGCGTCGTCATCCATGTCCTCTGCGCGATCGTCGAGGAGGCGATCGCCGGCTGATGGCGCGCCGGCGTCCGGCGGCGCCGCCGAAGCGGGCAGGCGTCAAGCGCGCCGCCCCGGCGCCGCTGGACCTCACGGGTGTGAGCACGTACGCGCTGCGCAGCCGTCGCAGCAAGGTCGGCGTCGCCGACTTCGCGCGACCTCACATCCGAGGCGCGGCCCTCTCGAGTTTCCTGGAGGGACTCCCGCGCATCCTGGGCGGGCTGAGCTTCCGCGCCCTCGTGGACGACGTCCTGCGCGCGCGCAGGCGCCGGCGGCCGATCATCTGGGGGCTGGGCGCGCACGTCATCAAGGTCGGTCTCTCGCCGGTGATCGTCGACCTGATGGAGCGCGGGCTGGTCACTGGTCTCGCCCTCAACGGCGCCGGCATCGTGCACGACTTCGAGCTCGCGGTGGCCGGCCAGACCTCGGAAGACGTCTCCGCCGGGCTGGGATCGGGCGCCTTCGGGATGGCGCGCGAGACGGGCGAGGAGATCAACCGCGCGATCGTCAGCGGCGACGCGGACGGGCTCGGTCTCGGCGCCTCCGTCGGACGGTATCTGTCCGAACGGCGGCCGAGACACGCCGCGGCCTCGCTGCTCGCGGCGGCCTGGCGCCTCGGGCTGCCCGCGACGGTGCACGTGGCCATCGGCACCGACATCGTCCACATGCATCCCGCCTGCGATCCGGCCGCGGTGGGACGCGCGACGCATCTCGACTTCCGCATCCTCGCGGGCGAGGTGGCGCGCCTGGGCGGCGGCGGCGTGTACCTCAACGTGGGATCGGCAGTGCTGCTGCCCGAGGTCTTCCTGAAGGCGGTGACGCTGGCCCGCAACCTCGGGCACGAGCTCAAGGATTTCTCGACCGCCAACCTCGACTTCCTGCAGTCCTACCGGCCCAACACGAACGTGGTGCAGCGCCCGACGGAGGGCGTCGGCCGCGGCTACAGCCTCACCGGCCAGCACGAGATCCTGGTCAGCCTCCTCGCCGCGGCATTGGTCGAAGGGGCTTGACCCTCTAGGCGGCGGCCCGCGCGCGCTCGGACCGATTCGCGCGCACGGCGATGAGCAGCGCCCCGAGGTACGCGGCGGCGGCCACGAGGAGGAGCGCCTTGAGGCCCACGGCCATCGAGACCAGCTCGATCAAGCCCCCGGCGACGGCGCCCAGGAGGTTCCAGCCGAAGGCGAGGTCGGGCTCCGTCCTCGTCTCGAACAGGCGGGCGAAGGCGACCGACGCGAGGAAGATCGGGACGCCCACCGCGAGCACGGACAGGGCGAGGCGCGCCGTGACTCCGGACCTCAGCACCAGCGACTCCGGCAGCGCGCAGGCGACGAGCAGCGAAACGAGCAGGAGTCCCATGGTCAGCGGCAACGGCGGCGACCAGGCGCGCACGGCGAAGGTCGCGAGCAGGACCATCAACAGCACGGCGAAGAAGACGACGGCGCTGGTGAGCCAGGTGGCGCCCCAGGCGAGGTTCATGGCCGTCACCGAGCGGGTCTCCAGGAGGAGGAAGGCCAGGCCGAAGAGGAACATCGGCACGTCGATGCCCCGTCCGGCCACGCTGCGGCGCAGGTCAGGTGAGGCGGCGAAGGCGCCGGCCAGGGCCAAGGCCGCCACCGCCGCCATCATCGAAAGGTAGAAGCCGCTCAGGCCGCGCTCGCGCAGGTAGAGGTAGGGCCAGTCGTCGCTCGGCAGCTCCACCTGCGCGCGCACCCGCGCGAGCACGCGCGGGGCGTCCGCGCGGCGCTCCGCCCCGCCCGTGGCCGCGAAGGCCGGGCCCGCCATGTAGATGCGGTTGAAGAGCGCGCGGTCGGTGTCGTCCACCAGCGGGACCTCGCCGAACACGTCGGTGAGCAGGCCGGCCAGCCGCAGCGCGATGTACGGCTCGCTCACCATGAAATAGAGGACGATGCCGCCCTGGGGGCTCAGGCGCGCGCGGGCCGCGCGCAGGCAGTCCGCCGTGTACATGAAGGCGTCGAGGCGCACGGTGGACAGCGCGGAGAGGCGCGTCATCGAGTCGAGCGTGCCGAACACGATCAGGTCGTACGTCTCGCGGGTGTCGTTGAGCCAGGCCCGGGCGTCGGTGTTGATCGCGTGGACGCGCGGAGAGGAGTAGGGCGCATCGGGATGGCGCGCGCGGCCCAGCTCGAGGATCACGGGGTCGATCTCGATGGCGTCGACATGCTCCGCTCCGCGGTCGAGGAGCACGGCCACGTCGTTGCCCGAGCCCGCGCCCACCACCAGCGCGCGATGGATGGGGCCGGAAGCGAGCGTATAGGGTACGTGGTACCCCTCGCGCGTCCGCGCGTCGTTGCCGGCCACGGCGTCGCTCCGGCGCAGGGGGAGCGCGACCTGGTGCAGCGAGCCGTTGGCCGTGATCTCGAAGCCGGCCGCCCCTGCGCGGTCACGGGTCGAGATGGCGTAGTAGGGGCTGTACTGCTGCGCGCGCTCGGCGGTCCCCACCACCAGGACCACCAGCACGGCCACCCCGCCGTAGGCGAGGAGGTCGCGCCGGCGCTGCCGGAAGAACACGAGGCCGAGGACGAGCACGCCCGCGAACCATACCGTGGGGAAGGCCCGCGCGAAGCTGAGGGCGGTGAAGGCGGCGATGCCGGCCAGCGATCCCGCGATGTCCCACCCGTAACCGGAGAGCGGCTGCCCGTGCTCGCGGAAGAGCCGCAGGCGCTCGGCCACGATCTGGCCCAGGGGCACGAAGCTGGCGGCGGCCAGGACGAAGAGCAGCAGGATCGGCGGGCGGATGTCCGCCACCAGGGGGGCGCCCGGCGGCAGGTCGTAGTAGAGGAGAAAGAGGTGATCGGCGGCCGCGTTCTGCGTGAATACGATCCGAGCGAGCGCGGCGGCGGCGAGAACGAGCACCAGCAGGGTGGCGGGCCACGCCCAACGGAGGGGCCGGCGCCCGGCGCGCAGGCAGCCCAGACCCAGCCCCAGGAAGGCGGCGATCAGCACCAGGTTCGGGTAATACGCGAGCACGCGCACCTGGCCCGGCAACCAGCGGATGAGAGTCAGCTCCTGGAACAGGGCGAGGCTGGAGGCGGCCAGCAGCTCGAGGGCGGGCGTGCGCAGCCCGCTCCCGTCGCCCTCCGTCGCGCGCGGGCCCGCGGGCGAGATCAACCGCTCCGCGCGAGCCGGCGCCCGGCCGCGGGCTTGGGCAAGAGAGGCGCCAGGAACCGTCCTGTGTACGACTCGCCCACCGCCGCCACCTCTTCCGGCGTGCCGGTGGCGATCACGCGGCCGCCCGCGTCCCCGCCGTCCGGCCCGATGTCGATGACGTGGTCGGCGGTCTTGATCACGTCGAGGTTGTGCTCGATGACGACGACGGTGTTGCCGCCCTGCACCAGCCGGTCCAGCACCCCGAGCAGCTTGCGGATGTCCTCGAAGTGCAGGCCCGTGGTCGGCTCGTCCAGGATGTAGAGCGTCCGCCCCGTGGAGCGCTTCGACAGCTCGCGTGAGAGCTTGACGCGCTGAGCCTCTCCGCCGGACAGGGTGGGGGACGACTGCCCGAGGGCGATGTAGCCGAGCCCCACGTCCGCGAGCGTGGTGAGGGCGCGGAACACGTTGGGATGGTGCTTGAAGAGCTGCAGGGCCTCGTCCACGGTCAGGTCCAGCACGTCCGCGATGCTCAGCCCGTTGTACTTCACTTCCAGGGTGGCGTCGTTGAAGCGCTTGCCGCGGCAGATCTCGCAGGGCACGTAGACGTCGGCCAGGAAGTGCATCTCCACGCGCTTCACGCCGTCGCCCTCGCAGGCCTCGCAGCGCCCGCCCTTCACGTTGAAGGAGAAGCGGCCCGGGGTGTAGCCGTGCATGCGCGCTTCGGGCAGGAGGGCGAAGAAGTCGCGGATGAGGTCGAAGAGCTTGGTGTAGGTCGCGGGGTTCGAGCGTGGCGTGCGGCCGATCGGGCTCTGGTCGATGTCGATGACCTTGTCGATCTCCGCGAGCCCCGTCACCTTCTGGTGAAGTCCCACCGGCCGTTCGCTGCCGTGCAGGGCGCGCGCCACCGCCGGGTAGAGGATCTGGTTCACGAGCGTGCTCTTGCCCGCTCCGCTCACCCCCGTGACGCAGACGAACTGCCCGAGCGGGAAGTCGACGGTCACGTCCTTGAGGTTGTTCTCGCACGCGCCGACCACGGTGATCTTGCGGCCGTCCCCGCGCCGCCGCTCCGCGGGCAGCGGGATCTCCAGGTCGCCCTTCAGGTACTTCCCGGTGAGGCTGGCCGGGTTGGCCATGACCTGGGCGGGCGTGCCCACGGCCACGACCTCGCCCCCGTGGCGTCCCGCGCCGGGCCCGAAGTCCACGATCCAGTCCGACTCTTCCATGGCCTCGCGGTCGTGCTCGACTACGACGACGGTGTTGCCGATATCGCGCAGGTGCTGCAGCGCGGTCAGGAGCTTGCGGTTGTCGCGCTGGTGCAGGCCGATCGACGGCTCGTCGAGGACGTAGATCACGCCCGTGAGCTCGGATCCGATCTGGCTGGCCAGCCGGATGCGCTGGCCCTCCCCGCCGGAGAGTGACGGTGCCGGCCGGTCCAGGGTCAGGTAGCCGAGGCCCACGTCGCGCAGGAAGCGCAGGCGGGAGCGGATCTCCTTGAGCAGCTCGGTGGCGATCGTCGCCTCCGCCCCCTTCAGGGCCAGCTCGTCGAAGAACTTGTAGGCGGCTTCGACGGAGGTGGCGGTAGCCTCCGCGATGTTGAGGCCGCCGACGCGCACCCCCAGGGCCTCCGGCCGCACGCGCTTCCCGCCGCACATCGAGCAGGGAAGGTTGGACAGGAAGCGCTGGTAGTACTGGCGCATCTCCTCCGACTGTGTCTCCCGCATGCGCCGCATCATCGAGGTCAGCGCGCCTTCGTAACGCATGCGGAAGGAGCCCGAGCCCCAGGAGCCGCGCATGGGCACCTTCACGCGCTCGCTGCCCGTGCCGTACAGGATGATCTTGCGATGGGCGGCCGGCATCGAGCGCCACGGCTTGTTGAGGTCGATGCCGCGCTCGCGCGCGACCGCGCGCACGATGTCCGTGCCCCAGCTCGTGCCTTCGCCGACCGCGCCCAGGGGCTTCACCGCGCCTTCGTTGACGGACAGGTCGGGGTTGGGCACCGCGAGCTCGGGGTCCATCTCCATGCGCGTGCCCAGGCCGGAGCACTCCGGGCACATCCCCAGCGGGGAGTTGAACGAGAACAGCTGCGGGGACGGCTCCGGGAACGAGATCCCGCACTCGTGGCAGGCGCGGTGCTGCGACATGACCTTCTCGGTCTGGCCCTCGGGGGCGACGATCACGATGCCCCCGCCGTAGCGCAGCGCCGTCTCCACGGAGTCGTGCAGGCGCTGGGCCATCCCGTCTTTGGCCACCAGGCGGTCCACCACGACTTCGATGGAGTGCTTCTTCTTCTTGTCGAGCCGGATCTGGTCCGCGTCCTCGAGGGGGACCACGACGCCGTCGACGCGGGCGCGCGTGAACCCCGCCTTCTTCGCGGAGTCGAGGATGTCGCGATGCTCGCCCTTCCTCTCCTTCACGAGGGGCGCGAGGAGGAGGAACTTGGCGCCCGCGGGCAGGTCCATGATCTCGTGCACGATCTGCTGCGAGGACTGCTGGGACACGGGGCGGCCGCAGTTGTGGCAGGTCAGGCGCCCGACGCGAGCCCAGAGGACGCGCAGGTAGTCGTGGATCTCCGTGATCGTGCCGACGGTCGAGCGGGGGTTGCCGCTGGCCGCCTTCTGCTCGATGGAGATGGTGGGGGCGAGGCCGCGGATGGAGTCGTAGAGCGGCTTGTCCATCTGCCCGAGGAACTGCCGGGCGTAGGCGTTGAGGCTCTCGATGTAGCGGCGTTGCCCTTCCGCGTAGAGCGTGTCGAAGGCCAGGGACGACTTGCCGGAGCCGGACACGCCCGTGAGGATCACCAGCTTCTTCTTGGGGATCTCCACGGTGACGTTCTTGAGGTTGTGCTGGCGTGCGCCAGTGATGATGATGCGATCGAGTTCCATCGTCTTGGGGGATTCCTGGGGCGCCGCACCCGCGCGGCGAACCTTCTATTCTACTCGCCGCCTTGGCCGCGCTCCAAGACCCTGGGCCATGACGTCGCCCGGGCGGGAGCGAGCCTCGTCACCGTCGGCAGGCGGGCCATCCTCCTAGAATCACCGAAGGCCGGCCCAGGCCAGGCCCAGAGGAGGTCTTCATGGCACCGCGATCCCGGGGCGTCCTTCTCCTCGTGCTTCCGCTCGCGTTGGGGGCGGCGCGCGTCCAGGCCGCGACCCATACCCTGCCCATCGGAACCGTCCTGCCCGTGACCTTCGAGACGACGGTGTCCTCCGCCACCAGCCGCGCGGAGGAGAAGGTCCTGGCCCGCTTGCGCGAGCCCGTCCGCGTCGGCGCGGTGACCCTGCCCGAAGGCAGCGAGCTGCGGGGCCACGTCCTCAGCGTCAAGCGGTCGGGCAAGGTCAAGGGGCGGGCGTACCTGTCCCTGTCCTTCACCCAGCTCACGGCGAACGGCAAGACCTACGCCGTCGGGACCCGCCGCATCAGCCTGCTCGCGCCGGAGACCCACGGCAAAGACGCCAAGATCATCGGCGGCGGCACGGGAGCCGGCGCCCTGGTGGGGGCGATCGCGGACGGCAAGTCGGGCGCGGCAAAGGGCGCCCTCGTGGGCGGCGCGGCGGGCACGGGCGTCGTGCTGGCCACGCGCGGGCAGGAAGTCTCCATCCCCGCGGGCTCGCGGTGGCGCGTCCGGCTGGCCCGTCCCCTCGTGGTGGACTGACGGCCCCGCGCACGTTCCGCGCGGGAGGCGCTTGACCCCTCGCGTACCGTACCCAAGACTGGAGAGGTGAGCGTCCGTAGGGAAACGGCACCGTCTCCGCGGCCGGAGCGGCGCCGCCGGCGATGGGGAGCGCAACGCTCTCCACGCCAGCGGCTCGCCTTCGACGTGGTCGCCGGCCTCGTCCTGGGCGCGCTCGTGTCCGCCTGGGCCTTCTCCATCGTCGCCGCCTACCGCGAGCGAGGGCAGCCGGGAAGCCCGGGGCTGGCGGCGACGCCGCCGCAGCCGGTGGCGCCGGCCCCGCCCGCGTCCCGGGCGTCCGTGGCGCGCACGATCGGCGCCTCCTTGACCGATCCGCGCGCGAGCTCCACCGCCTACCTCAGCGACGCGGCCATGAACGCCTTCGTCCAGGAGATGCGCGGGCAGAGCGGGAAGCTCAAGGCGGTCATCCGCGCCCCCAACGCCGACCTCGCCGACGAAGCGGACCCGACCCTGACCGCGACCTTCGAGGGGGCCGCCGGCCAGGAGGTCACGAGCCCGAAGCTCGCCGCCCCCGCCAATCCCGGCATCTACAAGCTGGCCGTGCAGCTCGGCAAGATCAGCAAGCCCGTCGAGGACCTGCGCGTCATCACGATGGTGCCATTCGCCCAGAAGAAGAACGACCGCATCGGCCTCTACTACCTCGGGAGCTGGCCCTACGAGGGCGGGGGCAAGCCGCGCACCGCGTCGTATTCGAATCCCAGCGGCTTCATCGAGGTCACGCGCGAGAACCGGACCACGGCCGTGTCCGAGCATTTCAAGCTCGGCGACTTCCTGACCAAGGACCAATACGACGTGTGGCCCAAGTACCTGCTCCTGGAGCCGAAGCTCCTCGACAAGCTGGAGCTCACGGTCGCGGAGCTGGAGAAGCAGGGGCACCGGGTCGACCACGTGTTCGTGATGAGCGGCTTCCGCACCCCGCGCTACAACAAGGGCGGCGGCAACACGGGCGGCCGCGCCAACCTCAGCCGGCACATGTACGGCGACGCGTCCGACGTCTACATCGACAACGACCGCGACGGCCAGCCCGACGACCTCAACGGCGACGGGAAGGTCGACACCCAGGACGCGAAGGTCTTCGCCGACGCGGCGGAGAAGGTCGAGCGGCAGTATCCGGCCCTGGTGGGCGGGATCGGGATCTACAAGGCCTGCTGCGGCCACGGGCCCTTCACCCACATCGACACCCGCGGATACCGCGCGCGCTGGTACGGCGAAGGCGCGGGATGAACGACAACAAGGAGGATCTGTGACGGAATCGCTTTGCCCCGACTGCGGAAGTCCCCGCCCGGACTGGACCAAGGTCTGTCCGGCCTGTGGCGCGCCTCCCGAGGCCGAACATCGCCAGGGCGCCGAAAGCGCCGGCGGCGTGCGCGCGGCCGACCTGGAGCCCTACATCACGCTCCGGTACATCGCGCGGCTCTTCAAGGTCCTGGCCGTGCTCATCATCGTGATGCTGCTCGGCGAGGTGGTCACGGGGCTGGTCATCGACGGCACCGCCGCCCTGGTGACGCTGATCGGCGAAGGGACGCGCCTCCTCGTGATGGCCGGCCTGCTCTGGGCGGGGGGCGACCTGACCCTGCTCATCATCGACGCTGGCCACGACCTGCGCGTGGCCCGCATCCTGCTCGGGCGGATCAACACCCAGCTCCACGCCAACAGCACCGCGGGCGTCAACCGTCCCGAGCCGCCTTCGCGGGTGTCGTAGGCCGGCTCAGGCTCCCGTGGAGCCGAATCCGCCCGCGCCGCGCTCGCTGGGCGCGAGCACCGCGCGCGTGAAGCGGGCGCGCGCGGCGGGCTGCACGAGGAGCTGGGCGATGCGATCGCCCGGAGTGACGGCCCACGGCTCCGGGCCGTGGTTGACGAGGACGACCTTCACCTCGCCGCGATAGTCGCTGTCGATCACGCCCGCGAGCGTATCGATGCCGTGGCGCACGGCGAGCCCGCTCCGCGGCCACACCAGGCCGACGTAGCCGGCGGGGATCTCGACGGAGACGCCGGTGGCCACGGCCGCCCGTCCCCCCGCCGGCAGGGTCACGCTCTCCGCCGCGCGCAGGTCCGCGCCGGCCGCGCCGTCGGTCGCGTATTCGGGGAGGGCGCCGGGTCCGTCGACGCGGATCTCGAGGGTCATGGCCGCGGATTATAGCCAGGCCCGACGCGGAGGACTCCGCGTTTGGAAGTTCCTTGGGAATCCGCTGCGAACGCCCAAGGACGGTCCCCGCACCTGCTCCCTAGAGTGCGCTCCATGGGCAAGCGCACTGCGTTCGCCACCCTCGCCGCCATCCTGGCTCTCGCGGAGGCGTCCCCGGCGGCGGCCGCCGAGCACACGATCACGGTCGCCCCGGGCGAGCGCCTGCACGTCGAGGTCGCGGGCGCGGGAACGCCCGTCGTGCTCGTTCCGGGCCTCCTCGGCTCCGCGTTCGGCTTCCGCAAGCTCGTCGGTCCTCTGGTCGCCGGCGGCTACCGCGTGGTGGTGGTCGAGCCGCTCGGCATCGGAAGCTCGGCGAAGCCGGAGGTGGCCGACTATTCGCTGACCGCCCAGGCCGACCGGATCGCCGCCGTCCTCGGCGCCCTCGATCTCGACGACGCGATCGTCGTCGCGCATTCCGTGGCCGCCTCGATGGCGCTGCGCCTCGCGGCGCGCCACCCCGAGCGCGTCAAGGCCATCGTCTCCCTGGACGGCGGCCCCACCGAAGCCGCGGGCACGCCCGGGTTCCGGCGCGCGATGCGCTTCGCCTTCCTCATCAAGCTCTTCGGTGGGACGCGGCGCATCGAAGGCATCGTTCGCTCCACTCTCACCGAGCGCTCCGCCGACCCGAGCTGGGTGACCGATGACGTCGTGGCCGGATACATGTCCGCCGGCGTGCGCGACCTCGACGGCACTCTCACCGCGCTCGGGCAGATCGCGAAGGCGCGCGAGCCGGAGGCGCTGCGGCCGCGCCTCGCCGAGGTCGGCTGTCCCGTGCGGCTCGTGATCGGGACCACCGCACACGAGGGGGGCATCAGCCTCGCCGAGATCGCGCTGTTGCAGGAGCGGCTGCCTCGCTTCGCGATCGATCGCGTCTTGGACGCCGGCCATTTCGTATTCGAGGAGAAGCCGGAGGCGGTGGTGGACGCCATCCGCAGCGCGGACGCCGCCGCTCTCGCGCGACAGACGGCGGACGGGAGCCGTCCGTGACGCCCGCCCTCTTCTTCGTGGCCTTCTCCGGCGCGGTGGTGAGCAGCCTCGTGCCCTTCGTGAACGCCGAGATCCTGCTCATGGGTCTGGCCGTCGCGTCTCCCGCGGCGGCGCCGCTCCTGGCCGTCGTGATGGCGGCCGGCCAGATGGCGGGGAAGTCGGCCCTCTTCCTCGGCGGGGGGCGCCTCCTTCCCTCGCGGTTCGACGCGCGGCTCGCGCGCTGGCGCCTGGACGGGCGGACGCGGCGGATCCGCGCACCCCTCATCGGGATCAGCGCGTTCACCGGGCTGCCGCCTTTCTATCTCGTCTCGATCGCGGCGCCCGGTCTGGGCGTGTCGTTCCGGACGTTTCTCGCCCTGGGCCTCGCGGGCCGGCTCCTGCGCTTCGGCGCCCTCGTCGCGCTTCCCCAGGTCATCGCGCACTCGACGCGGACTGGAGGTCTGTGATGGCCCCGAATCCTTCCCCCCTGCGCGGCCGGCTCGCCGTCGTCACCGGCGGCAGCGCGGGCATCGGGCGCGCCCTCGCCGACCGTCTGGCCGCCGCCGGCGCTTCCGTGATCGTCGGCTCGCGGCGTCCGGCCCTCGGCCGGTTCGAGCACCGGACGCTCGACCTCGCCTCCCAGACCTCGGTGGCCGCCTTCGCCGACGCCCTCGTGCGCGACGGCCGCCCCATCGACCTCCTCGTCCTGAACGCGGGCGTGCACGTCCCTTGGAAGAGCGTGACGACGGACGACGGGCTCGAGCTGCACTGGCAGGTGAACCACCTGTCGAACTTCCATCTCGGGCATCGGCTTCTGGACCTGTGCCGGCGCTCGGTGCTCAAGCGCGTCGTCTACGTGGCCAGCGAGGCCCACCGCCTGGCCGCCCTGCCCGCGGCTCCGCTCCTCGGCTTCTGGTACCGCTACGCGAAGTCCAAGGAGGCGGCGGTCGCGTCGTTCCTCCGGCTGGCCGAGCTCCATCCCGACCTGACGGTGCGGATCGTCTCGCCGGGGTACGTCGATTCCGAGATCCATCGCCACAAGAGCCGGCTCGCCGCGCGGCTCGAGCGCACCTGGTCGCGGCCGCGCACCCCGGATGCGGCCGCCCGCGAGGTCCTGAAGTGCAGCGATCCCGCCATGGGCGCCAGCGTCTACTGGGACCGCGGCGCGCCGGGCCGGCCGAGCGGCCGCTCCCGCGACGCCTCTCGAGCCGATGCGCTCTGGAGGGAATCGCTCGCTCAGCTCGGGGACCGGCTGCCCGGCGCGCGCGAGCCGCAGCGCGTCACCAACTTCGCGCGCACCTTTCGCGCGATCGGGCCCGCCATCGAGCGTCCGGCCAGCGTGAGCGAGCTGGCCGACATCGTCGGAAAGGCGGCCGCAGACGGGAAGGGCGTGAGGATCGTCGGCCGCCGCCATTCCTACAACGACGGCTTCTTCTCGCCCACGTGCATGGTCTCGCTCGAGCGCCTCGACCGCGTCCTGGAGCTGGATCCGGAGCGGGAGACCATCACCTGCCAGGCCGGCATCTCCATCGGCGCCGTGGGCCGCTATCTCGACGAGCGCGGCTACGCGCTGCGCTTCTGCGGCAACTTCGGACAGCAGACCCTGGCCGGCGCCCTGGCCACGGGTACCCACGGTTACGGCCGCGAGGGCGGCGTGATGTCCGAGCTCGTCCGCGGGGCCACGCTGGTGCGCGCCGACGGCGGCCGCGTCGAGATGCGGGAGGAGCGCGACCTTCGCGCCCTTCGCCTCAGCCTGGGCACGCTGGGCGCCGTCGTGGATCTCACGCTCGCGATCGACAAGAAGGGACCGTGCCGCTTCGAGGTGGCGTGCCTGCCCCGCGAGGAGTTCGTCCGCCGCCTGGACGAGCTGGCCCGCGCCCACGAGTACCTGCGTTACGTGCCGCATCCCTTCGACGCGCGTTCGATGTTCTACGTGACGATCGACCGCGGTCCGGCGGACGCGCCGACCGCGCCGGCGCGCTACATCGACGACCGTCCGCCCGGAGCGCTGGGCCTGCTCGTGCCAGCTTTGCGCCTGGGGCCGCTGCGATCCCTGCTGGGACGCGCCTTGCGCGTGGGCCGCTACGGCTACCGCCTGGAGATCCCGTTCTCGAGCCTGCTCTTCCTGAGCGCGGGCGTGGTGCGCAGCCACCCGGGGCTGGCCCGGGTGGGGCAGCTCGCTCTCGAGCACCACGACTGGCTCAACATGGAGCTGGCCGTGCCTCGCGAGAGCTATCGCGAGTTCGAGCGCCTCTTCGCCGAGCTCCGGCCGCGCCTGTCTGCCTTCTCGCCCGCCCAGCCCTACTACACGTGCCGCGTGGTCGGCCAGGCGCGCAACGTCCTTCTGGCGCCGAACTACGACCGCGACGTCGTCTTCTGCGACGTCCACGCCGATCCCAGGCAGCGGGCGTCGCACGCATTCCTGGAGAAGCTCGAAGCGCGTGCGGTCCGCGAGCTGTCCGCGCGGCCGCACTGGGGCAAGGTGTTCTTCGCGGAGAGCGACACCGTGCGCGGCCTCTATCCCAGGGAGAACGTGGCGGCCTTCGTCGAGTGCAAGCGGCGTTTCGACCCCGCGGGCGTGTTCTCGAACGCCTACACCCGCCGCGTGTTCGGGGTGTAGCCGCCCCGAGGGGCGATAGAATCACCTCGTGGAGTCCGTCGCGTCCAAACCGAACCTCTTCGGCCTCGATCGTGCCGCGCTGCGCGAGATCGTGGCCGGGCTGGGGGAGCCCGCCTACCGCGCCGAGCAGATCTACCTGTGGCTCTACCGGCGCCGCGCACGCACCATCGCGGAGATGACGGACCTGGGCAGGGGGATTCGCGACGCGCTCGCCGCCGCCTACGACCTGCGTTGGCCCGAAGTGGTCGAGCGCGGACACAGCCAGGACGGAACGATCAAGTACCTCTTCCGGCTGGACGACGGGGCCACGGTCGAGAGCGTCTACATCCCCGAGGACCGGCGCCGCACGATCTGCATCTCGACCCAGGCCGGGTGCCCGCTCAAGTGCACGTTCTGCCTCACCGGCATCAGCGGCTACAAGCGCAACCTGAAGCCGTGGGAGATCCTGGGCCAGGTGGCCACCGTCATGCACGAGACCGCAGAGCTCGGCGGCGCGCGCAGCGCGGCGACGAGCGAGGGGGGTTTCAGGGGGGGTCGCGAACGCCCATCGCAGTCACGCGTGAGTGCCCCCCCTGACTTGAAAGGTAGAGCCTGGAACATCGTCGTGATGGGCATGGGTGAGCCGCTCCTGAACTATGACAACACGGTGATCAGCCTGCGCGTGCTCATGGACGCGGACGGGTTCGCGGTGGCGCCGAAGAAGCTGACCCTGTCCACCGTCGGCATCCTGCCTGCCCTCGAGAAGCTGATGCAGGAGCCCGTGCGCCCCAACCTCGCCATCAGCCTGCACGCGCCCACCAAGGAGCTGCGGCGCGAGCTGATGCCGATCGAAGATCGCTACGACATCAAAGACGTCATCGCGGCCGCGCAGCGCTATCCGATCCCGCGCGGCGGGGCGGTGACCTACGAATACGTGCTCCTGGGCGGAGTGAACGACCAGCCCGCGCACGCACGCGCCCTCGTGCGGCTCCTGGCCGGATCGCGAGGCAAGGTGAACCTCATCCCGCTCAACCCCGCGCCCGAGATCCCGTTCGCGCCCCCGGCGCGCGAGGCCGTCGACGAGTTCTGCCGCATCCTCTCCGAGGCGCGCGTGACCGTCTCCGTGCGCCGCCCGCGCGGGCAGGACATCCTGGCCGCCTGCGGACAGCTCCACCTCAAGCGCGGGGAGGTCCCCGTGCCCGCCCCCGTCGCCTCCTGAGCGCGCCCTTCGCGTCGCGCGCCGCCCGCTTCCCCTGGGCCGCGCAGGTCGCGCTCGTCGTCGCTCTCGGCGCGGCCGTCCTGCTGCCGTCGCTGGGGGCGGCGCCGCTGGAGCGCGCGGAGATCTACTTCATGGACGGCGCGCGCGGCATGGTGGAGACGGGCGACTGGCTCGTGCCGCGTTACCAGGGCGAGGCCTTCTTCGACAAGCCCGCCCTCACCTACTGGCTGATGGCGGCGTCCTTTCGCGGCTTCGGGGTCTCGCTCGGCGCGGGCCGCCTGGTCTCGGCCCTCGCCGCCCTGGCCTGCATCGTGGCCACGGCCGGGCTGGGCCGCCGGCTCCTGGGCCCGCGGCCGGCCGTCTACGGCGCCCTGGCCCTCGGCACGACGCTCCTCGTCCTGAGCTTCGGGCGCGTCGCCATGTCGGACATGCTGCTCACGCTCTGGTGCACGCTCGCCGTCGCCATCGCGGTGGCCATGACGGACGAGACGGGTGCGACCCTCGGCCGCATGGCCGCGCTGGGAGCGACGCTGGGCCTCGGCTTCCTGACCAAGGGCCCGGTGGCGCTCGTGCTCGCGGGTCTCGGCCTCGCGCTCCTCGTCCTGCGCGGCCACGAGGGCCGCCGCCCGCGGCTCGACGCGCGCGCGCTGGCCGTGGGAGCGCTCGCCTTCTCGATCGTCGGCCTCGGCTGGTTCGCGGCCGTGGCCTGGCGGCTGGGGCTCGCGCCCCTCGAATATTTCTTCCTCCGCGAGAACCTGGAGCGCTTCGCGGGCGAGACCTACGATGCCGAGCGCTCGCCCCTCTTCTACGTCTGGACGTATTTCGCGGCCGGGCTGCCGTGGTCGCTGCTCTTCCCGTTGGCCGCCGTGCGCGGCGCGCGGCGCGCCGGGTTCCTCCTCCTCTGGATGGGGCTCATGGCCGTACCCCTCAGCCTTTCGCGCGGAAAGATCGACTACTACCTCCTGCCCCTGCTGCCGGCGGCGTCGCTCGTGATCGGGAGCCACCTCGCCGCCGAGTGGGACCGTACCGATCGCGAGTGGGCGCGCGGGGCCCTCATCGCCTTCGCGGTGATCGCGCTCGTCCCGGCCGCGCTGCAGCCGCGCATCCCGACGGACTGGCTGCCGGGCTGGCCGTCGCAGGTGGCCCTCATCGCGCTCGGAGCCGCGGTCGCCCTGGCCGCCGCCCTGGCCGCGGCCCGGCCCTCACCCTCGCGGACGGCCGCCGTGTTCGCGGCGGGCACCGCGGCCACCCTTGCTCTCCTGGCCGCCGCGTTCCTGCCCGCTTTCCGCAGGGCCCAGCCCAACGCCGCCGTCGTCACCGACGTCCGCCGCGAGCGGAGCTGGCGCCCCGACGCCGAGCTCGCCGCCTGCGGCGACCCCGCGCGCGTCGCGCGCGATCTCCTCTTCGAGACGCGTCTGACCGCGCAGGACCGGTGCGACGTGTGGGCGCCCGCGTCGTCGCGGCTGCCGTTCCTGCTCCTGGTGGGGCCCGAGCAGCGCCGGTCGCTGGAGCTGGTGCCCGGCATCCGCGAGATCGCGGTCTATCACTGCGTGCCCGCGGCGGCCATGACTCTCGGCCAGATCCTGGGCGGCCTGGAGACGGAACCCATCGTCCTGCTCGCGAACTACCACACGGACGATCCGGTAGCGGAGACCAAGCGCGTCAAGGACCGGAAGCGCGCTCTGCGGCGGGAGGCCGCGGCCTGGGAGGCGGCCCAGCGTCAGGCGGCGGCGAGCGGGTCGCCCGTGCCGACGGTCAGGCCCTGAGCTCGCGGAAGATCTCGCCCGCCGCGCGCACGGTGGCGTCGATGTCGCTCTCCGTGTGCGCGAGCGAGACGAACGCCGCCTCGTATTGGGCGGGCGGGAAATAGATGCCGCGCGCGAGCAGCTCGTGGAAGAAGCGGGCGAAGAGGGCGGTGTCCGAGGTCTTCGCGCTCGCGTAGTCGTGCACGGGCCCCGGCGTGAAGAAGAGCGTGATCATCGAGCCCACGCGGTTGATCGTGACCTTGACGTCCGCCTCGTCGCGCGCGCCGAGCAGGCCGGCGTGCAGCCGCGCCGCCAGCATCTCGAGGCGCATGTACGTGCCCGAGCGCTGCAGCAGGTCGAGGGTGACGCAGCCGGCGGCCATGGCCAGCGGGTTTCCGGAGAGCGTGCCCGCCTGGTAGACGGGACCGCTGGGCGCGACGTGATCCATGATGTCCGCCCGGCCCCCGTAGGCGCCGACGGGCAGGCCGCCGCCGATGATCTTGCCCAGGCAGGTGAGGTCCGGCTTGATCCCGTACAGGACCTGGGCGCCGCCGCTGGAAAGGCGGAAGCCGGTCATGACCTCGTCGAAGACGAGGATCGCGCCCGCGCGCGTGGCCAGGTCGCGCAGGCCCTGGAGATACCCATCGCGCGGGGCCACGCAGCCCATGTTGCCGGCCACGGGCTCCACGATGATCGCGGCCAGGTCGGGGCCGTGCGCCTCCACCACCTTCTCGACCGCGCCGAGGTCGTTGAAGGGAGCGGTGAGGGTGTCCGCGACCGTGCCCGCGGGTACGCCCGGCGATCCGGGGATGCCGAGCGTGGCCACGCCCGAGCCCGCCGCCACCAGCAGCGCGTCCGCGTGGCCGTGATAGCAGCCCTCGAACTTCAGGATCTTGTTGCGCCCCGTGAACCCGCGGGCGAGACGCAGCGCGCTCATGGTGGCTTCCGTGCCCGATGAGACGAAGCGGACCTTCTGGATGCTGGGCACCAGGCGCACCACCCGGTCCGCGAGCTCCACTTCCGCCGCGCAGGGCGCGCCGTACGAAGTCCCGCGCACCGCGGCCTGCGTGATGGCCTCGATGACCGACGGGTGCGCATGCCCGAGGATGAGCGGGCCCCAGGAGCCGACGTAGTCGATGTAGCCCTTGCCGTCCGCGTCCCACATCCGCGCGCCCTCGGCCTTGCGGATGAACAGGGGCGTTCCCCCGACCGCCTTGAACGCGCGCACGGGAGAATTCACGCCGCCGGGGATGAGGCGCTGTGCGCGCGCGAAGAGCTCTTCTGATTGCGTCATGGCCGCTAATGTAGTGGAGGGAGGTCCATTCTAACCTCGGCTCCCGGCCGTCCGCCGGTATCATCCCGGCGATGACCGTTTCCCGCCGCGCCGGCCTCGTCCTGTCCGCGCTGGCCGTCGTGGTGGCCGGGCTCGCCGCCGCGCGCCTCGCTCTCGACGCGAAGGTCGTGATCGACCGCGACGCCGAGTGGCGCGAGGCCTGCCTGGGCTGCCGTCGCGCCGGCGGTACGGGCGACGCCCTGGCCGTGGCGCGCCTCGCCCTCGTGCACCTCCACGGTCTTTCCGGCCGGCCGGGCACGCTCGAGCTGCTGCTGTCGGCCCCCGGTACGCCCGTCCCCCTGGCCGTGGCGCGGACGGCCGACGAGCCCCCGCTTCTCGCGACGAGGCTCGGCGAGACGCCGCAGCCCATCCGCGTCCCTCTCGCCTCCGGCCAGCGCGACGTGGACGTGTGGCTGCGCGCCACCTCGGAGCACGGCCTGCCGATGCTGCTGCACCGGATCGTGCTCTCACGCGAGTTCCGTGCGATCGATCGATTGCTGCAGCTGCTGCCCCTCGCCGCCGGTCTCGCCGTCCTCGGCCTGCTGTCGCGCCGCCAGCCGCTGGGCGTCGCGCTCGTCTTCGCGCTGGCCACGCTCGCGGCGGTGACGCTGGCCGTGCAGGTCCTGCACGACCCGGCCGCGCTGCTGGAGACGAAGGCCGGTCCCCGTGAGCGCGCGCAGGTGGCGCTGGTCGCGCTCCTCGCCGTGGCCGCGCTCTGGCGCCCGCCCGGCCGGAGGCTCGCCTTCGCGGCCATCGCCCTCGCGGGCGGCCTGCTCTACCTGCCCAGCGCCGGCCACGGGCTCGTCTCGGACGACTTCCTGTGGGCGCGCGAATGGTCGGTCGCGGACGTCGCCCTTACTTTTGTCGGACCCGAAGATCCGTCCGGGGAGTCCAACCTCTATTACCGGCCGTTCTCAGCCCTGTCCCACGCGACGGACGCGTGGATCTGGGGCGACCGCGTGCAGGGCTACCACCTCACGAACCTCGCCCTGCTCGCGTTCGTCGGTGCGGCCGCGCTCGTGCTGCTGGAGAAGCTCGGACTGTCGCGCCGGGCGGCGCTGCTGGGCGCGCTGGCCTGGATCGTCCATCCCATGGCCTCGTCCTCGGTGGCCTGGGCCAGCCAGCGGACCGACCTGATCGTCTCGCTCTTCTATCTCTCCGCCCTGGCCCTCCTCCTCTCACCGCTCGGCGCCCGCGGCTGGCCGCCGGTGGTGGCCGCGCTGCTCGCGCTGGGCAGCAAGGAGATCGCGATCTCGCTGCCCGCGATGGCGACGCTCGCGGTGGGGCTGGCGCTGCCCCGGGAGGAACGGTCTTCGCGCTTGCGCGCGCTCGCCGCTCTCTGGGGGCTGGCCCTCGTCTATCTCGCGTGGTGGGTGTACCTCTTCCCCGACAAGGCGACGGCGAAGCTGTTCGCGGAAGCTCCGCGCCGGGGTCGTGCGCCCGCGTCCGGAGTCGGCCGCGGCCTTCTCGACATCTACACCCAGGTCTTCGCGCCGCTCGGATACGAGCCCTGGTGGAACCGGGCGGTGCCCGTCGATCCGGCGCGCATCGCGATCCTGGCCGTCCTCGCACTCGTGGCCGTCCTGGCCTGGCGTTTCGCCCGCGAGGGCTCGCGCCTGCCCTGGGCCGCTGTCGCCCTTTCCGCGGCCTGGCCCGGGCTCGTGTCGCTCCCGCTCTTCGGCCTTGGCCTCGTGGACGTCTACCGCCTGGGGCTCCTGCCCTGCTTCGGGTTCGCGGTGGCGGCGGCCGCCGTCGGCCACGCGGTCGAGCGCCGGCAAGCCCGGCTGATCCTCGCCGCCGCCCTTGCCATCGTCATGTGGCTCGCACCCCTCGCGCTGGCCGCCGCCGACGCCTGGGGCCCGGGCGGGTTCTACTACGAAATGTCGCTCAGCCTGACGCGACGCGGCGAGGACTGGCTCGCCGTCTTCGCTCCCCGCGGGCGGGCCCGGTTCTGGGCCCAGCACGAAGCGCGCGAGCACGTGTTCGACGCCTGGAAGCGCATCGACCCCGAGCACGCCGTGTCCACGGGGGAGAAGCCCTGAACCCCGGCTACTTCGTCCACCGCGCGAAGTCCTTCGCGTGGTACGTGAGGATGATGTCCGCTCCCGCCCGCGCGATGGAGAGGAGCGTCTCCTTCGCGATGCGCTCCTCGTCGATCCAGCCGCGCGCGGCGGCCGCCTTCACCATCGCGTATTCGCCGGAGACGTTGTAGGCGGCGACGGGGACAGAGGCGGCCTCGCGCACGGCCCGGATGATGTCCAGGTAGGCGAGCGCGGGCTTCACCATGACCATGTCCGCGCCTTCCTCGACGTCCAGGCGGACCTCACGCAGGGCCTCGCGGGCGTTGGCGGGATCCATCTGGTATCCGCGGCGGTCGCCGAACTGCGGGGCGGAGTCGGCCGCCTCGCGGAAGGGCCCGTAATAGGCGGACGCATATTTGGCCGCGTAGGACAGGATCGGCACACCGCTGAAGCCGTCGCCGTCGAGCGCCTTGCGGATGGCGCCCACGCGCCCGTCCATCATGTCGGAGGGCGCGACCACGTGGGCGCCCGCCCGCGCGTGCGAGACCGCCATCTTCGCGAGCAGCGCGAGGGTGGGATCGTTCTGCACCGCACCGTCCTCGACCAGGCCGCAATGCCCGTGGGAGGTGTATTCACAGAGGCAGACGTCCGTCATGACGAGGAGATCGCGGCACTCCGCGCGGATGGCGCGGACCGCGTTCTGTACGACGCCGTCTTCGGCGTAGCCTTCGGTGCCCTCGGGGTCCTTGGCCGACGGCAGGCCGAACAGGATCACGCCGCCGACGCCGAGGCCCTCGACCTCGCGCGCCTCGCGGGCCGCCTGCTCTGCAGAGAGATGGAAGCAGCCGGGAAGGGAGGCGATCTCCTTGCGTACGCCTTCGCCGGGGGCGACGAACAGGGGATAGATCAGCCGCTCCGGCGTGAGGCGCGTCTCGCGGACCATGGCGCGCAGCCGCTCGGTGCTGCGCAGCCTCCGGGGTCGCTCCGTGGGGAAGGGCATGGCTAGGCGAGGACGGCAGCGACCAGCCACGGACGGCGCGCGGAGGCGGATTCACTTCGCCGGAGCGCGCGGGGGGTTTGGGGGGTGCGGCGCAGCACCCCCCAGCTCAATAGTCGACGACGACGACGGTCTTTCGCCTCAAACGTCGTCGTCATCGCCATAGAAGAATTCGTCCGAGCACTTCTTGGCGCAGAAGTGGCGGCCGAAGGCGTGGGTCGCACACGCGTCGCAGACCCACCGGAAACAGATCGGGCACTTCTGGAGAAGCTTGTCCAACTCGCTCGCCTTGCAGGAGAAACACTCCACGGCCGCGCAGTATACACCGGCCGTCGCGTGCGACTGCTCCTCAACTTATGCCCCGCACAGCGATCGTAGTACACTGTTCCAGGTAGGGTTATCGCGAAGTCGCTTGTCCGTGGCGGTGTAGCTCAGTTGGTTAGAGCACGCGGCTCATATCCGCGGCGTCCGGGGTTCAAGTCCCTGCACCGCCACCATTTCTCGCCCCGGAGGAGGAAGCCTTCACGGTGAGGCGCACCGCTCTAGAGTCCGGAGTCGCCCAGGCCTTGCGAAGGGTCGGGCATCCGTCCGCGGGCGAGTGCGTGGTGGTCGGCCTCTCCGGCGGCGCCGATTCGGTGGCGCTCCTCCACGTCCTCGCCGGCCTGGCTCGCCATCGGGGATTTGCGGTGGTGGCGGCCCATCTCGATCACGGCTTGCGGCCGGAGTCGGCCGCCGATGCCGCCTTCTGCCGGGACCTCTGCCTGACCCTGGGCGTCCCTTTCCGGACGCGGCGCGCGGACGTGGGCGCGCGGCGACGTGCCGAAGGGGGAGGTCTGGAAGAGGCGGCGCGCCGCGAGCGGCAGGCCTTCCTCCGCGCGGTCGAGGAGGAGCAGGGTGCGTCCTGGATCGCGCTGGCCCACACCCGCGACGACCAGGCGGAGACGGTTCTCCTCCGCCTCCTGCGCGGCGCGGGCAGCCTCGGGCTCTCCGCCATGCGGCCGCGGGCGGGCGACCTGCTGCGGCCCATGCTCGGCCTGTCGCGCCGCGACGTGCTCGACCATCTCGCGGAGCGGTCGCTCTCGTGGCGCGAAGATGCGAGCAACGCCGATCTGGCCATCGCGCGCAACCGGGTGCGCCACGAGCTGATTCCCTATCTGGAGCGGCATTTCAACCCGGCCGTCCGCGAGTCGCTGGCCCGATCGGCCGCGCTCCTCGGCGAGGACGCGGACGTCCTGGCCGCGGTCACGGGCGACGCGATGACCGTGACGGCGCTGCGCACCGCGCCGCGCGCGATGGCGCGGCTGACGGTGCGGCGGGCGCTGCAGGCGGCGGGCGGCCTGCGCGGCGTCGGCCTCAAGCACGTGGACGCGATCGTGGACCTGGCCGCGACGGAGGCTCCATCCGGCCGCCGCGTGGCCTTGCCGGGCGGCCGCGAAGCCGTGTTCCACTTCGACGAGATCCGCATCGGCCGCCGGTTGCCGCCCGCCTCGCCGTTCGCGCTGTCCCTCACCGTTCCGGGCACGGTCGCCCTTCCCGACGGCCGGCGCCTGGTGGCGCGCGCGGCGCGGGGCCCGGCGGCGGCGGACGTGGTGGCGGTGCCGGACGGTCCTCTCGAAGTGCGGACGCGCCGCCCGGGGGACCGCGTGCGCGCGTCCGGCCGGGACGTGAGCCTCAAGCGGTTCCTCATGGACCTGCGCGTGCCCGCTGGGGAAAGGGGATCGCTTCCCCTGCTCGCGGCCGGACACCGGGTCCTGTGGGTACCGGGACAGCGCCTCGACGGCGCGGACGCGGCGGCGCGGCGTTTCGTCCGCCTCGAGCTGTTCGCCGGGGGACCGCACTGATGGACAAGCCGGCCGTCCTCTTCACGCCCGAGCAGATCGCGGCCCGCATCCGCCAGATCGGCACCGAGGTCGGCCGCGACTTCGACGGCAAGGAGATCTGCGTCGTCGGCCTCATCAAGAGCTGCATGGTCTTCATGGCCGACCTCGTCCGCGCCATTCCCCTGGACATGACCTGCCACTTCCTGCGCGTCTCCTCGATGCGGGAGGGGTCGGCGGGGGCGGCGCGCACGGACATCGTCTACACGACCGAGATCGCCTACGAGGACCGCCACATCCTTTTGCTCGACGACATCATCGATACCGGGATAACCTTGAATTTCCTCCTCGATCACATCCGGGAGCGCCGGCCGCGCAGCCTCAAGGTCGCGGCCTTGATCGACAAGCCGGCAGACCGCAAGATCGAAGTGCAGGTGGATTGGGCGGCTTTCACACTCAAGGAACCGGCGGGAGAGCGGTTCCTGGTCGGATATGGATTGGATTACGCCGAGCGGTACCGGGGGCTGCCTTACATCGGGACCATACCGCGCCCGGACAAGCCGGGTGAGGGGCGCACGATCAGCATCGCCTCTGGAAGCTAGAGGGAACCCTTCTTCATGATGCATCGGGAGCCCGGGAGGGCTGGAAAGTGAACGCTACGTTCAAGACGGTCATGTTGTGGATGTCGCTGCTGGTGGTCATCTTCCTGGCCTGGCACTTCGCCCAGATCCAGAAGAAGGAGACCTCGCTGAAGTTCAGCGAGTTCATGACCCAGGTGGATGCGGGCCAGGTGCAGGACGCGACCATCGTCGGCTACGACATCAAGGGGCACTTCACCAGCCGCGAGCCCTTCCGCACCACGGCGCCTCCGGACTTCCCGGACTACATCAAGGCGCTGCTGGCCAAGAAGGTCCAGGTCACGGTGGAGCGGGACCAGACGCCGGCCTGGGCGAACATGCTCATCTCGTGGGCTCCGTTCCTGCTCCTCATCGGCTTCTGGGTCTTCTTCATGAGGCAGATGCAGAGCGGGGGGAACAAGGCGCTCTCCTTCGGCAAGTCGAAGGCCAAGCTGCTCGCCTCGCAGCAGAAGAAGGTCACGTTCAAGGACGTGGCCGGCGTGGACGAGGCCAAGGAAGAGCTGCAGGAGATCATCGAGTTCCTGCGCGAGCCCCAGAAGTTCCAGAAGCTCGGCGGCCGCATCCCCAAGGGCGTGCTCCTCATGGGCCCTCCGGGAACCGGCAAGACCCTGCTCGCCCGCGCCATCGCCGGCGAGGCCAACGTGCCGTTCTTCTCCATCTCGGGCTCGGACTTCGTGGAGATGTTCGTGGGGGTGGGCGCCTCGCGCGTCCGCGACCTGTTCGAGCAGGGCAAGAAGAACGCGCCCTGCATCATCTTCATCGACGAGATCGACGCCGTCGGCCGCCACCGTGGGGCGGGTCTGGGCGGCGGGCACGACGAGCGCGAGCAGACCCTGAACCAGCTCCTCGTGGAGATGGACGGGTTCGAATCAAACGACGGGGTCATCCTGATCGCGGCCACCAACCGGCCGGACGTGCTCGATCCGGCGCTCTTGCGCCCCGGCCGCTTCGACCGCCGCGTCGTGGTGTCGCGCCCGGACGTGCGCGGACGCGAGGGTATCCTCCAGGTCCACACCCGCAAGATCCCGTTGGCGGAGGACGTGGACATCTCCGTGCTCGCGCGGGCCACGCCCGGATTCTCGGGCGCCGACCTCGCGAACCTCGTGAACGAGGCCGCCTTGCTGGCCGCCCGGCGCAACCAGAAGTTCGTCACCATGGCCGACTTCGAGTCCAGCAAGGACAAGGTCCTCATGGGCGCCGAGCGCAAGTCGATGATCATCACGGACGAAGAGAAGCGGCTCACCGCCTTCCACGAGGCCGGCCACGCCCTGGTGGCCGCGCTCCTCCCGCACACCGACCCGCTGCACAAGGTCACGATCATCCCGCGCGGGATGGCCCTGGGCCTCACCCAGCAGCTCCCCACCGAGGAGAAGCACAACTACACGAAGGAGCAGCTCCAGAGCCGCATCGCCGTGTGCATGGGCGGCCGCATCGCCGAGGACATGGTCTTCCAGGAGATCTCGACGGGAGCCCAGAACGACATCGAGCAGGCCACGGAGATGGCGCGCAAGATGGTCTGCGAGTGGGGCATGAGCGAGACCCTCGGGCCCCTCACCTACGGCAAGAAGGAAGAGCAGATCTTCCTGGGCAAGGAGTTCAACCGTCACCAGGACTACTCGGAGGCGACCGCGCTCAAGATCGACGCCGAGATCAAGCGCATCGTGACCGAGCAGTACGAGCGCGCGCAGCGCACACTCTCCGACAACCGCGACGTCCTCAACCGGGTGGCGGAGGCGCTGCTCGAGCACGAGGTGCTCGACGCGGAGCAGCTGAAGGCGCTGGTGGAGGGGCGGCCGATCGAGGTCCGCGTTCGCACTCCTGCCCCGCCGCCGCCTCGCGAAGGGAAGATCGAGCACGAGGGCGGACGTGCCGGCGGCATCCTGCCGCCGCCCATGCCCGCGCCAAAGCCTACGTCGTAGTGAGCTGGGGGCCGCTGCGTCGCGGCCCCCAGACCCCCCGCCCGTGGCGGTGGCTCGGGGCTTCGTAGGCGGCGACGTTACTTTGACGCCCGGCAGGGCGGAGGAGGCGCGATCGACGCACGGGGTTCTCGGCGACCGTACCGGCTCACCCTGCGGGGGAGCGAGGCCGTCCTCGGCGAGAGGACCTGGGTCATGGGTGTGCTCAACGTGACCCCGGACTCCTTCTCCGACGGCGGCCGGTACGCCGAGAGCGACGCCGCCGTCGGACACGGTGACGCGCTCTTCGAAGCGGGCGCCGACATCGTGGACGTCGGTGGCGAGTCGACCCGGCCCGGTGGCGCCTCTCTGGACGCGGAAGCCGAGATCCGGCGTGTCGTCCCCGTGATCGAAGGCCTGCGCCGCCGCGGCCCCGGGCTCCTCTCCGTCGACACGACGAAGACGGCGGTGGCCGCGGCCGCCCTCGATGCCGGGGCCGACCTCGTCAACGACGTCAGCGGGTTCGCATTCGAGCCGGGTCTGGCCCGCCTGGTCGCGCGCCGCGGCGTGCCCGCGGTGCTCATGCACCTCCGCGGCGACTTTTCCTCCATGCACCGCGATCCCTCCTACAAGGACGTGATGGCGGAGGTGATCGCGGAGCTGGGCCAGGCGGTCGGGCGCGCCGAGTCGGCCGGCGTCCCCCGCGCGCAGGTGATCGTCGACCCCGGCATCGGGTTCTCCAAGGCCGCCGCGCACAGCCTGGAGGTCATCCGGCGCCTCCCCGATCTCGCCGTCCTCGATCAGCCCGTGCTGGCCGGGCCCTCGCGCAAGAGCTTCATCGGACGCGTGCTCGACCTGCCCGTGGGCGAGCGGCTCATGGGCACGGCGGCCGCGGTGGCGGCCTGCGTCCTGGGCGGGGCGCACATCGTGCGCGTCCACGACGTCGCTCCCATGGTCCAGGTCGTGCGGATGTGCGACGCCATCCGCGGGGAACTGTCTTCTGGCGTCCTCGCTCCGCGCTCGTCTTCTTCGAGCGCCGCCGTCGCGGGTGAACCGCTCCGGCGGCGGCCGCGGAGACGCTCCGCTGCGGAAAACGCATGATCTCCCGCCTCGCCGGCTGGTTCACGAGCGTCGAGCCGAGCTGGCTCGACCTCGTCGACATCCTGATCGTCGCCTTCCTGATCTACCAGCTCCTCCAGTTCATCCGGGGGACGCACGCCGTGCAGATGGCGCTGGGCGCGCTGGTGCTCGTGCTCCTCTACTGGCTCTCCCAGCTCCTGCACCTGGAGACGGTCAACTGGCTGCTGCGCACGTTCATGCCGTACCTCGTCTTCGGCATCATCGTGGTGTTCCAGTCGGAGATACGGAAGGTCCTCGCCCAGCTCGGCAAGACGCCGCTGCCCGGCGTGTTCGGCTCGCCGCGCACGGAGGAGGTCATCGACGAGGTGGTGCTGGCCGGCACCACCCTGGCCGCCCAGCGCACGGGCGCGATCGTGGTCATCGAGCGCGACATGGGGCTGCGCAGCTACATCGAGACCGGGATCGCCCTCGACGCCTACGTGACCTACGACCTGCTCATCAGCATCTTCAACCCGGGCACGCCGCTCCACGACGGGGCGGTCATCATCCAGGGCAACCGCGTGGCCGCCGCCGCCTGTTTCCTCCCCCTCACCGTGAACCCGCAGCTCAGCCGGGAGCTGGGCAGCCGGCATCGCGCCGCCATCGGCGTCACCGAGGACACGGACGCCCTCGCCGTGGTGGTCTCGGAGGAGACGGGTGTGATCTCGCTGGTCGTGGGCGGGCGCATCCGGCGCGAGCTGGACGGCGCATCCCTGAAATCCGCGCTCCTCGACGCCCTGGAGGTGGAGCAGGCGCCCGCGCCCGCGGCGCCGTCCACTCCCGGCGTCCCCGCCCGCGAGAAATAGGTCATGAACGGGATGCAGCGGACGAGCCGCGGCCGGGATGGAGGCTCGCCGCTGATCCCGGGGGTCGGCTGGGGACCTGCCTGAAATGGGAATGCTCCTGGAGAACATCCCGCTGAAGCTGGTGAGCCTGGGCCTGGCCGCCATGTTGTGGTTCGTGATCGCGGGCGAGAAGACGTCGGAGATGGGCGTCTCGGCGCCGCTGGAGCTGCAGAACTTCCCCAAGGACCTCGAGGTCACGGGCGAGCCCGTGGACAACGTCGAGGTCCGGCTGCGCGCCTCGCCCGGCATCATCCAGCGCATCGGCCCCGGCGACGTCTCCGCGCAGCTCGACCTGGCCGGCCTGCAGGAGGGCGAGCACATCGTCCACCTCACGGACAAGTCGATCCGCATGCCGTTCGGCGTGAAGGTCGTCAAGATCACCCCCTCGCTCCTGACCCTGAACCTCGAGCGCACCCTGCAGAAGGTGGTGCCGGTGCGGCCGCGCCTGGTCGGACGGCCGGCGCCCGGGTTCGAGGTAGGCGACGTGCGCGCGGACCCGGCGGAGGTGCGGATCGCCGGCCCGCGGAGCCGCGTGCAGGAAGTGGAGAGCGCGTTCACGGAGCCCCTCTCCATCGAGGGCGCGCAGGCCGGCGTCAGCGACGTCGTCAATATGGGCCTCGACGACCCCCTGCTGCGCGTCCTGGGCAGCCCGCGCGTGCGCGCCACCGTACGCATCCGGGAGCTGGAAGGGGATCGGACGCTCGAGGCCGTGGCCGTCGAGGTGCGGGGTGGCGAGCTGTCGGTCCGTCCCGCCGCCGTGCGCGTGGTGGTGGCCGGGCCGACCTCCCTCCTGCGCACCTTGACCCCCGCCGATGTCCACGCGTCCGCCGATGTGACCGCGGCCGAGGGCGGCGCGACCCTGGCCGTGACCGTCGACCTGCCGCCCAGTCACGCCGGCCTGCGTGTGAAAGAGGTCGCGCCCGCGTCCGTCACGGTGCGCGCCAATCGCCCCGCTCGAAAGGGAACGTAGCCCCGAAGGCCGATGGGAGTGGGACGCCGAGCGGCTACGGCCCGGCTGGCGTTTCTGGCCCTGGCCGCCGGCGAGCCCCGGTTGTGCGCAGCACAGCCGGCTTGGCAGCCGTCGCCGGGCCATACGCAAGTGCCAATTTGGCCGGGTGTAGTCCCCGACGCGCAGCCCGTCGAGGGGCCCGAGCAGTCCGGAACGGTTGTGGACGGCTTTGGCAATGAAAGGCTCGTTGCCGCCAGGCCCTGGGTGTATGTCGGCAGGGTCTCCCAACCGACGATGACCGTCTATTCGCCGGAGGGACGCCACACGGGCGCTGCGGTCGTCGTGTTCCCCGGGGGCGGCTACAACGTTCTGGCCATCGATCTCGAAGGCACGGAGGCCTGTGATTGGCTGACGTCCAACGGAATCACGTGTGTGCTGCTGAAATACCGCGTGCCGTGCCTGAAATCGGGGCCGTATCGGGATTGTGCGACGGCGCTGGAAGACGCGCAGAGGGCCGTGGGACTCGTGCGCTTCCAGGCCGCCCGGTGGCATATCGATCCGCATCGGGTCGGCGTGCTCGGCTTTTCCGCGGGCGGGCACATGGTCGCCGCGCTGAGCACGCATTTCCAGAAGCGGCTGTACGCGACCGTCGACGCGGCCGACGAAGAGAGCTGCCGCCCCGATTTTGCCGTGGCTCTCTATCCGGGGCATCTGGCGGTCCGCGAGAGGGACTTCGCCCTGAACCCGGACATCCAGGTCAGCGGCCAGGCGCCGCCGACGTTCTTGGTGCAGGCGGCGGATGATCCGGTCGATCCTCCGGAGAACTCGCTCGTCTACCATGCGGCGCTGAGGAAGGCTGGAGTTCCCGCGGAGATGCATTTGTATGCGAAGGGCGGGCATGCCTTTGGGCTGCGCCGCACGGAATCTCCCATCACGGGATGGCCGCCGCTGGTCGAGGCGTGGCTTGGGACTATCGGGATCATCACGCGGTAGCGGACCAGGATCGCAGCTCAACCCGGTGCGGTGACGCCCAGCGGCGGCGCCGTGCGCGATAAGATCGTTCGATGGGACGATTCTTCGGGACCGACGGCATTCGTGGCCGGGCGGGGGAGGCGCCGCTCGACCCGGCGACGGTGCAGACGATCGGCCGCGCCATCGTGCGCGCCCTCGGCGTCCCGGAGCCGCGCGTGCTCATCGGGCGCGACACGCGGGAGAGCGGGCCCTCGATCGAGCAGCACCTCGCCGCCGGCCTGGCCGCGGAGGGGGCGCATCCGGAATCGGCGGGGGTGATCCCGACGCCCGCCATCGCCCACCTCGCCCGCCAGCGCAGCGGGCCCGGACGCCAGGGCTATCACCTGGGCGTCGTCATCTCCGCGTCCCACAATCCCTACCAGGACAACGGCATCAAGGTCTTCGGCGGCGCCGGCCGCAAGTTCAGCACGGAGCTGGAGGACAAGACGGAGGCGATCATCGCCGAGCTGTCCGGCCAGCCCATGCGCCAGGCGCCCGACGTCACGCAGCGCGAGCTGGACCGCGCCTACCTCGCGCACCTCACGCGCTCGTACGCCGGCCCCTCCCTGGAAGGCCTGCACCTCGTCGTGGACTGCGCGAACGGCGCCACTTCGTTCCTGGCCCGCCCGCTCTTCGAGGGCCTGGGCGCCCGCGTCACCGCCATCAACGACCAGCCCGACGGACGCAACATCAACCGCGACTGCGGCGCCACCCATCCCGAATGCGTGGGCGCCCGCGTCATGGCCGCGGGAGCAGACCTCGGCCTCGCCTTCGACGGCGACGGCGACCGCTGCATCCTGGCCGACGCCACCGGGCGCGTGGTCGACGGCGATCACGTCCTCTTCCTGGCCGCGCGCCGCCTTCAGGAGCAGGGCGCGCTGAAGGGCGGCGCGGTCGTGGCCACCATCATGAGCAACGTGGGGCTCGAGATCGCGCTGGGCAAGGCGGGCATCCCGCTCGTGCGCACGGCCGTGGGCGACCGCAACGTGCTCGAGGAGATGGAGCGGCGCGGCGCCAATCTCGGCGGCGAGCAGAGCGGGCACGTGATCTTCCTCGACCACGAGCCCACGGGCGACGGGCTGCTCACCGGCCTCGAGGTGCTGGAGGTCGTGAAAGCCTCGGGCCGGCCGCTGCACGAGCTGGCCGCCGACCTCGAGGTCTACCCGCAGGTCCTGATCAACGTCCGCGTGCGCGAGCGGGCGGACATCGAGGCCATCCCCGAGATCAAGGCCCAGCTCGATCGCGCCCGCGCCGTCCTCGATGGACGCGGCCGGCTCGTCGTCCGCTACTCGGGCACGGAACCCCTGCTGCGTGTGATGGCGGAAGGGCCGGACGAGGCGGAGATCCGCGCCCTGGCGGAGGCGATCGTCGGCGCCGTGAAGGCGCGACTGGGCGCGTAGCGTCGCCGATCCGCAGTGCCCGATTCTGGGACGCCGGGTGTCAGGAGCGGACGCGCGCCCGCCTGAGCGGGGAGCTCGCGCCTCAGCACAAGGCCTTGCCGCTCAACGTACTGTCGACCGCGGCGAGGCCTGGCGTGATCTCTGCTATACGGGCGAGGGGAGCGGGAGAGCCATGAACGACCTTCGCCAGGCCATAAAATCGCTGGGCCGCACTCCTGGCTTCAGCCTGATCGCGATCCTCACGCTCGGGCTCGGCATCGGCGCCAACACGTCGATGTTCAGCATCCTCAACGGGTACATGCTGCGCCCGGCGCCGTATCCGGAGCGCGACCGGCTGGAGCGCATCTATCGCGCCACCCGCCAGGACCGGCGCGGCGGCTTCTCCCCGGCCGACTACACCGACCTCAAGCCGCAGACGTCCGGCTACGGCGAGATCGCGGCTTACGCGGTCACGGAAGTGGGGCTCTCCGAGCCGGGCCGTCCGGCCGAGATCGCGCAGGGCCTTCGCGCCTCCGCCAACCTCTTCTCGACGCTCGGAGCGCGGCCGGAGCTGGGCCGCACGTTCACTCCCGACGAAGAGAACATCGGAAGCCACCGCGTCCTCGTCATCAGCCACCGCTACTGGCAGAACCGTTTCGGCGGCGATGCCCAGGTCATCGGCCGCCGTGTCCGCGTGGACGGCGAGTCGTACGAGATCGTGGGCGTGCTCCCCGCCAATTTCAGCGACTGGCGCCATCTGAGCTGGGTCGACGTCTTCCGGCCTCTCGGTCTCACCGAAAAGGAGCTCCGCGACCGCAACTCGACGAAGATCCGCCTCGTGGGGCTGCGCTCGCCGAGCGTCTCTCCCGCCCAGGCCGCCGCCTTCATCGCCAGCTTCGGGCAGGGTCTCGCGCGCGATTTCCCGGCCGCGCACGCCGACACGAGCTGGCGCTCGGTCCCCATCGAGGAGAGCTTCCTCGGCAAGCAGGCGCAGCCCGTCATCGGCATGCTCGTCGCCCTCTCCGGGTTCGTGGTGCTGATCGCCTGCTCGAACCTGGCGAACCTGCTCCTCGCGCGCACGATGGGCCGCGCACGCGAGTTCGCCATGCGCTCGGCTCTCGGCGCCTCCCGTCTCCAGGTGCTGCGGCCCCTGGCCGTGGAGTCGCTCCTCCTCGCCTTCGCGGGCGGAATCCTGGCCGTGGTCGTGGCGCTCTGGACCTTCGACTGGTTCCGGGTCGTCAGCGCGCCGCCCGGTGGCAACGGCGTCGGTGTCGACTTCCGATTCGACTGGCACGTGCTGGCCTGGATGTTCGCGGCCTGCCTCTTCACGGCCCTCGCGTTCGGCGTGGCGCCCGCGCACTTCGTGCACCGGCTCGACCTGAACAGCACGCTCAAGAGCGGGTCCCGGGGCATGACGGGAGACCGCGGCCATCGCAGGTTCCGTAGCGTCCTCATCGTCGGCCAGTTCGCATTTGCGATGGTCCTGCTCGCGGGAGCCGCGCTCTTCGCGCGCGGGATCCACGAGATCAACAACCGCCGCCATGGCTGGCAGTCCGACCAGCTCCTCACGGCCACGCTGGTCCTCCCCGCCAACACGTACGCGAGCGACGCTCAGGTCACCGATTTCCAGCGCCTCGCTCTCGAGCGGCTGGAAGCGCTGCCCGGCGTGACCTCCGCGAGCTTCTCCTACTCGATGCCGTTCTTCGGGCTCTCCGAGACGCGCCGCTACCTCATAGACGGTCACGAGACGCCGCGGCCCGGGCGTGAGCCCTCCGCCGCGATCAACGGCGTCAGCCCGCACTACTTCGAGACCGTCGGCACGCGCCTGCTCAGCGGGCGCACGTTCGACCAGCGCGACATCTTCGGGGCTCCGAAGGTGTACGTCATCAACCAGGCCATGGCCAGCGCCCTCTTCGGAGACCAGAGCCCCCTCGGCCGCCGCATCGCCCAGGCCGGGGGCAAGACGGTCGAGTGGGGAGAAGTCGTGGGCGTCGTGGGCGACGTCGAGTCCGTATTCGCCGATCGGCCCGCGACGGCCTATCAGCTCTACCAGCCGCTGGCGCAGGAGCCCCGGCCGTTCAACGAGCTCGCCGTGCGCACGGCCGCGGCCGCGCCCGGCGGCCTCATCGACGGCATCCGCAAGACGGTGACGGCGCTCGACGCGGACCTGCCCGTCCGCCAGCTCCAACCCGCCGCCACCACCATCGCCCAGGTCAACTACCAGGACGGCGTCCTTGGAAGCGTCCTCTCCGCCCTGGCCGCGCTCGGCCTCGGCCTGGCCACGCTGGGCGTGTACGGCGTCATCGCGCGCACGGTGGCCCAGCGCACGGGCGAGTTCGGCATCCGCCTCGCCCTGGGCGCGCAGGCCGGGGACATCCGCCGGCTCGTGCTCGCGTCGGGCGCGAAGCTCGCCGTCATCGGCGCGGCGCTGGGCCTGCTCGGCGGCGTTGCCGTCTCGCGCGTTTTCGCATCGTTCTGGCCCGGACTCCAGATGAACAGCGCGGCTGTCCTCATCGGCGCCACCGCCGTGCTCATGGCGATCGCGCAGCTCGCCTGCTACCTGCCCGCGCGACACGCTTCCCGGATCAGCCCCACGGAAGCACTCCGGGCCGAGTAGGCGCAGGACTCGCCGGGGGCCACGCCGCTATACTCGCGTCATGCCGCGCCTCGGCGTCAACATCGATCACGTCGCGACCGTCCGCCAGGCCCGGCGCGTCCCGGACCCGGATCCGGTCCACGCCGCGGTCCTGGCCGAGCTCGGCGGCGCGGACGGCATCACCGTCCACCTCCGCAGCGACCGCCGGCACATCCAGGACCGCGACGTCGAGATCCTGCGGCAGGTGGTGAAGACACGGCTGAACCTGGAGATGGCTTCCACCCAGGAGATGCTCAAGGTCGCGCTCACCATCAAGCCCGACCAGGTGACGTTGGTCCCGGAACGGCGCGAGGAGCTCACCACCGAAGGGGGCCTGGACGTCGTCCTCAATGCCGTCCAGCTCAAGCCTTCGATCAAGATGCTCGTGGAGGGCGGCATCCACGTCAGCCTCTTCGTGGATCCCGACCTCGAGCAGGTCAAGGAATCGCACCGCATCGACGCGCGGGCCATCGAGATCAACACCGCGAGCTACGCGGACGCCCGCGACGCCCGCACCCGCGAAGCCGCGCTGCGCAAGGTGGTGGACGCCGCGCGCCTGGGGGTGAAGTTGGGGATGGCCGTGCACGCCGGCCACGGCTTGACCTACCACAACGTCGGCCCCGTCGCCCGCCTCCCGGAGATGACCGAGCTCAACATCGGGCACAACATCGTGGCCCGGGCGCTCCTGGTTGGCATGGAGCGCGCGGTGAGGGAGATGGTCGAGGTCCTGAGGCGCTGAACGGGCGGCGGCGGGATCGGGCCGGCGGTTGGGGGCCGCTGGATTGCCGGGCCCGTAAAATCCCGCTATCCTTGCCCCTCACACGAGATTAACGACGCGGGCCTCAGGCGCCGCGCCGCGGTGCCGGGAGACAAGATGCCGCTGGAGGCTTTCGGGCAGACGGACGTCGGGCGCCGGCGGAAGCTCAACGAGGACAACTTCCTCGTCAAGCCGGATATCTACCTCTACGCGGTCTGCGACGGGATGGGCGGGCACAACGCGGGCGAGGTCGCCTCCAAGATGGCGATCGAGACGCTCGAGGCGTTCATCCGCAAGAGCGCGGGCGAGGAGAAGGACATCACCTGGCCCTACGGCCTGGAGGCGCACCTCTCCTTCGAGGCCAACCGCCTCAAGACCGCGGTCAAGCTCGCGAACAAGAAGGTGTTCAAGTCCGCGGACAACCGCGAGGACTACACGGGGATGGGTACCACCCTCGTGGCCGCCATCGTGTCGGGCAAGATGGTCACGATCGGCTCGGCGGGGGACAGCCGCGCCTACCTGTTCCGGAGCGGCGAGCTCAAGCAGCTCACGCGCGACGACTCCTGGGTCTCCGCGGCCTGGGCCGAGGGTATCCTCAGCCACGACGAGATCGACCGCCATCCCCTGCGCAACGTCATCACCAAAGCCGTGGGAGCCAAGGAAGAGATCGAGCTCGACACCGTGGAGCACCAGCTCGTGAAGGGCGACGTGATCATGCTCTGCTCGGACGGCCTGCATTCCATGATCAACGACGAGGCCATTCTCAAGGCGGTCACGCCCTTTCCGGCCACTCTGCCGGAGGCGACGCAGAAGCTCATCAACGCCGCCAACGAGGCGGGGGGGAAGGACAACGTCTCCGTCGTCCTGCTCCGCTACACGGAGTAGCTCCGGGGTGGCCCCCACGGGCTGACCCAGCATGGCCACCTTCGGCCGCTACGAGATCCTCGGCAAGCTGGGCGAAGGCGCCATGGGCGTCGTCTACCGGGCGCGTGACGGCGCGATCGGCCGCGTCGTGGCCCTCAAGATGTTGTCCGCGGAGCTGGGCGCAGAGGACGAGCTGCACCGCCGATTCGAGCGCGAGGCGGAAGCGATCGGCCGCCTGAGCCATCCCAACATCGTCACCGTCTACGACCTCGGGCAGGCCAACGGGCAGCTCTACATGGCGATGGAGCTGCTGGAGGGCGACGACCTGCGCTCGCTCATCGAGCGCAAGATGGACGTGCCGCTCGCCGACCGCGTGCGCATCCTCGTCCAGATCTGCGAGGGTCTCGCCTACGCCCACTCGCGCGGCGTGGTGCACCGCGACATCAAGCCCGCGAACATCGTGGTCACCTCGAACGGCAAGGTGAAGATCCTCGATTTCGGGCTGGCCCGGGTGGCCACGCGCGCCACCATCACGCGCAAGGGGATGATCCTGGGCACCCCCGACTACATGGCGCCCGAGCAGGCCATGGGCAAGCTGGTGGACCGGCGCTCGGACGTCTTCTCCACGGGCTCGGTCTTCTACGAGTTCCTGACCGGGGAGAAGCCCTTCAAGGGCAAGACCCTCCACGCCGTGCTCTTCCAGATCATCCAGGAGAGCCCCGATCCCGTCTTGACCCTGAACCCGGAATTGCCGACGCGCCTGGCCGCGGTCGTGCACCGCATGCTCGTCAAGGATCCGGACAAGCGCTATCAGTCGCTGGACGAGGTGGGGCGGGACCTGCAGGAGATGCACTTCTCGCTGCGGCGGACGCGGTCCCGCTCCGTCCTGCCCCAGGCTCCCGCCGCCGGCGGCGAGGAGGTGCGCGCCCGCGTGCGCGAGCACGTGGCCCGGGGCCGCGCCCACTTCGACGGCGGCCGCCTCGAGCAGGCGGTAGAGGCCATGACGGAAGCGCTCGTGCTGGATCCCGCCTGCGAGGACGCGGCGGAGGTGGTGTGGCGCGCGCTCAAGCTGCGACAGGCGGGGCGGCCGGAGCCGACGCCGATGGACAAGGCGACCGAAGACCGCGTTCAGGCCCTGCTCGCGCGCGCCGCTCCCGACGTGCCCATGACCCAGGCCCGCAACGCGCTGGCCGAGCTGGCCTTGATCGCCCCCGACGACGCGCGGCTGGTCGAGCTGCTCCGCGAGCGGTCGAGCCGGGAGCGCTGATGCCCAGAATCGTCCAGCGCGAGCAGCGGCGCGGGCTGCGCCTGTCCCTGAACGTCTCCGGCCGCGACGCCCGGGGCGCGACCTTCGCGGACCGGGCCCAGACCGTGAACATCAGCGGCGGCGGCCTGTGCTTCGAGGCCGTCCGGCGCCTGCCCGTGGGATCGCGCATCGACCTCCGCATCCCCGTCCCGCCCGCCCTCCGCCACCACTTCGGCGGCCGCGCCACCTACGCGGTCAAGGCGGTGGTGTGCCGGCTGGAAGCGGTCGAGGGCGGGGCCACCTACCGGATCGGCGCGCGGTTCCTGGGCGAACTCGAGGCCTAGGCCGGCGCGGGGGCGGAAGACGCTGATATACTCCACAAGTTTGGGAGATTCCCGGCTACAGCATGGAAGGGCCCCGGCTCGAGGGGAAGATCGCCGTCGTCACCGGCGGGGGCACGGGTCTGGGGCGGGCGCTGGTGCTCGCGCTCGCGGAGCGTGGGGCCGACGTGGCCTTTTCGTTCCGGACGAGCGCGCGCGGAGCCCAAGAGACGGCAGCGGCGGTGCGGGCGTCGGGGCGGCGGGTCTGGAGCTCGCTCGCGGACGCACGTCGGCCGGGCGAGATGAGCCGGTTCGTGGAGCAAGCGGTGTCGGAGCTGGGCGGAATCGACCTGCTCGTGAACAACGTCGGCGTCTTCCGCAAGGTGCCGCTCGCGGAGCTGACGGAGGACGTGCTGGACGAGGCCTTCGCCGTGAACGTCAAGGCGGCGGTGATGGCCGCGCAGGCGGCGGCGCCGCACATGCGGCGGCGGGGAAGCGGGTCGATCGTGAACGTGGCCAGCCTCGGCGGGCTGCGGCCGTGGCCGTCCTACGTCGCGTATTGCGCGACCAAGGCGGCCCTGGTCATGGCCACGGAGTGCCTGGCCCTGGCCCTGGCCCCGGAGATCCGGGTGAACGCGGTGGCGCCGGGGATCATCGAGCCGCCGGGGGCGGGCGAGCCGGTGCTCGAGAAGATTCCGCAGCGGCGGTTCGGCACGCCGGCGGAAGTAGTGGAGACGGTGCTGTTCCTGGCCGCGGGAAGCGGCTATACGACGGGAGAAGTGATCCGGGTGGACGGAGGGCGTGCCCTCCGATGACCGCGGGTCGGGAAAGGCGAGACTTTCTATGCAAGGAAGGGGAAAATCGAGGTGAACATGGCGTCGACGCGTGAGGAAGAGAAGCCGTGGAAGACGGACCTCGCCCGCAAGTCCGCATTGCGGCGCGAGTCGGTCCTGCACGAAGTAGAAGAGGCGATCAAGAAGGCGTCGTCGTTCGAGGACGCCCTCAAGCAGTCCGTCGAGATCATGAAGAAGCGCTTCGGGCGCTACTCGGCGATCACGGCCTACGTCGCGGACGGTGAGGACCTCGCGGTCCACACCTCGCTGGAGCGGCCGGCGGGACCGGACCGCATCTGGTCGGGAGGCGGCCCCCTGGCCGACGCCGCCCACGGTCACGTCACGACCAAGGTCTCCGACCTGGCCTCGCAGCCCCTCTGGGCCGCCGTTGGCCTGGCCACGGGCAGCGTGATGGTCGGCCCGGTGCGTACGGAAGCCGGCCTCTGGGCCGTGCTCGAGGTCTGGAGCGATTTCCGCGACGCGTTCACCCCCCACGACGTGAAGCTGATGGACAAGGTGGTCGCGGCCCTGGCCAAGAAGACGCCCGCCGCCTGACCTGACCGTGCGCCCGCTGAGGGGCATCCTTCCTCCCGTCGTCACCCCCTTCGACTCCGACGGCGCTCTCGACCTCGCCGCCTTCGAGGCCAACCTCGAGGCCTGGGCGAGCGAGGACCTCGAGGGCTACGTCGTCCTGGGCTCGAACGGGGAGGCGGCCAGCCTCGAAGAAGACGAGAAGCTCGCCCTCGTGCGCGCCGCCCGGGCGCGCGCGGGCGGCCGCGCCGTGCTCGCGGGCACCGGCCTCGACTCCACGCGCGCCACCATCGCCCTCACGCGCCGCGTCGCCGACCTCGGGGCGGACGCCGTGCTCGTGCTGACGCCGTCCTACTACAAGCCGCAGATGACGGCCGAGGTTCTGCGCCGGCACTTCCTGGCCGTGGCCGAGGCCTCACCTGTCCCCGTGTACCTGTATTCGATGACGTTGTTCACGGGCGTGCCCTGGCCCCCGAGCCTGGCCGCCGACCTCGCCTCCCATCCGCGCATCGTCGGGATCAAGGAATCGAGCAGCGACCTCGGCCTCCTCGGCCGGATCATCACGTCCGTGCCCGCGCGCTTCGAAGTCGCCTGCGGGTCCGCTCCCGTCCTCTATCCCGCGCTGTGCCTGGGCGCCTGCGCCGGCGTGCTCGCGGTCGCGAACTGCGCGCCCGCGCTGGCGGTGGCGATCTATCGTGCAGTGGAAGCGGGGGATCATGCCCGAGCGAGAAAACTGCAAGCGGCGCTGACACCGTTGGCCGTCGCCGTGACCGCGACGTATGGAATCGCGGGGCTGAAAGCGGCGGTCGATGCGGCGGGTTGGCGCGGCGGCCACGTGAGGGCGCCGCTGTTGCCACTCGCGCCGGCGGCGCGCGACGAGATCCGAGCACTCGTCGCGGCCGCGAACGAGTCCGGGCGAGCCTAGCCTCTATTTTCGGTTTTCCGTCTTCGCTCCGGCCTGGGTTGTCAGGCTAGAGGTTGTGGCGCGAACGGTCCGTCTGGATCGTCAGCGGTCTTCCTCGGAACCAGGATGCGCAGCGCGCGCGGGAGAACGGACGCTTCCAATCGTCCCGGCGTCGACTCCGGCTCGCCGTCGCGGTGATAGGGTACGGTGACGGTCGCGGCCAGCACGGCCTTCGCCGCGGGCAGGTGGCGGAAGCGCCGGTACTTCGACAACGTCCCGAAGAAGAGGCGCTGCGCGTTCCAGGCCAGCTCCAGCGCGGGCGCGTCTTCGATGATCACGATGTCGAGGAGGCCGTCGTCCAGCCGCGCCCCCGGCACGAGCATCGCGCCCCCTCCGTACTGGCGTCCGTTCACGAACGCGATGACGTACGCGCGCCCCTCGAACTTCCCTTCACCGGCGTCGAGCACCCAGCTCTCCGCGCGGTAGCTCATGGTGCGCAGGACGCTCAGCCACACGTAGGTGAAGATGCCGCGCCGCCCCCCGCGGCGGCCGTGCTCGTGGAAGTCGAGACCCACCTGGGCGTCGAAGCCGGCCCCGGCCACGTTGAGGAAGGGCCGCTCGTTGATCATCCCGACGTCCATCGCCCGCGGCACCGCCTCCGCGAGCGTGGCCAGGGCGGCGTCCGGCCTCAGGGGAATGGCCAGCGTGCGGGCCAGGCCGTTGCCCGATCCCATCGGCACCAGGCCGAGGGCCGTCGAGGACCCGAGCAGCCCCCAGGCGATCTCGTTCGCGGTGCCGTCGCCGCCGATGGCGAGGACGATCTCCGCGCCCGCCGCCGCCGCTTCCGATGCGAACTGGCGCGCATCGCCCGGACCCGTGGTGAGGCGCACCTCCATCCCGCGCCAGTGCGCGCTGCGCTCGAGGGCGGCGCGGGCCCGGGCCGCGGCCAGGCCCGCGCGCGGGTTCAGGATGGCCACGCCGTTCATACCGCCTCCTGGTACACGCGGAGGGTCTCTTCGACCATGCGATCGGCCGTGAATCGATCGAGGAAGCGCAAGCGCCCCGCCCTTCCCATGGCCTCGCGCCGCGTACGGTCCTGCAGCACCTGCGTGAGGGCCGCGGCCAGGGCCTCCGGCTGGCGCGGGGGGACGACGCGGCCGGTCACGCCGTCCACGACCGCTTCCGGTATCCCGCCCGCCGCGGTGCCGACGACGGCGCGCGCGTAGCACATCGCGTCGAGCAGGCTGGTGCCGAGCCCCTCCATGTAGGAGGACAGGCAGAAGACGTCGAAGGCGGGGATCAGGTAGTCGACGTCGGAGCGGAAGCCCGCGAACAGGACGCGGCCCTCGAGGCCCAGCGCACGCGCCTGTGCCCGCAGACGGAGCTCCAGCTCGCCCTTGCCCACGATCACGAAGCGGGCCTCGGGAACCCGGGAGATCACGCGCGCCGCCGCCGCGAGCAGGGTCGCCTGGTCCTTGTGCGCGGTGAGCGCGGCCACGTTCCCGACCACGGGCGCGCCCGCGGGCACCCCCAGGGCGCGCAGGGCGTCCTCGCCGCCGCGCGCGGGGGTGCGATCGGGCACTCCCTCGTACACCACGCGCACGGAGGCGGCGGGGAGGCCGTCCTTCTCCAGCACCCGCCCCACGGCGGCGCTCACCGCGATCACGCGCCGGCAGTGCCGGTATTTCCAGCGCGAGAGCGGGCCGCGCAGGGCGAAGTCCACGCGGCGGGACGCGATCAGGCGCGCGCGGGAAGACCCGAGCCACAGGGCCGCGGCCACGGCGTGCGGGTCGTGCACGTGGACGACGTCCGCGCGGAAGCGGCGGGCGAGCGAGCGCAGGGCAAGAACGGGACCGGGCACGAAGTCGCCTCCGAACCCCATCTCGTGCACATTGAGGTCGGCGGCGCGGGCGCGGTCGCGCAAGGCGGATCCCGCGCGGCAGGCCACGATCACCTCGTGCCCGCGGCGCTCCATGCCCTTGGCGGTGAGGAGGACCTGGTTCTGTCCGCCGCGCCAGCCGCGTGCGCTGTCGACGTGCACGATCCTCACGTCGGCGGGGCGCCGCCGTTGCGCCGCTCGCGGAGCTTGGCCAGCTTCACGTACGTGTAATACGAGTTCAGGGCGGATACGGTGAGGCCCGCCTCGCCCAGCATCACCCCCCGCCGCACGATGTAGTTGCGCAGGAACGCCCATACGGCGGCGATGGCAGGATCGAGAGGGCCGCTGCGGTGTCCCTCCTGCGCGGCCTGCTCCGCCCACAGCGTGGTGTAGCGGTCGATGGTGGCCAGGTGGTCGCTGATGTCGTCGTAGCTGAAATGCTCCATGCGCGCGCGCAGGCGGCCCACGCTGCCGTCCACCCGCACGGATTCGTGGATCAGGCTGCCCTGCCAGCGCCCGCGCCGGCGGTCGAAGAGACGGAGCTGGGGATCGGGCCACCAGTCCGTTCCCTTGATCCAGTGCCCGAGGTAGAAGGCGAGACGGGGGATTCGATACCCCGCGTGAGCGAAGCCCCGCGTGGCCAGGCCCCGGATCTCGTCGCGCAGCTCGGGCGTGACCCGCTCGTCGGCGTCGATGGCCAGCACCCAGTCGTGGCGCGCGGCCGCCACCGCGCGGTTGCGCTGCTCCACGAAGCCGGGCCAGGGCGCGCTCGTCTCCACGCGCGCTCCCGCCGCCGCGGCGACGTCGCGCGTGCGGTCCTTCGACCCGCCGTCGAGGACGACCACCTCGTCGCACCAGGCGACGCTCTCCAGCGCGCGCGGGAGGTTCCGCTCCTCGTCGCAGGTGATGAGCACGGCGGAGAGCGGCGTCACCGCGGCAGTATACCGTCCGCGTGCTACAGTCATCGGCCGATGGGACAGGAGCTTCTCGACCTCTTCCGCTCGGCGGGCGCCCTCCTCGAGGGCCACTTCCTGCTGACCTCGGGGCTTCACTCGCCGCGCTATCTCCAGTGCGCGCGCGTCCTCATGGACCCCGTCGCGGCCACGCGCCTGGGGGGCGCCCTCGCGGGTGCGCTCCAGTCCGCGTTGCGCGAGCCTCCCAGCGCCGTCGTCGCGCCCGCGCTGGGCGGCGTGATCGTGGCCCACGAGGTCGCGCGGGGGCTGAGCTGCCGCGCCCTATTCACGGAAAGGCAGGAAGGGCACATGACCCTGCGCCGCGGCTTCCAGGTCCTGCCTGGCGAAGGCGTGGTGGTGGTGGAGGACGTGATCACCACCGGCGGCTCCACCCGCGAGGTCATGGACGTCGTGCGCGAAAGCGGGGGACGCGTGCTGGCCGCGGGCAGCATCGTGAACCGCAGCCACGACCTCGACCTGGGCGTCCCGACCATGAGCCTGCTCGACCTGGAAGTGCCGACCTACACCGCGGACGCGTGCCCGCTGTGCGCGGCCGGCTCGAAGCCGGAAAAGCCGGGCTCGCGCGCCTGAGCGGCCGGCGCGAGGCCCATGCCGACCTATCGCCTGACCCTCGCCTATGACGGAACGGATTTCGCGGGCTGGCAGGCGCAAGCGGAAGGCCGCGGCCGCACCGTGCAGGGAACGCTCGAAGACGCCCTGGCCCGGCTGACCGGGGGAGAGCGGGTGGCCGTGGCCGGGGCCGGGCGCACGGACGCGGGTGTCCATGCCCTCGGCCAGGTGGCCTCGTTTGCGCTGGGATCCGCCTGGAATCCCGCCGACCTGATGCGGGCGATCAACGCCGTGCTGCCGGAAGACGTGCGCGCGCTCGAGGCCTCGTCCTGCGAGGAGGCGTTCCACGCGCGCCGGTCCGCCACGAGCAAGCTCTATCGCTACACCCTGGACACGGGTCCGGTGCAGCTCCCGACACGGCGGCGGTTCGCGGGGCACGTCCCGTGGATCCTCGACGGGGAGGCCGTCCACGCCGCGGCGGCCCTCTTCCTCGGCGCGCACGACTTCGCGTCGCTCGCCTCCGCGGGCGGCTCGGTGAAGACCACCGTCCGCACCGTCACGCGCTCGGAGATGACGCGTGACGAGGTCACCACGGGCACGTGGATCTACGAGGTGGAGGCCAGCGGGTTCCTGCGCAAGATGGTGCGCAGCATGACGGGCGCGATCGTGGAGGCCGGCCGCGGATCGTGGACGGTCGAGGCCTTGCGGAAGGCGCTGGAGGCACGCGACCGGCGCGAATGGCCGGCGCCCGCGGCCGCGCGCGGGCTCACGCTGGTGCGCGTTTCCTATGAGCAGGGACCGTCCGGCCCCACCGTGAGACGGGAGTAAGATAGGGCCTCGGCCACCCCCCCGATGTCACTGCAAGATCTCCTGGACGTCGTCCCCTCCGGCTCCGAGGAATTGTCGCTCCTGCGCTCGATCGACTTCGCGCGCCTGCCCCGGCACGTCGCGATCATCATGGACGGCAACGGGCGCTGGGCGAAGCTGCGGCACAAGCGGCGGGTCGAAGGGCATCGCGCCGGGATCGCCTCCGTCCGCGACGTGGTCGAGACCTCGGCCCGCCTCGGGCTCCAGGTCCTCACCCTGTACGCCTTCTCCGTCGAGAACTGGAAGCGGCCCAAAACCGAAGTGTCCACGTTGATGGGCCTGCTCAAGCACTACCTGCGGATCGAGCTGGACACGCTCCTCAAGAACAACATCCGCTTCCAGGTCATCGGGCGCATGGGCGATTTGCCCCGGGACGTCCAGGAAGAGCTGCAGCGCGGGATCGAGCGCACGCGCGAGCGCACCGGCCTCCTCTTCAACATCGCGCTCAACTACGGCGGCCGCGCCGAGATCACGGACGCCGTGCGGGCGCTGGTGGCGGACACCGTCCGCACCGGCCGCGACCCGTCCTCGATCGAAGAGCACGACCTGGCCGCCCGTCTCTATACGGCGGGGCAGCCCGATCCCGACCTCCTCATCCGGACCAGCGGCGAGCTGCGCATCTCGAACTTCCTCCTCTGGCAGATCGCCTATGCCGAGATCTGGGTCACGGACGTGCTCTGGCCGGACTTCCGCAGACGGCACCTCCTCCAGGCCGTCGCGGACTACCAGAAGCGTGAGCGGCGGTACGGCGGGATCACTCCCGCGTGACGCGCGCCGACCTCGCGCGGCGGCTCGCCACCGCCGCCATCGGCATTCCACTCCTCGCCCTCGCCCTCTTCTGGGGGCCCCCGATGCTGGTCGTGGCTCTCGTCGGCGTCGTCTCCGCGATCGGCCTCTGGGAGTACTACGCGCTCCTCGCCGTGCGCGGAGTCGCGCCCCTGCGCGTCACCGGGTACGTGCTGGCCGCGCTCTTCTTCATCCAGACCGTGCGTCCGGCCCTCGTGCCTCCGGCCCTGGTGCCCATCGCGGCCGTGATCGTGCTCCTGGCCATGCTCACGCGGGGGGGCGACGTGCCCAGCAGCGTCACCTCCGCCGGGGCCACGCTGCTGGGGGCAGGCTGGCTCGGGGCCCTGGGCGGCACCATGGCCACCCTGCGGCTCGCGCCCGTCGAGAGGGGCGGCCCCTGGGTCGAGATGCTCCTCCTCACGACGGTCATGACCGCGGACTCGGCGGCCCTTTTCGTGGGCAGCGCGCTGGGCCGGCACAAGCTGGCGCCCCGCATCTCCCCCGGCAAGACGTGGGAAGGGCTGGCGGGAGGATTGGCGGGCGGCATCGCGGGGGCGCTGATCGTGCGCCATTTCGGCCTGTCCTGGATCCCGCTGACCCATCTGGTCGTGCTGGCGGTCCTGGTCACGCTGGCGGGGGTCGGGGGCGACCTCGCGGAAAGCCTGCTCAAGCGCTGGGCGGGGGTGAAGGATTCGGGCGCCCTTTTCCCCGGCCACGGGGGGATGCTGGACCGGCTCGACAGCTTGCTGCTGGGCGCGCCCGTCCTGTACTATTACCTTCTCTACGCGCGCTGAAACGGCCCCGTTTCGGGGCCGTTCGCGTTTTGAGTCGGGTCCTTTCTGAGCCAGGTCGAGTGAAGCGCGGTCTTTCCATTCTGGGGTCCACCGGCTCCGTCGGGTGCAACGTCCTGCGCATCGTGGACGCGTTCCCCGACCGGTTCGAGGTCGTCGGCCTCGCCGCCGGAGGGAACGTGGACCGCTTGGCCGAGCAGGTGGCCCGCTACCGTCCGCGGGTCGTCTCGGTGGCGTCGGAGGAGGCCCGCGCGCAACTCGCCCAGCGGACCGACGTGTCGGGACTGCGCCTCGGCGTAGGCCCGGACGCCGCGGTCGCGGTGGCCACCCATCCCGACGCGACGATGGTGGTGGCGGCGGCAGTGGGCGCGGTCGGGCTGGTCCCGACGTACCGGGCCCTGGAAGCGGGAAAAGACGTCGCCCTCGCCAACAAGGAGACGCTGGTGATGGCGGGGGAGCTGATGGTCGCTCAGGCGCAGGCCCGCGGGGCGCGCCTCCTGCCCATCGACAGCGAACATTGCGCCCTGCACCAGTGCCTGGACGGCCGGCGGCCGGAAGAGGTCCAGCGGCTCGTCCTCACCGCATCGGGCGGCCCGTTCCGCAACCGACCCCGCGAGAGCTTCCGCGACGTCACCCCGGGCGAGGCGCTCCAGCACCCGACCTGGAACATGGGCCGCAAGATCACCATCGACTCCGCGACCCTCATGAACAAGGGGCTCGAGGTCATCGAGGCGCGCTGGCTCTTCGGGGTGGACGCCGAGCGCATCGAAGTGCTCGTTCACCCGCAGTCCGTCGTGCACTCCATGGTCGAGTTCGTGGACGGCACCGTGCTCGCCCAGCTCGGGGTCACCGACATGCGGATGCCGATCCAGTACGCGCTCTCGTACCCGGACAAGTGGCCGGCCGCGATCCCCGGCATCGACTTCCGCGGCGGCCTGCACCTCGATTTCGAGGTCCCCGACCACGACCGGTTCCCGTGCCTGGGCCTGGCCTATCGCGCGCTGGCCGGAGGCGGGGCGCTGCCCACCGTCCTCAACGCCGCGAACGAGGAGGCGGTGAGCGCGTTCCTGGACCGGCGCGTTCCCTTTCCCGCCATCCCCGAGGCCATCCAGGAGGTCCTGGAAGAGCCGGGCCCGCGCCTCGTGCGCGAGCTGGACGACATCCTCACTGCGGACGCGTGGGCGCGCGAGCGCACGCGTGAAGCCCTCAAGCGCCGGGCCCTGGAGACCGTCTGAATGTCTTCTCTCACCACACTCCTGTCCTTCATCGCCGTGCTCGGGATCATCATCTTCTTCCACGAGTTCGGCCACTTCATCACCGCCAAGGCGTTCGGGATGCGCGTCTTCATCTTCTCGTTCGGCTTCGGGCGGCGGCTCGTCGGGTTCAAGTGGGGCGACACCGACTGCCGGGTGTCCCTGATCCCGCTCGGCGGGTACGTGAAGCTCGAGGGCGAGCCCGAAGACCACATCAGCGAAGACACGGCCATGCTGGGCGACGGCCGCGACTTCACGAGCCGTCCGCGCTGGCAGCGGTTCATCGTCTACCTGGCCGGCCCGATCTTCAACGGCATCCTCGCCATCGCGGTCTTCACGGGCCTCTTCATGATCGGCTACGGCGTCGACGCCGTCCTGCGCGACCGCCCGGTCATCGGCGTCGTCCAGCCGTCGTCACCGGCGGAGGCCGCGGGCCTCCAGGCCGGCGACGAGATCCTGATGATCGACGGCACGCCCAAGAAGGACTGGGAAGACGTGCTGGTGGCGATCGCGATCCGTCCCGATCGGCCCATCCAGCTGCGCGTGCGCCGCGGGACGGAGGAGAAGGACTTCAACGTCCGTTCGACCGTGGTCGCGCAGGGCGCGGGCCAGATCGGCGTGTCCCCGCTGGTGCGCGTGGGCCAGGTCGTTCCGGGAGCGCCCGCCGAGCGCGCCGGCATCAAGGCCGACGACGGGATCCTGACCGTCGCCGGCAAGCCGGTCACGTCTTTCGGCGACATCCCGGCGCTTCTCACCGCCCAGGCCGGCGGCCCCGTGGCCATCCGCTTGCTGCGCGACGGCGTGCCCCTGGAAATCAGCGTGGCCCCCGAGAGCGGACGCATCGGCATCACGAACAAGACGATCGAGCGCAAGCTCGGCCTCTTCCCCGCGGTGGAGGAAGCGGGCGCCGCCACCTGGAACCTCGTGCGGCAGACCTTCCAGATCCTGGGCGGGCTCGTGACCGCGAGCATCTCGCCCAAGGCGGCGCTGGCCGGACCGCTCGGCATCGCCAAGGCCTCCGGCGACGCCGCGCGCAGCAACGCGCCGATCGCGGCCCTCATGTTCCTGGTGGCGACCCTGAGCGTGAGCGTCGGGATCCTGAATCTCTTCCCGCTGCCGCCGCTGGACGGCGGGCACCTCGCCGTCCTCGCCGCGGAGGGCGTGATCCGGCGCGACCTGAGCCTCCAGGTCAAGACCTGGATCATGAACGCGGGGGCGATGGTCCTGTTCCTGCTGATCGGGCTGGTCCTCTACTCGGACCTCAGCAAGACGAGCCTGCTGCAGAAGTATCTGCCCTAGGCAAAGCCGATCGCAGAGCAAGGCGGCGCCGCGCAGCGGCGGCGCGTTGCGAGGGGGGTTTCAGGGGGGGTCGTACCCACACATCGCGATGGTGGGCACAGTGCGAACGCCCATCGGGGTGACGCGCGAGTGCCCCCCCCTGACTTAGTAAGTCTGCCCCTAGCCCCGGCGGCTGCCCCAGACGGGCTTGAACGCGGGGTCGAGCTCGTAGGCCTTCGCGAACTCCGCGGCCGCTTCCTTCTTGCCCGGCGAGTCGTGCCGCTTGGGCTCCGCGATCTTGTAGATCGTGTAGCCGAGGTAGTAGTGCGCGGCCGCGCTATTGGGGTCCGCAGCCACCGCGCGCTCGAAGGCCGCGCGGGCCGCCGAGAGGCGGTGCTTCGCGAACGCATTGAGCCCGGCCTGGATCTCTTCGCTGGCGGAAGCGCCGGACGGCGCGGCCGTCGCGGGCGCGGTCGCCGGCGGATCCTGGGGGGCGGGAGCGAGAAGCGCCGTGAGCACCATCGCGGAGATCAGCATTGGGGAGTCTCCTTTCCAGAAGGGGACGCCGGCCGCCCCGGCGTCTCGGAGTTGACCGATGGTAGCGCACCCGCGCCGGATCGCGACCGGCTCGGGTGCGCGTGCTCACACCCTACGCGCTAGCGCGATCCGGCGGCCCCGGTGACGGCGCCCGCCGGCACCATCAGGTGCAGGCCACCCGTGGGCGAGGCCACGAGCAGGCGCTCCGGCGCCGCGGGGTCCAGCCCCAGCGTCCACACACGATCGGAGGCGAGCCCGTCCGTCGGCATGCGCTCCCAGGTCTTGCCCGAGTCCACGCTCCGGAAGATCCCGCCGAAGGTGAAGTCGCTCGCGTAGATCGTCCGTCCGTCGGGATGGATGGCGAGGCCCGTGATGTCGGAGTAGGGGATGCCGCCCGTCACGCGGGACCAGGTCGCCCCCTGATCCGTGGAACGGTAGAGACCGCCGCTCGTGGTCGCGAGAAGTATCCGGTCGTCGGACGGCATGAAGGCCACCGCGTGCGGCTGCACGTCCCCGATCCCGTAGTTCACCTGGGTCCAGGACTGGCCGCCGTCGCCGCTGCGGAAGACGCCGAGCGCGGTCAGGGCCACCACGACGTCGATGTCGTTGGGCGAGACGGCCAGGGCCGATACCTCGTCCGTGATGCCGAGCGTGGGGCGGGTCCACGTGCGGCCGCCGTCGCCGCTGCGCAGGACGCCCTTCGAGGTCGCGGCGATCAGGTTGCGCGGGGGCAGGGCCAGGATGTCCTTCACGCGCGGATGCACGTCCACGCGGTCGACGATCGTGGACATGCGCGCCCAGGCTCCCGTCTCCGGATCGGAGACGAACAGGCCGTCGTCCGTCCCGGCCAGGGCCTGGCGTCCGAGCAGGGTGAGCGACAGCACCTCGCGGCCCTCGAGACCCGTGCCCAGGCGGCTCCACGGTCCGCGCGGTCCGGGCGCGGTGAAGACGCCGCCATGGTTGCGGTCGCCCCAGATCCCGGCCAGCACGCGCCGGCCCAGCCGGTCGAAGACGACCTTCGAGACGAACCGTTCGGAGAAGCCGTCGTTCGACGCGAACCAGGTCGCTCCGCCGTCCGTGCTGCGCACGACGCCCGCGCCCTCCGTCCCCAGCAGCACGACTCCGCCGGGCAGCGTGAGCACGTCGTTGATGATCAGGTTCTTCTGCGTGATGAGGCGCCAGGTCGCGGAGCTGTCCTCGCTGGACCAGAGCCCCTCCGTCGTGCCCGCGAAAAGGCGGTTCTGGTCGTCCGGGCTCTGCGCGAACGACCGCGTGCGCCGGCTGCTCGAGGGAATGCCCTTGATCTTGGTCCAGCGTCCGGCCGCGTCTTCCGAGCGATAGATGCCCGTGCAGGCGGTGGCGTAGACGACCTGGGGCTTCCAGCGGTCGATGGTCAGGGTCATGACGTCGGAGTCGTCGATCATGCCCGTGTGCATGGGCAGCCAGTTCTGGCCGCCGTCCACCGTCTTCCAGCCGAGGTGCCAGGTGCCGACGTACATCGTGTTCGGATCCACCGGATCGAACGCGACCGACTCGAAATTTCGCAGGTCCGCGTGATCCGGCGGCGTGATGCGGGCCCAGGTCTGGCCGCCGTCGATCGAGCGGAACACGCCGGTGATGGTGCCCACGGCGAGAATCTGCGGGCTGGCGGGGGCGATCGCCAGCGCGCGGACCGACTCACCCTCGATGCCCTTCAGGATCGTGAAGGTGTTGCCGCCGTCCGTGCTGCGAGCGACCCCGCCGCCGTTGCCACGGACTTCCCAGTAGCCGACGAGGACGACGCCGCGCGCGTCGACCGCGATCTCGTCGAGGCTCTGGCCGCGCTTCGGGAAACCGGGGCTGAGGCGTTTCCAATGTTCGCCCGTGTCCTCCGAACGGTAGAGAACGCCGTCCGCCGTCCCGAGGTAGATGTGCCGCGGGTCGCGCGGATCCGCCGCGAGAGCGCGTACGTCGCCGCCGGGAGGGCCGACCGGGATCCAGGTCTGCGCGCCGGCGAGAGCCGGCAAGGCCAGCGTGAAGAACGCCGTTACAAAGACGTGTGCGAACTGCCGCGATGAAGGTGCCATGGACCGCTTGGGAGTGTAAGGGTTAAGTGCCATGTTGCACAAGGATTTCAGGGTCTCCGGTGAGCCTCTGCGTTGCGCTCCTGGGCCTAACTGCGCCCCAGGTATGAGCAAGAGGCATGCCCGTAGCAGCGAGGAGCCGATTCACTCGGCGACGAGCGGCAGAGGGGGTAGCCCGAAGGGCGTAGGGGGAAGCATCCATCAAACGTAGCGCTTCCCCCTGCATAACGAAAAACAGGGCCCGGCGTCGCCGCCGGGCCCCACGACCGTCGAGTTGTTGGTGTTTATCTAGCTGTTCTGTCCTTAGTCATCGTCCTCGGGCACCGTGGCGCCCTCGGGAACGAAGATCACGTCCACGCGCCGGTTGCGTGCGCGCGCGGCGGCGTCCTTGCCGGTGTCGAGCGGCTTGGTAGCGCCCGCGGAGCGAGTCGTGATGCGGCTCTCTTCGATGCCACGCTCCTTCACCAGGTAGGCCTTCACCGCCTCGGCACGCTTCCGGGCGATCACGTCGGGGAACCGCTCCTGGCTGTCCGCATGGCCGACGACGACCACGCGAGCGCGAGGATCGGTGCGGAGCCGCGAAGCCACGTCGTCCAGGCACGCCTTGTCCACGTTGTTGAGACGATCGAGGTTCCGCGGGAAGCCGCCGGAGGTGCAGGTCACGGCCTCGGGCGCGGCCACCTGGCGGGCGTTCATGCGCACCGGGCAGTCGGACGAGGCCGTGCCGCCGCGGCCGTCCGAGACGCGGACGGTGACGGTGGCGGACGCGGGCGGCGTCATGCCGGTGCTGTCGAACGTCGCGGTGGCGCCGGTGCCGGTCACGCGGCCGGCGGAGGCGCTCCACTCGTAGGTGAGGGGATCGCCGTCGGGATCGGAGCCCGTCGCGCGGACGCGGACGCTCTCACCCGGCAGGATCGTGGTGCGCTCGATCTCGCAGCTCACCGTCGGCGGACGGTTGGCCGGCGGCGGCGGCGGCGGCGGCGGCGGAACCGCGATCTCGCGGCAGCCCCAGCCGGGGTGATAGCCGATGGAGATGTGACGGCCCGTCCAGCTCTTGCTGCCGGAGTTCAGCCCGCGGTCGTCGAAGTTGAGGTTCCAGGAGATGGCGGGACGGATGAAGAAGCCCTTGATCCAGATGACCGGGCCGATCACAAGGTCGAGGGGGTTGGTCTGGGGACCAATCCCGAAAGTGTTGCTGCGCGGGTTGCTGTTGGGGTCGAACGAGTTGTTCGAGCCCGTGCCCGTGCGGAGGATCGTGCTGTCGTCTCCGCCGGAGTAGTTCGTGCCCATCAGCTCGGCCTGGAGCTGCACCCAGGAGCAAGCGGGTACGTTCAGGCCGACCGCCCACTTGAAGGCGTTGGCCAGGTCGACCGGGACCGGATCGTCCGGATCGCCGTTGACCTGGAAGCCGATCGACGCGTGGAGGTCGAGCTTGCCGCTGAAGCCCTTGGAAGCGACGAGGTCGCCGCCCCAGGAGGTCTTGCCCGTGCCCAGTCCGAGGTCCTTGTCCGCCGTCGGGATCTTGACGAAGCCACGAATGGCAAGGCCGAGCGGATCGCCGTGCTGATAGTCGTCGAGGAACTTGAACTTCAAGCCCACCTTCAGGTCGCCGACTCCCGTCTCCCAGGGCGTGCTCACGAACGGGTAGTCGTTCACGCGGCCGGGCTGGAACAGCGCGTCGGCGTCGATCCGGTTCTGGAGCCCGAAGTTGCCGTAGAGCTCGAAGCGGTCGGTGAGGCCGTAGCCCAGCGACACGCCGTGGATCGAAATGTCCTCGTCCTTGGGGTCACGATCCAGGTTGTCGCGGAAGAGCTGGAAGGAGAACTTTCCCTTGGGCAGCGTGTAGGCCGTGGGCATGTGGAAGAGCCCGGTGGTTCCATCGTAGGCCGGGGTCGCGGGATGCGCTTCCCACTCGCGACCGTCGACCGTTATCACCCACGTCTTGACGTTCGCCCTCTCCACCGTCATGTGATGGCCGTCGGTGGTGGTGGTGGTGGTGGTCTGGGTGGTGGTCACCGTGGTGTCGCCGCTCGTCCCCCGGTTTCTGTCCTCCCCGGCCGGCGGAACTCCCTGCGCCCAGGAGGTGCCCGCGAGGGCCAACAGCCCTCCGAGCATCCAGGTTGTCAATGGTCGTCTCATCGAACGTCCTCCTTTTTCGCTGGCCTTTTCTTACTATACTCTGAAGTGTAGCAGCGTCATGGCTGCACGATCACGTTGTTCTCCACGGCTGCGCTCGCGGCGTCGCGAGCCACGACTCCCGCTAGATCTTTCTCCGCTCCTGTCCTCACGCGGCCGGTGAGGACCAGCCGTCCGCTCACCATCTGCGCCTTCAAGACGAAGCCGGCGAGATTGGGATTGGTGGCCAGGGCGGCCTGGGCGGCGCGCGCGGGGTCGGCGGCGGCCCCGGCCCGGGCGGGAGCGCTGGCGGGCGAGGCGGACGGCGGGGCGGAGCCCGCGCCGGCGCCCCCGGCCACGGCCAGGGCGTCCTTCACCGCCGCTACCTGCGGCGTCTGCTGCGCGATCTGGAGGGCGGTCTGGCGCTGGGCCTCCGACACCACCGTTCCGCCCAGCGTGACCTCGCGGCGGAAGGCGGAGACCTTGACGTCGGCGCCCTTCATGTCCTTGCTGAGGGAGAAGGCCAGCTTGACCTTGGCCTCCACCGCGTGGTCGTCGAAGTTCTCCCCGAAGGAGCGTCCCTCCCCGGCGGAGGAGGCCAGGGCCGGATCGACGCGGAGCTGGTTGTCCACCCGCGCCACGTCCGGGACGCCGGCGGCCACGCGTCCGGCTTCGGCTTGGATGTCCTCGCTCGGCACGCTGCCGCGGAGGACGACCGTCCCGTCGTCGTGCGCGTCGACCTCGATGGGCTGGGAATTCAAGTTGCGGTTCAGCTCCAGGGCGGCTTTCACGCCCCCCTTCGTCTTGGTCGCGCGCAACTTCTCGCCGACCGTCTCTCCCACCTCGCCGAGCTTGGTTCCCACCTCTCCGAGCTTCTCGGCGCGGAGGTGCGGCAACCGGCCCGGCTGGTACTTCCAGTAATAGAGGAGTCCAAGCACCAGCGCCCCGACGACCAGGAGGGCAAGAACGCGTCTCAAAGGTGGAAGGCCTCCTTGAACAGTTACTTCTATAGGCTCGACCTAACCGCGTCCGCGATGCAAGAACCGTGCGCATCATTTCCGTGACGGGCCGCCCGCGCGCACAGGGCGAAACCGCGCATCCGCAAGCCTCAATTCGCGCCTCGGAGCCGCAGTGGGGCAGGTTTGGGGAACGAACCCCTGGCCCCGCGGGGGCGTGGCCGATCCGCGCGACGGAGAGCCGAACCAATCGACTTTGTACAATTTGCAGACAACGGACGCGCCACCTCATTAATGTGGCCGCTTCTGGCGCTCCCCAGGGCCCCGCTATCATGGGCGGGGTGCGCATCCTGATGATGGCGGTGGGCGGGGTCGCGCTCCTCGGAGCCGCGTGGGCCGCCCCGATCACTCCGACGCCGCCGGCCGCACCCGCCGAGACGTCCTATGCGCTGGCCGACGACGCCCTCACCCGCCTGCTGCCCCTCATCCGGACGTCGCTCGAGGCCAACCGCAAGGAGATGCGCGGGCGCACCGGGCTCGTGCGCGGTTTCGGCGCCGGCACGCTCTACCCCCAGGTGTGGCTGCGCGATAGCGCCACCCTGATCCCGGCCTCCCGCTTCTTCTATCCGCGCGACCACCTGACGTCGTGGATCGAGGAGCACCTCGCGCATCAGCGGCCCGACGGGTCCCTCCTCGATTGGATCGCCGCGGGCGAGGTGGCGCGATTCGCGGCGGACGCACCCCGCGCGGCCGAGCTGTTCCGCGCGCCCGGCATCGTGCTCGCGGGCGACCGGAACACCTCCGAGACCGATCAGGAGTCGAACGCGGTGAGCGCGGCGGCGCAGGTGTTCGCCATCACCGGGGACCGCGGCTGGCTGCGGCGCCCCCTCGGCAACCGGCCGCTGATCACGCGTCTGGACTCCGCGCTCGAATACGTGCGGGCGCGGCGGTTCGATGCCGCGCATGGCCTGGTGACATCCGCCTTCACCGCGGACTGGGGTGACGTGACCCCCGTCTACGCCGACCAGCGCGCGATCTACCTCGACGCGAACACGCCCGTCGTGGCCTCCCTGTACGCGAGTGCGTTGTACGTGCGCGCGGCCCGCGACCTGGCCGGTCTGCACCGCGCCGTCGGCGACGCGCCCGGCGGGCGGCAATGGGATGACCGCGCGCGGTTCGTGGCCGACGCCATCGAGCGCCATCTCTGGCAGCCGGACCGCGGCTTCTATCGCATGCACGTCGTCGTCTCCTGGCCCGGACCCGGGCGCGCGCCCGACGACGACGACCGCTTCGGAATGGGGGGCAACGCCGTGGCCCTCCTCGCCGGGCTCGGGGACGAGGCGCGCGTGCGCCGCGTGATGGGAGTGGCCCTCGAGCGCCAACGCCGCTACCGGATGGCGACGATCTCGGGAGTCCTCCTGCCACCATACCCGCCGGGTTTCTTCCGCCACCCGATCCTGCGTGAGGAGTTCGCCTACCAGAACGGGGGCGCGTGGGACTGGTTCGGCGGCCGCCTCCTCCTGGCCGCCTTCGAAGGCGGACAGGCCGCCGCCGCGCGCCGCGAGCTCGCGCGTATCGCGGCCCAGGCCGTGCGCACGGGCGGCCTCTACGAGTGGAACACGCGTGACGGGCAGGGCAAGGGCAGCGCGCTCTACGCCGGCAGCGCGGGTGTGCTGGGGGGAGCGATCATGGCCGGCCTCTACGGCATCGACCTGCGCCGTGAGGGCCTGGACCTCCACGTGCGCCTCGCCGAGAGCTCCGGCCGCGTGCACGCGTTCGAGCCGGCCACGGGGACGACCGTCGCCTACGAATATTCGTGTGATCCCACGCGGCGGCGGATCACCTTGCGCTACGAGGCCAGCCGCCGCGACCGTGGCACGGTCGAGGTGCTGCTGCCCGCGGGACGCACCTCCGCCGAGGCCCGCGTCGACGGCACGCCGCGGCCGTCGGCGATCCGCAAGGTCGGCGACGACTCGTACGTGCGGCTGGAGACGGACTGGGCCCCCCACCGGCTGGAGATCGCGCTGAGGTGACGAACGCCCGCATCGCGGGCCAGGCCCTGGTCTTCGGCTTGACCCTCATCGCCATGGTGGCCCTCGCGGATGCGCCCGCGCCGGCTCCGTCTCGCCCGCCGTCGCCTCCCTTCGGAGCGGGCGAGCGGCTCGCCTTCAAGATGACGTACGCGCACCTGCTGGCGGGACGCGCGGAGATCGCGGTCGAGTCGGGCGAAAACGAGGGCCGGCCCGTGCTCCGGCTGAGCCTGGACGTGCGCAGCGAGGGCTTCTTCGCCTGGCTCTTCCGATACAAGGTGGACGACCACACCGTCGCGACGTGGGATCCGGTGACCGGCTGCTCCTACGGAATCGAGAAGCACCTGCGCGAGGGCAAGGCCGTGCGCGATCAGGTCGTGCGCATCGACCCCGTGACGGGCACGGCGACGGTCGAGGACAGGAAGATCGCGCAGAAGGTGTTCCAGGTGGGACCTTGTGCGCTCGACGTGTTCTCCGCCTTCTTCGTCGCTCGCCTGCGCGGGCTCAACCACGAGGGACAGCTCACCGTCCGTGTGTTCGACAACGGCAAGCTCTACGACCTCCCGTTCCGGCCGATTGGATACGAACGGTTGGATCTGCCCGCGCCCCTCGGCCGCCAAGTCATGACGCAGGTGGCGGAACCGGTCGTGCCCAAGGGCTCCGGACTCTTCACGCAGGAGGGCCGGCTTCTCGTGTGGGTGACCGCGGACGAGCGGCGGATCCCGGTGCGGGTGCGGTCGAAGGTACCCGTCGGTTCTGTCTCGGGTGACCTGGAGTCCTACAGGAGTCCGTCCTCATCCACGATGGGACGGACTCCTAATGGGTCCCATTAGGAGCGTGTCCCGTCCAGCGACGACACGCTCCTACGGCATCACCCTGCGGTGGCGCCCCACTTCCTCTTCGTAGTACTTCCGGTAGAGGACGTCCCACTCGTCCGAGCCTTCCTGGATCGTGCGCTTCTGGCTCTCGATCTTGCGGCGCACCATCGCGTCGATGGCCTCGTCCGTCTTCATCTCGTTGGAGATCATGGTCACGATCTCCTGGCGGATCTCCTGGGGGTCGGCGTAGTACTCGATCTCTTCGTCCTTGTTGAGGTGGTCGAGGATGAGGTGGGACAGGCGGAGGATCTTCTCGCGGGACAGCTTCACAGGATGATGCCCTTTTCCTTGGCCATCTTCTTCTTGAGCATCTTGAACATGTCGGTATAGCTCATGTTCGAGCGCTCCATCTCCGCGGCGTGCTGCATGAGGACGCCGCGGACCTCTTCGTTGAGGCGGTCCTCGACCGACATCTCCTCGGTGATGACCTTCACGAGGTCGCCCATCACCCGGGTCTCGGAGTCCACCTCGAGCTTGCCCTCGGCCACGAGGGTCTTGATGATCTTGCGCGACAGGAACTCGATCTCGTCCGACGTCAGTCGCATTCTGTCGAGTATATCAGGCGAGGATCGCGCTGCCGATCGGCAGTGGCGTCGGCCGCCTCTCGGGTCGCGCGTCGCTCGCTACGCGGGCCCACATGTGAAAAATTGACGATCATCCGTGCCGCTCGCTCATGCGCGACCCGCTCGAGGCGTCCTCCGACCGCTCGCCGCCATCGTTCGTGTTAATCTCCCGCGTCGATGCCGCTGCACGTCGTCCGTCATCCCGTCATCGAAGATTCCCTGGCGCGGCTGCGCGACCGCACCACGCCCTGCGACGAGTTCCGGCGGCTGGCCCGGCGCGTGAGCCTGCTCCTCGCCGCGGAAGCCACGCGCGACCTCGCCCTGGCCGAGACCACGGTGGAAACGCCGCTGGAGACGGCCTCCGTCTTCCGGATCGGATCACGCGTGGTCGCCGTGCCCGTGTTGCGCGCGGGGCTGGGCATGCTCGACGCCTTCCTCGAGCTCGTGCCGGGAGCGGAGGTCGGCTACTTCGGCCTCGAGCGCAATGAAGAGACGGCGGCGGCGCGCCGCTACTACGAGAAGGTCCCGCGGGAGCTCGGCGACGCCGTCGTGTTCCTGCTCGACCCCATGCTGGCCACGGGCGGGTCGGCGGCCATGGCCGTCGACGGCCTGGTGGGGCTGGGCGCGCGCGAAGTGAGGCTGCTCTCGATCGTGTCCGCTCCCGAAGGCGTGGCCCACCTGAACGCGGTCGTCCCCGACGCCGTCATCTTCACGGCCGCCCTCGACCGCGCGCTCAACGACCGGAAGTACATCCTTCCCGGGCTCGGCGACTTCGGCGACCGCCTCTTCCGCACATAGCCCTTTCGTCCACCTTGACGCGTTTTCGGCGACTGACGTATCCTCGCCGCCGTCGCTCCCCCGGCCGCGCAGCGTGAGGTATCGTTCCGGAGGCCGATGCCACAGACGTTCCATCGCAGCACCAACACCCTCTCGAAAGTCAGCATCTTCGGGGCGCTCTTCCTCGTCTTGGGATCGCTGTTCGCGATCGCAGAGATCAACCGTTCCGGCTACGTCACCCAGGCCGGGATCGCGCGCGAGCAGCCGGTGCCGTTCAGCCACCAGCACCACGTGGGAGGCATGGGCGTCGACTGCCGCTACTGCCACACGACGGTCGAGACGTCGGCCACCGCGGGCATCCCGCCCACCAAGACCTGCATGAACTGCCACGCCCAGATCTGGAACCAGAGCCCGACCCTGGAGCCGGTGCGGGCCAGCTTCCGGAGCGGACAGTCCATCGAGTGGACGCGGGTGCACGACCTCCCCGACTTCGCGTATTTCAACCACAGCGCGCACGTGAGCAAGGGCGTGGGGTGCACGACCTGCCACGGTCCCGTCGACCGCATGCCGCTGATGTGGCAATACTCGTCGCTGCAGATGGAGTGGTGCCTCGACTGCCATCGTGCGCCCGAGCGATACGTCCGTCCGAAAGAGGAGGTCTTCAGCGTGTCGTGGCAGCCGCCGGCGGATCAGATCGAGCAGGGCCGCGCGCTCATCAAGGCCTACGGCATCCAGACCCGCACCTCCTGTTCCGCGTGCCATCGATGAGCGAGACGCCGGCCGTACGCGTGGACCTCTCCGGGGTGCGGCGCCGCCTCGACGGCGCCCAGGGCCGCACCTACTGGAAGAGCCTGGAGGAGCTGGCGGGGACGCCGGAGTTCCTCGACTTCCTGCACCGCGAGTTCCCGTCGCAGGCCTCGGAGTTCGACGACCCCAAGGGCCGGCGCGAGTTCCTCACCCTCATGGGCGCGTCGCTCGCCCTGGCCGGCCTCACTGGCTGCACGAAGCAGCCGGAGGAGAAGATCGTCCCCTACGTGCAGCCGCCGGAGCACGCCGTGCCCGGCAAGCCCCTCTTCTTCGCCACGGCCATGCTCGACCGCGGCTACGCGAAGGGCATCCTGGTCGAGAGCCATCTCGGACGTCCCACCAAGATCGAGGGCAATCCCGACCATCCCGCGAGCCTGGGCGCGACCGACGTCTCCGGCCAGGCCTGGGTGCTCGGGCTCTACGACCCCGATCGCTCGCAGACCCTGACCTACCGCGGCGAGATCCGCGCCTGGACCGACTTCATGGGCGCCCTTCGCAACGCGCTGGGCGCGCAGAAGCCGCGCCAGGGCGTGGGCGTGCGCATCCTCACCGAAGCCGTCACGTCCCCGACGCTGGCGGCGCAGGTGCGGGAGGTCCTCGCGGAGCTGCCGGCCGCGAAGTGGCATCAGTGGGAGCCGACGGGCGGCGCTTCGATGGCGGCGCGGGCGGCCGTCGGCCGGCCGGCCTCCGTCCAGTACCACTTCGAGCGCGCGGACGTGATCCTGTCGCTGGAAGCGGACTTCGTCGTGGACGGGCCCGCCAGCCTGCGCTACGCGCGCGAATACACCGCGCGCCGGAAGCGTCCCGGCGAGCAGGCCATGAACCGCCTCTACGCGGTCGAGACCACGCCCACCCTCACCGGCGCCATCGCGGACCACCGGCTGCCCCTGCGCCCTTCCGAGATGGAGGGCTTCGCGCGCGCGGTCGCGGGAGCGGTCGGCGGAGGAACCGCCGCTCCCGCCCCGAGCGGCGCGACGGGGGAGTGGCTGGCCGCGGTGGCCAAGGACCTGAAGGCCCACGCCGGCCGATCGCTCGTCATCGCCGGCGACTACCAGCCGCCCGCGGTGCACGGTCTCGCGCACGAGATCAACCAGTTCCTCGGGAACGTCGGGCAGACCGTCGTCTACGGCGCGCCCGTCGAAGCGCAGCCCGTGGATCCGATGGCGTCGCTGGCCGAGCTGGCCGCGGACATGAAGGCGGGCCGCGTCGACGTCCTGGTCGTGCTGGGCGCCAACCCCGTCTACTCCGCGCCCGCGGACCTGGACTTCGCGGCGGCCATGGAGCGCGTCAAGCTCCGCGTCCACCTGGGCCTCTACGCGGACGAAACGGCGGCCCTCAGCCACTGGCACATCCCGCAGGCCCACCCGCTGGAAGCCTGGAGCGACGCGCGCGCGTACGACGGCACCACCACCATCCTGCAGCCGCTGATCGCGCCCCTCTACGACTCCGCGCGCTCCGCCCACGAGCTCCTGGCCGCGCTGACCAGCAAGCCCGACCGCAAGGGGCACGACATCGTCAAGGACTTCTGGCGGACGCAGTTCGGGGGCGACTTCGACGCGCGCTGGCGGCGCTCGCTGCACGACGGCGTGGTGACGGGATGGACGGCGCCGGCGGGGACGGCGACAACCTCGGCGAGCGGCGAACCGACGACGCCTCCTCGTCCGGCGGCGGCCGCGGCCGCCCCCGGCGCGCTCGAGATCGTCTTCCGCCCCGATCCAACCATCGGCGACGGCCGCTACGCGAACCTGGGCTGGCTGCAGGAGCTGCCCAAGCCGATCACGAAGCTGACCTGGGACAACGCCGCGCTCCTCTCTCCCGCGACCGCCCAGAAGCGGGGAGTCGAGAACGGCGAGGTCGTCGAGCTGCGCTACCGCGGGCGCACGGTCAAGGCGCCGGTGTGGACGCTCCCGGGGCAACCCGACGACACCGTGACCGTGCACCTCGGCTACGGCCGCACGCGCGCGGGCCGCGTGGGCGACGGGGCGGGCTTCGACGCGAACCGCATCCGCACCTCGGACGCGCCCTGGAACGGCACCGGGCTCGAGATCGCCAAGACGGGGGAGACGCGCGCGCTGGCCTGCGCCCAGGACCACTGGTCCATCGACGAGAACGCGGAGCCGCGCCACCTCATCCGCTCCGTCACCGTCGAGGAATACGTGAAGGAGCCGGAGGCCATCAAGGAGCAGGCGGAGAACCCGCCGCGCGACATGACCCTCTACCCCAACGTGAAATACGCCGGCCACGCCTGGGGCATGTCGATCGACCTCAACTCCTGCGTCGGCTGCAGCGCCTGCGTGGTGGCCTGCGTGGCGGAGAACAACATCCCCGTGGTGGGCCGCGAGCAGGTGGCGAAGGGCCGCGAGATGCACTGGATCCGCGTGGACCGGTACTTCTCGGGCGCGCCCCAGCATTCGGAGACGATCCGCGCCCACTTCCAGCCCCTGCCCTGCATGCAGTGCGAGAACGCGCCTTGCGAGCAGGTCTGCCCGGTGGCCGCCACCGTGCACAGCGACGAGGGGCTGAACGACCAGGTCTACAACCGCTGCATCGGCACCCGCTACTGCTCGAACAACTGCCCCTACAAGGTGCGGCGCTTCAACTTCCTCCTCTACCAGGACTGGAATACCCCGACCCTGAAGCTGCAGCGCAACCCCGACGTGAGCGTGCGCAGCCGAGGGGTCATGGAGAAGTGCACCTACTGCGTGCAGCGCATCGAGCAGGCGCGCATCACCGCCCACAACGAGGGTCGTCCCATCCGCGACGGCGAGATCCAGACCGCCTGCCAGTCCGTCTGCCCGACCCAGGCCATCGTGTTCGGCGACGTCAACGACCCGGGCAGCGCCGTCTCCAAGCTGAAGGCGGAGCACCGGGACTACGCGCTCCTCGGCGAGCTCAACACGCGCCCGCGCACGACCTACCTGGCCGAGGTCAAGAACCCGAACCCGGAGCTGGCGGGACCGGCGGCCGGGGGAGGCGAGCACCATGGCTGACCAGCCCGTCCCTCCCCCCGAGCCCAACCCGCCCATCGCGCGGGACGTGACCAGCGCCATCCGCGGCGCGCAGCCGACCGTACACGTCCCCCACCCGGAGATGCACGCGCTGCTCGCGCCCGGTCACGACTTCGCGACCGTCACCGAGAAGATCAGCAGCCTCGTCCTGCAGAAGGGCACCCCGCTCTGGTGGTTCGCGGGGTTCGCCGTCTCCTTCGCGGTGATGAATGTGCTCCTCGTCAGCATCTGCTACCTGGTGTTGAAGGGCATCGGGATCTGGGGCGAGAACGAGCCGGTGGGATGGGCCTTCGACATCCTGAACTTCGTCTGGTGGATCGGGATCGGGCACGCGGGGACGCTGATCTCCGCGATCCTCCTCCTCCTGCGGCAGGAGTGGCGCACGTCGATCAACCGCTTCGCGGAGGCCATGACCCTGTTCGCGGTGGCCTGCGCCGGCGTCTATCCCGCGCTCCACACCGGCCGGCCCTGGCTCGACTACTGGCTTTTCCCCTACCCGAACACGATGGGCCTGTGGCCGAACTTCCGCAGCCCGCTCATCTGGGACGTGTTCGCGGTCTCGACCTACGCGACGGTCTCGGCCCTCTTCTGGTTCGTCGGCCTCATCCCCGACTTCGCCACCCTGCGCGACCGCACGACCAACCGGTACGCGCAGCACATCTACGGGATGCTGGCCATGGGCTGGCGGGGCAGCGCGCGCCACTGGCACAACTACGACACCGCGTACCTGCTCCTGGCCGGCCTGGCCACCCCCCTCGTCATCTCCGTGCATACGGTGGTGAGCTTCGACTTCGCCGTCGGGATCCTGCCCGGCTGGCACGCCACGATCTTCCCGCCCTACTTCGTGGCGGGGGCGATCTACGCGGGCTTCGCGATGGTGCTGACCCTCGCCATCCCGCTGCGCAAGCTCTACGGGCTCGAGGACTTCATCACCACCAAGCACCTCGAGAACATGGGCAAGGTCATGCTGGCCACCGGACTCATCGTGGCCTACGGCTACACCATGGAGGCGTTCTTCGGCTACTACAGCGGCAACCAGTACGAAGCCTTCATGATCAAGAACCGGATGCTGGGCCCCTACAAGCACTTCTACTGGGCCCTCATCGTCTGCAACGTGATCTCGCCCCAGTTCCTCTGGATCAAGAACGTGCGCACCAGCAGCATCGGGCTCTTCGTCTGCGCGATGTTCACGAACGTGGGCATGTGGCTGGAGCGGTTCGTGATCATCGTGACCTCGCTGCACCGCGATTTCCTGCCCTCGTCCTGGGGCATGTACCACCCGACCATCTGGGACTGGTCCACGTTCATCGGGACCATCGGCCTCTTCTTCACCCTCTTTTTCCTGTTCGTGCGCTTCATGCCCGTCATCTCGATCTTCGAGATGCGCACCATCGTGCCCGGAGCCGAGCTGCGCGAGGAGCAGCCATGAGCGCCCCCGCACCGGCCCCGCCGCTCTGGGGACTCATGGCGGAGTTCGAAGGCCCCACGGAGGTGGTGGAGGCCGCGCGCCGCGTCCACGAGGCGGGCTACAAGAAGGTCGACGCCTATTCGCCCTACCCGATCGAGGAGCTGGCGGAGGCGCTGGGCCACCATCACTCCTGGCTGCCGCTGCTCGTCCTCATCGGCGGGATCACGGGCTGCATCGCGGGCTATGCCCTGCAGTTCTGGAGCGCGACCATCGCCTACCCGATGAACATCGGCGGCCGCCCCATCCACAGCTGGCCCGCCTTCATCGTGCCCACCTTCGAGACCACGATCCTCTTCGCGGCGGGGACGGCCGTGCTGGGCATGCTGGCCTTGAACGGCCTGCCCGAGCCCTACCATCCGGTGTTCAACGTCCCGCAGTTCGCGCGCGCGAGCAAGGACCGCTTCTTCATCGTGATCGAGGCGCGCGACCCCAAGTTCGATCTCGACGCGACGTGGAGCTTCCTCACCAGCCTCAAGCCGCGCTCGGTCTCCGAGGTCGACCGATGAGGCGCGCGCGCCGCGCGACGCTGGTGCTGGCCCTGGCCGCTTCCGCGGCGGGCTGCCGGCAGGACATGCACGACCAGCCCAAATACAAGGCTTTCCGGCGCTCCGCCTTCTTCGGGGACGAGCGCTCGGCGCGTCCGCCGGTCGAAGATACCGTCGCCCGGGGCCAGCTGCGCGCGGACTCCGTGTACTACACGGGCAAGCAGGGGACGATGCCGGTGGACGTGCTGCCCGTGCCCGTCACGCCCGCCCTCCTCCGGCGCGGGCAGGAGCGCTTCGGCATCTACTGCACGCCTTGCCACGGCGCCACCGGGCGCGGGGACGGGATGGTCGTGCAGCGCGGCTACCGGCGCCCGCCTTCCCTGCACATCGACCGGCTGCGCAACGAGAAGACGGGCTACTTCTTCGACGTGATCACCAGCGGGTTCGGGGCCATGCCCGACTACGCGGCCCAGGTCCCGGTGGCGGACCGCTGGGCGATCGTCGCCTACGTGCGGGCGCTGCAGCTCAGCGAGAACGCGCGCCTGGACGACGTGCCCGCGGATCGCCGGGCCGAGCTGGTGGCCTCGAAGTCTTCGGCGGGCACGGCCCAGGAAACGCCCGCTCCCGCCGCCTCTCCCGCCGCGGGGCACCCGTGAGCAGCGCCAGCGCCGTGACCCATCCTGTTCCCGAGCTCGTGGACGTCCTGCAGCGCCGGGCCTTCGCGGCGGGGGCGGCCGGCCTCATCGCCAGCCTCATCGGCGCGCTCGTGACCCCTACGCAGTTCTTCCGCTCCTACCTGTTCGCATTCCTGTTCTGGAACGGCGTCGCGATCGGCTGCCTCTCCCTGCTCATGATCCAGCACCTGACGGGCGGGCGATGGGGTCTCGCCATCCGCCGCCTGCTGGAGGCGGGGACGCGCACCGTGCCCGTTCTCCTCGTCCTGTTCCTGCCCGTCGTGGTCGGCCTCAAGCGGATCTACCCGTGGGCGGGATCCGAGCAGGCCGAGGCCACCATCCGGCACGCGATCGAGATCAAACACGCCTACCTGAACGTGCCGTTCTTCCTGGGGCGCGCCGCGTTCTACTTCGCGGTCTGGCTGCTCCTCGCCCATTTCCTGAACCGCTTGTCCCTGGAGACGGACGCGGGCCTCGACCTGCGCCGGGCCCGCCAGATGCGCAGCATCTCCGGCGGCGGGCTCCTGCTCATGGGCCTCACCATCACGTTCATGTCCGTGGACTGGGCCATGTCGCTCGACCCGCGCTGGTTCTCGACCATCTACGGCATGCTCTTCATGATCGGGACCGCCCTCTCCGCGCTCGCCCTCTGCATCGTGGTGATCACGCGGATCATGGGGACGGGCCCCCTCAGCGTCGTCGCCAACGCGGACACCCTCCACGACCTGGGCAAGCTGATGCTCGCCTTCATCATGGTCTGGGCCTACTTCTCCTATTCGCAGTTCCTGATCATCTGGTCCGGGAACCTGCCCGAGGAGATCCCCTGGTACCTGCGGCGCTACAGCGGCGTGTGGAAGCTCATCGGCCTCTTCCTCGTCGTCTTCCATTTCGCGGTGCCCTTCCTCGTCCTGCTCTCCCGGAACCTGAAGCGACGGGCGAAGACGGTGGGCATGGTGGCGCTGTGGATCCTGGCCGTGCGCGTCGTCGACCTCTTCTGGCTCGTGCGTCCGGAGTTCCCGGCGACGGGGTTCCCTCTGCACTGGCTCGACCTCACCCTGCCCGTCGGGCTCGGCGGGGTGTGGCTCGGCATGTTCGCGCGCCAGCTCAAGACGCGTCCGCTGCTGCCCGTGGGCGAGCCCGAGGTCCAGCAGTGGCTCGCGGAGGCGGGGGCATGACCGCGGTGAACCCCCACGACGAGCGCAAGGTGGCGGAGGCGCTGGACGTGCGCTTCGAGCGCGCGGACGTGGTCCCCGGCGTCATCGTGCGCTGGGCCATCGGCCTCGGTCTCGTCAGCATCGTGGCGGCGGCGGTGGCCGTCTGGCTGCTCGTCTTCCTCCGCCATCACGAGGAGGCGGGCGATCCGCAGCGCCCGGCCCTGTATTTCTCGGCCGAGGCCCGCCAGCCGGAAGGTGTCCGCCTGCAGAGCAAGCCGTTCGACGATCTGCACGCCCTGCGCGAGCACGAGGGTCGGATCCTGAATTCGTACGGATGGGTGGATCCGGCCGCGGGCGTCGTGCACATCCCGATCGAGAGCGCGATGCGCCTCTACGCCGCGCGCCAGGCCGGCGCCGCGCGCGCGGTATCCCCCGGCCCGGGCGAGACCGGTGTGCCCACGGATTCCGCGCCCATTCCCGCGGCGTCGGCGGCCACCGTGGTGACGCCGCCGGCGCCGCTTTCGGAATCCGCGGGGCCGTCTCCATCCCCGAGTGCCGCGGGAGGCCATCCGTGAAGGGCGCGCTTCTGTCCGCCGCCCTCCTCCTGGCCGCCGCCGCTCCGGCCTCGGCCTGGGTCCGCGATCAACCCTCGCCGGCCCCGCCCGCGGGCGAACGCCCGAAGATCCTGACCGACGTCGGGTTCGATCAGCATCTTGGCGACACGGTGCCTCTCGACGCCGTATTCCGCGACGAGTCGGGCCGCAGCGTGAAGCTCGGCGACTACTTCGGCCGGCGCCCGGTCGTGCTCTCGCTCGCGTACTACGAGTGCCCGATGTTGTGCACGGTGACGCTGAACGGGCTGGCCAGCGCGCTCGACGTGCTCTCTTTCGAGCCCGGACGCGATTTCGAGATCGTGAACGTCAGCTTCGAGCCGAAGGAGACGCCGGCCCTGGCCACGGCCAAGAAGGCCACCTATCTCCGCCGCTACAAGCGGCCGGGGGCGGCGGGGGCCTGGCACTTCCTGACCGGCGACGCCGCGCAGATCCGCCGCCTGACCGACGCCGTCGGCTTCCGATACGTGTGGGACGAGCAGACGAAGCAATACGCGCACGCGAGCGGCATCATGGTCCTGACCGCCGACGGCCGCCTGGCGCGCTACCTCTACGGGGTGGAATACGCGCCCAAGGACCTCCGCCTCGCGATCCTCGAGGCCTCGCAGGGCCGGATCCTCTCGCCGGTGGACCGACTGCTCCTGTACTGCTACCACTACGATCCCACCCTCGGCCGCTACGGCAAGTCGGTGATGGCCATCCTGCGCGTGGCCGCGGTGCTGACCCTGGGCGGGCTCGGGACCATGATCTTCGCCTTGCGCCGGCGGGACCGGGCGGCCTGACATGTTCTCCGGCTTCCCTCTCTTCCCGGAGCAGGCCTCGACCTTCGCCGCGCGCGTCGACGCCCTCTATTTCTTCCTCATCGCGATCAGCACGTTCTTCTCGACCCTGATCGCGACCCTGCTCGTGGTGTTCGCGGTGCGCTACCGCCGGCGGCGCGCGGGCGAGCTGCCCCGGCCCATCCACGGCTCGATCGCCCTCGAGCTCGTCTGGACGATCATTCCCCTCGTCATCGCGCTGGGCACGTTCGTGTGGAGCGCGGACATCTTCGTGGCCAGCCGCCGCGTGCCGCCGGGAGCCATGGAAGTCTACGTAGTGGGCAAGCGCTGGATGTGGAAGACGCAGCACATGACCGGCCAGCGCGAGATCAACGAGCTGCACGTGCCCATCGGGGTGCCCGTGAAGCTCACCCTGACGTCGGAGGACGTCATCCACAGCTTCTTCATCCCCGCTTTCCGCGTGAAGCAGGACGCCGTCCCCGGCCGCTACACCACCGCCTGGTTCGAGCCGACCCGGGCCGGCGAGTACCACCTCTTCTGCGCCGAATACTGCGGCACCAAGCATTCGCAGATGATCGGCTCGATCAAGGTCATGGAGCCGGCGGCCTTCCAGACCTGGCTGGCCGGCGGGGCGGCGGGCTCGCCCGCCCAGGAAGGAGAGAAGCTGTTCCAGTCCCTGGCCTGCATCACCTGCCATCGCGCGGACTCGCAGGGACGCGGCCCGCGCCTGGAAGGCCTGTTCGGAAAGACGGTCCGCCTCACGGGCGGGGCCACGGTGGTGGCGGACGCCGACTACATCCGCGAATCGATCGTCAACCCGACGGCCAAGGTGGTGGACGGGTACCAGCCGATCATGCCGACCTTCCAGGGGCTGGTGAGCGAAGAAGGCGTGATGCAGCTCATCGCCTACATCCAGTCGCTCCAGCAGCCGGGCGCGGAGACGACCGTGGCGCCCGCCGCGGGCGGCAACAAGATCCAGGAGGGCGGCGCTGCACCGGCGCCGCGCACGCCATGAGCACCCACGCCGGAGTTCCGGAACCGTCCGGCCGTCCGGGCCTGCCGCCCCCACCGGAGAGGCCGGCGGTACCCGTGAAGGAGCCCGTCAACTACCTGACCGTGGCCTACGGCGTCAAGTCGTGGCTGCTGACCGTGGACCACAAGCGCATCGCGCTGCTCTACATGTTCAGCATCAGCATCATGTTCGCGATCGGCGGCATCTTCGCCACCCTCATCCGGCTGGAGCTCATCACGCCCCCGGGCGACATGGTGCAGTCGGAGACCTACAACAAGCTCTTCACCATGCACGGCGTGGTGATGGTGTTCTTCTTCCTCATCCCGTCCATCCCCGCCACCCTCGGAAACTTCCTCATCCCGATCATGATCGGGGCCAAGGACCTCGCCTTCCCGCGCATCAACCTGCTCAGCTGGTACATCTTCATCGCCGGGGCCGCGTTCACGATGTACTCGATGCTCGCGGGCGGCGTGGACACGGGCTGGACCTTCTACGTCCCCTACAGCACGCAGTACTCGAACACCCACGTCCTCTCGGCCGGCATAGGCATCTTCATCTCGGGCTTCTCGTCGATCCTCACCGGGCTCAACTTCATCGTGACCATCCACAAGATGCGGGCCCCCGGCCTCACCTGGTGGCGCCTGCCCCTCTTCGTGTGGTCGCACTACGCGACCAGCCTGATCATGATCCTGGGCACGCCGGTCATCGCGGTGACGGTGCTGATGGTCGCCCTCGACCGCGGGCTGCACCTCGGGATCTTCGATCCCGCCCTGGGCGGCGACCCCGTCCTCTTCCAGCACCTGTTCTGGTTCTACTCGCACCCCGCGGTCTACATCATGATCCTGCCCGCCATGGGCGTGGTCAGCGAACTCGTGCAGGGGATGGCCCGCAAGCAGATCTTCGGCTACAGCTTCGTGGCCATCTCCAGCCTCGCCATCTCGATGCTCGGGTTCCTGGTCTGGGGACACCACATGTTCGTGTCCGGCCAGTCCACGTACCTGGGCCTCGTCTTCTCGGGGATCAGCTTCCTGGTCGCGATCCCCTCCGCGGTGAAGGTGTTCAACTGGACGGCCACCCTCTACAAGGGCTCGATCTCGCTGGACACGCCGATGCTGTACGCGCTGGGCTTCATCGGCCTCTTCACGATCGGCGGGCTGACCGGCCTGTTCCTGGCTTCCCTCGGCCTCGACGTGCACGTGCACGACACCTACTTCATCGTCGCGCACTTCCACTACATCATGGTCGGCGGGGCGATCATGGGTTACCTGGGCGGCCTGCACTACTGGTGGCCCAAGATCACCGGCCGTCTCTATCCCGAGACCTGGGGCCGCGTGAGCGCGATCATCGTGTTCGTCGGCTTCAACCTGACCTTCGGACCCCAGTTCATCCTGGGCTACCTGGGCATGCCGCGCCGCTACCACTACTACCCGGAGGAGTTCCAGATCCTCCACGTGATGTCCTCCGCGGGGGCGTCGATCCTGGCCGTGGGCTACCTGCTGCCCCTCGTCTACTTCACGTGGGCGATGCGCTACGGGAAGCGTGCGTCGGACAATCCCTGGGACGCCCGCGGCCTGGAATGGGAGATCCCGTCCCCGCCCCCGACGGAGAACTTCCTGGTCCAGCCGGTGGTGACGGAGCGGACCTACCAATACGGCCGCGAGGAGGAGGCCAAGGTTGTCTAGCCTGAGCGAAACGGCGCCCGCGCCCGCGCATCATCCCGCGCTGCGCCATCACTTCGACAGCCTGGCCACGCAGAAGGACTCGGCCCTCCTCGGGATGTGGGTCTTCATCGCGCAGGAGATCCTCTTCTTCGGGGGGATGCTCGGCGCCTACACGATCTATCGGAACCTCTACTACGACTCGTTCGCGGCGGGCAGCCACCACCTCGACGTGCCGCTGGGGACGATCAACACGGCGGTCTTGATCTGCTCGAGCCTGACCATGGCCCTGGGCGTGCACGCGGCCGCCCTCGGCAAGCGCAAGGCCACCGTCGCCTTCCTGCTGCTGACCATCGTGCTGGGCTCGGTGTTCCTGGGCATCAAGGTCGTGGAGTACGCGGACAAGTTCGAGAACCACCTGGTGCCCGGCGCCCACTACAGCGCGGAGCACCTGCGTGGGGCCCACGGCGAGGAGCTGACGGGGGACGTGGCCCTGCATTCGCAGCTCTTCTTCGCGCTCTATTTCGGCCTCACCGGCCTGCACGCGCTGCACATGATCATCGGCATCCCGATCATCGCGTACATGGCCTGGCGGGCCGGGCAGGGGAGGTTCAGTCCCGCCTACTACACGCCCGTGGAGATCACCGGGCTCTACTGGCATTTCGTCGACATCGTCTGGATCTTCCTCTTCCCGCTTCTCTACCTGATCCCGCACCATGTCTGAGCACGCGGCCGGCTCTCCTCCCGATCCGCACGCCGAGCCCGATCACGTGGTGCCCATCGGGACCTACATCATGGTGTTCCTCGCCCTCATGGTCGGAACGGGGGTGACGGTGGCCGCGAGCTACGTGGACCTCGGGATCTGGAACACGCCGGTGGCCATGCTCATCGCCGTGACCAAGGCCAGCCTCGTCGTCTTCTTCTTCATGCACCTCAAGTACAGCCCGCGCCTGTACTGGATCTGGCTGGGGGCGGCGATCTTCTTCGTCGTTCACCTGGTGCTGGGCACGGGCCTGGACTACCTGGCCCGCATCTATCTGAACCTCGGCAGTCCGGGCACGTAGAGGCGAGCCATGGTCGACATCGTCAACCCCCGCGTCGAGGAGTACCTCCGCCGCCTCTACGACGACGGAGACCCCGTCCGCCTCGAGATGGAGGAGATGGCGCGGGCGCGGCGCTTCCCGATCGTGGGCCCGCTGGTGGGCCGGCTGCTCGAGGTGCTCACGCGCTCGATCGGCGCGCGTCGCATCTTCGAGCTCGGCTCCGGCTACGGGTATTCCGCGCTGCACTTCGCGCGGGCGGCGGGGCCGGGCGCGAGCATCCATTGCACGGAGCTGTCCGAGGAGAACGTCCGCCTGGCCGAGGGCTTCCTCATCCGGGCCGGCGTGTGGGATCGCATCACCTATCACCGGCAGGAAGCCACGGCGGCGCTGCAGGCCGCGGGCGGCGTGTGGGACATCGTCTACAACGACATCGACAAAGACGGCTATCCGGCCGTGGTCGACCTGGCCCACGCGCACCTGCGCACGGGCGGGCTCTTCATCACCGACAACGTGATCTGGTCCGGCCGCGTGCTCGACGGCCAGGACGACGGCAAGACGGCGACGGCGGGGGTGAAGGAGTTCACGGCGCGGCTGTTCGCGCATCGCGGGTTCCTGACCAGCATCGACCCGACGCGGGACGGGGTGGCGGTCGCGATCAAGGTGTGACCGCGGGCGATCGCGCAGCGGGCACGGACAACTGTCGTTGAAACGAGTCCTCGCCCGCGACGGAGTCTCCGTATCACGGTGCCGTGGTGGACGGTTGACCGGCGCTCGTCGGAGACAGCCGATCTGACCACAGCCTCTCGTCTTGCTAATCGCGTCGATCGAAAAATATTTCGCATTCCCTGCGAAACCTCTTGACAGGATTTTCTTGCGGGTCTGGCTGGACTCCGTGCCTCTGCGTACGTTCCTCGTTGTACGCGCGCACGTTCGCTTGCGCTAGCGATCGATGCGCGCGAGGCAAGCGCGAAATCCATCGCGCGATTCCCGCGCCCTGGTCCGCGGCAGAACCCTCGAAAATCGCCGTGATAGAAGAAGACCATGTCGACCCCCACTCCATCCCACCTCACGAACACCGAGCTGACCGAAGAGCTCCTCCGCCTGGCGCGCTCCGGGCGTGACACGACGGTCTGCCTCGTGACCCATCTCGCGGAGTTCGAGGCCCGCGAACTGCATCTCGCCGCGGGCTTCCCTTCGCTCTTCGCCTACTGCACGGAGATCCTGCGCCTCTCCGAGCACGAGGCTTATCACCGGATCCTCGCCGCGCGCACGGCGCGCAAGCATCCCCGCATCCTGGTGATGCTGCGTGAAGGCCGCCTGAACCTGACCACCGTTCGCCTGATCGCGCCGCACTTGACGGAGGCGAATGCCGGCCCCCTGCTGGACGAGGCGGCCGGGCTGAGCAAGCGGCAGGTCGAAGAGCTCGTGGCTCGTTACGCCCCGCAGCCGGATGTGCCGTCGTCCGTGCGCACGGTTCCGGTGAGGACCGTCGCGACGCCCACCGCGTCCGAGACCGGGGACGCACCCACGCCCAACGCGCTTTTCGTGTCCCCTGTGATGCCGTCGGCCTTGGCCCCTCTGGCCGCGCTGCCGGCGCGCCCTGCCCTCGTGCGCCCTCTGGCTCCGGAGCGCTACGAGGTACGTTTCACCGCCAGCGCGGAGACGTGCGCGAAGCTCAAGCGTGCGCAGGATCTGCTGCGTCATGCCGTCCCCAGCGGCGACACCGCCGCGATCGTGGACCGTGCGCTGACCCTGCTCGTCGCGGATCTCGAGCGAAAGAAGTTCGCGGCCACGGAGCGACCCCGCTCGCGGCGTACGGCTTCGGTGTCCCCGCGCCGGCCGCCAGCGGACGTGAGGCGTGCGGTGTCCCGCCGCGACGCGGGCCGCTGCGCCTACGTCAGCAAGGACGGCCGGCGGTGCGAAGGGCGTGGCTTCCTCGAGTTCCATCACGTCATCCCATACGCGATGGGGGGCGAGACCACGGTGGAGAACCTCCAGCTCCGCTGCCGTGCCCACAACGGGTATGAGGCAGACCTTTTCTTCGGGCCGGGGCCGCAATGGGACAGCGACGTCGTCCGCGAATCGGCGGCTGTCTACGGGATGCAACTCGGCCCGGACCGAGTTCATCCGCAATCGGCCCGTGCCGCTTGCGCGCCATCGTGAGAGGCCGCAACGCTGACCGGCTTGGCGGCCGGGGGGCGCGGATGGGCTTGGAGGCCGCGACCGGCCTGATAGCGGCGCGCGGCACGACGGCGCGATGATGCGGACGATGAAACGGATCCTCCTCGTCCTGCTCGCGCTCGTCGTCGCCGTATTCGCCTTTGCCCCCGCCGCGGTCGAGCGCCACTACAACACCGTGCCCTCGGGGCCCCATCCGCCGGCGTCCGCGCGCGCGATCGCCCTCCACC